>WUUC01228676.1_pt1 | contig 92087 bp, 79 predicted proteins | sample 6278441 | NCBI WGS metagenome assembly WUUC01 (sample SAMN13675441, study PRJNA597444) | soil metagenome | isolation source: soil | place: USA: Washington | collected 2017-10 | reverse complement strand
GGATTGAACATATTCCCTTTGCATTTTGGATTATTGAGGTGTTGAAGCCAAAGGTGGTTGTAGAATTAGGCGTGCACAACGGCCCTTCCTATTTTGCTTTTTGCCAGGCAGTTAAAAAGTTAGACATCATTGCAACTTGCTATGGCGTGGATACCTGGAAAGGCGATGAACATTCAGGATTTTATGAAGAAGAAGTTTTTGATAAGGTAATGGAATACAACACCCGTGAATATTCCAGGTTTTCAACCTTAATCAGGTCAACGTTTGACGAAGCAAAAGATTATTTTGTTGCTGCATCAATTGATTTGTTGCATATCGATGGGTTGCATACTTATGAGGCTGTAAAGCATGACTTTGAAGCATGGCGGCCTAAGCTTACGGCAAAATCCATTGTAATTTTTCATGATATTAATGTTAGAGAAAAGGGTTTTGGTGTGTTTAAATTGTGGGAAGAATTAAAACAGGAATACAATAGTTTTCAGTTTGATTTCGGCCATGGACTTGGCATTCTTATCATGAATGAAGTTTATGCGAAAGAAATAGGTGCATTATCAGACTTAAACAAAGACGAGGCTTATTACATCTTTTTAAGAAACCTATTTTCAGAGCGTGGAAGCTTTTTCAAAACAAAATTTGAAGGTTCATTATTAATAACACAGGAAAGAGAAAATTTAAATGCCAGGCAAGCAGACTTTAGTCAATCAAAAGAGGATTACACAGCTCTGCTGGCTGCCCATGAAAAATTAGCGGAGGATTATGTTATTCTGGAAACACGTAATAGGCAAGTCGAAGAGAATTACAGTACACTGACGGAAAAGAATGAAAAATTAAAGGAAGAGTACAAAGCCAGTGAATCCGATAATCAGGGATATATTGCCGAACTGACAAAAAAGTTAGAGAATACCAGATTTTCTTTTGATCTTCAAATGGCACAGGCCAGACGTGAAAATGATGTATCAAAGAAACATCTTGCTTGGTTTAAGAAAACCTTTGAAGATCGGTCTTTGTTTGGTGTAATAAAAGAGAAACTAAAAAGCAAATTTAAAAAGATCTATATAGGGTTTATTGATTCACAATTGAAAAAAGAAGGAATACAAAAAAAGTATGCTGTTTCTTATTCACTTGGTTATATTAGGGAAAATGGCTTAAGGTATTCTATAACCAAAATTTCCGAAAAACTAAAAAAGGAAGGACTTAAAAGCATCTCCAGGACAGCGTTACGGGAGAAAGCAATAAAAAAATTAGCTATTACAGAAATGCGGGAAATACCCAACGCGGTGCCTAATGTTCCTTTTATTGATACAGAGTCAATCAAAAAATCTATCACTGGCTTGAAGTATGCGCCTAAGATCAGTATTATTTTTCCTACTTATAATATTAAGCCGTCGTTGTTGGAGCTTGCTATACAATCTGTAAAAAACCAGATCTACGTTAACTGGGAATTATGTATAGTTGATGATTGTTCCACTAAACCCGAAACGATCGAGGTCTTAAAAAAATATGAAGCTGATAAGAATATAAAAGTACTTTTTTTAGATAAAAACAGCGGTATCTCTGAGGCGAGTAATGCAGCCATTAGCATTTCAACAGGTGAATATATTGCGCTAATGGATCATGACGATGAAATTCCACCTGATGCATTATTTTGGGTGATAAATGAATTAAATCAATATCCTGATACTGATATCATATATTCAGACGAATGTAAAATTGACGAAGCGGGCATATTGAGTGACTATTTCTATAAACCAGATTGGAGTCCGGAACTGTTAATGAACATGATGTATACCGGGCATTTGACGGTTTACAATAAAGCCTTTTTGGTGAATGATGTCGGTCTATTCAGGAAAGAGTATGATTTTTCGCAAGATTATGACCTGATGCTGAGAGCATCCGAAAAAACCGATAAGATTCGGCATATTCCAAGATTTTTATATTACTGGAGAATTACAGAAGGTTCCGCTGCACAGGGTGATAAGCCTTATGCACGGGTAACTAATCTTGCTGCTCTTGCAGATGCTGGAAAAAGAAGAGGCCTGAAAGGGGAGATTTTTGAATTTCCTGTTGCAAATCGGCTGAAGATTAAAGTTTTAAAGGAAAAGAAAGTTTCTTTGATTATTCCGACAGATTCTTACGTCAATCTTAAAGAAACAATAGAAAGTATACAAAATTCTACCACGTATTTAAATTACGAGATTATCCCGGTTACCAATTCAAAATTGGTAAAGCAAATGAAAGAATTATCCTATGATAATATTTCTTATTGCAATTATGATAAGCCATTTAATTTTTCTGACAAGTGTAATGCGGGCGCCCTCCATGCAACAGGCGAAATAATCGTTTTTTTTAATGACGATGTAAGACCGTTGCAAAATGATTGGATTGAAAATACTATAGAGTTTTTTGAAATTCCGGAAATAGGCGGAATTTCTCCGAAGCTTCTTTATGAGAATGACACAATACAATACGCCGGAATGATTACTGGAGTCAGAAATTTAACGGGTACTTCGTTTCATTGTCATCATAAGGATGCTACGCTTTATTTGAATTATCCTCAATTGGTCCGGAATGTCAGTATTCTATCGGGGGCTTGTCTGGCAATGCGAAAAGAAATTTTTTTACAGCTGGGAGGGTTTGATATTATTAATACACCAGTCGGGCATTCCGATGTTGATCTGTCATTTAAAATACTTGAGGCTGGGTACAGATGTGTTTATACACCATACGCTACGCTGAGGCATGTGGGCCATCTTTCTCTCAAAGAGCACGAAAAAGAGGAACAGAACAAATTTAAAAAAGACAAAGCTGATATATTCCTGCTGAAACGATGGATCAAATATTTGGACAAGGATAGATACTTTCCTGTAGGCATGAGAGATCTTTTGTATATAGATTCTCCTGAGCCGTTCCAGCTATATACTCCTAACAAAGAGCAGGTCAAAGGAGAACGGGGTGATGTCATTTTGGTAAGTCATGACCTTTCCTTAAGCGGTGCTCCTATCATGCTGTATGATACCGCCAAAGTTTTGACAGAACAGGGGTACTTTGTAATTATATTTTGCCCAGCTGACGGCCCGCTGCGAAAAATGTATCAGGATGCTGGGATTCCTGTTATAGTTGACGAATTAGTGTTGCAGCAGCATCATACGTTTGAGAGATTTGCAAAAAATTTCGATTATATTATTTGTAATACCGTTGTTACATGGTCCGTAGTTAAGCAAATGCAACATATTGTAAAAACCATATGGTGGATCCAGGAAGGACAAGCGGTACAATATTTCGCTAATGATGATGATTTTATAACTACAATCCGCAGTGCGCAACATCTGGTGGGGGTTAGCGATTATAATATTTCTTTTGTAAAACCGTATAATAACAAAATAGCTAAAATATATAACGCATGTTACGATTTAGACTGTCGCAACGATAGCCCACCTGGTGGCAATGAAGATAAAATAATTTTTACGCTTGTCGGTTCAATCGAGCGACGAAAGGGGCATGATGTTTTAATTGAAGCCCTGGAAACCATAGATCCTTCGCTTCTAAGAAAGGCTGAAGTATGGTTTATAGGAAGGACATTAAAGGAGCATTATCTTAAAAGCCTTTTTCCGCGAATGAATAATATTGGCATTATTAAAATGCTTGGCGAGAAATCTCATGACGAATGTCTTGAACTAATGAAACAATCAGACGTAATATTAAATATATCAAGAGACGATCCTTTTCCTGTTGTGCTGGTAGAAGCTATGTGCATGGGAAAAACGTGTATAGCATCAACAAATTCAGGGCTGGCGGAATTGATTATTAACGGGGAGAACGGCTTTGTTTTTAAGAACGAGGATTCAGCAGATTTAGGACAAAAAATGACTGCGATATTGCAAAATGACAACAAGCTGGAAGTCGTCGGCGCACGGGCTAGAAAAACTTACGAAGAGCATCTGACAATAGAAATTTTCTCGGATAAGCTAGAAAAATATATGCAACAAATAGAAGAAGCAGAACTTGTTTAAATCAGTGGCCTATACACCTACAATTAGTGTAATAGCCCATGTTTATTATCCAGGATCATGGGCTATTATTAAAAAGAAATGCGATCGCATTTTAGCGAATAGTAACAATATTTTGATCAGTTCTTGTTACGATAATGTGATACAGGAAATAGATGAAAATAGAGCGATGATTTTTAAAGTTTCAAACCTTGGAAAAGATATAGGCGGTAAACTGGTCTCTCTAAAATATTATCTTGAGTTTTGTAATAAAACTGACCTGATCGTATTTCTTCACGACAAAATAAGTCCGCAAACTATCAATTCAACCTATTGGTTTGATAAATTATATGAGGTATTCGCACCCAATAAATTTCGAAAAGCGCTTGGGATATTTAAGAAAAGTGAAAATGTAGGTGTGATTGGGTCTAAGCAATTTTTAAAAAATGAATATATAAAATCATCTGGCAGTTTTGATACAACAAACAGCGATATTCTGTTATCCTGCATGGAACAATACAATATTCAAAGCAAGAAGTATGATTTTATAGCCGGTAGTATATTTATAGCTAGAAGCCTGCCATATGAAAGGTTTTTTAATAAAGTAAATCCTTTGCAAATAAGAAAACATTTAGAACCTGGCAATGTACTGGATCTTTCGCAGGGAACATATACCCATACATGGGAAAGGTTACTGTCCATTATCGTAAGTTCTCAAAATTATAAAGTCAACGGCATTTAAAACTAAAGGATGGAAAGTTTTCGGGTTTATAAACCTGTAATATGGATTAATGAGATCGCCATTGGTCGTGAATTAAAGAAACCAGGGGTGTACACAGTTGAAATGAATTTATCCAATAAATCCTGGTTGGAAGAATCAAGAATTTTGGATCAGCTTTTAAAAATGCGAACCCCATATTTGTTAACTCTCGTAAATAATGCGGGGTTTGAACCAGATGCGTTGCCTGAGAAATTGATTGACCTGATTGGAATCTTTGCAATGGGTATTTCTTACGAAAGAAGAAATGAACAGCCGGTAATTGGATTAAGAGGGATGAATATAAGTTTAGGGGTAATAAAGGATTTATCGGAATACTTGCGGGGTCAGGGGTTTGAAGGTATTTATTTTTTAAATTTTGACGAGTCACCAAGTCCCCATATCGTTTTAAAAGAAAACTCGGTTTTAACTATAACGAATGTTGACGCAATAAGTTTTTCTAGTGGCGATATAGCTGCAATATGCCGTATTCTTAACCAGTATGTTTATTTCAGGGGGGATAATTTGGAAAATTCACTCGAATTGGAAAATGATTTGAATAAGAAAATAACTCATTTTTTAGATAGTAATAAAAGCTATGATCTGCTGGTAGGACGTCTGATACAAGCGGAAAAACAATTTGAAATCGCCGACCACAAATACCTATTACAAACCCGCAGATTATCGATTGCTGAATCTTTTGTTGAGGTAGCTAAAAATAAATATAAAAACGATTATGAATCGCTTTTTGAATATTACCAGAAGGAATACGAGGTATTACCTGTTTGGTTTAAACGACTCGGTCATATTGTTAAGGTTTTGACCGGGCATCGAAAATTTAAATCATTATTTAACGACAAAAAAGCGTAGAGCGAATGATAACCGTATCAAGGGTCAAAGACGGAGAAATAATGAAAGATGTGAGGGTTATTGCCTTGTATACGATACAAGGCAATCTTAGAACATTTACACTATAATACGAAAAGTATGTTTATCACCGAAGATCAATTTGAGGGTTTAGAGTTAATATGTAGAAGATCCGTAGTGGCCGATTTCTACCTTGTTGGAAATGGATTGGAAATAGGAGCATTGTTTAACCCGCTCCCTATTCCGGCAAGATGTAAGGTTCAATATGTCGATTACAAAAGCCTCAAGGAAAATAGGGCTCGTTATCCCGAACTTGCGAATGAAACGATCGTAGAAACCGGTATTATAGATGATGGTTTTATTCTAAACAAGGTGGAAAATAGCTCACAAGATTTCATTATTGCAAATCATGCCTTAGAACATTCTCCCGATGCGTTTGGCACCTTACTCAGGTGGTTCTATAAGTTAAAACATAAGGGGATTATTTATGCTGCAGTTCCGGCGGCAGCTAAATGCTTTGATAACGGCAGGCCGATTACTTCGATGGATCATTTTATGAATGATCATAAATATTTTACTTCATTAAATAGAAAGGCTTTGCTGGAAACTACGAATCAGCACATTGAGGAATTTTTGCAAATAAGCGACAAAAATATACGAGAAGGTATGGGTTTGGCAGATTCCGACGCTGAATATAAAAAACGACTTAACGCCGACCTCATGACTGGTTTGACAACAACATTGAGTAAAATAAATACCTATGAAGAGGCAATGACCGCTCACGTAACCAATGTTAATAGGCTATATGATATCCATTACCATACGTTTACACCGAGCAGCTACGAAGCCTTATTACAATTTTTCTGTAATGAAACAGGCGCTAAGCTTGAAAATGTTATAAAGAATGGTACGGGCGAAATTATTGGAGTTATTAGAAAAGTACGGTAGGTAGCGGGGCAAACAATAAGGATAAATATTTAGGGCATCTAATGAAACTAATATCTGTAAGAATATTTTGTCTATTATCATCGAGATGATGTTAAAAAATATAAAGAGTGAAGTATTGGCTATTAACAACAGAGTATCCTCCTTTTTTTGGAGGCGGTATCGGCACCTATTGTGCCGTCACTGCCAGGATGTTTGCTGAGAAGGGGCATTCAGTGATTGTATTTATTAATGATGCGGCTGTTAGCGATATACAGGAAAGCGAAAAGAATGGCATTCGAATCATCCGGTTTAATACTTCACGGACAAAATCTTCTTCATTTCTGGGCCATGTTACTAATATCAGTTATGAGTTTGCGCATATCGTAAAACATTTTATCGAAAAAGAAGGCCCGCCGGACATTATTGAAGCCCAGGAATACATGGGCATTGCTTATTATTTATTACAGTACAAATACCTTTTGTATGATTGGTGCAGAAATGTACCCGTTCTCATAACCATGCATTCTCCTTCATCGCTGTATATGGAATATAATCATGTTCCAATGCATCGGTATCCCCATTTTTGGATCTGCGAAATGGAATATTTCTGTCTCCAGGCGGCTGACTATATTATTTCTCCAAGTCACTACATGTTGAGAGAGTTAGAAAAAAGATTCTTATTGGGTAATCCTAATATTGCGATTATCCCCAATCCTTTCGACGGCAAATCAGGCAATATTAAAGTAATACCTACCGGGAAAGAGCCTGACGAAATTGTTTTTTACGGAAAACTTACTGTACAAAAAGGTGCTTTGAGGTTATTAGCTTATTTCAAACAATTGTGGGACAAAGGATTTACCCGGCCACTATTCCTGTTGGGTGGGCAGGATATAGTTTATCACCCCGAAGGAGTGACGATGGGGGATTTTATCAGGAAAACGTATAAAATATATATCGATCAGGGACTGCTTAAACTGGAGGACAGGATCAAACCATCCGAAATCGGTGCCCGGTTATCAAGGGCGGAGGTAGTCATTGTGCCAAGTGATAATGATAACCTGCCTTATGTTGTTTTTGAAATGATGACGCTTGGAAGAATTGTATTGGTGTCTAAACAAGGCGGGCAATCGGAAATCGTGGAAAATGGGGTTGACGGATTTGTTTTCGATCATGAAAAACCTTTAACGTTTTTTAACCAGTTGGAAACAATTCTTGCTCTTGATGATAAACAAAAAGAAACCATTTCTGAAAGAGCAATACAAAAAGTGCAGGAGAGATATAGTATGACCGTTATTTATGAGCAAAAAATCGGCCTTATCGAAAAACTGTTACAAAAAAAAAATACAAAGCCTCCGAAATTTCCGTTTATCCGCAACCGATCTGTAACGTCCGATCAGCAGGAAAATGGACCCTTTGTAAAGGATCTGCTGTCAATAATCATCACTTTTTATAACTCGGGAAAATACCTTGACGAAGTAATGCACTCTCTTTCAGAAACAAAATATCCCCATAGAGAAATTATCATTGTCAATGACGGAAGTACTGATCAGTTGAGCCTCGAAAAACTGGCGCAATTCAAGGATAAACCAGGTGTTATAATAATCAACAAAACAAATAAAGGCCTTGCAGATACGAGGAATACGGGCGCAGCCAAAGCTAGTGGCGAGTTTTTAGCATTCCTTGACGCCGATGACAAGGTAGGGCCGAGCTACTACTCAAAAGCTATCAATGTTTTGAAAGAATACCAGGATGTTCATTTCGTTGGTGCATGGACAAAGTATTTTGAAGGATCGAACAAGGTGTGGCCTGCTTTTACACCTGAGCCGCCTATTATCCTCTGCCATAATATGATCAATTCTGCCGGCCTCGTTTTTAAAACAAAAAGTTTTCTTGCCGCTGGCCAAAATGATTGCGCAATGGTTTTTCCAGGGTTCGAGGATTATGATAGCATTGTTTCTTTGTTATCGCACGGGTACTGCGGCGTTGTTTTACCAGAATTGCTTTTTTCCTACCGGGTTCGGCCTGACTCCATGACCCGGGGCATTTCGACAACGAAAAAGCTTCTGATCTGGCAATATATGAATTCAAAGCATAAAAGCTTTTACGGTAATTTTGCCGCCGACGTTTTTAACCTGTCAAACGCTAATGGGCCGGCTATTTTGCTCGATAACCCGACATTAGATTATCACCTTGCAGACAAGTTGCCATTTGGTGGAAAATTTTCGCGAATGATAATAGCAGTGATAAAAAAAAACCGCTTTGTCAAAACGATTGCTTACAGGATTTATAAGATGATTAAAAAATAAGTAAAGTATGTTAATCAGGATCGTGAAGGACTGGGTGAGTCGTTCTAATAAGCTCGAACGGTTATGGCTGATGGCTAAAATAGAATTCAAGCTTCGCTATTACGAAAACAAGCTGGGTTTACTATGGGCATTGATAAAGCCCGTTTCTGATATTATTATTTATTATGTGGCATTCGAGCTGATCATGAAGCAGGGCATACCCAACTTTATATCGTTTCTTTTTATCGGTCTTATCATCTGGAATTTTTTCGTTGAATGCACAACAGGTACCGTGCAACTATTATACACAAAAAAATATTTGTATGAGTACACCAACATGAATAAGCTGGAAATATACCTATCGCATATCTTAAGTAATTGCATAGGCTTTTTTTTCAACCTTATCATGTTTACGCTGTACTTTCATTTATTTGAAAAAGATGTGCCGGGATATAGCTTGCATGCACTATACTTTATCCCTATTTTTCTTAACCTGTTGGTGATCGCATTAGCAATCTCATTAATTCTTTCCAATATCTATATTATCGCCAACGATATTACGCAAATATGGATGGTGATCGTTAGTATCGGCTTTTGGCTATCACCGATATTATTCAAGTTGGAGGTGTTCAGGGATGCTTTACCGGGGGTAGATTATATCAATCCTATTGCTGGGATAATCATCAATGCAAGAAGTGTTTTGCTTTATCAAAACCAACCGGACTGGGGGTTGTTCTTTTTTGGTTGGGTGTACGCCATTGCTTTGCTTATGATCGGTTTATTATTATTAAACAAGCTTGGCTCTAAAGCCGCGGAAAAACTGTGATGATCATGGACAATAATGAGTATGCAATAATAGCAAAGGATATCAGTAAGACGTTTCATATTACGGAGGATAGCCACAACACCGTCAAGCAACGGTTATTCAATCTTTTTAATTCCCCTAAACGGAAGAAAGTAAGGGCATTGAAGCCAGTCTCACTGGAGATAATGAAAGGCGAATGTATTGGTTTGCTGGGAAGAAATGGCAGTGGCAAATCAACGCTTGTAAAAATACTATCGGGAGTTTACCCGATCGATACAGGTTATCTAAAGATAAATGGCACTACCATGATGATGAATCTTGGAGTAGGTATGAGCCATGCACTAACTGCAAGAGAAAACATTTATATTTCCGCCTCGGTACTTGGATTAAAAATAAAACAAGTCGATGCTATTTTTGATCAGATCGTAGCGTTTGCGGAATTGGAGGAATTCGTCGATACGAAAATAAAATATTATTCATCAGGGATGGTGGCGCGGCTTGGTTTTTCTATTGCTGTAAATGCAGGTGCAGATGTTATGTTCCTGGATGAGGTCTTTGCTGTTGGTGATATGAAGTTCCAGGAAAAGGCAATCAAGGTCTTTGAAAGTTCCTGGATCGAAGGCAAAACAGTAATACTCGTGAGCCATACTATGGACGTGATAAAAAAATATTGTAAGCGTTCCATTTTTATCAACCAGGGAGAAGTGAAGTTTATTGGTGATACGGAAGAAGCGATCAGGCTTTACTCAGAAGAGAATAATTAATGTCCGATTCTTCCTTCTTCTTTTTTAGAACTTGATAGTAAAAACGTAACGAAAAAACCAAAAAGCATTGCTCCTATGCTTCTGTCAAAATAATTTTCCGTGAGCATGGCGAGTGAGAATGTTAAAAGTATGATAATGCTTAATGCGTCACGCCTCTGGGTAAACAGAATAATTGGTAATATTATCCAGCCCGCTAAAAATAACAACAAGCCTGCAACGCCCATGCTATACAGGATGTCAAGATAATTGTTGTGAACATTTTTTTTCGTTGCCAAGGCGAAGTGAAAGTGCTTTTGTTCATATATTTTAAAAAGTTCCACTCTTTTATCCCCAAGCCCTACTCCGGCTACGGGATGCTCTTTGAACAGTTGCCAGCCACATTGCCAGGCCGCAAGGCGAAAATTGGCTCCGTTCCACTGGTCTGGGGTTAAATCCGCCCCGTAATGGCTTTCTTTGGCCTGACTTTGGAAGTCAAATTGGGTAAAAGCAAGTTCTTTGAACCGATTGATCGTTTTGGGAAAAAAATGGAACACCATAAAAAACACAGCGAAAATGCCAATTAATAGGGCAACCCCTTCACGGTATTTTTTCCTTTTTACAATAAAGTAAAAAGAAAAAAACACAACAGTGGTATATAAGATCAGCATCATATTGCGGCTGGCGAGAAGGTAGCTGATAACGAACAGGAAGACGATGCCTAAGCAGAGAAGCAATTTGTGCGACTTCAATAAATTGAAATTGAGCAGGTGATAGGCAAAAACGTAAATGGATATATTGACCAGCAGGGATGTATAAATGGACTGCTGGCCGATAAGGTAAGAAAGACCATCATTGTAAAGCCAGGCAGAATCGGCTTCTGCTATTGAGCGCTGAATGGCCCATGCCAGGCTTACCAGGCAGGAAACCGATACGATGATGGCTGTGCCCAGTAATACCTTATCCCGCAGCTGTCTTGTTATTTGCATCAGGCCAATGCTAATGGGGAACAATAGTAAAGGAAGGCGCAACTGCAGGAATCTGCGGCCGTCAGAATAATTCTCGGACAAGGCATAGCTGGTAAGCAAAGCAATAGCGAATGCCAGCATAAACCAGGAATATTTTCGTCCTTTAAATAACGGAAGTTTTTTTTTGATGGGGCCATCAGCAAATCCAACCAAAATCAACAGTCCCATAATGATCACTTTCAAGGCAACAGCGAAGGATAGAAAAAAAGATGCAATGAATAAAAGGAATAAGTAAGGGATAATAAGCTCTTTGCTTTTCATTCGGAAAAGTGGTTGATTAACCCGTCAAAGTTAGTTTTTGAATGTCAGCAGGATTAAAATTGTTTTAGTGCGGCCTGGCAGTTATTAGGTGCAACAAATAAAATTCGAGGATTATGGAGGTACTTTCGGTTGTTATTATAACATATAATGAAGAACACAACATCGGCAGATGCATTGATTCAGTGAAAGAAGTAGCAGATGAGGTAGTTGTACTTGACTCTTTTTCGACTGATGCCACCGTTCAGGTAGCAGAAGCGAAAGGCGCCTATGTGTACAGGCAAAAATTTGCCGGGTATATCGCCCAGAAAAATAAAGCACTGGAATTTGCAGAACATAATTATGTTTTATGTCTTGATGCTGATGAAGCATTAGACGATGAACTGCGGGCATCCATTTTAAAAGCAAAGAAAGGGTTTGTTTTTAAAGCTTACAAAATGAATCGTTGCGCAAATTATTGCGGTAAATTTATTCGTCATGGTAGCTGGTATCCTGAGACGAAAGTTCGTTTGTTCGACAAGCGATTTCTTAGCTGGGGTGGCTTTGATCCGCACGATAAAGTCATCGTGCCCCCAACGATTGCGGTTTGCCCTTTAAAGGGAGATATCTTGCATTATATCTGTAATTCTGTGGGGCAGCACATTAAAAGAAGCGATAATTTCAGTACTGTTGCTGCGCGGTCGTTGCACAAAGCCGGCAAAAAAACAAATTGGCTAAAAATTATGGCTAGCCCTACCTGGTCGTTTTTGCATGCTTATATTTTACGGGCCGGTTTTTTAAACGGCTATCATGGTTTAATGATAGCTTTCCACCAGGCGCGGTATCACTTTTTAAAGTACGCAAAGCTTTATAAACTGCAAAAAACAAGCATGGAGCTCATTACGCCAAGCAACTTAAATATTCAGCCCGCCGCAAACGCTGAGCGTCTGGCCCGTGATGTAGGAGCCCATGTCTGATGCGAGGAATAACGCGGTGTTGGCAATATCTTCGGCAGTGGCGAAACGGCCGAGTGGAATTCCAGCTTTATATTTTTCCCCTGCATCACCGTCTTTCAGATAGCTTGTCATATCTGTCTCCACAAAACCCGGAGCTATTGCATTGCAGCGGATATTCCGGCTACCTAATTCTTTTGCTACACTTTTTGTAAAGCCAATAATGCCCGCCTTGGAAGCGGCATAACTGCTTTGGCCAGCGTTTCCCATTTCGCCTATTATGGAACTCATATTGATGATAGCGCCGTTTCTTGCTTTCATCATTGGTTTTATGACCTGCTTGGTCATATAAAACACGCTGTTGAGATTTATTTTTATCACATCATCCCATTGCTCCGGGTTCATTCGTAACAGCAGATTATCTTTCGAAATGCCTGCATTGTTTACACACACATCTACGGTCCCGAACTCTTTCAGCACATCATTTACAAACGCTTCGCATTGGGCAATGTCGCCGGCATTACTTTTCCAGGCCCGGGCATTTACACCCATGGCCTTTAATCTCTCTTCCAGACTTGCGGCTTTCTCTGCGCTGCTATCGCTTACATAACTAAATGCAACATGAGCGCCATGTTCTGCAAATTTTATAGCAATAGCTTCGCCAATACCGCGGGCAGCGCCAGTAACTATGGCAGTTTTTCCTTCAAGTAATTTCATTGCTTCATTTTTTATAGTTTGCAACGCAGGATAAATTGTTAGCAGCGCTTACCTTATTGATAACTTTCGCGATGCTCCTTATTATTTAAGGTCAGCAAAAATAAGAGAAATAGGTTTGTTGGTAACAATCAGGATCGTGTAAGCTCCATTATCTCTTCTACAAAAGTTCTTTCATTACTTAATCGTGGCACTTTATGCTGGCCACCCAATTTTCCTTTATGATGCAGCCATTGATTGAATGTCCCTTTTTTTAAAGAATGCAATATGGGCAATCCCAGTGCAATATTCTTGTGACGTTTGGCTTCGTAATCACTATTGATATCTTTTAACGCCGCATCCAGTTCTGTGGTAAATACCTCCATGCTTGCCGGTTCTTTATCAAACTCTATGAGCCATTCATGTGCGCCATTTGATGAATCAGAAAAATAAACCGGTGCTGCCGTATAATCATTTACGATAGCGCCCGTTTTTTCGCAAGCGAAGGCAATGGCTTTATCAGAATTGTCAACGATCAATTCTTCGCCGAAAGCATTGATGTAATGCTTTAGCCGGCCGGAAACAATTACCCGGAATGGTTTTAAGCTGGTAAATTGAATGGTATCTCCCACTAAGTATCTCCACAGCCCTCCGTTAGTACTTATTATGAGTGCATAGTTTTTTCCTGTCTCAACATCCTGCAGGCTTATTGTTTGCGGATGTTTTTTTCCATATTCACTCACGGGCATAAACTCCATGAAGATTCCATGGTCGGTAAACAACAGCATTCCATCGTCCCCCGGCTTTTCCTGCGCCGCAAAAAAACCTTCGCTGGCATTATACATCTCGAGGTAATTGATTTTTTTTCCGATCAATTTCTGAAATTGTTCCTTATACGGCGCAAATGAAACGCCGCCATGCATATACAATTCTAATGATGGCCACACCTCGCTGATCGTTTTCTTACCGGTTATTTCTAAAATGCGTTTAAATAATACCAGTGTCCAGGTAGGCACACCCGAAATAGAAGTTACGTTCTCTTTAATGGTACTATTGGCCAGCTTTTCAATTTTACTTTCCCACTCATCCATTAAGGCGATGCTAAGATCGGGAGTACGAAGCCAATGTCCCCAAAATGGCGTGTTTTGTAGTAACACTGCACTAAGATCGCCATACTGCGCCTCAGTGTTCATGGGGTTAATATTATGACTTCCTCCCAACACTAACCCCTTACCTGTAAGCAATGCTGAATCGGGATTAAAATTATAATATAATGTCAGCACGTCTTTAGCGCCTTTGAAATGACATTCTTCAAGACTTTCATCGCTGATGGGAATGAATTTACTTTTATCACTCGTAGTGCCGCTGCTTTTCGCAAACCAATAGATCGGGGTATTCCATAAAATATTTTGTTCGCCCTGCATGATCCGTTCGATATAGGGTTTCAGGTCATCGTATTCATGGACAGGCACAGCCTGCTTGAATGCTCTTACATTGAACAGCGCATGAAAATTATATTTTCTTCCAAACTCCGTGTACTGGGCGGAGGTTACGAGGTCCTGCAAAACTTCCCTTTGTGCATCCAGGGGATTATTTTTCCAGGCCTCGATGCGCCAAAAACGCATGCGTGCCAGTGATGATATGGCGGGACTGAGAATGCTCATTGTCGCCGGCAAAATAAAGCATTTGGATGAATTGGAAACAAAGCAACGTAATTACTTGCGCGATTCTTCTGAGGCTTTAATCGCTTCTTCGTGCAAATAGTCTTTTCTTTTTAATTCAAAGTTTCTGCCGAGATATAGTTTTCTTACCTGCTCGTCATCCGCCAGTTGCTCTGCGGTGCCGTGTTTAAATATTTTACCGTCTATTAAAAGGTAAGCCCGGTCACAGATGGAGAGTGTCTCCGTCACATTATGATCGGTAATAAGAATCCCGATATTTTTATACTTCAGTCTGGCTACAATAGCCTGGATATCTTCAACTGCGATTGGGTCGATACCTGCAAACGGCTCATCAAGTAAAATAAATTTCGGATCAACAGCTAACGCCCGGGCTATTTCTGTCCTTCTCCTTTCGCCACCACTTAATACGTCCCCGTTGCTTTTTCTTACATGATGAAGCCGGAACTCATCAAGCAGTGATTCTAACTTAACTCTTTGTTCTTGTTTTGAAAGGGTCGTCATTTCCAGAACTGCCGAAATATTATCTTCAACGCTTAACTTTCTAAAAACAGAAGCTTCCTGCGGAAGGTAGCCAATACCCATCTTCGCACGCTTGTACATAGCTAAGGAGGTTATATTCTGGTCGTTCAAAAAAACATCTCCTTCATCAGGCCGGATGAGTCCTACAACCTGGTAAAATGATGTGGTTTTGCCAGCCCCATTCGGCCCGAGTAATCCGACAATTTCCCCTTGGTTCACTTCGAATGAAACCTGGTTAACAACCGTTCGGCTGCCATATCGTTTAACAAGATTTTTGGCGTATATACTTAGAGACATAAGGAAGCAAAAATAAGGTTTGAGACATTGACCAAAGGATTAAAAATAATTTTTGTGATAACGTTTGAAAAGGGCGCAAAAAATTAAGGGTCACTTAAATCAGACTTTCATTTAATAGCTTTCTACCTTAGCTTTGCACCCCAAATGAAACAAGGGGTTAACCGTTATTAATAAGAGCACAAGCGATGAAAATAATCGATCATATCAACAAGGCAAAAGAGACACTTATCTCTTTCGAGGTTTTACCGCCTTTAAAAGGAAAGGGAATAGAGGCGCTGTATAAACATCTCGACCCACTGATGGAGTTTAAGCCGGCTTATATAAATGTTACTTATCACCGGAGTGAACATGTTTTCAAAAAAAGGGTTGACGGCAGTTTTGAAAAAGTAATCGTTCGTAAAAGGCCTGGTACTGAAAGCATTTGTGCGGCTATTATGAATAAATACGACGTGGATACTGTGCCGCATCTTATTTGTGGCGGTTTTAGCGTTAATGATACGGAGGATGCGCTGCTCAACCTCCAATACCTTGGCATTGACAATGTGCTTGTGCTGCGTGGCGATGCGGCTAAGAATGAAACAACCTTCGAATCAGAACCTGGGGGACATAAATATGCCCTTGATCTGCTGCAACAAGTGATGAATCTAAATGCTGGTATTTATCTTGAAGAAGATCTAAAGGCGACGAATAAAACAACATTTTGTATTGGCGTGGCCGGGTATCCTGAAAAGCATTTTGAAGCGCCCAACATGCAAACTGACCTTCGCTACCTGAAAACAAAAGTAGACGGGGGGGCCGATTATATCGTTACCCAAATGTTTTTTGACAACGCCAAATACTATGCGTTTGTTGATGCGTGCCGTGCAGCGGGTATTACGGTCCCCATTATTCCCGGCCTGAAACCGATCTATAGTAAAAAGCAGCTAAACGTATTGCCGAAGACCTTCCATATCGATCTGCCGGCTGATCTATCGAACGAGGTCCTGAAATGCAAAACAGACGAAGAGGTAGAAAAAGTGGGCGAAGAGTGGTTGCTGGATCAATCAAGAGATCTTAAAAAGAATGGCGTTCCTGTGTTGCATTACTATACCCTGGGGCGGCCATTGATGGTAGCAAATGTTGTCAAACAATTGTAAAGCTGGGTTGAATACGAATTCGCCGGGAATCATCGACAACTAACTCGTCGGCAGTGTTAGGAACATTGAGCCTGCTTATTTCCTTTTGCAGATCACCAATTGTGTGGATTGCCCGACATTGGTTACCTGGTGAGAAATGATTTCGAAGTATTTTGAAATATAAGATACTAACTCCTTCCCGTTCCATTCCCGGACATGCGCTTCATTATCCGGCGGTCCATAATCATACCAGCCCCTGGCCATACTTCGTTCCGGTGTACTTAGAAACAATAGTTGAAACCGCATGGTACTGATAAACTGCAACAGATCGTCAGGATCAAGAACATGCTCGATAACATCAGCGCAAATAATAATATCGGCATTGAGGTTTTGAATGGTTTCATCTGCAACATTGATCCAGTTGCGCTCAGGGTATTTGTTTTTAAGAAAGGAATAAGTTGGATCTACTTCAATCCCGGTCGTATCATGATTCGCGAAATATTTCATTAATTTATAAGCAGAGCCACAACCTACATCCGCGATTGTTTTAAAAGAAAATTTGTCAGCATAAAATCGAGCCAGTTGATAAACCTCATCCTGGTATTCATCTTTTAAAGAAGTATCGTCGAAATACCGGTAATTTTTCCTATGCCGGTAACCTTTTTTTATACCGTACCGCCGGCTCCTGAACAACCCTCCTGCCTTACCGAGTATAAAGAGAAATGTAACTTCGGCATACCTGTATATTTTATAAAGCAGGTTCATATTTGTATGTTACAGTAGTTGAAAAAAAAAGAGCATACTATTCAGATAATTCCGCCAACACTTTTTCATCCACCTTTACAGGATACTTCTTTTTCAACTTCCCTATCCATTCTTCTTCCAGCAATGTTTGATAGTCATTCATCACCAGTCCTTTTGCTTCATCGAAAGACCTCGTTTCCGGTTTTGTATACACTTTATTTATAAATGCAAACGATGCCGTCTTATCTCCCGGATTTACAGCAACCGCTGTAACAGATCCTTCTTTGGGCGTTGATTGGCCTATGCCGGGAATTTGCGGCCATTCGTAGCGGGCGGAATCCGCCACCACTTTTTCTGACACTGCTTCTACCGCTACTTTCCAGTTCGCGGCATTCTTTTTCAACTGATCTGCAAGGGCTTTCGCCGCGCCTTCGTCCGTACAAAAGAAGATAATGGCATCGGCTCCTGGTTGCCAGTGGTACTGGTCCTTATTTTTTTGATACAACGATAATAGCGCCACTGAATCAGCTTGCGCTTTGTTCCACACTTCCTGCTGCATGATTTCGAAGAACAGGTTGCCATCGCGGAATTCATCCATCTGGTTACGAAATTCAGTGTTGAAATCTTCCAGGTGATCGCGGTAATACTGGTAAAAAACTTGCTTTTTAAACTCATCCATTAGTTCGGGATAAGGTTTCAAGGTGGCCCTGTCGGCCTTATACCGGTTTACCTGGCTATAGTTTATCCATGCATCTACATTAATAGTAGTATCACCAAGCTTAAACAGCGCTGACCTGGTATTCATATTCCTGCCTTTGCCTGCAGGCTTACTATCGAGCAGGCTATCGCTTAATGCCCACAATACTGCGTCGTCGTATAATGATTTAGTAAAACCGGCTCTTTCAAGTACGCTTGCGTAGATAAAATCCTTTGCCGTTTTCCAGCGATCACTGTTTCTTACTCGCTGTTCGAGCTCCTGTGTATTCGATTTATCGGCTGCATTAGTAACGACGGATTTGGAAGAGATCTTCTTGACAATATGATAACCATGCGTAGTTACAAACGGCTTACTTACTGTTCCTTCTTTCAGTGACCAGGCAATTTTTTCAAACGCCGGATCATATTGGCCTACCGAAATATCCGGAATATTTCCTTCTCTTGCCGCGCTAACATAGTCGTTGCTGAATGCGGCAGCCATTTTTGCGAAATCGTCCCCTGTTTTAAGGCGCTGGTAAAGCGAATCAGCAAGGCGTGCCGTAGCCTTTTTGCCAGCTTCATCCGTGCCGGGAGGAAACGCAAGTAAAATCTGTTGCACTTTTATTTTCCCCAACGCCTTTCTTTCGCCCAGGGTCTTAAAAATATGATATCCTGCTTTTGATGTATACGGTTTCGAATATTTACCGGTTGGCGTGGTATAAATGATGTTTTCAAACTCGTAAGGCAGAGTAAAAGCGGTCACATAATCCAGATCGCCTTTATTGGTTCTTGCCGATGGATCGTCAGAGAGCTGTTGAGCAACAGCCAGGAAATCCTCTTTTTTTGCGAGCCGCTTCGATACATCTTCAAGTTTGCGACGGGCCGCTGTAGTATCTGGACTCCCGGCTGTATTTGTAAACGAGATAAAAATGTGCGCTGCATGAATATCCTTGAGGCTGCGCTGAAATGCTTCCCGGGTTAGCCGGTTTATAGCTTCGGGATCGCTCATATAGTTGTCAATGACCTGGCTGCGCAGGTTTTCAATTTCACTTTTTATGTGCGGTAGTGTATCATATTGCCTGTCGTATGCTTCGCGAATCTTCAACCTTGAATTGATATAGAGATCGAGGTATTCTTTAAGGGCGGCAGTTTTATTGACACCCGTTTGCTGGTTGTTTTTATTAAACGCCCTCAAAAAATCCTTTGCATCGGCTTTGTACTTGCCGTAGGTAAATAAGGTTTGCGAAGAGGCGCTGATTACAGTGAATAAAAGAAGGATCGCAGTCAGCCAGTTTTTTTGCATAGTTTGGAATTTTCGGTTGCTTGTGTATAACGAATTTTGGTGCAGATTATTGAAACGATGCCATGTCGCGGCTATGGAGCTTTCATTTTTAATGCCAGGATATCATCCGTTTGTTGCCAGGTCAGCTTTTTAGCGATGATTCGTTTGTCTTTGTCAAGCAGGTATACGGCAGGTACTATCTGGGCGTCATACAACTGCGAATAGCCGGGAATGCCGGCATCTACCCGCTTCTTTTCTTCTTCCCTTGAATAATAGACATTGATCCACCCCTTCAACTGATGTTTGTGCAGGATGTCAAGCCAATCTTTTTTGGTACCATCCGTCTCCTTGGCCACGGCAAATATTTTTACCCCTGCCTTTTTCCATTTCGCCTGGTACATCGAATCCAGCACCGGCACCAGTTCTTTACAATGACCGCAGGTAGGATCCCAGAAACAAACAATGGTGAAAGAAGATTGATTGCCATACAATGTCTGGATCTTTCCGCTGGTATCAGGCAGGGAGATATTTTCCGCTGGGTTACCCATTATATTGGCCATTAAATTGTAGGCTCTTTCGGTAATAATTTTTTTCCCCTGTGGCGTAAGCCATTCATATTCCTTTTGTGAAAAATATTTTTGAAACAGGTGTACGAACACCGCATCTTCCCACATGTATTTCATGTTGAGATAACGGTTAACAAATTTTACAAGTAGGTAGCGGGTCATTTCAGTGCTGGCGCTGGCATAACCCAGCATCCAATCTATTTCTTTGATCACCGAGTCGGGTTGCTGGTATACCAGCGTATTGTAATATTTATCAAGCCTTTCTTCAAATAAGGATGCGGGGGTACGGGTGATGCGGTCATCCCAGAAACCAAGGCCATCCCAATAGTGGTCTTTAAAATAACGCCATGCAAAAGTCGAGTCATACTTGCCACTGGGGTGCTTTTCAGCCGGAGGTATTTTCGGCTCTTCCATCAGGTGCATTAAAACGCTAAGTATGTTGTCGGGGTGAGTGTTGATGAACCGTTTCCGGTAATCAGAGATCTCTCCGGATACTTTTTTCAAGGTTTCCGTAATGGCAGCAGAATCTTTAGCGGTTTGTGCATTCTTTAACGCTTTATTATTTTCATCCATGGACTGTCCACGGATCGCCATAAATTTTTGGTATTCGTTAAACAGGTCATTATCGGAAGAATTAATAAATTTTTTAGTCGCGTGATCAGCCGTATCCGCTATAACGGAGAAATGCTGCTTTTTATCCATTAATATTTCCAGGAATTTGTCTTTAGTCGGGTACACAAGCAAATAGATACCGCCACCCAACTCCTTTGACCCTTTGAAAACGCCCTCGCTTTTGTCGTTCAGCTTAACCGAATCGACAACGGGATACTGCTTTCCCGAATAATGACCAAGATAAACCCACTCGTTTTTGAATGGTTTGAGGGTGACGTTGATCTCATACCCACTTTGAGCGAAGACATTGAATGTTAACAAGAGAACAGGAACCAGTAGCGAATTTTTCATGAGCCAGAATAATCAGGTAAAGTTATTAAAAACCGCCAAGCTCAAAACAAGAGCACGGTAAATAGTTTTAAGAGCAAAAAGTTAAATAAACAGTTGCTTATTCTAAAAATTTGCAGAAAAAAGCTTGTAATAACGGCCCGTTAGGGGCTGGGGGTTAGCTTTGCGCCGTGAGTAGAAAAAAGAAAAACATAATACTTGAGAAGGTGCACGTAAATGACTATGCAGCGGAAGGTAAATCCCTGGCCAAGGTGGACGGTAAAGTCATTTTTATTGAAGGGGTAGTTCCGGGCGACGTAGTGGATGTTCAGTTAAGCAGGAACAAAAAGGACTGGGCGGAAGGCCGGCCCTTGCGTTTTCATTCTTATTCTGCAGACAGAGTGCAGCCCTTTTGCCCTCATTTTGGTGTGTGCGGAGGCTGCCAATGGCAAATGCTTCCTTATGATAAGCAACTTTTGTATAAGCAAAAACAGGTAAGAGACAACCTCCAGCGGATCGGCAAAGTCGCTTTGCCCGAAATGATGCCCATCCTTGGTGCGGGAGAAACGAGGTATTACCGGAATAAACTTGAATATACGTTTGGCAACAAGCGATTTTTATTGAAAGAAGAATTGAATGATCCTCTGGTAAGCAGCCAACAGAATGTAGCAGGTTTTCATGCGAAAGGTATGTTTGATAAGCTGGTTGACATCAGGACCTGCTATCTGCAGGCGGAGCCTACCAATGCGATCCGGCTGGAGGTTAAAAATTTTGCAATAGAAAATAAGTACGCATTTTATGATATCCGGAACCATACCGGCTTTTTAAGAACAATGCAGGTAAGGCTATGCACCACCGGCGAATTGATGATTAACATTGTGTTGGGCGAAGAAAACGAATCGCACCGAACCGCTTTGCTGAACCATATTATGCTGCAATTTCCTTCTATCACAACGCTCCTGTACACCATTAATACAAAGAAGAATGATAGCCTTTACGACCTGGAACCCGTAACCTATTCTGGCAAGGGATACGTAATAGAAAAGCTGGAGGATTTTCAATTCAAGATCGGGCCTAAATCATTTTTTCAGACAAATACCAAACAGGGCGAACAATTATACAAGGTGGCGAGGGATTTTGCGGAATTAACCGGCAGCGAGACCGTTTATGATCTGTATTGCGGTACGGGCAGTATAGGCATTTTTGTAAGTAAAAAAGCCCGCAAGATTGTGGGGGTTGAAATGGTCGCGGCTGCTATTGAAGATGCTAAAGAGAACGCAGCATTGAACAATCTTATTGATACTGTGTTTTTGGCAGGTGATGTGACCGATGTTTGCAATGATGATTTTTTTGCAACACATGGCCGGCCGGATGTCATCATCACCGATCCGCCGCGTGCCGGGATGCATGAAAAACTGGCGAAAAAAATTGCAGACATTGCCGCGCCGACTGTCGTATATGTTAGTTGTAACCCGGCTACACAAGCAAGGGACCTGAATTTGCTGGATGAAAAATATGCGGTTACCAAAATTCAACCCGTCGACATGTTTCCTCATACATTGCACATTGAGAATGTGGTGCAGTTGAAATTGAGAAATTGAAAGGAGCAGAGCTATTATTAATAAAAGTATTTTTGTTTTATGAGTGAGTTTCGTTTTACACGTCCCAATAACTTTCCCCCGGTCGTTAAGAATCTGATCATTATCAATGTGCTGGTATTTTTAGCCCAGATTACAATGGATAATCAGTTTCACGTTACAGAAAAGCTGATGCTTTATCCAGTGATGTTCCCGCAGTTTGAACCCTACCAGTTGTTTACCCATTTGTTTGCGCATTCTCCTTCGATGTTGTTTCATATCATATTTAATATGTTCGGGCTCTGGATGTTTGGAAAAATATTAGAAAATGTATGGGGTCCAAAGCGCTTTCTTCTTTTTTATTTTGCTTGCGGCCTGGGTGCTGCCGGCTTACATATCCTTATGCAGTACGTGAGGTACGAACAACTGGAAGACCTTTGGAAAGCCGCGGTGGCTGCGGGCGATATGGCAACTGCTCAGAGCTATGTAAACAGGCTGGGGAGTGAATTAGGTCCGGCACTGGGTGCATCCGGTGCGGTCATGGGTATTTTTATTGCATTTGGTTATTTATTCCCTAACACAGAACTATTCCTGATGTTTATCCCCGTGCCCATAAAAGCCAAATGGCTAATGATCGGGTTGGTAGCCATGGATCTTTTTGGCGGGGTTGCGCAGGTTAGTGGCGATAATATTGCGCATTTTGCTCACCTTGGCGGAGCTATTACGGGATTCATTATTGTCCTCATTTGGAACAAAACCAACCGTAAAACGTTGTATTAGATAAAAGAATAAGGCCAAACAAGATAAGTAATCACATGCATTCTCACTTGGTGTCTTACTTTAATTTTACATTGTGAACAGAGTTTATGGCGTACCACGAGCAACAATATAAAAGACGTTTATCCCTGGCCCATGCAAATAATGCATTGATTCTGCTGATCGCTATCAATATGATAGTGTTCGTTATTCTTGCTTTTTTAAAAGCGGTTTTTGTTCTCCGGTATGAAGGAAATGAGGGGATGTCCTATTTTAGTAACAATATCCTCACCTTATTTACACTGCCCGCAGATGTGAGTAAAATAGGTTCCAGGCCCTGGACCATTCTCACACACATGTTTTCACACGACAGTGTATGGCACCTTCTCGGTAATATGTTATGGCTTTGGGTTTTTGGATATATATTTCTTGATTTGACGGGCAATCGAAAGATCGTTCCCCTTTATATCTACGGCGCTTTTGCGGGTGCTCTTGCCTTTGTACTCGCCTACAATTTTTTACCGGGTTTGAAGCCAGCTCTTCCCGTTGCTGAAGCATTAGGAGCTTCTGCCGGAGTAATGGCCATCGCGGTGGCTGTTACTACTATTGCTCCGGGTTATCGCATTTTCCCTATGCTATTTGGCGGCATACCTATTTGGGTATTAACAACTATTTACCTGATCATTGACCTGGCCAGCATACCGCTGAGCAATCCCGGGGGCCATATAGCTCATCTCGCCGGTGCGTTGACCGGCTTCTTATTTATTTATTCGTTTCGCAAAGGATATGACTGGAGTGAATGGATGAATAATTTTTTTGATTGGGTCAGTAATCTTTCTAACCCCGATAAACCTAAGACAGGCAAAAACATTAAGCAGGAATTATTTTATAAAGCGGACAAACCTCCGTATAAAAGAACCTATAATATCACGGAACAAAGGGTCAATGAGATCCTTGACAAGATCAGCCAAAAAGGATACAACAGCCTCACCGACGAAGAGAAAGATATTCTTAAAAGAGCTAGCCAGGAAAACTTGTAATAATTTTATAAAAGCGGCAATTCGGGGTGTAACAGCAGTTCTTGGAATGCCCGGTTCATTCCTTTCTCCATTTGTTTTCAGTAATTTGCGATAATGGCCAGCAAGTTGCGAATTTTTACAAAAAGGGTCCTTATTCTAATCAATTACGGAGCGGTCTTCTTTTTTTTGCTGGCCTGCATTGCCCCGTATCTTGACCCCCAAAGCTGGTGGTTCATTTCTTTCTTAGGCATTGGATTTCCTTTCTTATTTCTGGCGGTGGCCGGATTTATGATATGGTGGTTATTCGTGAAAAGAAAACATGCGATGATCTCCGCCGTCGCATTATTGCTCGGATTCAAAAGCGTAACGGCTTTTTATGCCTTTCACTTTCCTAAAAGATTTACCGCCGAAAAAAAGCCGCTAACGATTCGAATCGCCACCTGGAATGTGGCAAGGTTTGTTGAAATGAAACGCAACAATAATAAAGGGAGTCAAACGCGGTTACAAATGTTGGAGCTAATACGCCAGCAAAACGCCGATATTCTCTGCTTACAGGAATTCTTTCATTCGTACGATTCGGCGTGGTATGACAATATAGAATACGTACGCGATAGCCTGCGTTACCCTTACAATTATTTTTCTCACGATATAGATGGGGATAAGCATTTTACAGGCAATGTAATTTTTTCCCGGTACCCGATTATCGACAGCGGTTTGATCCGCTATCCACGTCCCTCATTACCCGAAGCATTGATGCATGCGGATATAAGGTTAAAAAACCGGATCATCAGGGTGTATACTACTCACTTGCAGTCTGTACAACTCGGTAAAACGGATTACGATAAGATCGATAAAATAAAAGAAGGGGATGAAGGAATGGTATCGAATTCCAAAACGATCTTTTCCAAGGTAAAAAAAGGAATTATTAATAGGAAGATACAAACGGATATCATAAAACAGGTATTGGGCGATAGTCCTTACCCGGTCATTTTTTGCGGAGATCTGAATGATATTCCAAACTCCTATACTTATTTCAATATAAAAGGTGACATGCAGGATGCTTTTCTCAAACGCGGTTTTGGCATCGGGCGCACCTTTTCTTCCATATCGCCCACGCTCAGGATCGATTATATTTTTGCCGACAGGCGTTTTCGCGTGCACCAGTTTAAACGAATAGTAAAAAACTATTCCGATCATTATATGCTTGTTGCCGATGTTGAGTTGAAAAGCGTTGGCGGCAGACCTTAACCACTTTTAATGTGAGAATATTTACCATTACTTTTGCATCAATTTTTTGCAAGGCATTACAGCTTGCGGTTAAGCGCTCAAAGCTTTTTTAATATGAGTAAATTGAAAGTTTATAATTCTCTATCAAGAACAAAGGAGATTTTTACACCTATTACTGCCGGGCATGTAGGATTGTATGTATGCGGACCTACCGTTTACAGCGACGTACATCTCGGCAACTGCCGTACGTTCATTTCTTTCGATATCATTTATCGGTATCTCAAATACCTTGGTTACAAAGTCAGGTATGTAAGAAATATTACCGATGCCGGTCACCTCGAAGGTGACAGGGATGAAGGCGATGACAAATTTTCGAAAAAGGCAAGACTCGAGCAATTAGAGCCAATGGAAATTGTACAGAAATACACCGTCGGTTTTCACAAGGTCATGGAATTATTTAATGCGCTACCTCCTACGATCGAACCTGCTGCCACAGGGCATATCACGGAGCAGATCAGGATGGCGCAACAGATCATCGATAACGGCTATGCCTACGTAGTAAATGGTACGGTGTATTTTGACGTAGAAAAATATAATAGCGAAAAACCCTATGGTATTCTTACCAATAGAAAACTTGAAGATCTTTTGGAGGGCACCCGTGAACTGGGCGGCCAGAGTGAAAAAAAAGGACGATTGGATTTTGCTCTTTGGATAAAGGCGGGACCCGAACATTTAATGCAATGGCCCTCACCCTGGGGAATGGGTTTTCCCGGATGGCACATTGAATGTTCTGCTATGAGTGAAAAATATTTGGGAAAGCAATTCGATATTCACGGAGGGGGTATGGACCTGGCAGCGACACATCATACCAATGAAATTGCACAATCGCAGGCTTGCTATCATGTCAGTCCTGTCCGGTATTGGATGCATACCAACATGCTTACCGTAAATGGTGTGCGAATGAGTAAGAGTGCCGGCAATGGATTTTTACCTGAAGAATTGTTTAGCGGTTCGCATCCCTTGTTGGAAAAAGCCTATTCGCCCATGAACGTTCGATTCTTTATGTTGCAAACTCACTATCGCAGCACATTAGATTTTAGTAATGAAGCTTTGCAAGCTGCCGAAAAAGGGTTGAAAAGGTTATGGGATGCCTACAAATTGCTGATGAGTTTTAGCTGGACCGAAACAGGAAACACCAGGACAGCCGGGGCTGACCAGGAGCTGGATGAAAAAATTATAAAATTGCTCGGCGAGTTCGACGAAAACATGAATGATGATTTTAATACAGCGAAAGTATTAGCCAGCATGTTTGAACTGGTGCCGGTCATTAATTCGATAAAAGACAAAACGATTTCGGTTAATGCTATGGCAAAAGATACGCTTACATTAATGAAGGCAACGTTCAAAAGCTACCTGGAAGATGTGTTTGGCTTGAAAGCGGTTGACGACACAGATAATACAAAACTGCAGGGCGTTATGCAACTGGTGATCGATATACGCAAAGAAGCAAAGGGCAAAAAAGATTTTCTAACTTCCGATAAGATCCGGAACCAATTGGCACAATTGGGCATTACAGTAAAGGATGAAAAAGGCGGTGGGATGAGTTGGAGTGTGGAGTAGGGTAGGGAATGTGGCGAGTGGCAAGCAGGACTCTCCACTCGCTTCTGGCTATTTTCCACTTGCTTTCCTGGCTCTTACCATTTCTCTTTTTCCCCATGGCCCGGCAATTTTTTTAACCGCAAAGCCCGCGGCCTGCATGGCTCGCCGCACATCTGCCTTACTGGAATAAGTTACCAGAGTTCCATCGGCTACAAGCATTGCATATAAGCTCTCAAAAATTTCTTTTGTCCAGAGTTGGGGTTGGATGGAAGGAGCGAAGGCATCATAATAAATCAACTCAAACTGCTGATCAGTTGATAGGTCTGCAAAGCCGGTCCTGATTTTTTTGATCGTGAAAAATGAAGTGATCGCTGTGTCTATTTCCCACTCGCATTGATGCAGTTGTTCAAACAAGGGCTTAAGGTCTTCCCGTTGTAATTGGAGGCAGTAGTCTAATAAAATTATTTCTTCCTGCTTTAGAGGAAACAATTCAATGGCAGTGTAATGCACTTTTCGCTGTTCTTTCCCTGCTTCGATAAGTGTAAGCAACGCGTTAAGCCCGGTACCGAACCCCATTTCAACTATATTTATTACCGGCACTGTAGTGGTATTGAGCACATACCTCAGACCGGCATCAATATATACATGCATCGATTCCTGCATCGCTCCATGATGAGAGTGGTAAGTCACATTCATTTCGGCGACAGAAATGGTAGGTGATCCGTCTTTCGTAATAATTACTTCACGTAGCATGGAACAAAATTCTATATTTATTTTTGTAAGTCATTTTTAAATCGTCATTTCCATCATGCACTACATCCCTCATCTTTCCAAAGATAAAAAATTGAAGAGGCTGGTTGAAAACGGCACACCTTATAAATTAAAACGAAGAAAGAACATTTGCACCTATCTCTGTGCTTCTATCATGAGCCAGCAGTTGTCAACAAAGGTGGCGGATGTAATCTATAAACGTTTTCTTGGTTTATTTGACGGCAAAGCGCCGGCACCTCAACAAATACTGGATACGCCGCCTGAAACATTAAGAAGCATTGGTCTCTCGAATGCCAAAGTAAGTTATGTGAAAAACGTAGCGCATTTCGAAATAGAGTTTGGTATGGATCATAAAAAGCTGCATAAAATGGATAATGAAGAGGTGATCGCATACCTGACCCCGATCAAGGGTGTAGGAAGATGGACGGTGGAAATGCTGCTGATGTTTGCACTCGGGAGGGAAGATGTTTTTGCTATTGATGATCTGGGTATCCAAAATGCAATGATCAAATTGTACAAACTGGACCGGGAGGATAAAAAGAAGTTTAAGGAAGATCTGTTGCGGATCTCCAAAAAATGGAGCCCGTACAGAACGTATGCCTGTAAACATTTGTGGGATTGGAAGGATAATGCGCCAATTGTAAAAGAAGTCAGGCCGAAAGAGAAGATTAAATAATTATTTCTGATTGTGTAATATCACTCCGGCAAATTCATAATCCTTTCTTTCAATTCCTTATCTGTTATATATTCTGTACCGATCTGTCGTAGATAGGAACGAATAGATAGTTAACGCAACGATAGAAAAGGAAATCTAAAGAATTATTTTATCAAGCTTGCTTAACCAATTATTATTAATTCTTGCCCCCAACCCCGCCACCTCCGGTACTTTCACCACTCCATTTTTTTCATATACAATGCCACCGCTTACAGGGTCTTCACTAAACATCAGGCAGGTATCGAAATCAAAATGTTCGATCATCCGGCTGCATAATGAGAAATGAGCAAAGGCTGTCATTGCTAATCTTGATTCCATAAAAGCACCTATCTGCAAATGCATTTCTGCTGCTTCAGCCAGCTTCACCATCTTTAAAGCTTTGAAGATGCCACCTGATTTGCCCAACTTAATATTCATATAATCGCAAGCGTCCAACTGTATCAATCGTTCCGCATCATGCTCATCGCCACAACTTTCATCACTCATAATCGGTATCGGACTTTCTTTTCTTACCCGCGGTAGTTCCATAAATGCCCAACGTGGTATGGGTTCTTCGCAGTGTTGTATATCATATTGCTCCAACGCCTTTAATGTGGTAATAGCTTCTTCCACTGCCCAGCCCTGGTTAGCATCAATGCGCAGCGGAATTTCATTGCCTACTGCTTCACGGATGGCTTTGATTCGAACCACATCTGTTTCACCATTTTTGCCCAGTTTTATTTTAATAGCCGGGTATCCCTCTACTTTGATCTTTACTGCGTCGGATGCCATCTTTGCCGGATCACCAATACTTACCGTGTAATCTGTAATGATAGTTTTTGTATTGGTACCGCCTAAAAATTTATATAAAGGTACGCCTGCGTGTTGCGAAGCAATATCATAAAATGCCATATCAAATGCACTTTTAATACTTGCGTTTCCGTAGATCAGGCGGTCCATATCTGCAATACGCTCTTCAATGGCCAAAGCGTTTTTCCCTTTAAATAATTTGGCAAAATATTGCCCAACGATGAAGCAAGTATCCATGCTCTCGCCATTGATGCTCATGAAAGGACTACACTCGCCATAGCCTGTGATCCCCTGTTCTGTTTGAATAATCACTAATACATTTTCTGCGCTCAGTATTGGCCCGAGAGAAATAACAAAGGGTTCGTTGAGCGGAATAAAAAGTTTATATAGTTCAATTTGCCGAATCTTTATCTCATCCTGCATAGTGCTGTTTTTTGAATCGATAACTTAATCAAATAAAATTCTGATGCCAATATTTAATGAACCCATTAAAGGCGCATTGTCATTTATGAGAAGATGATTGCTGGGATAATCCGTCATGGGTATAAGAGTCCGCCCTTCCAGGTAAAAAAACAGGTCGCCGCCAACCGGCCGCTCAAAGCCCAGGCAAAGGTCAGCTGTTAACCGCTTAAAGTTTGCAATACCTCTTAATACAGGCATAATGTAGTCGGTGGAATCTACTGCAACAGAATGTGTATTTTCAATTCGCCCCAGTAAGAGCCCGAACCCGGCATAGCCATAAAGATTCCAACCTTCTTCACTGTTGTACGTTCCCTTCAGATAATGTTTCCAGCCCAATGAAAGATGCCGGAAGCGCATCGTTCCTTTATTTATATAATCAACCTGTTGCGGAGTGGTAAAAATGGATTTGGCAATTGCCATTACCCTGTTGTTAAATGCGCCATTGCCGGAATAAGAAAACAAAACATACAAACCGTCTTTTGAGGCGAAGTTGAAATGCCCTGCAACTGTTTGCCCGATGGTCCAGAAACGTTGCTCTTTCGTAAAGCTTCGCAGAATAGTAAAATCGGTGGCAAGACTAAATTGCGCCTTTTGTGAAAAAGCCGAAACAAAAAAAAGTAAGCAAACAAGCAGTATTGGTATCTTTTTTTTCAAGCAGTGAAATTGCTTTGCAATGATAAGAAAAAAAATGTACCCTAGGCTTCTATTCCCTAAAGGCGAACTTAGGTCGTAGCGTTGTCTTATTAATACTATTTTTTAATTGCAAAAAGTAACGCTGTATAACTTAACCTTTAACGCCCTGCCTTTCCTGGCAGAAGTTATTAATCTACGTTCCCGTTTAGGTGGCAGGAGTTTTATTTCATCAGCTTCAATTCTTTAATAATGTTTTGTGCGCCCCCTAATTTATCAATACACCATAGCACATACCGGATGTCAACATTGATAGTACGGTTAAGATCTTTGTCAAAAGCCAGCTTATGGCTGAGGGCTTCATAATTGCCGTCGAAAGCAAGACCGATCAATTCACCTTTACCATTTAAAACCGGTGAGCCGGAGTTACCCCCGGTGATATCATTGCTGCTGATAAATCCAATAACAAGGTCATTTCTTTGTTTATCTATATACTGCCCGAAATCCTTTTTCTTTAGCAGCTCTATTTGTTTGGCGGGCAAGTCAAACTCATAATCGCCGGGTTTGTATTTTTCAAGAATTCCTTTTGAGGTGGTGACATAATCATAAAATACTGCATCGCGGGGCCGGTACGATTTCACAGCGCCATAACTGACCCGCATGGTAAAGGTCGCATCTGGATACGTCATCTTCGCTTTGGCAGGGTCCATTTCCATAATACCTTTCAGGTACAATCGTCCCAATTCATTATTCCGGGTAGTGAATTGGCTAAAGTATGGGGCATACTTGCTGCTATAGTTGTCGTAGAAAGCACTTGCATGAGCAAATGCCGGGTCAGCCTGCAAAACATTCGCATCCGGGTTAGCTATAAAAGCATTCCATTTACTATCATCGAAAATGATGGTCTTGCTGAAAATATCCGCTGCATATTTTTTATAGGTGGCTTCATTATCCAATGTGCCATATTGATCTTTCAGCGTACCATAAAATCCAACAGGATGTTGTTCTTTCGGTACATCTGTATAATATAACCGGGTGACTCCGGCAACGATAGTTTCATCAGACCTTTTATTTTCTTCAGTAAGAAACCTGGCCCTTGCCTTATTGGCTGCATCAATAGCTTTTTGTATATCATTTTTTGACGACCCCGTTTTTACCAATGCCGCTTCCACTTGCTTTAATGAAGCCGCAAACCCGATCAACGGCGATCCGAAAACACCCTCATTGATATACATGCGGTGTTTTGCATATTTCGTCCATGCATCATAGGCCTGTTTCCAATCAGCGAAAATATCTTTGTATTCAGGTTTCCCGGCTGCCCAGGAAATAAACTTTTCTTCGACAGTTTTTTTCTTGTTATATATTTCGTATTTCAATAATTGTTTGGTTTCCCCGTCATAGAATTTCCAATAGTTGGCAATGCTGGCATACGAAGAGGCGAGTTGTAATTTTATGGCTGGATCCTTTTTCATTTCTTCAAACATACTTTTCAGTCGCAGTTCACGCAATTTTACCAGCGAAGGGTTGTTGATTTCCGTGGCTATTTTTATTCCAAAAGAGCTTTCGTATCGATTAGTGCTACCAGGGTAGCCCCAGATCATCGCAAAGTCGTTTTCTTTCACACCTTTTAACGAAATAGGTAAAAACCATTTTGGTTTCAATGGCCTGTTGTTTTCATCGTATTTAGCAGGCTTTCCATCGGCATTACAATAAACGCGGAAAATGGAAAAATCACCGGTATGGCGCGGCCATTCCCAATTGTCCGTATCACCGCCGAATTTTCCAATTTTTTCAGGCGGTGTTCCTACCAGCCGTACATCGGTATAGCGCTGGTAAACAAAAGCAAGAAACTGGTTGCCTTTGAATAGCGGGCTTATTCTTGTTTCAATGTTTTCTGTGGGATCGCTCATTCTTGCATTAATAGAAGCCAATACAGAAGACTGTTTTTTTGCACGGTCAACACCGCTTAATCCCTGTAATGAATCCAATATTTCTTTGCTGACATCCTCGATCCGTAAAAGAAATTGCACGGTTAACGTGGTGGGGATTTCTTCATTTTTATTTCTTGCATAAAAACCATTTTGCAGGTAATTATTATCTAAGGTGCTTGCCGAAGCGATGGCATCATAGCCGCAATGATGATTTGTGAATATAAGACCCGCGGCACTAACCATTTCACCGGTGCAACCGCCGCCAAAAATAATAATGGCATCTTTCAACGATGCCTTATTTATACTGTAAAGCTGTTCTTTCGTCAGCTTCAATCCTTTTTTAGCCATATCGCTATATACCTGCTGACCTAACAGCATCGGCAGCCACATGCCTTCATCAGCGAAAGATTTTACAACAAACAGGAAAGAAAAAGTAAGCGTAATAAAAAGCCTCTTCATGATAAAATGATTTATAAAAAACAAACCTACTATAAAATAAAGCGGTTGCCAAAAGCGGCTGACGCCTTGTTTTCAATAAATTCATTCAGTGGGAATATTCAAAATTTTCCAGAGAAGGTCTTTTAGTTCCACTAAGCCTTTGTTGGTTAGCGATGAGATGAAAACATGCGGAATGTTTGTTGGCAGATCTTTTTTAATTGCAGCTGTCAGTTCTTCATCAAGCATATCGCTTTTACTGATAGCGACAACAAATTGTTTATGTAACAATTCGGCATTATATTTTTCAAGCTCATTGACAAGGATGTTAAATTCTTTTTTATGATCATCAGCATCTGCAGGGATCATAAATAACAGAACGGGGTTGCGTTCAATATGCCGCAAAAAGCGATGACCCAGGCCCTTTCCTTCTGCTGCCCCTTCAATGATGCCAGGAAGATCTGCGATGCAAAAACTTTTTCCATCGCGGTAATCTACAATACCGAGATTGGGCGTAATGGTAGTAAAAGCGTAATCGGCGATCTTCGGTTTTGCGGCAGTAATAACGGAAAGTAAAGTCGATTTGCCTGCATTCGGGAAACCTACTAATCCAACATCCGCCAGCACTTTTAACTCCAGTATCTTCCATCCTTCTATACCCGGCAAGCCTTTTTGCGCATATTCAGGAGCCTGGTTGGTAGGCGTAGCGAAATGACTGTTGCCCAAACCGCCTTTTCCACCCGGCATCCAGATTACTTCCTGTCCATCGGTCAATATTTCTACTTCCTGTTCGCCGGTTTCTTCATCTCTTGCAATAGTGCCCAGTGGAACTTCTATGACGACATCTTTACCGGATCGTCCTGAACTATTATTGCCGCTTCCCACTTCGCCGTCTTCCGCAAGTACCGTTTTATAATAACGGAGATGAAGTAAGGTCCATAAATTTCTGTTGCCTTTTAATATGATATGCGCACCGCGTCCGCCATCACCACCATCAGGGCCACCCATCGCAGTAAATTTATTACGCATAAAATGCCTGCTGCCCGCGCCTCCGTGGCCGCTTCTGCAGAAAACCCTGATCTGATCAACGAAATTACTTTTTTCCAAGTGGTCCTTTTTTTGCAACGAAATGCAAATATACCATGTCATGCACCTTAAATGAGACGCAATGAAGTTTATTTTCCTGTTGTTGGCTTTGCCATTGATGAATGAAAAATGCAAGGACAATAAGGATACCATTCCGGCCTGTATACAGCAAAGGATCGAACACATACAAAAAGAGCCAAGGTGGAATCCGCCCGCCGAAATAAATGAATATAGTTACGAGGGTGAAAAAGTATACCTGTTTAGCAGCCCTTGCTGCGATCAGTATAATAATCTATATGACAGCAACTGCAAGCTGATCTGTGCACCGTCAGGCGGCTATACGGGAAAGGGTGACAGAAAATGCCTTGAGTTTTTCGAAAAGGCAAAGCATGTGAAATTGGTTTGGAAGGATGATCGCTAAAAAAAGGGCTTTGGTGTTAACCAAAACCCCTCGTTTCTCTTTATTCCCTTCGCTGGCATTATCCAGATCAGGTACTATGGGTTTATTTCTCAGATTAATGTGAATCACCCCACAAAGAGATACGTCAACACGTTGCCAAAAACATGCCATCAAAAACAATTGTGCAAAACTTCTTTAGCCGTTTACGATCTCGCCGCCATTCGGATGCAGGAACTGGCCCGTCATATAGCTGGAATCAGAACAAGCGAGAAACAAGTAGCTGGGCGCCACTTCCACAGGTTGACCGGCTCTTTCCAAAGGAACGTCGCTGCCGTGCTGTGATACTTTTTTAGGATCAAAACTAGCTGCGATCAAGGGCGTCCAGATAGGTCCCGGTGCAACGCCATTTACACGAATCCCTTTTTTTGCAAGATTGGAAGAAAGGCTCCGCGTAAATGCAACGATAGCTCCTTTTGTAGCGGCATAATCAATTAGTGAACCACTGCCCCGGAAGGCCGTTACCGAAGAGGAATTGATAATGCAACTTCCTTTTTTCATATAAGGCAGGGCGGCTTTCGTGATCCAGAAAAAGGAAAAAATATTTGTTTCAAATGTTTTGAGCAATTCACGGGTCGTCAACTGATCAAGGCTTTTATTTTCGTAGTGTAAAGCTGCATTATTTACAAGTATATCGATGCGACCAAATTCTTTTATCGTTTTCTTTATCGCATTGATACAATTTACTTCCCTGGACAGGTCGCCCCTGATCAAAAAACATTTACCTGCATAATTTTCTTCAATGTATCTTTTTGTTTCTTTAGCATCCGCGTCCTCGTTCAGGTATGCGATACACACCGTAGCGGCTTCTTTGGCAAACAATACAGCGACTGCTTTACCGATCCCACTATCACCACCCGTGATAAGCGCAATTTTTTTCTTTAACCTGTTATTTCCTTTTAAATCCGGGTAATCAAATACAGGCAGTGGTTTTAATTTGTATTCTGATCCTGGTCTTGCCTGTTGTTGCTTGGGACGCAATGGTTTTTTTGAACCGCCTTTCTGCATAGTTTTTTATTAAATGCTATAGAAATATTTATACCATTTTGAGCGGCAATGTTTTTAATCATCCTGTGAAGAAGATTGAGAAAAAAAAGCCGTTTTTTAAAGGGGATGTTCGAAGAGATGCTGAATAATTTCCCCGTTTACATTCCTTTTTAGGGTGGCCCAATACGGCACGGATTTTTCATTATTTCTGACGAGAACGTACGAGAGTGACAGAATTATTTTAAAACCGGAAGTACTATTTTTTAATCTTAAATAGATAAACTATGTTACGTTGGACAGTTATTTTCCTGGTTGTGGCAATCATCGCTGCGATCTTTGGGTTTGGTGGTATTGCTGCCGGGGCAGCTGGCATCGCAAAAGTTTTATTTTTCATTTTCCTCGTGTTATTTATCATTTCACTCTTTTTCGGAAGATCAAGAACAAACGTTTAACGAAACGGTATTTAATACGGAAATATGAAAATGAAAAACCGGCAATTATTGTTGCCGGTTTTTTTTATAAAGAACCTGGTTGATAATCAACAAATCCAGGCAACGTATGAAATAAATAAAATTAATTAAGTTGGGGAATTGCAATCTGCTTGAGCGTATCAGCACATATACTGCTCACTATGCCACAAAATTGCAGATCTTCTTCGCCCGGGTATTTTGCACACTCACTTGAGCATTGCCTGCAGTGGAGCAAGCAGTTCAGTGCAAGGTTGCCAAGATCGCCAGCATCACTTACTAATTTTGACACTACGGCAAAACACGCTTTGGCACATTCACTGCATTCCTTTACAAGGTTATATCGGGGCGATGTGCTGATTGTTTCTGCATGAACACTAGCCTCGCATAATAGCCAGGTTTTCATACATACCTTGATGTATTGATCAGTTGTTTTCTGATGAATCATTATTGTTTACCTTTTTTTTATGAATCTCTTCTACCTCTTCCATGAATGAAGTTATCTTTGCATCCGCATAGGAACCATAGGCGTCTACTAATGTTCCCTTTACTCCATCCATGGTTTCTATTACATATAAAATAGTGTTGTCGGCCGGATCGCTTGGTCCTTCAAACCGGAAAAAGTTGACTACACGCACCTGGCCCGGCTCATAAATCCTTTCACTCTGGAGAGAGAGCAATCCTCTTTCAGCGGCCTTAAAATCCTCTGTATACCCGTCCAATACCAGCTTGTTCAGACAGGAAGCAAGGCTTTTCATTTCTTCAGTGTTGGAATTAGTTTGCATATAAATATTTTTTACATTCTCTAACAGTTTAACCGCGTAAAAGCACGGTATAAAAATATTATACCATGCTTTATTTTTATTGCTACTAATTATGCATGTTGTGTGTCGCGTAATGCTTTAATGCGATCATGCGATTTTTTAAGGCTGGTTTTTTGGTCCATGATCAGTTGTCTTACTTCTGTAGGAAGTTCTGCATCACTTGATAAGGCGGAATCGTAAGCTTTCTGTGCCGCATCTTCGCCAAATTCGCAGGAAGCGAGTATCGCCTTGCGATCTTTGCCGGTAAAAGTTGCTTTTACATCCATCCATGCCCGATAGATTTTGCCTGTTAGCATCGTTTTGTCGGATGGAACATCACCGGCTACTGCTATGTACTTAGAAAGATCATTTATATAGCTACGGCTTTCTGCACTCATTTGTCTGAAAAGCGATTGTAGATCCGCATCTTCATTGCTGGTTTCTTTTTCAGCTCTTTCATAACCCGCTACACGATCATTATTAATCGTAATCAGGTCATTCAGTACTTCTGTTGTCTTCTCGTTTACATACATGGCATTACTTTTTATATGGTTAATTAATCAGTTAGATTTTCCAATATTATTTGTTATTATTTTTTAACCGCTGTTGTTTGTTTTGATGCGCTTTGCGGTTATGAGTAATGTCGTCCCCTTTTATTTCCTGCTCTTCATTTTTGCGGCTGTCCAGGTTGTCTCTGACGTCAGGCGGCCTATTTTTCGAGGATCGGGAATGTTGTCCCGGGGCCTGGCTGTTGGTATTTTTCATAACGCTTTTTAGTAAATGAGGTAAAAACCATACCAGTAATTAAGTCTACCTTTTTTCGAACACCGTTTTTTTTAGGGTTTCCATTAAAATTTCTTCTACGGTGATAAGCCCGGTATTTTTTTGTTTTTCCGGGACACGAGCGATGTATTCACTTAATTTATTCTCTTCATACAGCTGTAACAGGCAAGGGTGGATGTAATATTTTTTACATATACTCCTTGTATTGCCCAATTTATTACTCACTATATCCAACACAGTGATGATATTCTTCCTGATATCAGACTTCTTTGCCGGTTTGCCCAGCTCACGAAAACATTGAAGAGCCTGTAATGATCCGGCCCAGGTTCGGAAATCCTTTGCTGTAAATTCAGCCCCGGTAGTTTCTTTAATATAACTATTGACCATTCCCGAATCAATACATTTTTTTTTACCTTCTGCGGTATAATATTGAAACAGCTCCTGGCCAGGTATATCCCGGCATTGCCTGACAATGCGGGCTAACATTTTGTCTTTGATGGTGATGGAATGTTCAACCCCTTTTTTTCCAACAAAACAGAATCGGATATCCTCGTTTTTTATTTTTACGTGCTTATCTTTTAAAGTGGTTAGTCCATAGGAGCCGTATAGTTTTTCGTAACCGTTATTTCCGACACGTATAAAGGTTTGCTCCATCAAATTAATAGCAGTTGCAATTACTTTTTTTTCGGTGAGTCCTGGTTCTTTCAGGTCTTTCTTTATTCGTCGTCGCAATAAGGGTAATGCCTTACCGAATTCATAAAGACGATGAAATTTTGTTTCGGCCCGGAATTTTTCCCACTGCGGATGATAGCGGTATTGCTTCCTGTTATTCAAATCAAATCCCGTTGCCTGGATATGTCCGTTGGTGCTGGCGCAGATCCATACATTGGACCAGGAAGGTGGGATAGCTAATTTCTTTATTCGCTCCATTTCCGCCTTGTTTTTTAATGGTTTTCCTGCCAGTGAATAACTGAATCCGCTTCCTCTTTTTTTCCGGCTAATGCCCGACTTGCTATCGGACACATAGGTGAGCCTGGCCGCCGCCGCCGCTTGCTTATGATCCTTATCCAGTTTTAATAAGACCTTATGGGAAAGAATGGCTGTTCGCATCACGAGCTTGTTTGCCTCAATATTTGAAAAACAAGTGCCAGATTTTACAGAAGGCAGGTTATATACGAAATTAGCGGGGCGGGTGTGTAGAAATTGTTGCACAAGGATACCCCTGGGATTTTCAAACAAGGTTTTAAAATGGATTGGTATCACATTTGACTAACAAAGAGTAAAGACTAACGTTATGATTATGGACTCTACACTCAACGAAATACGCGAAAAAATATTCAAACTTCGTACAGCTATCATGTATAGCATGTGCGACGAAGTGTGCAAGCTTCCAAACAGCATCGTTACCGCGCTACAGGTGGATGATGAAGGACAGCTCTGGTTCATCTGCCAGAAACCCTTACAGGATGTAGTCGAACTGGAAGGAAGCTTTCCGGTACGGCTTCATTTTTACCGCAAGGGAATTTTCTTTCATTTAGAAGTGAGTGGCAAAGCCACCATAGCAGAAGATGATTATGCTGGTTATATACCCGCTGAATCCCCGGCAAAAGGCCGGCTGATGCTAATAAAAATGTCCATGAATTCGGTGGAATATACCGAGCCGTACGGGAAAAAAGAGCGGAGCCGGCTGGAGGCACTTGTAGAAAAAGGATATAAATGGATGTCGAGGAATTTGATATTTCCTCATACATCAAAACAGGAATTATCAGAGAACGCAGTTTAAAGCAACGTCAAGTTATAATGGTCAAACAAATTTTATGAATAGTAATTTACGCACTATCCGGAAAAAAATTGATTCTATTGAGTTGGGTTTACTCCGGTATGACGATAGTGATGGTAGAACGACGCTGCATGTCACTGCCTGTACAAACGCTGACAATTCGCTTACATGTACACTAACAAACAATGCCGGCATTGAGAGATTGGCAAACAGGAAGGTTAATCTTGTGCAGAAAAGCGATGAAGATTATTTGTACATATCGGGAGAGATAAAAGAAGTCGATGCAAACGCAAGCATCATCCGTTTTAATATTTTAAAGGCGTGTTGGTTTGTCAGGAAATCAAAAGGCAGTTTATCATGGTTGCAGGAGAAGCATGTCTATAACTTAATGCCGCAGGATGATTTGGGGCTTGCTTCATAGCGTCCCAAGTAAAAAATTTATCTGTCAAAGCTGAAAATAGCAGCGTCTAAATTTTTTTTCCCGGAAAGCAGGTCCCTGATAATATCGGCTGCAATGGCGCTAAACGTCACTCCATTACCACCAAATCCTAATGCAAAATAAGTATGCGGCCTTTGTGGAATAGTGCCGATATAAGGTAATCCGTCTTTAGTGGATGCAAAAGTGCCGGCCCATTTAAAATCCGTTTTAAAACTTATCTGTGGAAAAAGCTTTGCAAACGAGGTTTCAATAGCTCTTGCTTTTTGATTGATAAGCCTATCTCTTTTGAAAGCATTTGAAAATAAAATGTCTTTGCCACCCACAATGATCCTTTTATCACTTGTTGTTCTGAAATAGAGATAGGGCCTGCTGGTTTCCCATATTAAAGCATTCTTGTACCAAAAATCGCCATTGGTATGCGGTTCACTGCAAATAGCATAGGTCGAGTATAGTTCCTGGATCTTTTGTGGAATGTACTGCTGTGATTCATATCCGCAAGCAATGACCAGTTTTTTTGCGGTAATCTTTTTTTTACTTGCTGTCAGCAGTTGAACGTTGTGTTTGTGATGGCGAACAGAAACAATTTCCGTTTGGTCGTATACTTGTAAACGTTCTTTTGAAAGCCATTTTTGTAAAAGACTATGTGTTATTTTATAAGCGTCCGCCTCGGCGCCATCTCGCGATAGCATTCCCGCGGGTTTTATAAATCCAAATTTTTCTGCAATGGAATTTTTATCCAGCCATTGCAACGAAAGGCCGGCCTGTTTCCGCAATGTAAATTCTTTTTTGAGATCGGCTACATGACTTCGGAATGATGCGTATTGAAAACTGGGCTTCTTTGTAAACAGCGTAGAATCTTTTAAATCATCGCATATCTTCCCGAGATCGTGGATCGCCTTTTGACAAAGCAGGTAACTTCTTATGGCGTTTTTTTCGCCCACCATTCCGATCAACTTCTGAAGCGGAGTGTCTAATTCATATTGTAACAGCGATGTGCTTGCTGCTGTACTACCCATGCCGGCATGACGCCGATCCACCATCACGACTTTGAAACCAGCATGACATAGTTGATTCGCTACCAATGCACCGCTTATACCGGCCCCAATGATCACAATTTCTGTTCTCAGATCTTCGTCGAGAGAAGGATAGCTATTGATGATTCCATGGCGGAGCAACCAGTAAGGATATGGTGAGTGCAGGTTCATGTGTGACTATGTTTATTCAAGAGCAATCAATTTATCCAAAAAAATCTAACAATGCCAAACGAAGGTATTTATTCGTTTTTTTTCGGGTATATATGCGATGTTAGTAAGGCATGGCTGGCATCATTTTTTCTATAGTGGTGTAAAATGAGTGTATGAAGCTGGCCCTTTTTATATTGGCTGCATTATTTGCGGCATCCTGGGGAATAGGATTTTTTATTTTTAAAACAGGAATGTTTACACATGTTCTGATGATAACATCTGTGCCTTTTTTGATGCAGGCAGTTATAATAAGTCCTAAACCGCAACAAAATCGCTGATTGCGGATCTGTTAAGCCTTTAAAAATTTACTCTCGTTACTGTCGTAAAAAAACGTATATTAACTGCAAAGCTCTTGTGTAATCTCAAAGAACTTATCTATGGCATGCAGGTTTCTTTAAAAATAAAAAACAGGTGGGGTTATGTCATTGCGTTTTTACTGCTTCTGATTTCCTACTTCCTGATCTTTTTCATTATTAATAAGCTGGAGGAAGATGCCACCTCGGTATCTCACTCTTATTCGATCATTAATAGTCTTGAATCTATAAAGGCCGAAATTACCGACGCAGAAACAGGGGTGCAAGGATACCTGATCACTAATGATATAGGTTTTTTGAAGCCCTATAATTCAGGCTCGAAACAGGTTAGTTATTTATACAAAGAATTAGTAACGCATACGGCGGGTAACGAAACATACGAACAAAAGATAGCGCCACTTGGTAAACTTATCGACCGCAAACTCGCTTACCTGTCAACAATTCTGACGAAGTTCCAACAGGAAGGGCGCATTATTTCTAATGACATAATAACGGAGCAGCAAGCTGGTAAAGACTTAATGGAGAGTATAAGAAAGCTGGTAAAAGATTTCAAGGACAATGAACAAGCCTTTATGAATGTAAGGAACAGCAAATTGAAGGAATTTTTTCATACGATGACCATCATGGCCATTATTTCCCTGGTTATAACATTAGTCACTATTTTTTATTCGTTGATCACTTACAACCGCGAAAACCAGGCAAAGGAAGAAGCAGATGCCAACGCCGGGGCATACAGGAAAGAGTTGGAAGGCCGGGTAAACGAGTTGAACAAGGTCAACATTGAACTAAGCGAATTAAAAAGTATAGAAAAGTTCGCAGCCAGCGGTCGTATTGCCCGAACGATCGCACATGAGGTTAGAAATCCATTAACCAATATTGCGTTGGCTACCGAGCAATTGAAAGAAACAACAGGGCAATCGGACGACGCAGACTTGTTATTGGGAATGATCGGTAGAAGTGTGAGCAGGATCAATCAGCTGGTATCAGATCTGTTGAGCGCAACACGAATCGAGCAGCTTGAATACACGCCAGTTGATGTAAACCAGTTGTTGAATGAAGCCCTAGAACTTGCGCAGGACCGGATCGAGCTGAACCATATTAAAGTCGAAAAGGCTTACGATAAGGGTATCGGCAATTTGCTCGTTGATAAGGAAAAAATTAAGCTAGCGTTTTTGAACATAATCGTTAACGCTGTGGAAGCAATGAAAACGGATTCAGGATTATTGGAACTGAAGACATCCCGCCAAGGTAATAAATGCGTTATCGAGTTTAAGGATAATGGAACTGGTATAGATGAAGAGACCATGCAAAAACTGTTTGAACCATACTTTACCAGTAAATTAAAAGGAAACGGTTTAGGTCTGACCCACACCCAAAACATTATAATAAATCATAAAGGAAGTATCAATGCGAGAAGTAAAGTGGGACACGGAACTACTTTTATGGTAACGTTGAATTTATCCTAATGATAAAAAAAGGGGAAATAGTTCTACACTCTGATCAGTCAAAAATTTTATCAAGAGTTGCAAGAACCATGTCACGTGTAAATGGCTTTCCAATAAAAAAATCAACGCCCTCCCGATACGCTTTCTCCCGGTCCGTGGTAGTGTCGTGAGCTGTGATCATTACAATCTTGGAGAAAGAGTATTGTTTTTTTAACTGGCGGATATGATCAATACCATAGCCGTCAGGAAGATGATTGTCTAGGAAGATTACTTCAGGTTTACTATTCTCCAAAAGATACTGACCTTCGGCGAGTGTCGACGCATACGCGGCCTCGATATTCTTGTGTTTCAAAATACCTTTCAACAGGTAACAAATGTCGGTTTCATCGTCAATGATAAGGGCTTGCAACCTATTTTTCACTTCGCTTTCTGCCAGGACAGGTCCCGGATTTGATATTTCTCTGTAACTTATCACCGCGAAATGGGAACAATTATATTGCCAAATCAGTTACGAGAGATATGGGGACTAATAAAAGAGTCAAGTCCGGCATGATTTGAGTATATATGAGAATGTTAAAAGATAAAATCGTAAATTGAATAAAACACTTAATTAAAGTACGATGAGAAAGAAAATCCTCATTATTGACGACGACTTAGATTTATGTACGCTACTCGGCAGGTTTCTTTCTAAAAATGGATATGATGTTGATATGGCTCATTCAGGCGCAAAGGGGATCGCCAAATTTATGGAGCAAAAGTTTGACATGGTTATTTGCGATTATCGTCTCGGTGATATGGAGGGTATTAAGGTTCTCAAAGAATTACGCAAAGAGAATCCGGTAGTAAAGGTCCTGATGATCACCGGTTATTCCGATATAAAAACCGCTGTGGAGGTTATTAAATTAGGAGCGTTCGATTATATCGTAAAGCCCCTTATACCAGATGAGGTGTTAAGCGTATTAAATATGGCAATGCTGCAACCTGAGTCGGTCAAACCGAAGATGGGTGAAGCAGTCGATGCAGGTAAGAGAAAAGGCCCCACAAAGGCCGATTATCATAACGATGAATACATGATCGGTAAGTCTCCTGCTACAAAGGCTTTGTACGAACAAATCAATATCGTAGCGGGCACTAATTACAGTGTAATCCTGTATGGTGAAAGCGGCACCGGTAAAGAAGTAATAGCAAAAACTATTCATGATCTCAGCAACCGGAAAGGCAAGCCCTTTATCGCAATGGATTGCGGAACGTTATCAAAAGAGTTGGCTGGCAGCGAACTGTTTGGCCATGTGAAAGGTGCATTTACAGGCGCTTTGCAAGATAAAGAAGGGCACTTTGAACTTGCTGATGGAGGTACGCTATTTCTTGATGAGGTTGGTAACTTGTCATTAGATGTGCAGGCAACATTACTCCGCGTTATCCAGGAACGAAAATTCAAGCGGGTGGGCGGTAATAAAGAAACGAATGTAGACGTAAGAATTATCGTGGCATCCAATGAAAACCTGCAGGAGGCTTATCGAAAAGGAAAATTCAGGGAAGACCTTTATCACAGGTTCAACGAATTTTCAATCAATCTGCCGTCACTTCGAAGCCGTCGGGAAGATATTCTGGCCTTCGCAGATTTTTTTCTTGCAAAAACAAATACAGAACTGGAGAAAGATGTTATTGGTTTTGACGATGAAGTTCTTCAAACGTTTATGCAATATTCCTGGCCCGGGAACCTCCGGGAATTCCGCAACGTCGTTCGGCGGGCGGTATTGCTTACAGCACCCGGCGAAAAAATAAGCGTTGCATCCTTACCATGGGAAATAAACAACATAGAACCTTTACATGGATCCGGCTCAGGGCAGGATATCAGACAGGCGGCACCGATCATCTCACCCCCTAAAAAAGAACTCGACCTGAAAGATGCGGCAAGCCGTGCCGAATACGAAACGATCATGGCAGTGCTGCAACAGGTTAATTTCAATAAAAAGAAAGCGGCCGAAGTGCTCAATATTGACAGGAAAACGCTTTATAATAAGATTAAAAATTTCCAGGAGTAGAACATCTTGTTCGACTCAAATTAAAAGCCTCAAATGATATTCATTTGAGGCTTTTACAATACTAGCATCCTTATTTTTCAAGCACCAGTAGCTTTTTGCTATATACTGTTTTGTTATGTTGGTCGATAATCTTTATCAGGTAAAAACCTTTGGTAGAAGTGGGAGGTAGATTCAGGGTTTTAGTTTGTCCTTTGCTTTGTATGTTTGCCGTCGTTCTGGTAACCTGCCTGCCCAATACATCTTTTACTTCCACGGTGTAATTACCGTCGGCGAGGTCAAATTGCACAGTAAATTGATTGTTTGTAACAGGGTTGGGATATAATTGTATCCGGCCATCATCAATCTCTTCGTTATTCTTCAGCAACGGAACGAAGGAAGGTCTGCGGGTTTGCAAAAGGTTACTGTTTGCAAGATCCGCCGTACGCCAACCGCCTTTAGATTTTGCCTGCGTGGCTATCCATGTTTTACTATCCACCGCGAATAGGTTCTTATCGTCCATCGCACTTGTAATCAATATTTGGTTGTTATCGTCTACAGCGGCCCCGTTTACTGTATATGTCGCGGGCAATCCTGCAACCACGCCCAGATGTGTGGCGATCTTTGTTTCGATGTTTACTTTAAATACATTGGTCCTGTTTGAGAATAAAATCAGGTTGCCGTCGTCATCGGCGATCATATCTCCACCAAAACTTGTGCAGGAATTGTGCACAGATACCTGTTTGTTTCCGGGATCATCTGTCAATGCACCCAGGTCTGTGATCGATAATTTCTTCCCGGTGTTGATGCGCAAAAGGTGATTAGCATCGTTGGTCAATGCATATATGTTTCCATCGTCGGCTATTGCCATACGGGTGATGATATTGCTTTGGTCGGCCGCTTTTATTTTCAAACCTTCAATCTCAGGGGTGGGAACAAAAAATACTCTCATCGTTTTCAGATCGATATAGCGAAGCTGGTTGATGAACATCGGTGTATAATAGATGCGTTGGTTTTTCCTGTCGTATGCAATAGCCGCCACACCAGTAGCAAAAGCAGCGTTAACAGTTTTGCCGAAACGGGCATCATTAAGCGGCTCCGTTATTTGTTTTTTAGTAGCATCATCGTAAGCAAGTTGTGTCGCATCGGTTCCGTTTAAAATAACGTCACCGAAGGTGCCCGTTTTCAGGTCTATCTTCCTTAAAAAACTCCAGTTAGCCCCTTCTTTATTGATATCGGTAATAGCATAGGCAAAACGGTCTGTCTGCGAACTTGCCAAAAGAACGGAAAAAATGAAGGAAATGGAAATACAGAAATAGAGTAAATTTTTTTTCATAAACAATTCGTTTAATGGTAAAAGGTGGAGATATTAAGTTACAACTATTCTTTTGCCCGGAGAAGTTCTTTTTTGGCAAACGGTCGGTCGGCCATAATGAAAAAAACCCCTCCGCCTTGTGCGCTGGAGGGGCCAGGTATAAAACCCTGAGCATAAGTTTTAGCTCAACGGGCTACAGAAAATTTGATGACCGACGACTCGCCTTCAGCGAGCATTTGTAAAAAATAGATGCCGGGCTGTAACTTGTCAAGATTGTGCACCGCCACACTATTATTTCCCTCTGCAACCTTGGTTCTTTGCTGATGTTGTACCCTGCCCGAAATGTCCACAACTTTAAGGTCAACTGTCGCGGGCCGCGCCGATGAAAACCGAACGGTGGTAGAGCCGCTTACTACCGGGCTGGGGCTGATAGCTATCCCATTAATTGTTTTTGAATCTTTCTTTACCAGCACAACGGAGCTGTAGGTGAATTTTCCATCTATATCAAGCATCTTCAGCCGGTAATAAAAGGTAGCCCCATCTACTGATGTAAGATCATCAACCAGTTCATAATTATTAACCCCGGGATTAACCGAAGCTCTTTTTTCGCCGATGGCGGTAAACTCATTTCCCGTGCTGCTTCGTTCCACGATATATTTCTCGAAATTCACTTCCCTGTCAGCGGACCATTTTAAATGTGTTTGCGTGTTATTGTAAGCAGCGGAAAAACTCAGCAACTCGACCGGCAGCGTGGACAAGGATGGAAAGTTAAAACAGCCCAACCTCGATCCGTATTGGCGAACCGGTCTGCCGGCGTTATTACCAGCGTTGTAATCATAACCCATTCGAACCGTTATGCCTGGTTGTGCACCCGCGTAAGAAAACGATGAAGCCACCTGCGCACATCGTGATACCCCCTCTCTTTCATGAATTGTTCCGGCAAAACCAGTCCAGTCTGCAGATGCATGAGTGTATTGGTAGCTAACCAGTTCCGAAACGGAATTGGCTAATACCATGGGGTTGTTTGATGTCACTTTTTTGGCCACACCGGTTTCACGAAACCAGCTTCCAGAGGTTCCACTGTTTACATTACCTGCATTACCCCCATCAATATCATAATGTACATAGTTTAGATTTGCCAAACTTACGGGTGTACCGAAATCGGCGTTTGTTCCATTATTCACTCCTGTTGCGTTTTTATAAAATTTCATGCTGAATTGCACATAACCTCTCTGGGTGCCACCATTGAGGGTTTGGCTCGGGCTCAGGCGCGGCGCGAAAAAATGTGCGATGGAAACACCTGCCTGGTCAACTGCCTGATCGTCGTCTATATTATCCAGAATAGCATTGGATATCGCGTCGACAGTTACCTCTACGTTGACGGTAACGCCGCTAACAGTAGCCATATTACGATAACGCCATACCGCATTAACGCCAAGATGATTACTTCCATTACCATGACTATACAATCCATTGATGTGAGTGCCTACTACCGTATTACTTGACGGCGGACATACATCGATATTAGAGCTGGTAGTGCAATTATTTACATTACCTGGTGCTGGTGCGGCCGGTATAGGGATTTGTGCCGTCGCCGTGAGGGCAGCTGATAAAATAATCAGCAGTGAGTAGATCTGTTTCATGCTCGTGAGTTTTATATAATAAAAAGACTTCAGTTTCCTGTAGTAAAACTGGCTTTTTGGGAAATGGACACGGCATTAACAGGATCTACGATTCAGTTACTAATAATAAAATTGATTATTTGGGTACGGCAATTTACAGGATGTAATAGTGGAGGCTTCAGCGAAGGAGAATTGGGTACGTTTGATTAAATTATAAGCTTTTGGGAGGATTGGAGTAGATGGAGTAAAACTAATACCACTGTTTCATTTATGCAAGCTTTTGAACGAAAAATTTCTACCAAACTTTTTTAACAAGTCTACCGGTTCTTTTTCCTGTCTTGCCACGTTGCATAAAAATTATCTTGCTGTATCTGGCCGGCAGGGATTTCTCTTAATGGCTCAACTGGTTTGAAATGCTCAAACATTTCAGCCGGTAATGACTGATATAATTTAGTTCCCACTGTTTTCCAGGCGATCATTTCATCACTTACCTGTTTTATTATTTTACCGGGATTTCCTGCGATTACGCTGCGACGCGGAATTTTTTCGCCTTCTTTAATAAAGGTCAAGGCGCCAACGATGCATTCGTCGCCAAGATCTGCATTATCCATAATTACGCTGTTCATGCCTACCAAACAATTCTTTCCTATGGTAGCTCCGTGTATTATAGCACCATGACCTATATGTGCATTTTCCATTAATAAGACTGTTGCCCCGGGAAACATATGGATGGTACAATTTTCCTGAACATTACATCCATCTTCAATGATGACCTGACCCCAATCGCCACGGATCGCTGCACCCGGACCTATATAACAATTTTTTCCAATTATCACATTGCCTGTTATAGCGGCTTGTGGATGGATAAAAGATGATTCATGTATGACCGGTATAAAATCGTTGAAAGCGTAGATCATGGTTTTTTTTATGACCCAAAATTCGCAATCTTTTTTAAGATATAGCCGCTACAGCAAATTGTATTTTGTAATTTGTACGAATGAAGATTATTGTTGCTCCTGATAAGTTCAAAGGTAGCCTTACCAGTTTTGAAGTTTGTAAAGCCATAAGCTCCGGAATACACAAGTATGACCAGGCGATACAGGTGCTTGAATTTCCTATGGCCGATGGCGGTGATGGCTTCGCAACAGTGATGAAGCAATACCTGGATACAAACACTGTTTATTGCTATACACTCGATCCCCTTGGCAGAGTTATAAATGTGTCCTATGAGTGGAATAAAAAAAGCGGCACAGCGATTATTGAAATGGCTGTTGCCAGCGGGCTTGTATTATTAAAAGAGAGCGAACGCAATCCGCTTATCACTTCTACTACAGGAACGGGTTTAATGATTAAAGACGCCATAGGACGGGGTGCAACAAAAATTATTCTTGGTTTAGGAGGCAGTGCAACCAGTGATGCCGGCACGGGAATATTGGGAGCACTGGGTTTTGAATTCCTGGGCGACGGCCTGGAACGGTTAAAACCGTCAGGCGAAAATCTTATAAAAATCAAAAAAATAGTAAAGCCTGCTTTTGTTCCGTCTATTAACTTTGAAATAGCGAGCGATGTTCAGAATATTTTGTACGGGCCGCAAGGAGCGGCTTATGTATATGCCTCTCAGAAAGGTGCGGATACTACGCAATTGGAAATTTTGGATAAGGGCTTGCAAAATTTCGCCGGTGTAATAGAAGAGCAAACTGGAAAGGTAATTTCAGCAATCGCAGGAACCGGTGCCGCAGGCGGTATTGCAGCGGGTTTGTTGCCTTTTTTTGATGTCGAAATGAAAAAAGGAATCGAAATGATCAGTGAAATAAGCAGGATAAGAGAACAATTGAATGGTACGGGACTATTAATTACGGGCGAAGGTAAAATTGATGCGCAAACTGGCGAAGGAAAAGTAATAAGCTATATCGCGGCATTAGCAAAGCAATACGGCATTCCGGCAATGGCCTTATGTGGCGAATTGGAACTGGACGATCCTGGTTTAACGAAATTAGGATTACAAAAAACGATAGCGATAAGCGATGGTTCTGTGAATAGAGATCAAGCGATGAAAAACGCGGCCGCATTACTAAGTGAGAAAGCAGCGGCGTTACTCCGTTATTTGTGACACCAGCGGCTTCCCGGTTCTAAAACATGTGCCCTTAAAAATAGCTACTGCATGTTGTTTTTGATTAGTGATCGTAATATGGTAAAGGCCGGTTGATCTGCCATTGTGAATTTCCCTGGCTTCTGCTGTAAGCTCATCGCCCACATGCACGGGCTTTGTAAAATTGATGGCAGTATCAAGCGCCACGGAAAGGTTGTTTCTATTATTGCACGCAAATGCGAAGGCGCTATCAGCCAATGAAAAAGCAACCCCGCCGTGAACGATACCAAAACCATTGATCATTTCTCTTCTAATCGTCATCTTTATTTTGCTAAAGCCTTCTTTTATATCCAGTACTTCAATCCCAAGCCATTGACTGAACAAATCGTTTTCCATCATGTGAGCAACCACATGAGCGGCTAATTTATCTTTGTCGTTAACCATGTGCAGTGATTTTTTTATGCTATTCGCCTTTGAAAAGTGGTTTTCTTTTTTCGATAAATGCGTTTACCCCTTCCTTGTAATCAACCGTCTGTGCCGCTTTCTGTTGAAAAGTATCTTCATCCTGTAATTGTTCCTGGAAACTGTTTACAAAGGATAGGTTCAGTATTTGTTTGGTATAGGCCAATCCCTTTGTTGGCATTCCGGCAAGAAAGATGGCGATGTTGCGGCTATTTTCGGCAAATGTTTCATCAGGAAAAACTTTATAGATCATTCCAATTCGCTCCGCATCTGCAGCTGCAACTTTTTCCCCAAGCATCATCAGTGACGATGCTTTTTGCCAGCCAATAAGACGTGGTAAAATATAAGTACCACCACTGTCGGGAATCAACCCGATTTTAGAGAAGGCCTGGATAAAAGACGCTGAAGTTGATGCGACAACGATATCGCAACAGAGCGCAATATTGGCTCCAGCGCCTGCCGCTGCACCATTTACTGCGGCTACCACTGGCTTCTCCAGTTTTCTTATTCTTGTCACGATCGGATTATAATATTCGCCAAGAATCTGTTGCATCCCCGGACCGTTTGGGTCTGTTACTTCAGCAAGGTCTTGCCCGGCAGAAAAAGCTTTTCCGTTGCCGGTTATATAAACGCAACGGATCTCTTTCTTTTTGCATTCATCTAATTTTTCCTGTAACAGCAGCGCCATTTCGCGGTTAAATGAGTTCAGTTTGTCCGGTCGGTTGAGTGTGATAAAAGCGATGGCATCTTTTATCTCAAAAATTACAGAAGACATGCTGAATGTTTTAGCGAATGTACTAATTCCACCGGTGAGCGACAGGCTTAATGACACTTGAAGTAATCAAAAGGTTCTTTACAATCCTTGCATCGATACAATGCCTTGCAAGCGGTAGAGCCAAATTCACTGATGCGTTCCGTGTGATAGGAATTACATTGGGGACATTGCACCGCCTCATGCGGTGCAAAAAGATCATTGTGGCAAACCTGTTGTCGCGGATTAGGTGGCGCTATGCCATATTCTTTTAATTTTCTTTTACCTTCTTCGCTCATCCAGTCTGTTGTCCATGCTGGAGAAAGCACGGTCGTGATCTTCACAGTTTTTAAACCGTTTGCTAGTAAATCTAATTTGATATTCATGGCTATCATATCCATGGCGGGGCAACCGGAATAGGTAGGGGTAATGATCACTTCAATGCCCCCATCCCCTAAAGGTGGGTCTGGATGCAGAATAACATTTCTGACAATTCCCAGGTCAAGAACAGATACAACAGGAACTTCAGGGTCGGTAATTCTTTCCAGAATTGACCATATTTTTTTTACTTTATTGGAGGAAGATGGTATATTATTATATAGATGATTAGTGTTCATAAAAATTTCCCTTTAGGAGATAGGGGCTACCATGTTGCCGTTGGATACGCCCGGGCTATGGATTGCAATTCGCTTAAAATATTTTCAATATGCAGCGTATGTTTTCCTTCTTTACCGCCAGTTGGCATAGATAAAATGGGTGGAACGGTTAAACCGGCCTCATTGAACACTTCATTTACTTTTTGCATCCAGCTTTCTTTTAATAGTGTAACGTCTGTACCCATGTTATTGTTCGACATTTCTAACTCATAGCTAACAGGCACAAACATTTCGCCGGTATACTCCCATAGCGTCGCAATTGCTTTTATCATACGGTCGCGGCTTTCTTCCGTGCCGTCGCCAAGACGTATCACCCATTCACTGCTCCAGCGCAAATGATAAGTAATTTCTTTTAAAGATTTGTTAGCAATAGCGGCAATTTGTTCGTCTTTACTTTCTGATAGTTTTTCAAATAGAAGGTATTGATATGCGCTAAAGAAAAATTGCCGCAGGATCGTGACGGCCCAGTCGCCTTTTGGTTGTTCTGCCAGCAAGATATTTCTGAATTCGTTGCTACTGCGGAAATAAGCAAAGCTGTCTTCGGTTGAATTGCCTCCTTTTAATAGTGCGGCATATTGATAAAAGTTTCTCGCCTGCCCGATCAGGTCAAGCGAAATATTAGAGATCGCAATGTCTTGTTCCAGCACGGGGCCGTGGCCGCACCATTCACTGTTTCTATGACCCAGGATCAATGCGCTGTCTGCCAGGTGCAGCGTGTAGTTTATTAAATGCTCGCTCATTCTTTTTTCGTTATTTCCTGACGGGATTCGCGATTTACATGTGACCAACCTCATCTGGCAGATCATAAAATGTAGGATGACGGTATACCTTATCATTGGCCGGTTCGTATAACTGTTCCGCTTCGTCCGGATTGCTGGCATGAATATATTTGCTTTCCACTGCCCAGATACTTATCCCTTCCATTCTGCGTGTATAGACATCTCTTGCATTCTCAATAGCCATTCGTGCATCCGCGGCATGAAGGCTGCCGGCATGTTTATGATCAAGACCCTGTTTACTGCGGATAAATATTTCCCATAAGGGCCAGTCACTGGGTTTAATAGTATTTTCGACGATTCCAGCTCCTGTTTTATCTTCCGGGATATCCCCGTAGTAATATTTTTGAATGGTAATATTCATATGAGCATATTTAAATCTTTGAAAAATCCAGCGTAAAGTTCCCAAATTTATGTCATGAATAGAGCTCTCCCCGTTATTTACTGCAATGCCCTGATTTGATGAAGCTCTAACGTGCAAGTACATTTCGGCCAGCGAAGAACTTGTATCCAGAGCAAATCGTTAAAGCATCAGATGTACAGCTGTTTTTTAGCCTCTGAGGTGATAAGCTTTTGGCTGCACAAAAGCTCGGATGCCCTGGTAGGATAAAGTGGCGCCGAGCCCGGAGTGTTTGCGGCCGGACCACGGCAATGATGCACTAACCCTGTCGCAACAATTCCAATATACAGTACCGGTGTTAATCTGTTTCATTAAAGTTTCCGCACGTTCAAAACTTTGCGAATAAATTGCCGCAGTAAGTCCGTATTCAGTGTCCTGCATTAGTTGCAGCGCTTCGTTATCGTCTTTTACTTTTTGGATACCTGTAACAGGACCAAACGATTCCTCTTTCATAATTTTCATTCTATGATCTACATTTACCAGTACTGTTGGTTCAATGAAGTATCCTTTCCGGGATATAATATTACCACCTGCTGCAATGGAGGCTCCTTTATCCTTCGCATCTTCGATCTGCGCTACCAGGAATTCTTTCTGTTCTTTTCTGCTCAATGGTCCTATTTCAGTAGCGGGATCTAATGGATCACCAACAACCATCTTATTTGCTTGTTCTGTATAAGCTTTTACAAACGGCTCATAGATTTTTTCATGAACATAAATTCGTTCCACTGCACAGCAGCTTTGCCCATTATTATATACAACACCTTCCAGCACTGCGGCGGCCACCTGGTCAATGTCTGCCACATCATCCATAACATACAAAGGATCTTTGCCGCCCAATTCAAGTTGGCACGGAACTAATTTTGAAGCTACTCTTTCTGCAATGTATTTCCCAGTACGGTAACTCCCGGTAAAAAAGTAACCATTTAAAGGAAGTTGTAATAAATACTCACCCACATCGCCTTTGCCCACAGCCACCTGGAAACAATTTTCAGGAACACCCGATTGGTAGAGTAGCTGCTGAATGGCCAGACCTGTCAGCGTAGCATATTCAGATGGTTTATAAAAAACGGCATTGCCGCCTACCAGGGCGGGAATAAAAACATTTACCCCAACCAGGTAGGGATAATTCCATGCTGAAATATTGGCGATGACGCCTAAGGGTTCATAACTGATCTTCTCTTTGGTGGTGCCTTCTGTTGTTATCCATTCATCGCCCAGCCATTTAGCGGAATTGTCAATAAAAAATTTTATCCGGTTGCGGGCGCCTTTGAGTTCATTATAAGATTGCTGCAAAGGTTTACCTATTTCACTGGTTAACGTTTTCGCCAATTCATCCTTTTGCTCATCCAGCAATGCATAAAATCTTTCTATGCATTGTATTCTCTCCTGTACCGTAAAAGCCCACCAGGTGGGCTGGCCGTTTTGTAACTGTTTGTATTTTTTGGCTATTGTTGTTTGATCGTCTTCCGCTATTTCACGGATCAGTTCTTCGGTAGCTGGATTAATTATTTTCATTTTTTTGCGTCCTGGAGTTTATTATTTCTTCAATAAAACGGTTCCTGATATTATTGGATAATGGGGAGTTGGGGAATTGAAACATTCTTTCCGGGTGCCATTGTATGCAAAGCATAAACGGTTTCCCCGTTTTGTCTTTCCATTCTATTCCTTCAATGGTTCCATCATCGGATCGGCTGTTAATCATCAAATCATTTCCCAATTTATCAATAGACTGGTGATGCGCACTGTTGACTTCCCCGGTATTTATCTTAACGATTTCATTCAGTAACGTATTCTCTTTTATTTTTATCACGTGCTCTTTATCGGTTGCGCCTTCTTTTTTATGATTTTTATTCAAATCACCGAGATCATTAATAAGGCTTCCACCTTGTAATACATTTACAAGCTGCAGGCCGCGGCAGATACCTAAAACAGGCATCTCATTGTCCAATGCATATTCATACAATGACTTTTCAAACAAATCTCTTTCTGGTTGCCATTTTTCCGGCTTGTTGCGATAATCTTTCTGTCCACCGGAAATTTGCGGATCCATATCAATGCCACCGGATAATACCAGCGCATCACAGTCTTTTATGGCATCAAGATTTTTGTCTTCTGCAGATAATCTGATGACCTCAATGTCCTCATTTCCTTTCAACCAGTTCACATAATTCTGATGCTTCGTGTTATCACCTGTATATGTTAAACCAATTTTCATTTTATAACGCTTCAGCGTAAAGTCTGCGGAAATCTTCCCGATTTACCGGCTTGGGGTTATTCGGATGTGCGAAATCGGCAAAAGCAAGATCAGCCAACGCTTCAAGATGTTGTTCCTTTACACCTATATCTTTCAACTTATGGGGTATATTAATTTTTGAATTCAGCTCAAATAAATAGTTGACAACGGCTTCGCCGGTTTCCTGTTTCAGTTCCAAAGTTCGGGCAATACGGCGAAATTTATCTTCAAACCATTCGATATTAAATCGCATTCCATAAGGAATATTCACAGCATTTGCCAGCCCGTGATGCGTATCTAATAAGGAAGAAAGCGGGTGCGCCAATGAATGCACAACACCCAGACCTTTTTGAAAAGCAATGGCTCCCATCATCGATCCCATCAACATGTTGCTTCTTGATGCAAGATCAGGACGATTGACAGCTGTTTCCAATGAATCTTTGATCAATGAAATTCCTTCCAGCGCAATGCCATCACAAATCGGGTGGTGGTTTTTTGCCAAAAAAGCTTCCATATTATGGGTGAGTGCATCCATCCCCGTTGCAGCAGTGACAAATGCCGGCAATTCCATAGTCAGCGCCGGATCTGCAAATACAATTTTTGCCAGCAGTTTTGGCGAAAACAAAATCTTTTTCTGGTGCGTTTCATCATCAGAAATAATCGCACTTCTTCCAACTTCGCTGCCGGTGCCGGCTGTCGTAGGGATTGTAATGAAATGCGGAACATCATTCGTTACATATACATCACCACCGATAAGGTCGTCATATTTAAAAAGGTCGTCACGGTGATTAATACGCAACACTATAGCTCTTGCCACATCCAATGCAGCGCCGCCGCCAATTCCAATGATGCAATCTCTATTTGTTTGATCCCATGCGTCCGTGCCTTTGTACACATCCGACTTCACAGGATTCTTATGAATATCGTGAAATACTTCAACTGAAACGGGATGTTTCTGCAGATCGCTGATGATTGCTCTAAAAAAAGATAATTGTGCAATGTTAGGATCAGTTACGATCAACGGCGCTTTCAACTTATTTTGTTGCAGGTAAGCAGGCAATTCTTTTATAGTGCCTGCACCAAAGCGAATTGTTGTCGGAAAATTATATTGATATACCTCGTCGAAATTCATATTTTCTTTTATTAAAATTAGAGATAGAACTCGGATGATGCGGATTTAACAAGTAACCACAGATTTTTTTATTCAATTGCTATAGAAATTTCTGTATCACTGATTTTAAGCCTTGTAAATCCACCTGATTCGTTTTATCCGTATCATGTATTTTATATAATCTCAAAGTATCTTTTCAACTCCCAATCGGTTACCACTTTTGAGAACTGCCTCCATTCCCATTCCCTTGTGCCTGTAAAATGATTCACGAAAACTTCACCAAATAATTCTTTGGCAACAGCGGCGTTTTTCATCGCTTGTGTCGCTTCCCATAAATTCCTGGGAAGTATTCCATTTTTTGTATCCGCATAACCACTTCCTTTGGTAGCCGGGGTTTTTAATTTCAATTTATTTTTTATGCCATATAGGCCCGAAGCAAGACATGCCGCCATAGCCAGGTAGGGATTGGAATCTGATCCCACTACCCTTGTTTCTAATCTTGTAGAGTTGCCGCTGCCTGCTAATACACGCAATGCGGTGGTACGATTATCGTTTGCCCATGTAAGTGTTGTTGGCGCCCATGCTCCTTCTACCAATCTTTTATAACTGTTTACAGTAGGAGCATACATCGGAAGAATAAATGGCAGGCAACGTAACTGACCGGCAATATAACTTTCCATCAAGGCACTAATGCCGGTCTTGTTTTTTTTGTCAAAAAATAAATTCTCTTTACCATTGGCAGACCAAAGGCTTTGGTGAACATGCCCGCTGCAACCGGGAAGAGTTTCATTCCACTTAGCCATGAACGAAGCGATAATGCCATGCCGGTGAGCAATTTCTTTTACACTGCTTTTAAAAATCACAGCGCGGTCGGCAGCTTCCAGTATTTCAGAAAATAATATGGCGGCTTCATACACACCGGGACCTGTTTCTGTATGAATTCCTTCCAGCGGCACATTCATTTTTTTCAATGAATCAAACAGATCATGAAAATAATTTCCTTCCTGCGAGGCCCGGAGTATGGAATAACCAAACATACCCGCCGTCATCGGTTGGAGATTTCTAAAATTATTTTTATACAACTCTTCCCTGTTGTCAATAAAATTGAACCATTCAAATTCCTGGGAAAAAAAAGGGCTGTATCCGGCCCTATTGGCCTGCTCCGTTATTTTTTTAAGTAAAGTTCTTGGACAGATGGCGGCGACATCCGTTCTTTCATTGCTGAAATCTGCCAGGAAGAAAGGGAGGCCGTTTTCCCAGGGAATTTGCCGTAGTGTTTGCACATCTATTGTTGCCAATGCATCCGGATAGCCCGTATGCCATCCTGTTGCCGTTGCATTATCGTAAGCAATATCACCTGCGTCCCAACCAAACACGACGTCGCAAAAACCAAAACCTTTTTCGGCAACCGATGCAAATTTTTCAAAGCTGATCACCTTACCACGAAGAACACCGTCTATATCAGTTATGGCCAGTTTGATTTTTTCTGTATTATCAGCAGCCAGTTTTTGTAGAATTTCTTTAAGGGTTATTGGTTGTGCCATGGAGTGTTTTTTTTACAGCAAGATGAAACCAAATATAAGAAAGGGCCAGTATGCCAAAATAGATCAGCGCCAGTTTCAGGTTCAATGTGGTCATTGCTATTAACGCAACAAAAGCGATGACAAGTGCAATAACCGGGAAATAGGGATAAAAAGGTACACGAAACGGGCGGATCATTTCCGGCTCTTTTTTTCTCAATGCTACTACCGTTATCATCGACAATATGTATAATGTTAACGCACCAAAGCAAGCGATGGTAATGATCTCGGAAGTTTTACCAGTAAGCAGGGCAACAATGCCAACAAGCATATTAATGATTAATGCATTGGCCGGCGTTTTAAATTTAGTATGTACTTTTCCAAACAATGATGGAATATAATTTACCCGGCCAAACTCAAAAGTTGCCCGGCCCGCCGCCAGGATAATTCCATGAAACGATGCCACCAGTCCCATCAAACCAATGGTGATCAGTAAATGATAAAGCCAGCCACTATCCCCAGTGATCTGCGCCAATGCCAGGGGTAATGGTGAATCGGAGGCTGGTGCCCCGGGTGATGGATATACGATTTTTTCCCAGCCGCCAACGCCAACCGCGGATAAAAACGTAAGGATGCATAACACAATTAATGTTAGCAATGCGGATCCGAAACCACGCAATATATTCTTCTGGGGATTGATCGTTTCTTCCGCTACGTTGGCCACGCCTTCTATGGCTAAAAAAAACCAGATGGCAAATGGAATGGCTGCCCAAACTCCTTGCCAGCCAAACGGAAGTGCATTAAGTTCAAGATTTTTTATTTCAAAATGTGGCAAAGCCACGCCGGCAAAAAGCAGTAATTCAAAAACCGCGAATACCGTGATGATCAATTCAAACGTCGCCGCAGCTTTTACACCATATATATTTAATGCGGTGAAAATGATATAAGCCGTAATGGCAATGGCTGCCACAGGTACCTGGGGAAAGAAAATATGAAAATAAGCGCCGATGGCAGCCGCAATAGCCGGCGGAGCAAAAACAAATTCAATGATCTGCGCCATGCCGGCAATAAATCCTAAATCTTTTCCTATTCCCCGGTTGGCATAATCAAACACGCCCCCGGCTTTGGGAATAGCGCAGGCTAATTCCGTATACGAAAAGGTAAATGTGATATACAGGATGATGATAAAAAAAGTGGCGACGGCTAATCCGTAGGTTCCGCCGGCTGCGAGGCCGAGATTCCAGCCAAAATACATCCCGGAGATGACATAGCCGACACCCATACCCCATAACATAAGGGGGCCAAGGCTTCGGGATAATTGCGGGGTAGAATCAGCCGGCGTCTTTGGCATAATTGGTTTATGCTTAAAGATAGCGGTTTAGTTGATTAGTTGGAATTGGCGAAAGGATGAAGAAGGTGACTAGCTGAGACTGTAGCAGCGCCGGCGAAATATTTGTGTAACCACCGAAAAAACCGGACACTGACGTTATTTAAAATTTTGGGTTGAACAGACTACCAAAGTACAGTTGCCCGAACGCCAGCTACATTCAACTTTTTATCTGGTCAAGCTGTCGATTTCATCAGGCCGCTTCTTTTTTCTTACGTTTTTCCGCATAAGCTGTAGCTGCCTCTCTTACCCAGGCGCCATCTTCCCAGGCTTTTCTTCTTGCATCCAGGCGTTGTTTATTGCAGGGACCATTCCCTTTTACTACGTCCCAGAATTCATCCCAGTCGATTTCACCAAAATCATAATGTTTACTTGTGTCATTCCATTTCAAATCGGGATCTGGCAACATCATGTTTAATACTTTCACTTGTTCGGCGCACATATCAACAAAATTCTGCCGAAGCTCATCATTTGTTTTTCGTTTGATCTTCCATTTCATGCTTTGATCGGAATTGGTGCTTTCACTATCTCTTGGTCCAAACATCATCAACGATGGCCACCACCATCGGTTGATGGAATCCTGGCACATGGCTTTTTGTTCTTCAGTACCTTTTGATAAGGTCAGCAGTATTTCAAAGCCCTGGCGCTGGTGAAAGCTTTCTTCCTTGCAAATTCTTACCATCGCCCTGGCATACGGTCCGTGCGAGGTGCGGCAAAGCATCACCTGGTTTAATATTGCGGCGCCATCCACTAACCAGCCGATAGCGCCCATATCGGCCCATGTCAATGTTGGGTAATTAAAGATGGAGGAATATTTGGCTTTGCCGCTATGCAGATCATTGATCATTTGCTCACGGGTAGTGCCTAATGTCTCGGCTGCGGAATACAGATATAATCCATGGCCCGCCTCATCCTGTACTTTGGCCAGTAAAATAGCTTTTCGTTTTAAAGAAGGTGCCTTTGTTATCCACTCTCCTTCGGGCAACATGCCTACTATTTCACTGTGTGCATGCTGGCTCACCTGCCTTATCAATGTTTTACGATAGGCATCAGGCATCCAGTCTTTGGGCTCGATCTTTATTTCATTATCGATCTTCTGTTGAAATATATTTTCAAGGTTCGGAACAGTCATAGGCAATTATATAGAACAACAAATTTACTAAAATGAACGTTGAAGAAGCACGTTGGTTTTTATCTTAATAAAATATAATAGCGAGTAAGAACAAAAAGTACGCCGACAGAATCATAGTAGTAGGTTTTTCTTTCTCCACCTAATCAGGGGTTGGAAAACTTAATTGTTTAATAGATATTTGGGCTAACTTAGTGTAACTGCTTAGAAAAAAATACGGATTGCTTGCTAACGATCACGATATAACAGTTCAATTGAAGGAACTGCAAATAAAGATTGCCGATAATGATGAATCGGCATTTACCCAACTCTATATACATTTTTGCAAAAAACTCATTCATTTTTCGGTTTCGCTTGTTCGCTCTAAGGAAATTTCAGAAGAATTGGTGGAAGATGTTTTTGTAAAACTTTGGGCCAGGCGCAGCCATATTACTGACATCGACAATTTGACAGTTTACCTTTACGTGGCGGTAAAAAACAGGTCATTGAATGCGCTTTCACAAAAAGCGAAGGAGTTGGTGGCTGCTTCTTTTGATTATTTAAATACTTCTATTGATGAATTTGCAACAGACCCGTATGATCTGCTGATTACGTCGGAAATGATGTTGCGTATGCACCAGGCGATCGAATCGTTGCCACCCCGGTGTAAAATGATCTTCAAGTTGGTCCGTGAAGATGGTCTCAAATACAAGGAAGTAAGTGATATTCTTAATATATCGGTAAATACAATTGATGCACAAATGGCGATTGCCGTAAAAAAGATTTGTACCGCCTTACAAATCAAAAAACCCTTTACAATTTCCCAGTCACACATCCAGGCTTCGTAAGTAGCTAAAAAAAATCTGATACTCTTTAGTAGATAGTTTCTTTTTTGCTGTCCTTTAACTGACTAGAATAATTGCCGCCTGGATACCCCCACACATATATGGTACATCATCGCCAGAAAATTAAATGGCGAAGCTTCCCAACCGGAAGAGCAGCAACTTATTGACCTGTTGAGACAGGATGAGGAACTACAGCAGCAATACGAAGTGCTGGCACATATCTGGAAAGAGAACCATAATAATATAGATGACCAGGATAATATAAATGTCCAAAACGCCCTCTACAGGATTATAAACCGCGCAGCCTCGGAAACGGATCAAGCTGATTTTTTTGCCATTCAAAAAAAGCGCAAAAACCGCCGTCGTATCACCTTACTTTCATTTTTATCCCTTATCGTCGTTATCGCGGGATGGTTTTGGATCAGCCGAGAGCCCGGTGTTATCGCCAGGGAATTAGCGCAGGAGCCGATAATCGCCAATTACGGAAGCCGTTCAAGGTCATTGCTCCCCGATGGCACTACGGTATGGTTAAATGCCGGCTCTAAACTTCATTATGAAAATGATTTTAATGGAACTACCCGCGAAGTAAGATTGGAAGGGGAAGCTTTCTTTGATGTGGTAAAACAGGCTGATCGTCCGTTTATCGTGCACACTTCAGGTATAGATATACGGGTTTTAGGAACAGCTTTCAATGTTAAGTCATACCCGGAAGATACTACCGTCGAAACCACGCTATATCGTGGACTGGTACAGGTTTCACGCGAAGAAGATATCATAAAAAAACAAATACAATTAAAGCCTAATGAGAAGCTGATCCTGTTAAAGCAAGCAGCTAAAGAGGAGAAAAAGTTGTCTCTGATAAATGCATCGCCGGCGATGAAGGCGCCCCAAAACTTTATTATTACTCATATTGACAGCACCAAAAAGGAGAGCGAAAGGTTCGAAACAGCATGGCTCTATAGTCGCCTCGAGTTTCGCGGAAATAGTTTTGAAGAATTAGCGCTTAAACTCGAAAGATGGTACAACGTAACTATTGTATTTGCTGATGACAGAGTCAAAAAATTAAGCGTCACAGGTATATTGGAAAGCGAAACGGTAGAACAGGCATTTGTAGCATTGAAAGAAGCCTTTCCGATCAATTATAAAATAAACAACCAGGATATATTAGTGAGTTCGTCTCAATAATTTATTGAATTCAATCCTTTACAGATAAAATTCGGAGAATGTTGGCGCATTCTCCGAATTAATAAACTAAACTAAAAAATACCATCAAATTCCAATTGTTTAACCCTAATGCTAAAAATATGAAATGTTTACTAACGGTTGCGGTAAAACCGTTGCAATCAAAATGGCTACTTGTTATGAAACTGACCGCGTTGCTGACGCTCGTTTTTACCTTAAATGTTTCTGCCAATGGTTTTGGCCAGGAAAAAATCAACTTAAGGGTAAAGAAGACTGCTATTGAAGGCGTGTTGCGTTCCATAGAACAGCAAACCAATTACCGCTTTCTTTACAATAATAACCTGGAAGATATCCGGGAGAAAGTGACCTTAAATGTAAAGGATGCGGATATCAATGATGTTCTTGCCCTTTTGCTTGAAAAAACCCGGCTTTTGTACCAGGTTATGGGTAATAACCTGATCGTTATCAAAGAAGATCCAAATGTACCTGTCGAAGTGGTAATAAGAGGAAAAGTATTCGGGGAAGGAGGGATGGCCTTAGAGGGAGCATCTGTTCAGATAAAAGGAACTACGACAGGTACTTCGACAAATAACGAGGGAATTTTCTCGTTAACGGCGGCAGACGCAAATGTAACCCTGATAGTTTCTTCGGTAGGTTATGATTCACAGGAAATCGCGTTAGGGGGAAGAACCGAAATAACGGTCGCTTTAGTCACTTCCACAAAACTCATGGACCAGGTAGTAGTGATCGGTTATGGTACTGCCAATAAAAGAGATCTAACCGGCTCTATTGTAAAGATTTCGGGCCGTGAAATAGCTGATAAGCCCAATGCTAACCCCGTTGCATCACTGCAAAGTAAAGTTGCAGGCTTATCGATTGTTAATAATGGAACGCCTGGCGCTGCGCCGGATATCAGGATACGGGGTACTATCAGTATTGGTTCGGTAACTCCGCTGTACGTTGTAGATGGTATTTTTAATGACAACATTGATTACCTGAATCCTAACGATATCGAATCGATTGAAATTCTGAAAGATCCTTCCTCGCTGGCGATTTTCGGGGTGAGGGGAGCCGCAGGTGTTATTGCGGTTACAACAAAACGAGCTAAGGCGGGACAGGTAAATGTCAACTTCAGTACTGCCTACGGGTTTAAAAAGCTTACCGATAAAATCAAGTTTGTTGATGCTGCCGGATTCAGAACATTATATGATGAAGAAAGGTCAAACCTGGGTGTAACAGCTCCTTTTGATTATGCGCCATGGACTGCTAATACCGATTGGATTGATGCCGTAACTAGAACGGGGCAATTCAGCTCAAATAATGTCAGTGTAACCGGCAGCACTGAGAAAAATAAGTTTGCCCTTGGCGTTGGTTATATCCTGGATGAAGGTATTATCAAACATGAAAAACTGCAAAAGATCACGTTGTCTTTTAACGACGAGTTGAAATTGAATAAGAACATTAAAGTAGGGTTTAACTTTAATGGGGCCCGCCAGAATTTGCCTTATGGTGCATCATGGGTGCTTGATGCGGCAAGAAAGGTAATTCCGATTGTCCCGAGTGGAACAAAATCGGTGTATACTAAAAATCCTTATGGGCTTGACAGTGCTAATTATGACTTATACCAAAGCTTACCTCCGATCCAGGCTTCTGGCGTTGTGAATCCACTTATACAACTGGAAAATGAGTGGGATAATACCAAAGCGGTAGAAACCAGGATGGTTGGAAGTGTATTTGCGGAGATCAGCTTCCTGAGAAATTTCAGTTTCAGAACTACTTTTTATGGGGATATCAGTAACGTGAATAACAGGAATTACACTCCGCTTTATCTTGCTTATGACGCCATTACTGATTCTGCTTACCCGTATACTCAACTTACTTCGGTAAGAGAAAGCGATAATACATGGAGAAAATTCCAACAAGACTATATACTGAATTATAAAAAAGATTTCGGTGACCATAGTGTATCTGCGCTTGCAGGTTTCACCACTTATTATTTCGGCAACTTTAACAGGAGCGCCTCCGTTCAGCAAAGTGCAACCGGCGCCCCCATACCTGACGACGAACGTTTCTGGTACATCGACAATGGTTTTGGCGATGCGCCTTCAAGAAGATCTGCATCCTCACAATCGGAAAGGTCGACAGCTTCCGCTTTATTCCGGGCATTCTACAGCTACAAAAATAAATACTTGTTAAACGGCTCTTTCCGTCGTGACGGCTCCTCTCAAATTTCACCCGCAAACCGTTGGCAGGAATTCTGGGCCGTCGGGGCTGCATGGGAAATATCCCAGGAGGATTTTATGCAAAGTGTTTCACAAATTAATTTCCTGAAATTAAAGGCCTCCGTGGGTGTATTGGGTAATCAGAATACCTATGGGTATGATTATCCGTTTTATCCAGGTCTTGTAGGCGGCAACGCTGCAGTGTTTGGACAAAATATTTACCTTGCAAATTCACAGGCATACTTACCTAATCCCAACCTGAAATGGGAAACGGTAAACGCTAAGGAGATTGGTATTGAAGGGATGGCTTTCTCCAATCGCCTTCGTTTCGAGGTGGCTTATTTTAATAAGGTTACCAGGGACCTGATGACGTATATTCCCGGGATTAGCGGTGCGCAGAACGGACTTGATAATATAGGGAAGATCAGGAACTCCGGCATTGAACTATCCGGCGGATGGACTCAGCAAATTGGCAGAGATGCCAAACTTACCATTGACGGTAATTTTACCACTTATGATAATAAAGTACTTGAACTGGCATCTAAGGAGTTCTCGATCGCATCGGGCCTTAGCAGAACAACGGTTGGTTTACCCATTGGTTATTTCTATGGTTATATCGTAGAAGGGCTTTATCAATCTTATGCCGACAAGTTAAAATCACCCGTGAATACCGTATTCGCTTATGGTCCCGGTGATTTTAAATATAAAGACACAAACGGCGATGGTATTATTACGGCTGATGATAGAACGATGATCGGGAATCCGACCCCTGATTTTGCATACGGCGGTTCAATCAATTTTTCATACAAGGGCCTGGATATCGGGGTAGATGTTGGTGGAGTTTTTGGGAACGAAGTATACCGTAACTGGGGAAGTACCGAGTCTCCGTTCCAGCGGGTGAATTATCCGGCCTTTAAGCTGAACAGGTGGCATGGCGAAGGAACTTCTAACTGGGATCCGGTGTTGGGCCAGGATCACAGAATAAACTATGAAGTATCTACATACGGAATTGAAGATGGCAGTTATTTCCGGATCAGGAATTTACAGCTAGGCTATAATTTAGACAAGAGTTTTACTTCCAAATTGGGAATTAAAAATCTGCGGGTTTTTGCAAATGTCCAGAACCTAAAGACATGGAAAAATAATTCAGGGTATACTCCGGAATTCGGCGGTTCAGCATTATCCTTTGGTGTAGACAATGCTGGTGGTGCAATTCCCGTAGTAACTACTTTTGGTATCAATGCGAACTTTTAAGACAATTATAAATTTTTGTATATGAAATTTTTTAAGAAAATATATTGGATCGTTATAGCGTCCGTAATGCTTTCGTCAATAAGCGGATGTAAGAAATTCCTGGATCGAAAACCTCTTACTGCAACACTGGATGACCTTAACCAGGGCGGACTTGAAGGACAAATATTCGGTTTATATAGTTACATGCGTACCAGTTATGGGGTGGTATCGAGTCTTCCACATCTCGGTCTTCATCATTTCCGGGCAGACGATTCTGAAAAAGGAAGTGATCAGACAGATGGTGCAGAATGGTCATCACCTATGGACAATTTTAACTATGATGTAAGCTTTGATGGTGTTCGCCAATATTGGAACGACCATTATTCCCTTATCAATTTTGCAAATACAGCACTTCAAACAGCTGATTCTTTAGGTCTTTCGGACGGGTCTTCAACTGTCAACTTAGCCGAAGCCCGTTTCTTCAGAGCTTTTGCGTATTTCGACCTCGTCAGAACTTTTGGAGAAGTACCTAAAATTGACTTTCGTATTTACGAAGCGTCACAGGCGAACATTGCAAAAAGCCCGGTGACGGAAATTTATGCATTGATCGATGCGGATCTTCAGTTTGCTGCTGCTAATTTACCGGTAACCTGGGGTGCCCAATATGCTGGCCGGTTAACGAGCGGTGCCGCAAGAACATTACATGCCGATTCTTATCTGTTCCGGAAAGACTGGGGTAACGCGTTTGCACTTTCTCAATTAGTAATAAATTCCGGAGCTTATGCGCTATACAGCCCTTACTGGCAGATATTCAAAGATGTCGGCGAAAATAGTAGTGAATCAGTTTTTGAGATTCAAAATGAGGTAACTGTTGTTGATGACTATGGCTCTATTTATGCAACCACTCAAAACGTTCGCCAGTCGGATGCAAGTGGCTGGAACCTTGGTTGGGGCTGGAATACACCTACTGCTTCATTATATAATTCATATGAAGCCGGTGATCCAAGAAGAGCCTCGACGATTCTAGTTGCAGGAGAGTCCGACGATCCATCTACGGGTGGGTATGGTAGAATGTTGCCTGCTTCTGTATTCGATAACCCTGCGGGTATTCTCTTTAGAAAATATTATAGCAAGAAAGTATATGCTGATCCTGCTAAACGTGCGGCATTGAATCGCAGAGATCAGGCAGGATGGATCAACCAAAGGATCTATCGTTACTCAGAAGTTTTATTAATGTCTGCTGAAGCAGCAAATGAATTGGGTGATGGCGAAACCGCTGAAACACTATTAGAGATGGTGAGAGCCCGGGCAAGAGGTAGTTTAAGTGTGCTGCCAAAAGTAGAATTTGTTTCCAAGGACCAGATGAGGACTGCGATCAAAAAGGAAAGAAGGGCTGAGTTTGGAATGGAAGGAAAGAGATTCTTCGATCTTGTAAGATGGGGAGACGCAGTGAGTGTCTTGGGGCCTTTGGGATATCAGCATAAAAACAGGTACTATCCAATTCCACAAGAGGCGATCGACAGATCAAACGGTGTGTTGATTCAAAATCCAGAGTATTAAAAATCGGTTTGTTCAAACATAAATAATTAAGATTATGAATATCAAAAACGCATGCACATTCCTGGTTTGTTTACTGGGACTGACTGTGCTGATATCATCCTGCCAGAAGATGGACAGGCCAGCATTAGGAGAATTTCCCGTTGATGTAAATCCTCCGGGAGGACCTTTAAAATTTTATGCTGCTTTAGATGGCTCTGATGTAGATAGTATCCGCGCCACCTTCGGCTCGCCTACTAATGCAAGCTATACACCGGGTGCAAACGGACAGGCATATAAAGGCAGCGAAACCAGCTATATCAAATATCCGGCATCAAATGACTTTAAAAATTCAACGAGCTTTACAATCGCGTTTTGGATGAAATCTCCCGATCCCGCTGCAGGCATCGGCGCCCAATTCCTTTTTGCGCAAGCTACATCAACAGATATCTGGACCAAAAGCGATATATTTCTCTTAATGGAAGATGGTGGTCAAAGCAACGGTGGTAAAGCGGCTCTCAAATTCTATCTACTGGATCAGTGGTTGGAGTTTGTCGGCGATCATCGGATTGAGGGCATTTTGAACGATCAATGGCATCACCTGGCTTTTGTTTACGACCAAAATACCTCCAAGCTTACTACATATGTCGACGGTGCCGCCCTGACCGGGTTGCCAGCAAACAAAACAGATGTAGTGAAAAATGGCAATCCAAGAGGCGCCGTTGATCTAACTAATTCAACAGGATTTGTCATTGGTGGGCCGGGTCACCATGCCGTAGGCGCAACACCTGATGGCTGGATGGTTAATTATCGTGGCGAGCTGGATCAGTTCAGGTTGTATGGAACAGCTCTGTCGGCATCCGAAATTTCATCTCTGTTCGCTAATAAGTTGTAGAATAAGTTCGTAAAAACGATTTTAATAAAGTGGGTTGCAGGATCTAATGCAACCCTTTATTATTAATACAAGTTTAATAACGACCGTAACTGATATGAACCTGGTCAGGGTATGTGCATGATTGGCAGAAGTAGATTATATATTATTTTGTTTTTGACTGTGCTAAACTCTTGTAACAGTCCGGACTCTCTATTTATAGCTGTTGATTCTTCTGAATCGAATATCCATTTTACAAATAAACTTGAAAAGCGTCCGGGATTTGGCATTCTTTATTATCTCTATTATTATAATGGTGGCGGTGTAGCCACCGGTGATATAAATAATGACGGACTTCCCGATATATATTTAACGGCAAACAGTAAAGGAAATAATAAACTGTATTTAAATAAAGGCAATTTCGAGTTTGAAGACATTACAGCAAAAGCAGGCGTGGCGGGTACTGCTGATTGGTGTACCGGGGTGACGATGGCCGATGTAAACAGCGATGGACATTTGGATATTTATGTTTCAGCGGTAAGCAATGCGTACGGGCTTAAAGGAAATAATGTTTTGTTTATAAATAACGGGACCGGCAACTTTACTGATAAATCCGAGGAATACGGGTTAGACTTCGAAGGATATACTACGCAATCAGGATTTTTTGATTATGATCGGGATGGGGACCTGGATTGTTATATTCTCAATCAATCCCTCCGTCCGCATGCCAATATTGTCGATACCAGTAACAGGCGGAAATTTGATGCTAAGGCTGGCGACCGGCTTTATAGAAATGACTTAAATGAGCCCACAAAAAAATTCACGGATGTAACACTGCAGGCAGGTGTTTATCAAAGTAACCTTGGCTACGGGCTGGGGTTAGCATTTGCGGATATAAACAATGATGGATGGGATGATATTTATGTAGGCAATGATTTTCACGAAAATGATTACTATTATGTAAATAACGGCAATGGGACTTTCACTGAAAGTGGCGCTAAACATTTCGGTCATTACAGCCGTTTTAGCATGGGTAATGATGTGGCAGACTACAATAACGATGGGCAGCTGGATATAATTACCGCTGACATGCTGCCGCCAGAAGAGAAGATTTTGAAAACATATGGGAGCGACGAAAATCCCGATATCTATAAGGTTAAACTCGAAGTGCCGGGTTACCAAAAACAATATTCCAAAAATAGTTTACAACGAAACAATGGCAACGGAACCAGTTTCAGCGAGACAAGTTTATTAAGCGGCGTGGCGGCAACAGACTGGAGTTGGGCTCCTCTATTTGCCGACTTTGACAATGATGGGAATAAGGATTTGTTTATATCCAGTGGGATTGTAAAAAGACCGGTAGATCTCGACTATGTCAGGTTTGTTTCGGATCTCCAGGCAAAGAAAGGCATGAATAAATCCGATGAGTTCGACGATTTGGCCATAGATAATATGCCGGATGGAAGCTCTCATCCATTTTTGTTTAAAGGCAATGGTAGCTATCAATTTCAAGAGGTGAGCAAAGATTGGGGCACAGGAAATATGGAAGGTTATTTTACAGGAGCATCTTATGCCGACCTGGACAATGATGGCAGGTTGGATTTAATAATCAATTGTGTCAACGCCCCAGCTGTTATCCTAAAGAATAACGGGCCGGTGAAAAATTATATTTCTATTGCTTTCAAAGGCGATAGATTAAATACAAATGGTGTTGGTGCAAAAGCATACCTGTTTGCAAAAGGGAAAATGCAATACCAGCAATTAATGCCGACGAGGGGGTTTCAATCTTCATCCGACTTTCGGTTGCATTTCGGTTTAGACTCTTTGACTAATATTGACAGCATGTTGGTAATATGGCCGGATCAAAAATTTCAGGTAATAAAACATGTTGCAGTCAACAAACAGTTAATAGTAAACAAGAAAAACGCTGCCGGCATTTTTGGATACGATGAATTTTTCGAACCCGCAGCTCCGCTGCTTACAGAAACTTCCAGTACAATTGACTGGACGCATAACGAAAATGATTTCGTTGACTTTAATGTGCAATACTTAATACCCCATGCCCAATCCAGCCGTGGTCCAAAGATTACCGTATCCGATGTTAACGCAGACGGAATGGACGATTTTTATGCTTGCGGTGCGTTAGGACAGCCGGGTGCATTAATGATTCAGCAAAAAACCGGGTCTTTTTTGCCAGTTGACACGTTTGTTTTTAATGCCGATGCCCTGCATGAAGATGTTGACGCAGTTTTTTTTGATGCGAATGGTGATGGCAATCCTGATTTGTATGTTGCAAGCGGGGGTAATCAATATGTATCAGGAAAATATTTACAGGATAGATTATACCTTAATGATGGCAGCGGACATTTTTTAAAATCGGCCGGTTCAATCCCTGTTATTCAACAGAACAAATCTTCTGTTTCCGTCGCAGATATTGATAAGGATGGCGACCAGGATATCTTCGTTGGCGTGCTTGCTAATGCCCAGGCATTCGGTATTCCACAGACTTCTTATTTGTTGATAAATGATGGGAAAGCAAATTTTTCGATAGCGGATATGGAGATTATTTCGCTGGTGGATTTGGGAATCGTTACATCCGCGGCTTTTGCTGATATAAATAAGGATGGCTGGAGTGATCTTATTGTGGCAGGAGAATGGATGCCCGTGACAATTTTTATCAACGAGAAAGGAAAATTTAAAAAAACACGCATTCCTAACTCCACGGGCTTGTGGCAAACTGTTTTTATAGATGATGCAAATGGAGACGGTCACTTAGACATATTAGCAGGTAATTGGGGGTATAATAATAAGTTCTGGAGCGGAAAAAATGGCCCTATAAAATTATATGTGGCCGACTTTGATAAAAATGGAAAAGCGGAACAACTCTTATCTTATACTGTGAATGGAATAGAGTATCCTTTTTTAGCGAAAGACGAAGTGGAGCGGCCATTGCCGCTATTAAAAAAACATTACCTCTATTATTCAGAGTATGCCGGTGTTGCGATGAAAGATGTTTTTTACGGTTGGATTGATACCATTCAACCTTTTAAGGCAGAAAGGTTAGGATCGGCTATTTGCTATGGCGATGGAAAAGGCAGTTTTATAATCAACGACCTGCCTGTTGCGCTGCAACTGGCCCCCATATTTTCTTTTGAAAAATTGCGTAACAAACCGGCAATTGAAAAAGTTTATATAGCTGGCGGAAATTTTTATGATGTCATTCCCTATGAAGGAAGGTATGATGCGCAGTCACTCGCCATGTTCCGTATCGGTAGTAATAAGGAATGCACACCTATATACCAAAGCAACTTAACAGGTATAAAAGGCCAGGTTCGGGATTTAAAGCCGCTAATTATAGCGGGCGGAAAAAAGATCATGGTCGCAAGGAATGATGAAACGCTTATCTTATTAAAACAAAAGGATTAAAGTGAGACAACGAACATATATATTAATCCTTGTATTGTATCTCATAGCCGGATGCAAGAAGTCGTCTGCGCCGGAACCTGTCGTTCCACCACCACCACCTTCAACGTTGGTCTTAAAATCGGTCAAAGTCGACGATTTGACTGGTAGTAGCACATATTATAATATTCCTACCAGTCCCGCGATACGATTTTTCTTTAATGCTCCAGTGGATAGAAGTACCGTCGGTAGCAGGATTAGTTTTAAAAATAAAGCAGGTACACCTGTTGCTCATTCAACAGTCTATGAAAGTGACAGTACAATACTGATACAACCAACTGCATCACTAAATAATATTGCAAAGTATTCAGTTGCGCTTTCAGCCGGTGTCAAGTCGATAGCAGGCGGATCGATGTTGACTTCCGTTAATCTAAATTTTATAACAAAAATTGATTCCTCCCGTAAATTCCCGGCTCTTTCAGATGATGCATTGCTAACGAAAGTGCAGCAGCAAACATTTAAATATTTTTGGGAACTTGCTCACCCCGTTAGTGGTATGATCAGGGAACGGGCTTCGGATCAGAATATTTATACATCTGGCGGTACAGGTTTTGGCATTATGGCAATTGTTACTGCTGTTCATCGCAATTTCATTACACGTGCAGAAGGGCTAACGAGGTTGCAAACAATGGTTTCCTTTCTAAAAAATACTGCCGAAACATTTCATGGTGCTTATCCACACTGGCTGAATGGGGCAACAGGAGAAGCCATTCCCTTTAGCAACAAAGACAACGGGGCGGATATTGTTGAGACTTCTTACTTGATACAGGGACTATTAACGGCAAGGCAATATTTTGATAATGCTGGTGCGGAAACTAATTTACGCAATGATATAAATACGATCGTCGACCGCGTTGAATGGGATTGGTTTAGGAAGGGTAATGAAAATGTTTTGTACTGGCACTGGAGTTCGACCAATACAAATGGTTGGGAAATGAATATGCAGGTGAAAGGCTGGAATGAATGTTTGATCACCTATGTGCTGGCGGCGTCTTCTGCAACTCATGCTGTTCCTAAAATTGTATACGATAATGGATGGGCTTCCAACGGAGCTATGAAAAATGGCAATATTTATTACGGTTATCAATTGCCTTTGGGGCCTGCTGGCGGGGGACCCTTATTCTTTTCGCACTATTCGTTTTTAGGCATAGATCCTAACGGCTTAACGGATGCTTACGCTGATTACACTACTCAAACAAAAAATCACACACTGATCAATTATAATTACTGCAGAACCAATCCGAAAAATTATTTTGGATACAGTGATTCAACATGGGGCCTTACGGCAAGTGATATTGAAAACGGCTATAAAGCAAGTTCTCCAACAGACGATGCCAGTTTTATTGCTCCAACGGCTGCGCTATCCTCGTTTCCTTATACCCCGGTTGAATCAATGCAGGCGCTGAAATTTTATTATTATGTATTAGGCGATAAAATATGGAAAGACTATGGTTTTGTAGATGCATTCTCTTTGGAGAATACATGGTTTGCTAACTCTTTCCTGGCGATTGACCAGGGGCCGACCATTGTAATGATAGAGAATTATCGCAGCGGTTTGTTATGGGACCTGTTTACCAGCTGTCCGGAAGTGAAAGCCGGTATGAAAGCACTAGGATTTGCGGCGCCTTATTTATAAAACGTGAAAGAATTAAAGCCGGTAGTTCGTCCTGAATCCTATGATCTCTTTTTCGGAGACCGGCAAAGACTTCGGAAACTTAATTTTTAATTGTTAAGATCGAAATCAATGAAAAAACTTGCCTTACTGATTTTTGTAGCAGCTATCCATCTTCCGGCTGTTTCTTTTGCACAGGTTAAAGAAAAAAAACCTGCATCCTTCAATGCCGCAAGCCGACCTGGAAATTTATCCGATTCAGCTTTACTTGATCTTGTTCAAAAGCAAACTTTCAGGTACTTCTGGGATTTTGCTCACCCGGTAAGCGGGCTATCAAGAGAGCGCAGTAATTTATCGTTCAACTATGGGCATGAAGTAGTCACAACCGGGGGAACGGGATTTGGAATTATGGCGGTGATCGTGGCCGCTGAAAGAAAATGGATAACACGGGATACGGCTGCAAGGTTCCTGTTGAAAATGGTTAACTTTTTATTGAAAGCAGATTCCTATCACGGTGCGTTTCCTCATTGGCTTGATGGCGCCACGGGAAAAACAATTCCGTTCAGCCGAAAAGATGATGGCGCTGACCTGGTGGAATCTTCTTACCTCTTCCAGGGTCTTCTTTGTGCCCGCCAATATTTTACAGGCGATAATAGGGCAGAAAGGGAATTGCGTAATCGAATCGGGTGGTTATGGAATGAGGTTGAATGGGACTGGTTTACAAAAGAAGGACAGGAAGTTTTGTACTGGCACTGGAGTCCTAATAATGGGTGGGCGATGAATTTCCCGGTAAAAGGATTTAACGAATGCCTGATCATGTATGTGCTTGCTGCATCGGGCCAAAAATATTCTGTGAGTCCTGCGGTGTATCATCGCGGCTGGGCCGAGAGTAATTTTTTTAAAAATGGGAAGGAATTTTATGGAATCAAGCTGCCTTTAGGTTTCGATTATGGCGGTCCTTTATTCTTTTCGCATTATTCATTTCTCGGTCTTGATCCGCGAGGACTGAAAGACCAATATGCAGATTATTGGGAACAAAATAAAAATCATACACTGATCAACCGTGCTTATTGTGTAGATAATCCAAAAGATTTTAAAGGCTATGGCGAAAATTGCTGGGGGTTAACGGCCAGCGATACATATAACGGTTATAATGCACATTCACCTACCAATGATTTTGGAACTATAACACCGACCGCGGCATTATCGGCATTTCCTTATACACCGGACTATTCCATGCAGGCGTTGAAACATTTTTATAATAGTCTTGGTGACAAGCTTTGGAGTGAATACGGTTTTGTGGATGCATTCAACGAAACAAAAAACTGGTACGCGGATAGTCATTTAGCCATCGACCAGGGACCGATCATCGTAATGATTGAAAATTACCGAAGCGGCTTATTATGGAAGTTATTTATGAGTTGCCCTGAGATCCAGAAAGGATTAAAAAGATTGGGTTTTCAAAGTCCGCATATAAAATAAGGTGATTCAGACTTATCGTGAATCATTGTAAGTGTACGAAATCATGAATGTAAAAAAGCAATTACTTTTAGTTTGTTTGTCTTTTTCGCTTTTTGCGCAAGGCCAGGAATCACTGTACGATTATGTGTTTTTCGCCAATAGCCGAATGATGGGAAATTATTTCTTTAGTGCTACTAAAGTCATTGCTCCTTCTTCTGTAAAAAATGAGGATCAAAAATTACCGGTAAGTGAAACCATCTTTCACACCCCCGGTAATGCCTTGCAATTGGATTACAAAAATCATGAGAAAGGATTGTGGTCGGCGACGGTTTACAAACAGCAATTTCGCGGGCAGGATCATTTTAAAACTGCAGTGTATTTGTCTTTCTGGTTATATAATCCTTCTCCTTCAACCAAATCCAGCGACCTGCCTTCCCTGCAATTGATGAGAAAAGACAGTACGCTTTCAAATAGGTTTAGTTTTACGACAACGAAAGTAAAAGAATGGGAACAGATCATCACGCCTATTAAATTTTTCACAAGCGTTGATGCAGCTAAACCCGATGACATTATCGCGATAGTTTTCTCACAAAATGAGTTTTCAACTGTTAGGCGTCACACGATTTATATCGATGATATTGAATTTCTTCCTGCAAACAACAACGCTGTTATAGCAGAAAGGCCGGTAATAAAAAATGCAAAAGGTTATGCAAAGCATGTAGACCTGGAATGGACGGGCATAAAGGATAGTTCAGTTAAGTATGTAAAAGTGTACCGCTCGCAAGACGGAAGTAACTATCTCCCCATCGGCATTCAGTCGGCTCTTATACACCGGTTCGCAGATTTCACCGGCGTATCCGGTAAAACTTATCAGTATAAAATTTCTTTCCTTGATAATAAATATGAAGAAACTAATCTATCGCCGCCGGTAACGGCAACAACAAGAAAATTGACTGACGATGAATTGTTAACCATGGTGCAGGAAGCTTGCTTTCGTTATTATTGGGAAAGTGCAGAAAAAACAAGTGGATTAGCGAAAGAAAATATTTTAGGACGGCAAAGTATGATCGCTTCCGGTGCGTCCGGTTTTGGAATAATGGCTTTGATCGCAGGTACAGAAAGAAAGTTCATTACCCGTCAGCAATCGGTGGAGCGCTTTGTTAAAATTGTAAATTTTCTGGAAAAAGCGGAAACATTTCACGGCGTGTATCCTCATTTTATCGATGGACCATCCGGAAAGGTAGATCCGTTTTTTGGACCGAGAGATAATGGCGGTGACCTGGTTGAAACTTCTTTTTTATTGCAGGGATTGTTGACAGCAAAAGCTTATTTCAATAACAACGATCCTAAAGAAAAACTGATACGGGACAAGATAACTGCTATATGGCAAAAAACGGAATGGGACTGGTACCGTCGTTATCCCGACAGTAAATATTTATACTGGCACTGGTCGCCCGATAAAGAATGGATCATTGATCACCGGTTGATTGGCTGGAATGAAACGATGGTTACTTATTTACTGGCGATTGCTTCACCTGCTCACCCGGTACCTGCAGGTATGTACTATACAGGCTGGGCCAACCAGGACAGTACCGGCCAGCAGTACAGGGCCAATTGGGGTGGAACAACTGACGGCTCGATGTATACCAACGGAAGTAAATATTATGATATAAAGCTGGATGTAGGGGTTTCCAACGGAGGGCCGCTTTTCTTTACACATTATTCATACCTTGGTTATGATCCGCATAAAATAACAGACAGGTACACTAACTATTTTGACAATAACCAAAGCATTGCAAGGATCAACCACCGGTATTGCGTTGATAACCCGGGAAACTATAAAGGCTATGGTGATAGTTGCTGGGGGCTTACGGCAAGCGATGGTCCTTACAACTATTCCGCAGATGAGCCAATCTTACGACAGGATCGCGGCAAGATCGGCCCCACCGGTGCGATAAGTTCTTTTCCTTATACACCTGTTCAATCCATGAAGGCATTGAAAAACTACTATCACAACTATGGAAAATTTTTATGGGGTGAATATGGTTTCCGTGACGCATTCAATCTTACGGAAAACTGGTGCTCGGAAATCTATATGGGATTGAACCAGGCGCCAATGGTAGTGATGATAGAGAATCATCGTAGTGGTTTGCTATGGAATTTATTCATGAGTGATAAAGACATACAAAGCGGGTTGAAAAAATTAGCCGCAGAAAAATAATTTAATGTTTTTTAATTTAAAACGATTGTTATGAATTCGATATCCCGGCAGGAATTTTTAAAAAGCACTGCTATGGCCAGTGCTGCATTATTGCTTTCTTCTTTAGAAGGATTTTCTTTATTAACACCTGATAAAAAAACAAGGGTCGCCATTATCGGTTGTGGCAGTGTTTCGGGAGTATACCTTCCGCATTTATCCAAATCACCTTTTGTAGAATTGGTAAGTGTTTGTGATATCGTTTACGACAGGGCAAAGAAAAGAGCTGCCGAGTTTAATGTGCCCAATCATTACCCGCATATCGATCAGCAATTGGCCGGTCCGAAATTCGACTTGCTGGTTAATCTCACCGACATGCAGGAACACGGGCGGTTAAATAGAATTGCGTTGAACGCTGGTAGAAATGTGTGGAGCGAAAAGCCGATGGCAAATACGTACAAAGAAGGCAAAGCCTTACTGGATCTGGCAAAAAGCAAGAGTTTACGCATTTGGGGTGCACCTGCGGTAGTCAATAGTCCGCAGTTTGCCTTTATGGCCAACGCTTTGAAAGAAGGAAAGCTGGGAAAAGTGTCCAGTGCACATGCGCATTATGGTCATACCGGACCCACCTGGTCGGCTTTCTTTTATGAGAAAGGCGGCGGCAGTTTACCAGATCTTGGCGTTTACAATATCGCAACATTAACCGGATTGCTGGGACCTGCTAAATATGTAATGGCCATGACCAGCATTGTTACACCGGAGAGAACGGTTGACAATAAGGGAAAGATAAAGGTTGAGGCGGAAGATAATGCGATGTTATTAATGGATCATGGCAATGGAATTATTTCACATGTACAATGTGGGTTCAACTATTTTGACCCTTATGGTCATGAGGGCAAGGGACAGGAAAAACCTTCGATACAATTGTGGGGATCACATGGAAATATGAGTATGGTCGGTTATGACTGGGCGCCACATGGCGTTGATATGGCTACGCATGACAACGAAAAAACACAACGCTTTGTACCGGATCCCGCAACTTATGTATGGCAGGAAGGAGCTTCTGTAATTTCGGAATCCTTAATTACCGGCAAGGAACCTTTGATCGCTGTTGAACATGCATTGCATGTATTAGAAATAATTGAAGCAACAAGGGAATCAGGGAGCAGCGGAAAAAGAGTTACACTTCAATCAAGTTTTAAATGGCCGGTCGTATAGAAAATAATTTAAGATGAATAAGTTGTTGTCTCCATCACCGTTATGGCCTGATTCAGGGCTTGCCTTTATCAGGGTCATCGTAGGAGCATTTATGATCTTTCACGGCTGGGAGGTCTTTGATCCCGAAAAAATGAAACCGTATTTAGACTGGGATGCGTTCAAGGGGTTTTCTTCTCCTTCCTTTATGGTGTATTTGGGAAAGATCGCAGAACTGGTTGCCGGTATATTTTTGACAATTGGTCTTTTCACAAGGCTCGCCTCGCTGGTTCTTATTTTTACCATGTTGTATGTTTCTTTTTTTGTTGGACAGGGCAAAGTTTGGTATGAGGATCAGCATCCGTTCATGTTCGTTTTGCTCGGGTTGGTGTTCTTTTTTACAGGCCCCGGTGCTTTAAGTGCAGATCAATTGTTGTTCAGGAAAAGAAGATAGTTTTTGTATAATTTTTAAGGTCACAATTTGTGACCGCATACAAGAATAAATAATGCAGGTAGCTGTTATCCATAACAAAATTTACGAAATACGCGGTCACAAAATAATGCTTGATTTTGACCTGGCATTGCTTTATGAGGTTGAAACAAAAGTACTTAACCAGGCCGTGAAGCGGAATAAAGAGCGTTTTCCCAAAGACTTTATGTTCAGGTTAACCATAGAAGAATGGCAAGAGATGCGGTCACAATTTGTGACCGCATCTCCCGACAAAAGAAATACAACAGCAACACCATTTGCATTTACAGAACACGGTGTTACCATGCTTGCTTCTGTTCTCCGGAGTGAAAAGGCCATCAAAATGAATATTGCTATCGTACGGGCTTTTATCGCATTACGCCAGTTCGCCATAAATTATAAAGAGCTGGCCGATCAAAAGAGCTTCGGGGAACCGTTGATAATCACAATGGGCAACTGAACCAGATCTATGATGCATTAGAAAATCTATTGGATGAAAAAGTATCGCAGAAAAAATGGATAGAAAGAGAACCGATAGGTTTTAAAACAACAAAAAGGAAATGAAGAAGCTTCTTTTATCGGCAGTCATCATATCAGTCGCTGTTGCAGGGTTTTCGCAGCAAAAGACTTACTGCAATCCTATTAATATTGATTATGGGTACACGCCGATTCCAAACTTCAGCGAATGGGGACGGCATCGTGCCACAGCCGATCCGGTGATCGTTAACTATAAGGGCGATTATTATTTATTCAGTACTAACCAATGGGGTTATTGGTGGAGCAGCGATATGCTGAATTGGAATTTTATCTCCAAAAAATTTCTTCGCCCCTGGAATGCCGGGATCTACGATGAGCTTTGTGCGCCCGGAGTAGGTATCGTCGGTGATACAATGATTGTTTTTGGTTCTACCTACACCAGCAAGTTTACATTGTGGATGAGCACCAATCCAAAAGCGAATGAATGGAAACCATTGGTCGACTCATTTGAAATAGGCGGATGGGATCCATCCTTTTTTACCGACGATGATGGCCGGCTTTATATGTACAATGGAAGTAGTAACCGGTTTCCGATGTACGGCGTTGAACTGAATCGAAAAACATTTCAACCTATCGGCACCCGGAAAGAAATGTACCTGCTGGAACCCTGGCGCTACGGCTGGCAAAGGTTTGGTGAATACATGGACAATACATTCCTTGATCCGTTCATAGAGGGATCGCACATGACGAAGTATAAAGACAAATATTATTTGCAATACGGAGCACCCGGTACGGAGTTTAGCGGTTATGCGGATGGATTGTTGATAGGCGAAAGTTCATTAGGTCCTTTTTCGGCACAATCCGATCCGTTAAGTTTTAAGTTGGGAGGGTTTGTAAGAGGTGCTGGTCACGGCGCTACCTTCCAGGATAAATGGAATAATTACTGGCATATTTCAACGACAGTTATTTCCGTTAAAAACACGTTTGAAAGAAGATTAGGCATCTGGCCCGCCGGTTTTGATAAAGATGATGTCATGTATTGTAACACCTCCTTTGGCGATTACCCCCATTATATTCCTGGTGGTGAAACTGATCATTTGCAAAGTAGGTTTACAGGATGGATGCTTTTAAATTATAAAAAACCGGTCACCGTGTCATCTACGCTGGGAAGTTATTATGCCAACAATGCGGTGGATGAATTAATAAAAACTTACTGGAGCGCCGCTTCGGGGAATAAAGGTGAGTGGATACAAAGCGATCTGGGAAAAATTTCGACCGTCAATGCCGTACAAATAAATTATGCCGACCAGGACGTGGACAGCAGTTTTTTAGGCAAGCAGTCGGGGACATTTCACCAGTATAAATTGTTGTACTCAACAGACGGTAAAAAATGGAAAACACTTGTTGACAAAAGCGATAATAAAACTGATGTCCCGCATGATTATGTTGAATTAGCTAATCCGGTGCAGGCAAGATTTATAAAACTGGAAAACATTCATATGCCTGCCGGTAAATTTGCGATCAGCGGGTTGAGAATCTTCGGTAACGGCAACGGTTCTAAGCCGGGGACTGTACGGCAATTCATGGTATTAAGAACGGAAAAAGATAAACGCAGTGCCTATATTAAATGGAGCCCGGTCGATAATGCATTTGCCTATAATATCTACTATGGTACACACCCTGATAAGCTATACAATTGCGTGATGGTGCATGATCTTAATGAGTACTGGTTTAAAGCCATGGATAAAGAAAAGGATTATTATTTCATTATCGAAGCGATCAATGAGAATGGCGTTTCTGAAAAAACAAAGGTTATTGAGGTAAAATAGACATGAATAAAATGAATAAACTAACAACGTTTCTTTTTTCTCTTTTGTTCGCCGGCATACTCTATGCACAGGATCACAAACCGGCATTCTGGAATGATATACAATCCTTTAAAAAGCAAGACTCGGTTTCATTTCCTCAAAAAGATGAAATTCTATTTATAGGCAGCTCTTCGTTTACGATGTGGAAAGACGTGCAAAAAGATTTTTCAGCCCATACAATCATCAACCGGGGTTTTGGCGGATCATCATTACCGGATGTGATCCGGTATGCCGATCAAATTATTCTACCTTATCATCCAAAGCAAATCGTAATCTATTGTGGCGAAAACGACATTGCCGCATCGGGTACGGTTACTGGCAAACTTGTATTCGACCGGTTTAAACAATTGTTTACAATCATCAGGAAGCAATATCCAAAAGTAAAAGTTACTTATGTATCAATGAAGCCAAGCCCAAGCCGGCAGTTATTACTTGCAAAAATGATCAGCGGAAATGAAATGATTAAAAAATATCTTTCATCAAAAAAGAGAACCAGTTATGTAGATGTTTATAAGGAAATGATCGATGATGAGGGCAAGCCAAGGCAAGAGCTTTTCCTGGACGACAACCTGCACATGAACAAAACGGGCTACGTTATCTGGCAAAGATTAATCGAGCCTCATTTAATGAAATAATAATAAACTCCAGCTATATGAAATTGATACAACGATTGATACTCGGTTTGCTGATTGTTTCGGCTGTACCTGTTGCTGCACAAAACCCGCAGCAAACGAAGATGAAAACTTTTGTCGATGGGCTGATGAAGAGAATGACATTAGAAGAGAAAATTGGCCAGCTAAATTTACCTGGCGCCGGAGATATAACAACAGGGCAGGCAAGCAGCTCCGATATTGCTAAAAAAATTGAACAGGGAAAGGTGGGTGGTTTGTTCAATATAAAATCAGTAGCTAAGATCAAAGAAGTTCAGAAACTGGCTGTTGAAAAAAGCCGTTTGAAGATTCCGCTGCTTTTTGGTATGGATGTCATCCATGGATATGAAACCATCTTTCCGATTCCATTAGGCATTAGCTGCGTTTGGGATATGAAATTAGTGGAGCGCAGTGCGCAGATCGCAGCGGGAGAGGCCAGCGCTGACGGGATCAACTGGACCTTTTCACCCATGGTTGATATTTCCCGTGATCCACGCTGGGGACGCATTTCCGAGGGCAATGGCGAAGATGCTTACCTCGGCTCCGAGATCGCAAAAGCAATGGTAAAAGGTTACCAGGGAAATGATCTATCGAAGAACAATACTATTATGGCTTGTGTAAAACACTATGCTTTGTATGGGGCTGCGGAAGCCGGCCGCGATTACGGGACAACCGATATGAGCCGGGTAAGAATGTACAATGAATATTTACCCCCTTACAAAGCCGCCGTAGATGCTGGTGTCGGAAGTGTAATGGCGTCGTTCAATGAAATAGACGGGGTGCCTGCTACCGCCAATAAATGGTTGCTGACAGATGTATTACGCAAGCAATGGGGTTTTAAAGGTTTTTTAGTGACCGACTACACCGGGATAAATGAAATGGTTGATCATGGAATCGGCGACCTGCAAACAGTTTCCGCAAGGGCGTTGATGGCGGGCATTGATATGGATATGGTAGGCGAAGGAATTCTAACTACTACGCAAGAATCATTAAAGGAAGGAAAAGTAACCATGGCACAGATTGATGCTGCCTGCAGGCGAATACTGGAAGCAAAATATAAATTAGGATTATTTGAAGATCCGTATCGCTATTGTGACGAAAACAGGGCAAAGACGGAAATTTTTACGGATGCTAACCGTAAAGAAGCAAGAGCGATAGCGGCAGAGAGCTTTGTTTTATTAAAAAATGGGGGCAATGTTTTGCCACTAAAGAAAACCGGCACGATTGCCCTGATCGGACCTTTAGCAGATGCAACTGAGAATATGACGGGCACCTGGAGCGTGGCCGCCAATTTTTCCAAATCTGTTTCTGTTATTAATGGCCTGAGAGAAGTCGTGGGCGGAAATGCGAAGATCTTATATGCAAAAGGGTCCAACCTGGATGAAGACAGTTTGATAGAAGAGAGAGGAACGATGTTTGGAAAATCGTTGCGAAGGGATCAACGTCCTGCAAGCGAGATATTGCAGGAAGCGATTAATATAGCGAATCAATCGGATGTTGTTGTTGCCGTGCTCGGAGAGTCTGCAGAAATGAGTGGAGAAGCAAGCAGCCGCACCAATATCGAAATTCCTGGCATCCAAAAGGAATTGCTCAAAGCATTATTGAAAACAGGTAAACCGGTAGTGCTGGTGTTGTTTACCGGGCGTCCGTTAGCTTTAAAATGGGAGCAGGAAAATGTGCCTGCGATATTGAATGTATGGTTTGGTGGCTCGGAAGCTGGATATGCTGTGGCCGACGTCTTATTTGGCGATGTAAATCCATCTGGTAAATTAAGCACTACGTTTCCGCAAAATGTCGGGCAAGTGCCAATTTTTTATAATCATAAGAATACTGGTCGCCCATTACCGGAGGGAAAGTGGTTCCAGAAATTCCGTAGTAATTATTTAGATGTTTCCAATGATCCGTTGTATCCTTTTGGGTATGGACTGAGCTATACTTCATTTTCTTATAGTGATGTAAAACTCAGCAACACATCTTTTAAAGCCGGGGAAAAATTGACGGCCTCTGTTACCGTTACCAATACCGGGAACAGGACCGGTAAGGAAGTCGTGCAATTGTATATCCGTGACCTGGTAGGGACCAGTACCAGACCAGTAAAGGAATTAAAAGGATTTCAAAAGATTGAATTGAATGCCGGAGAATCAAAAACAGTTTCATTTGATGTTACCGCGAATGATCTTAAATATTACAATTATGATTTAAAATATGTAGCAGAGCCCGGCGATTTCAAGATCTTTATTGGTGGCAATAGCCGCGATGTAAAGGAAGCTGACTTTAAACTACGCTGATCTTTATGAAAACAATCTTTTTATTTTTTAGTAGTTGCTTGGCGCTGGTTTCACCAGCACAGCAAGTATATGAAATGCCAAAAGCTGTGGAAAGCCGGCTGAGCAGTTTTGAAAATCCGAACGGTATAAAAGGCCAGGGTGGTAAGACTAACAAAACAGCGAAGGGCAATGCATTTGAATTTATAAAACCTGGTGAAGCAAAAAAGTTGTTGGATATAAAGGGACAGGGTATCATTCAGCGCATGTGGATGACGATCGATCAAACGCCATTGAAGTTGCGCAGTCTCCGGTTGCAAATATTTTGGGATGGCGACACAAAGCCTGCAGTGGATGTGCCGATGGGCGATTTTTTCGGCTACAATCTGGGTAAGCCAGTCGCTTTTCAGTCCATTTATTTTTCAAGTGGCGAGGGCCGGTCGTTCAATTGTTACATTCCGATGCCATTCAAAAACGCTGCAAAGATCTTACTCATCAATGAAGGAAAAGAACCCGTCAAGTTTTACTATGATGTGGATTTTATTATGCAAAAACTCTCATTGGATGCTTTATACTTTCACGCTTTCTGGACACGACAAATGAAAGCTGAACTGGGAGATGATTTTTTACTGTTGCCCAGAATAACCGGTGCAGGTCGATTTTTGGGAATGACAGTTGGTGTGAATACGGATTCGGCCTATGGCAGAAGTTGGTGGGGTGAAGGGGAAGTAAAAATGTATATGGATGGTGACAAAGAATTTCCTACGATAGTGGGGACGGGCGCTGAAGATTATATCGGTAGTGCGTGGGGGCTGGGCACTTTTACAAATCTCTACCAGGGTTGTACCGTTGCCAATGATTCAACGGGGCAATTTAACTTTTATCGCTGGCATGTACCCGATGCTATTTACTTTAACACGGATATAAAAATAACACTGCAACAGATAGGCGGCTGGGGCAAGGACGAACTAAAGCAGTTATATAAAAAAGGCGTGAATCTGAAACCGATTACCATTGATGGGCCGGGAGGTTTTGTAAAATTGCTGGATCTGCCAAACGCCCCGTTGATTACAGACGAGAAATTTCCTGGAGGTTGGATTAATTTTTATCGCGTTGACGATTATTCAGCTGTCAGCTACTTTTATCTTAACAAGACATCCAGCAATTTACGTCCGCTACCGGAGGTGAACGAAAGGATCAAGAATGTAAAATAGTAATATGAAATGGAAAATAATTTTTATCGTTGTAATAGCACTGCCATTTATTTTTGGCTGTACGGAAAAGGGAAAAGATCCCAATAGCGCTGTTGCTATACTCCCGGTTCCCAAATTAATAAATCTTACTTCAGGAGATCTTTGTTTTGATGACAGTATCTTTTTTTTGTCGACCAACACCATAACGGATAGCTTAATTCCTGTTTTAACACAAGAATTGATGGGGCTGGCCGGAGTAAATGTTTTGAGCACAACGCAGCAAGAGAAGGCAAACTGGATAATATCGATAGACAGTTCTTTAAAAGATCAAGCTTATAAGATCGAGATCGATAAACAAGTTAGAATTACTGGTTCGGATTATAATGCATTGGCGATGGGTTCAGTTACGGCTCTGCAAATGATTAAAACAACCGACGGAAACGTTTGTTTTCGGAAAGGATCTGTAATCGATCAGTCTGACCGGCCTTACCGTGGATTATTAATAGACCTGGCACGTCGTAAACACGATATTGAAACCATCAAAAATACAGTGCTGCTTTGCCGTTGGTATAAGATCAATTACCTGCAGCTTCATTTAACCGATGATCAATTGTTTACATTTCCTTCGTCGGCTTTTCCTGAACTTCCTTCTGAACAAGCGCATTTTACCAAAGAAGAATTGCTCGGCCTGGTGGAATTTGCTTTCGTAAGAGGAGTTGAATTGGTTCCGGAATTTGAAGCTCCCGGACATTCTGGTCGCATGATACAAAAGCTTCCCGGCATTTTCGGTTTTGCGACGAAAGCACTAAATCGCAGTACGATCAATATGGCGAACGAAAAAGTATATATTGCTCTTGATACATTGATAGGTGAAGTGGCCAGGATATTTCATCGTTCTGATTACATACATATTGGCGGTGATGAAGCTGATTTTTCCGGGATGGAGGACGACCCTCTCGTTTCAGCTTACTTAAAAAAACATAATCTGAAAAGTGTTGAAGAATTGTACTGGCAGTTTATAAACCGGATGAACGGCTTCGTAAAAAAGCGAAACAAGAAAGCCATTGTTTGGGAAGGTTTTTCAAAGACTGCCAACAAAATCATCGACAAAGATATTACTGTGATGGCATGGGAAACTATATACCAGATGCCACAGGATCTTCTCGATGGCGGATTTAATATTATCAATGTAAGCTGGAAGCCGCTATATGTGGTGAATGACAAAAAATGGACCCCTGTTCAAATTTATAATTGGAACATTTACAGTTGGGGAAACTGGGTCCCGAAAATGCCTTCTTATACCCCGTTTATGATCAGCCCGCATCCAAATGTCGTAGGCGGCTCAATGGCATCCTGGGATCAACCCGCTTATACTGAAATATCATCACTGCGTCAACGGATTCCTGCGATGGCGGAAAAGATTTGGAATTTAAAATCATCAATGGAAGATTCTGCCTTTCTTGCCTTATTGGATAAAACGGATGCTGCCTTCAGTCGTTATTTATCACCTGTAAGTTTAACGGCAGACGGTCTTTCTCATTCCGTCATCCGCGATGGATATTACGATGAGCAAACCTGGTTTGACGACAAAGTAATTATTGGCCTTACCAATAACCGTGATCTTATTATGCGCTATACATTGGATGGATCGCATGTAAGTAATTCCTCGCCTTTATATGGCGGCCCAATTGAAATCAGTCAAACAACAACGTTGCGTTATAAGGCTTTTAATAATGGCAACCCGGTAGGTGCAGAAATGATGGCGTATTATGACCTGCGCCCGTTACAGGTAAAAATGAGCGGTAGCTTTACTATTCCACTGGATAGTCTTTGGGAAACAATGCGAAGTTGGCTGATCGGATTTAAGGATAGTGTACGCATCGATATTTCTGCGAAACGTAAGGGTGTTATCCGGTACCAGCTTGACGACAGGGATTTAAATAAACAGTCTGCCTTATATACCGGGCCGGTTATTATAAAAGATACATCCGTTATCAAATCAGGTTTATTCATCAATGATTCATTAATCGGTAAACCTTGGATACAGTATTTTCAAAAGGAAGAAATTGAAAGAGATTAGAAGTATGCCGAAATTTATTTTTATTGATAATCGCGTGACTAGCTTTCTTGCGGCAATCTTGCTGACAACGGGGAGTACTTCCATTGGTCAGGCAACCGGTTTCAAACCGATGAATATCATCTTTATCCTGGCAGATGATCACCGGTATGATGCCATGGGATTCATGAATAAGATGCAGGGCCTGCAAACACCGGGCATGGATCGAATGGCAAAAGAAGGCGCCCATATTAAAAATGCTTTTGTGTCTACGGCACTTTGTTCGCCGAGTCGTGCGTCCATTCTCACAGGGCAGTATGCACATACCCATACCGTAGTGGATAACGAGGCTGCCTTACCAAGAGACCTTGTTTTTTTCCCGGCATACCTGCGTCAGAAGGGGTACGAGACTGCTTTTATGGGTAAATGGCATATGGGAAATACCGATGATCAGCCGCAACCGGGCTTTGATAAATGGATCAGCTTCCGGGGACAAGGTGTTTATTATAATCCTGAATTTAATATTGACGGTAAAAGAATAATGCAACCTGTGGGAAGTTATACTACGGATCTTCTCACGGATTACGCCATTCAGTGGATGAATGGAAGAAGCAAGTCAAAGCCGTTTTTCCTTTACTTATCTCATAAGGGCGTTCATGCCGAATTCCATCCTGCAAAAAGACATGAGGGCATGTATGCCAGGGTTCCTATTATTTGCCCGCCTTCCATGTATTTGACGGCAACCGATAGCAGTAAGACATACGGCACTATTACTGCTCCGCAAACAAACGTAAACTACCAGGATATACCGAAATGGGTTCGTCATCAGCGTTATAGTTGGCATGGTGTTGATCACATGTATCATGGACAAATTCCATTTGATCATTTTTATCGACGCTACCTCGAGACATTGCAGGCGGTAGATGAAAGCATCGAAAAGGTTATTGCCTGGATCACATCACAAGGCTTACAAGATAATACGATGGTTGTCTACATGGGCGACAATGGCTTTTCGTTCGGTGAACATGGGTTGATCGATAAGCGTCATGCGTATGAGGAATCGATGAGGGTTCCTTTATTGGTTTGGGCGCCGGGAATGGTTAAACCTGCTTCAGTAATCGAACAAAATATTATGAATGTCGATCTTGCCCCTACATTCCTGGAACTTGCAGGTATCAACAAGCCATCACAAATGCAGGGATATTCATTTGCCGGCATATTAAAAGGAAAAGAGGTGCAATGGCAAAGAGATAAGATATTTTATGAATATTATTGGGAGGCTGCTTTCCCGCAGACCCCAACCACATTTGCCATAAGGAGCGATCGCTATAAGTATATTTATTATAATGGCGTTTGGGATATCAACGAATTATTTGATCTGAAAAATGATCCCTACGAAATGAACAATCTTATCCGCGATACGAGTTTTAGAAAAACAGGAATGGCACTGCGGGCTGAATTGTTTAACTGGCTGCACCAAACCGGGGGTTTGCAAATTCCTTTAAAGAGAGCGGCCGGTACAAGGTTTGATAATTTATACCGGAATACGTACTGATAAAAAATTCAATATGATACAGGAAAGCTGCAAAATTTAAGACGGATATAAAATGGCGGATTTGTGATGGAGCCGGGAGCCCGGTAATAACGTTAGAAATGGATATTAACTATTGCAATGGTCAAATTTACAGGGTAAGTTGTGCAAGTCATAACAGTCGGGATGTTGCTGGTGAGCAGCAGGATTTTTAATCTCATTATTTTCTCAGGACAAATGTTTTTTTCGTAAATAAAATTCGTTCTATGCAACTAAAAGTAATAGTAATAGCAATTGCCGGTTTATTAAGCCTACAGGGCGGCTGTTCTAAAAAAGCAACAAGTGATGATAACAATCCCCCGGTCACTCCACCACCACCGCCACCCCCGCCAGCCGTTAACGAAGTTGATTTTTGGTTAACACGGGGAAATCAATCGGTCTTGCTGCAGAAGCAAACGGCAATACTTTCCTTTGGGTCACCTGTTAACGTTTTGCCGAACATAACTGTTGACACAATACAGAAATATCAAACAGTAGATGGATTTGGCTATACGCTGACCAGTGGCAGCGCTACGCTTATTAATAATTTGGGGGCTAATAAGCTTTCGTTATTACAAGAGTTATTTGGCAACGGCGCCAATGCAATCGGCATTAGCTATATCCGGGTAAGTATTGGCGCTTCTGATCTCAGCGCTTCAGTATACACTTATGATGATATGCCTGCTGGCCAAACGGACCCCACCCTTGCTAATTTTAGCCTTGAGCCCGATAATGCTTCCGGGTCGGGACTTATTCCTTTGTTAAAAGAAATCGTAACGATTAATCCGGGTATAAAAATTCTAGGCAGCCCCTGGACACCACCGGTGTGGATGAAAGACAATAATAATTCGGTAGGAGGTAGCTTGCAGCCGCAGTATTATGATGTGTATGCCCAATACTTTGTAAAATACATTCAGCAAATGAAGGCCGAAGGCATAACGATTGACGCCATCACTCCGCAAAACGAGCCATTGCACCCCGGCAATAATCCCAGTTTGTCGATGACGGCTGAGCAACAGCGGGACTTTATTAAAAATAGTTTAGGACCCGCGTTCCAGGCCGCAAATATTACTACCAAAATTATCGTGTATGATCACAACTGCGATAAACCGGAATATCCTGTTACGATTCTCAATGATCCGGCTGCAAAAGCCTTTGTCGACGGTTCTGCTTTCCATTTATATGCCGGTGATATAAGTGCGTTGTCAACGGTGCATAATGCCCATCCCGACAAGCATGTATATTTTACTGAACAATGGACGTCATCTACAGGGGGATTTGAAGGCGATCTGAAATGGCATCTGAAAAATGTGGTGATCGGATCAATGCGTAACTGGAGCCGTACTGCTTTAGAATGGAACCTGGCCAACGATCCGTCATTTGGTCCCCATACACCCGGCGGATGTACTCAATGCAAGGGCGCATTAACAATTGGGAACGGTTCTGTAATCAGGAATGTTTCCTACTATATCATTGCTCATGCGTCTAAATTTGTTGCTTCGGGGTCTGTCAGGGTTGCCAGCAACAATTCCGGAAGTTTATACAGCGTGGCCTTCGAAACGCCAGCAAAGAAAAAAGTGTTGATTGTTTTGAATGATGGCGGTGCTTCCGCTTCGTTTAATATTAAGTTTAAAGACAAATGGGTTCCAACTTCTTTACCCGCAGGGAGTGTAGGAACCTACAGCTGGTAGCAGAAAGGTTTTCGTAAGGGAGATCACAACGATAATAATTGACTACGCAAAAGTTACTCATTTAAATCCCGTATTTATTTTCTTCATCCGGTTTAAAGGCAGATCACTTCTCCCTTTAAATCGGATGCACTATGTGATTATGCTTACATCATTTGACATCGAAATCAATTACCACCTTAGCTGTTTTAGGGTGCGATTGGCAGGTTAGAATATAACCTTGTTCAACCTCTTCTTCTTCAAGGCCCCAATGCACATCCATTTCTACATTACCTTCGGTTAATTTTGCTTTACAACTACAGCATACTCCGCCTTTGCAGGCATACGGTAAATCAGCACCTTGTTTAAGCGCAGCATCAAGTATAGATTCATCATCAAACCCAAGCTCAAAATCGAAGGAGCGGCCATCTAATTTCACGATGATCTTACTTTTCACTCCTTCACTAACTTCTTGTTTCCGGTTTCTCAGCGAATCACTATCGAAACCCGGTTTCTTCTCCCCCGGGGTAGTAAATAATTCAAAGTGAATTCTTTTTTTATCAATATCCTTTTGTTCAAGAAAAGCTTTTGTGGTAAAAATCATTTCTTCAGGTCCGCAAATGAATACTTCATCCATACACTCATAGTTAATAATCTTACCCAGTTCCAGCAGTTTCTCCATATTGATGCGGCCATTGTTAACAGGGGAATCCGTTTTTTCGCGGCTCAGTATATTGATGAAACTAAATCGTTGCAGGTATTTATTTTTTAGCGATTCCAGCTCTTCAAAAAAAATGATCGAACTCCTGCTTCTGTTGCCATACACGAGTGTAAAACTGCTCGCAATTTCTGTGGCTAAAGTTGTTTTGATAAGCGATAGAACGGGGGTGATGCCGCTGCCGGCAGCAAAAGCCAGGTAGTTTTTTTTCTGTGCGCGGTTCAACTCAGTATAGAATTTGCCAACGGGTTCCATTACTTCGAGTGTGTCACCGGCATTCAGTTGTTCGTTAGCAAACGTTGAAAAAAGCCCGCCATCGACTTTTTTAATAGCCACTCTTATTTCCTCGTCAAGGGGACTACTGCATATAGAGTAGGTTCTGCGAATTTCATTATTGGCAATGGATTTGCGCATGGTCAGGCTTTGCCCCTGTTTGAATAGAAAAGCATTCTTTAATTGGTGCGGGATCTCAAAAACTACTGATATACATTCGGGGGTTTCCTTCCTGGTTTCTTTTATGCGGAGCCGGTGAAAGTGAATGGACATAGATCAACCGTGTTTTCGTAAGCCATCGATCATGATCATCACCATATTGTCTTCGAGTTCAGCCGCATTGATCTTGGCTTTGGAACGATGCCACGATTCAATACCACTAACTGCGTGCAGCATAATCAGCACAGCTGTGGGAGCGTCAATTTTACGAATATCATTTTTCTGTATCCCTTCTTCAATGATCGAAGCAAATTTTTTACGATAACTGCTCCGCTGATTTTGAAAATTTGAGAGGTAAGGCTCTTCAAGGTGTTTCCATTCACGGTCGCTGACATACACTTCTTCATACTTTTCGATCATCTGACGGATATGAAAACGAAGCAAGGTTTCTATTTTCCAGATCGAGTTTTGATGACCCGATTCGATCGTGGTCATATTGGCATTGAACCGGTTGGCAACATCAAAACAAATCGCTTCCAGTATTTCATTTTTGGAGCGGATATGATTGTATAAGCTGGCGGCTTCTATGCCAACCGTTTCCGCAAGGTCACGCATAGAAGTGG
>WUUC01043622.1_pt1 | contig 92319 bp, 79 predicted proteins | sample 6278441 | NCBI WGS metagenome assembly WUUC01 (sample SAMN13675441, study PRJNA597444) | soil metagenome | isolation source: soil | place: USA: Washington | collected 2017-10 | reverse complement strand
CTTCTTGACCAGACCCGCCTTGAGCAGCTGTTCCTGAAGAGGATTCGCCTTCGCCATGTCGCCGTTTCGCGCTGAGGATTTCCGGCCATCATACTTGCCACACCCGCCACCCGCTCGCCCCCGCCGATCATGAACGCCCTGAAGTACCTCGCCGGTTATCCCCTGCATCTGCAGGCACGGGTGCACGAACTGATCGCGCAAGGGCGGCTGGGCGCAACGCTGGCCGAGAAGTACGGCCAACCTCATACCGTGCGCAGCGACGGCCAGCTGTACGACTATGTGCAAGCGCTCAAAGACCAGCACCTGAGAAAATCAGCGCCGCTGGGCAAGGTCATCTACGACGCCAGGCTGCAGGTGATGAAGCACGCGCTCGGCACCCATACGACCATCTCCCGGGTACAGGGCAGCCGGCTCAAGGCCAGCCGCGAGATTCGCATCGCCAGCGTGTTCCGCAATGCGCCCGCCGAATTTCTCCGGATGATCGTGGTGCACGAACTGGCGCACCTGAGGGAAGCCGAGCACAACAAAGCCTTCTATCAGCTGTGCACGCATATCGAGCCTGACTACCATCAGCTGGAATTCGACCTGCGGCTGTATCTGACGCATCTTGAAACGGCGCAGCCGTAGTGTTGCCGCGCCACTGTCTGATGTGGCGCGCACAGGGACTATGCGGCTCGGTAATTACGGAGCTGCGACCGCACGCAGCGGGTAGCCGGTTCGGCGATCACGAGCCGGACATGACGCCGATCGCTGCGATGTCGAGGATATCTTCGCGGATCCGCTCAGGGTCTTCTGCAGTTGTGCACGCCGAAGGACCGGACCCACCATGGGGTTGATACGGATACGGGATATATCGGATCCGCCGGCGGCATGTCAGAAAACGATGACTGGCTTGATGGTGACGCCCGCGGCGGAGTCTTCGAACGCCTGGTTGATCTCATCGAGCCTGTACGTCTTCGCAAGCCTGTCCGCCGGAAAATGACCCTGCTGCCAGAATCGGATGAGGCGCGGAATGAAGGCCTGGGGCACCGAGCTGCCCTGGACGATCGTCTTGAAGGTCCAGCCGCGCACAAGCGACTGACCGATTTCGAACGGTGCCTCGGTGCCCGGCTTCGCGGCGCCAACCAGGGCGAGCGTGCCGCGGACGCTCAGCGCCTTCGCGAGTTTTGTCAGTACCTGCGGCACGGCAGTCGTGTCGAGGATGTAGTTGACCCCGCGCCCTTTCGTCACCCGCATCAGCTCGTTCAGCGTGTTGGCGGTACTCGCGTTGACCGTGTGAGTGGCGCCCAGCGCTCTGGCGAGTTCCAGCCGCGCTTCGTGAAGATCGATGGCAACGATCGTGGTCGCTCCCGCAATCCGCGCGGCCATGATCGCGGCGAGCCCGACGGCGCCGACTCCCGAGACAGCGATCGACGAACCTGCCGGCGGACGCAACTCGTTGAGGATCGCACCGGCGCCGGTCTGCATTCCGCAACCAAAGAACGCGACGGCTTCGAGCGGGACGTCCTTGGGGATGGAAATGATGGAACTCTCCACCACGTTCGCATGGGTCGCGAAGGCCGACTGGCCGAAGAAGTGAGAAGAGATCGTTTCGCCGTCCGTAGATGACAGCGCCGTTGTGCCATCGGACGTCCGGCAACCACCGAAATCCTCGGCGAAGAGGTTCTCGCAGTACGCCACCTCACCCGACCGGCACTGCGTGCAGTACGTGCAGTACGCGGCCGACATCACCACGTGATCGCCGGGCTTGACCGTACGAACGGCAGCGCCGACCTGTTCGACGATGCCTGCGCCCTCGTGACCGAGAACCGCGGGCAGCGGGGTGGGATAGATGCCGTCACGCACGATGGAATCGGTATGGCAGACACCCGTTGCCACGAGGCGGACGCGGACCTCGTTTGGCCGGATGTCGTCCAGCTGCAGCGTTTCGATGGTGAAGGGCTGCCTGTGGGTGCGGACCACGGCGGCGGTGATGGTTGTCGTCATGTCTACTTTCCTTGAGATGCGCGGGCCGGCCAGCTGGCACCGCGGATTGACGGACTGGGTTCGTCGGCCAGACAGCGCCGATCGGCGGGCCTGCCGGGACCTCGCGCGCTCGAACCCTGCGAAGAAATCCTCCTGCATCGCCGGTGCGATGCCGTGGTCGCGCAGTGTGCCATTCGACGGAACGCCTGGTGTCGTCGCTTCCGTGACCGATGAATGCACGAACGCGTCCGAAGGCATCGCGCCCGGCCAGCTGTGATTCGATCTCCGGCAGGATGCGGCCGGCAAGCACCCCGAATCCGCTGACGAATTCTCAGGCCGGCTCAAGGCGACGCTGGCGCTCATGATGCCGCCCTGACCATGGAGTCTCCGGGGAAGCCGGGGCGGTTCGATGGCGAGACAGGAAATTCGTTGCGTGGGCGGAAAGGCTCACAGGGGACCCTGCGCCGACTAGGCCAGACTATGCGTTGCCTGTAAGCATCGCTTGACCAGATCGGTCAATCTTTCTTGCATCCACACGCTGCGCAAGACCGAAAGTGAATGGTGGGCCCACACGGATTTGAACCGTGAACCAAAGGATTATGAGGGCGAGCCCAGCCAGCTTGCAAACCTGGGCTGGTCTCAGGCGACAGGAATGAAAGCAATTTAGTTTCAGTAGCTTATGGGATCTAAGCCGGTGGATCCCGGCATCTCCCAGGATATAGGGTGACTAAAAAAGGGGAGACACGCCGGAGCCACACAGGGGCCTGGTGATCCGGTAGGCTTGCGCTCCATGCGCACCCTTTTTACCGCAGAACTCATCCGCTCACTGACGTTTGAACGTCGCCCTGCAGGTGTCGATAGCGAGGGGAGACTGATCTACGATGATCAGCCTTTGCCCCCCGGGGTCCGTGACTGGACTCTGCGAGATAGCCAGATCCTCGGCTTCGGCATTCGGCTGACGAAGGGTAGCAAGACCTATTTCGTGCAGCGCAAACGCGGCGGCAGCACGTCCGATCGCTATGTGCTCACCGACCAGCATTCCCTCAAAGCCGCACGTCGCCAGGCGCAGGAATGGTTGGTTCGTATGGCTCGGGGGGAAGACCCTCGCCAGGACAGGGCCAACACCAATACAGCCCGCTTTGTGGCGAAAGCCAGAGCAGAGCTGACATTTGCCAAGGTATTCGCCGCCTACATGACGGGCGGTGTCGGCCTACGGCCGCGCACCGTCACTGATAGAGCGATGGCAAGCCGATGGATGGCGAAGGAATCGTTGTGGAACGTTCCCCTGTTTTCCCTCGCCAAGCCTCATGTGCATGAGGTCTTCGGTCCGATGATGATGGCGGCCGAAGCGGCACGGGCTGCCCGTAAAGCGGCACCCGGCACACCACGCAAAAGGGGCGGCGGCCCGCACTCGGATGTGGCGAGTGCCTGGAAGGCTTTCCGGCATTGTGCGGCCGCCTGGACGGCGAGCGAAGCCGACAAGGTAGCCTACAACCCCTTCCTTGCTTGGCGGCGCGAGCACCGGAAAACCCTGCCCAAAGTCGAACGTCGGGAAACCTCGTTGCCCACTCGGAAGGATGCTGGGGTAGCTTGGCTCAAGAAGTTGCTCGAGCTGCGGGAAGCACCGGAGCACGTCATTGCCGTGGTGGCGGATTACCTGACCTGCGTGCTGCTGTGGGGCGCGCGGCGTGAGAGCGTGCAGGTATTGCGCTGGGGAGACATCCACGAGGATGAAGGGGCGGTGCTGTTCCGGGCAGAGACAATGAAAGCGCGGCGGAACCTCTGGCTGCCGCTCACGCCATGGGCCGGTTCGATCCTGCGCGAGCGCCGGGCGCGAAGTCAGGCGGCGGGCCTGAAGACCGAGCCTGCCGATTGGGTCTTCCACTCGGTCAAACCGGGAAAGCACATCGTTGAGATTCGGGAAGTGCAGAAGCTGTTGAAAGACGCTTCCGGGCTATGGATCGGGCCGCACGATCTGCGGCGTACGCTGGCAGGCGACGTGTTTGGCGATACGTTGGACATTCGCACCGTGGGAATGGTGCTTGGGCACGCCAAGTCCGACGGCGATGTATCGGCAAGCTATGTGCCGGACCGGGAGCGGCTTCGAGCACTACGTCCGGTCTACGAAACACGGGAACGGGAGCTGAGACGACTTGCCGGCATCGAGTCGATTGCCGATCCCCTCGCCCACCTTACCAATGAGCAGCGGGCCATTTTGGGCGCGGCGGAAGCGATGCTGAGGAGTGCGGGCATTGCCCCGGCCGTGGCAGCGGCGACCCTTGGGGCACAGCGCTGAGTTTCGCTACGGGCGTAGAGCACATGGAAAGCGTGCCGCTTCAGCTCCACCAATCTAGCGCCGGCTTTTCCGCGTACGGTTGAGGCGGAACATAGCCACTGAGATCTACTTCGAGATTAGTCAGGCGTGCCAGATTCGCTTGGTTGGCGTCGAGCATGGCCACCTGCTCCCTCGCCCAAGCCAACCATTGCTGTGTTGCGGGTGACTCATCCCCGATGGCTTCGACGGCCGCGACGAAGGCGCGCAACCGGCTAGCCTGCTCCCACTTCAGAAGATTGCTGACTAACTGGACGCGCTGTCGGCGCACCGTCTCGCGTCGTTTTGCTTCGGCAACCCGCCGCTCTTCAGCGGCCTTTGCCCGGGCAGCCTCTTCTTCTTTCCGCAGCCGATCCGCCAATAGGGCGGCCTCCCAGAGCGGGATGGCTGCCATGACCTCGTCCAGCTGCAGCTCCAGCGGCCTGCCCGGCTTGTCTCGCCATTGATGCGGCAAGCCCCGGACCAGGTAGGAATCGAATGACAGGGTGAACTCACCTGTGGCCACCAGGACATACCGGGGCGATCCGTAGGGTGACCGTGGACGGGGCGGCGGTGTTTGCTTGGTCCGCTCATCGAGTCGGAACTCAATGGCGCCTTGCTTAAGAACCAGCTCGGTTTCGTTCTTCCGCCAGCCCCCACCCACCCGAACCTGAAAACCCTTCCGCTCAAACGCCTTGATCAGGGTGTCCAGCAGGAGCAGGGATCGCCTGAGGGATCGCACCGATGTTCTGACGCGCAACAGCTCGTCGTAGCGGAATGGCAAAACACCCTTGTCTTCCTTCCGTCCTTTCGCCGCTTCCTCCACGGCTTCCACCAGGGGATGCGGTTTCGTCAGCCGGGACGGAACGACGACGACGGGTTTAGACACTGGCGCCGATGGGGGCACGGGAGAAGCTACCGATTCGGTCACCGCTGCTGGCTGTGGCTTGGGCGGCCTGGGTCGTGGGTTTTCCTCGACGGAGAACAGGATGTTCCGTGGCTGGCCTAGCTCGGGCGGCGGCAGTTTCGGCAACGGTAGGGGGCTGGCCGTCCCCAGCGCCGCCCAGTAGTCGCGGCCTGGCAGCGGAATTCCCGACCGCTCGCACGCCTTCTTCAATGCGCGTTCGGAAACACCGATCTCCTGGGCGACGGCGGCGGAGGCACGAGCATTGACCAGGGCATGGAGCTGCTGCCGCGTGAGATGAATCTGCCGACGCATAGGATCCTCGGGTAGCGGGGTGAAGCCAGAGGCTATGCGGTGTTTGCGGTTCCATGCACCCACGGTTCCGGCGCTGCGGGCGTAAGGTAGCTACCAGCATCGCGTAAGTCTGAGTGCCTGCAGACGGAGCCCCCGCTGCCCCAAGGGAGGCGCGGTCCAGCATGGCCGCAGGCCGAGCGCCCCAAGATGGCGCGGACCGGAGCGACCAGAGGGAGCGACTACACGGGCTTGAGTGCGCTGCTTGACCGAGGAAGCCGAGCGTGAGGGCTGGTCTCTCATGTTGAGCTGTTCCAGAGACTGTCGTCAGCTCAGAATCCCGGAACTCAGAAGTTTTGCCGTCATGAGCTTCGAAACGGAATCTTGGCCGTGATAACAATCTTCGAGACATCATTCTATCTCGATAGACGTATTGCCTCTCATATAGTTGGTCTAGACCAACCACCGCATTCAAATCATAGGCTTGCGCGCGGAGCACTCAAAGGAGCAAACTCGGACTAACGAAGGAGATATTTATGCTGAATGCCGGACAGAGTCTGAAAGAAATGGCCGCTGAGGTTAGGGATATCGTCGACTTTAGAAAGACTATTCTTGACGCCATTGACAACCCGGTTCTTGAAATGGCCAGGCAGATGCGTCGCGAGGAAGAAGAACGCATGCAGGCTGTCGCTAGATTTGCCGACGCCGGGATAGCCGAATCGGCTCGCATGGGCGTAATAGCCAGTGAAGCCGAATCTGCATTTAGGAGGTCTGGAGCTGAGGAAGCGTGTGCGGCCATAACGGAGCAACAGAAGCTGATGCAGCTGGCGCTACCAGATCCGAAGCTGGCTGACTATCTGACCAGCGCTTGCCCTCAGAATCTGATTGATCGGCAAACGATGCAGCTGACGGAAATGACCGAACTCGCACCGAAGGTCGACTCACTCAATTTGTTAGAGGCAAACGACCTGACGAATAGGCTCTTGCGTGAGTCGATTGCCGCTGCCACGGACATCAACTTGGCGATCCATTTTGGCAACGTCTACACAAACGTTTTCGAGTCGTATGCTGTTGATGCAACGATTGCACAGTTGCGCGACGTCGAACGCATGGTGCGGCGCTGGCAGCCCACAGAAAAAACCTATTCGCATGCCCCATCACCGCGTCATGAAAAGGCAGACAGAACTGCACCGGATACAACGGCAGGTCGAACTAACAGCCAGCCAGCGAACGAGACGCCTACCGAAACCACGAGCGGTGTGGATTCACATTGTGCAGCTCTCAAGGCACGCCCGCCGGTAGCAACACTTCACGGCTTTACGATCGCCTTTGCTGTAGAGAGCGCAACTCGGCTTTTCGTTGCGCGGCAGTTGGCTGAGGTGCAGTTGGGCATCATCAGTGTTTGCGCCATCGTTGACGAGGCAATGAGTGCCGATGAAAGAAAAAAAGGTGGCTTAGCGCAACGCTGGATAAACGACCCGGAGCCGCAATCCGTATTGGAAGCGCTGGAGCTCACTTATCTCCGCGAACTTATCGCGGTCGTCACCCATATCGACCTATCGACAGCGTTCAATCTGAACCCTTCGGATCGGAAGTTGCTTAAAGTTTCGCTTTTCAGGATCAATACGCTTCGGAACCAAGTAAGCCATTGCAGGGCTGCAGAAGACTCTGATGCGCTGCTAACAGAACTGAAAGAGTTAGCATCGGTCGTTTTCCGTTTGATTAGATGTCCGCTGCACGTCGACGCGCTTCTCTACGATATTCGCGACGTCCCCACTTCGCGAACTTTGCACTAGTCGAACCGATGTGACGCCCTACGAGTCTTGCCAGATGGGAAGTGAGCCACCCGGGGACGGCCACCAAGAGATTCGACAGCAAAGTCAGCGCAGGCGCATTTGACGTCCGTAATCGCGACTGAAATCGGGAAACCGCATTCACGGGAAGATGTCCGTCATTTGGCTGGAAGAGCCGACGCAAGGTCCGCCATCGCCAAACACAAAATGGCAGCAGGTGGAACGTGTTCAGCAGATGTCACATTCGATTGCCGGACTCGACCAAACCCTCTTTCCTTAGAAACCCGCTCATCGCGTCGGAAAGCGGCTTTTCTAGCTTAAAAGACCCGAACTCTTGCCTAAGCCGGGGCCAAGCGGCACTAAGCAGACCAAGTCGACGGAATGGCGGCGCGATCCAAACCCACTTCAAGATCCATGCGGTCCCGTCAGCCTCGGCAGGTCTGAATGCATAGGCACCCAGAATCCTGCTGAAGTTGTCAATCATCAGATAACCTACCGACAGGGTATCCGTCGGCAGGTTCGGAGAACGCCACATCAGGCCATAGCCAAGCTCGTCTTTGAGCATCCGGGCGCGCAAATACATTTCTCGAAGCATCCAAGCCGGTGACTCGGAATCCACTCTTAGAATCAACCCTGGCAAAGGCCCAAGCTCCCGAAGCTTCTCATGGGGCTGGGGATCACTACAGGAAACATATTCCAGGTGGTGCTTCCGGTGCCGACGCTGCTCTTTGGGCAGGCCACGCACGTATTCGACTCCGCACACCGAGCATGTTTTCAGAGCCGGCCTCGAGTTTGACGGTTGTGAATGCGGTGAACGCGGGTTTCGCCTGCCTGGAGCGAAGAACTCCAGGCGCTGAAGCAGGCCATCTGGAGCGCCGAACAGACGGACTTTATGACCACTTGGCAATACTCGCTCTTCCCGAAGCGGCGCCTGTTTGAGTGCGCCTTTCGGAACGGTCGTTACCAGCGTTTTCGACCGCTGCTCGACTGGAAACCTAAGCGTTCGCAGTTCCGACCGATCAACCAAGATTTTCTTCTTGATGGCAAGAATGATGGCCGTCGCCAGCGGGCTTGCGTCGGTGGCGAATCCACATCGTTCCAGACCGGACAGCAGGAGAACGACATCAGCCGCCGTCAGCATTAGAAAACAGTGGGCATCTTTTCGCCCCACGGGCTGGAAATAGAGTTCTCTCCAGGACAGCCCGAAAGCAGGGAGCAACCGATTAGCGTCTCCTGCATAGTGGGGCCTTAAACGCGGATCCAGTGCTTCGAGCAAGCTCTCCAGATCCGGCTTGATGATTCCACCGTCGTGGATCAGACGCTCGAACTGTTGCGCCGCTCGCCGGCTCATTGGCGTAATGGATGGTTCCTGAGCGGCTTCGAGCAGTTCCGCCAGGAAGAACGCCGTTTGCCGCTCCTCGTCTGTCATGTTCTCGCCCTGGCCGATGCCATCGATTGCCGCATCAGAACGTCGGCAGCTGGCCAAGTTTAACAGCGGTCCCCGGGCATGGCGCGCCATGCCTATTGCCGGCCCCAGCTCATCAGCCTTCCCCGCACTACCAGCGGCCGCCGTCGGGCTAACAGTGCACCGCTCGGTCCACGCCTCCTCCTAGCCACAGTCAGCGTCTCTTGCGCCGACAACGATCTGGCCGTGGCGCCAGGAGCGCCTATTGTCTTCGCGCCAGACCGCACAAAGCCCTAACCTGCGGACCACTTCACCGTACATGCTCTCGAACCGACTGAACAGGTCCGCCAAGTAACTGAGCTGGCGCCGTCCGGAACTGGCTGTGCTCGACTGCAGCGCTTGACTGATACTTAGGTCAATCCTTTTTGCCGGCAGACTGGTCAGTCGCGCGCCAGCTCCCGTGATGCACCGTTTAGACACAGGTTTCACCGAAGTCTGGTCGTTGGCGTTTGCCGGTTGAAATAGGCGATGACCGCGCAATAGCCCCACCCGGCTACACCTGTTATCACCCCGTCGCGCCGTAGCTATGGCACATAAAGATCCAGAATCACAGAATCGGCAAAGTGTTGCGGCGCGGCGCATTCGCCCAGCGAAGTGAGCTGAAGGAGTCAGACATGGCAGGTAGAAACCAGCACTACATACCGCGCTTGCTCATGCGCGGATTCATAGTCCCGGGCATCGAAGGCGAGAAGGTTTTTTGCTACGAGAAAGACCACTCACCTGACGAACCGAAGAGTATCAAGCGCATCGCAAGTGACGACGACTTCTATAGCGAGCCGCACGACAATGCCCTTGATGATTCCATCACGGCAGCAGAAACGCGGGACTTTGGTCCGGTGATTCACCGCGCCCGGACGGGGCGACCTTTCAAAGACGGTGACGAGCTAAATCTACGCCGGTTCGTCGTCCACATGATCCTGCGCACCGATAGCACACGATCGATAGCCGGTGGCGTGACGACATCAGCCACCCAGGGGGCGCAAGCTGCTTTTTCCGAACCCGATTTGTTTAGCCGCTCTATCCACAATCGGGCAAGCGATCTGGAAGAGATGGCACACAACCTCATCGCTGAATTACAGTCGCGAGGCGCCCCGCCACCCACTGCGGAAGAACGCGCCAGGTTCGTGCAAATGCTGCCTGCTTACATGGCAGCCAACGCAGAAGTCGCAGGTCAAGAAATCGCCCAGTTAGTCCAGATAGGCCTTTTTCATGCTCCACCAGTCGCCGCAGATATCGGCGCGACAATCCAGAAGAAAGTGCTCTCGGCTGATCTGGCGCCGCCGCTAAAAGTCTCGGACTTGGAGGCTTACACCTTGTCGGTCGAGCAACTCGAAGGCGACCTGATCTTGAGTGACGATCCCGTTCTAGCTTTCGATGCAGCTGGGCGCCCGCAGCGCGCGATGATGCATGACAACCGTCCCTTGCTTTATATGCTTCCCATCTCTTCACAACGCGCGGTGATTCTGCGAGATGGAAAGCCGGTTCTACCTTCCGTTTCTCAACTCAATGCGCAATCAGCTGCGCAAAGCCACAGCTTCTTCGTTGCTCATCAGATCGACCCTGAGCTTACGAGGCTTGCCGCAACTATCGGCACGTTCAAAAGCAGCACCGAAACCATGGACTGGCGCTCTCATTTCATCGAGAACGTGTCCAAGCCGAACTAAGACTGCGATATTGAAACGTGGCGCTGAAAAAACGCTGTCACCTCAGGATGCCGCGATTCGGGCAAGCACCAAATAGGCTGACCATCCGCCGCCGACGAAAAGAGCGATTGACGACACAAACGCTCCGATCGCAATGCCGCGCACCCAATTGCCCCACCGATCATCGCTACGATAGGCATAGAGCCACTGGGACAAGTAGGAAAAACCCCAGCAAAGAGCACCAGCCGCCACCCCCAACATGTAATACAGGGTGGCAGATGCCAATAGGGCAGCCGTCGCCTTCTCATTCTTACCAACCAGACTCCCCACGAAGGCCAGCTGCGCAGCCGCTGCACCGGCGTTCATCAGCACTGCGCACTTGATGGACTCCTGAGCGAACGGGAAGACTTGCTTCATGACCTCGAGGCGTGTCGTCAGATCGAACTTTGCCCCTTCCAGCAGGTGGGCCAAGTGCGCGCTGACATGAGCCCCCTCGTGCTTCGGGTCGATCGGCGGCGGGGCTTCCCAGATCTCCTGGACAACCATGCGCACCGATGAGACAGCGACCGTATGCACGCCACGCTGTTCAGCATCATCAAGACTGTCCAACAGCGCTTTGCACCGAGGATCCTGGATCATGGATAGCTGCTCACAGTTATGCGGACATTCCTGGCATCGAGTCTTGGGCGTTTAGACGGTCCAGCAGCTCTTTTGCGGACCGAGTGAAGTGGTAGAAAGGCTCCCTGTAGCGATGGTCGTGGAACCTGTGCAACAGGCCCGATGAAACCAAAATCTCCAGGTCATCCTTCAGAAATCTAGGCTCGTCAATTGGGTAGCCCGACCATCGCCGTCGAAAAATATAAAGTAGTGTTTTTCACCATCGTAGTGCAGGCTTCCTTCCCCGGCTTTCGCTGTCTCGAACGCCTGCAAAAGCGCGAGCTGCTGCCGGGATAGGCTGGACGCTGGATGAAATGCAGCAGCCAAGTCGCCAAAACCCTCGATCCCTTGCGAAAGAACGGCCAAGCGCGTGTCAATTTCGTTGAGCCTAGCGAGCACCGTCTGCGTGTGCTCTCCAAGGATTGCCTTGATGCCAACCGAAGTCGCCTGATTGCGCTCCAGCAGTGACCGCATCTCTTGGTGGCCTGTGGTTGTCAGCCATTCGAGGAAGTCTTTCAGCTCCGAAGTATCCCGCTGTCTTCTGACCGACTTGTAGTCCGCTATGAGACTGACTGCCTGCGCATAGGTTGCTACGGCTCCCGCCATCAGAGTTGTCGGTTCCACAGGTGTTTCCTCAATTCAACTCTGCTGACTATCCCTTGACCAAACGCAGCGATGCCCGGCCCTTTGGCTCGTCTCCATCCCCGCCGCCCTTCAGGACGTTGAGCATCAGTCCAAAGGTCAGCTCATTGATCTCTTCGACCAGAATATTGATCTCTTTCGCCACAGCGGCCTTGGTCACTCCTTCCTTACGCAGTGCCGCGAACACCTTTTCCAGCACTAGAGATTTCTCGTGCGCAACGCCTTCCGGTTCGGACGTCCGGAAGCCGCTCTTGGCAATCTGGATGCACAAGGTCCGATAGGTCCATTCCGAGGTCAGGCCGATGGCATGCAGTCGGTAGTTGAGTGCCGCCACTGAGACCGACCAGTGCTTCTTGAACTTGATCAGCGCTGGCAGCGTTGGCGTCCTGGGCGCCAGGGCCACCACACTGGACCGGGGCATCAGGAAGGCAGACGCGAAGGCGTTGGCTTCCCGCTCCAGGTCCGGGCCTTGCGCCATGGCGTGCTGGTGCAGCACCAGGTGTCCCAGCTCGTGCGCCGCATCGAACCGGCAATGCTCCGCTGACTTGAAGGTATTCAGGAACACGTAGGGCTTCCCGCCCTTCCACAGGGAAAAGGCATCCACTTCCTTGGCGTCGATGGCCAGGGAGTAGACACGCACGCCCTTGGACTCGAGCAAGGCGATCATGTTCTTGATCGACGCTTCGCCCAGCTTCCAGTGGGCACGCAACATCGCAGCGGCCGCTTCCGGATCCTGCGCCCCCTCATGGCCCGGATAGGGCTCTGGCTCCTCGGAAGTCCCGTGCGGCAGTGGCGGTGATGAGCTGCCGCCCTCTCGGCCCAAGTTCGGAACATCCGGTTCCGGCAAGGTAAATCGGGAGTCCATCCACTGATCGAGAAGCATGGCGACCGCACCGGCGCCCAACGCAGAGTCTCGCTGGGCGGAGGTCATCTTGGACAAGGAACGGAAGCTGGCTGTGTCCGGTTCGAATACCTCGGGATCGTCGCCAAAAAAGAACGCTTCGGGGAACCGAAGCGTTTCTGCGATGCGAGCGAGGGTGCTTCTTTCGGGAGTCTGGTCGCCACTTTCGTAGCCAGAAACGGATCTCTCTGTGACGCCCAGTTTTTCCGCCAGCTCCCTCTTCTTCATCCCTCGCCGTCGTCGTGCGAGGGAGAATCTGAGTTTGTTAAACATGGCCCGTCATGACGCTTTCCGATGAATTTCGAAGTCGATATCCGGCGCATCCGGCGGCGCCAGATCCACCCAGTCGTCGCCGAGCGGAATGCTGCCGAGCAGGATGCGTTCGGACCACGCGGTGATCTTGCCGCCACCGATATCGGCAGGGCGGGACAGCTCAATCCGGATCTCTTTGCGCGCACCGTCGGTATGGTGCAGGAGTAACCATGTGCTTTCCCGCGAATCAGTCTCGTCTTGCTGGGGCAGGCTTTCCGGGAACAGGTCAAGGTTGATGTTGACTGCCACTGCCTGCACCGTATTCCGGCCCTTCTGGGATCGCGTAGACGGCGTGTCGTGGGGGTTGCCCGTGTGCTCATCGCCTGAAGCCACCACGATGGCCATGCACTGCTGTTCGTGGGCCGTCAGGGGGTACACGTCGGGCTCCCGCCTGAACCAGCCTAAGGGAGCCAACCGTTCGCGCAGCGCGGCAACGACCTCGCCCCACATGACGATGCCGTGGTAGATCGGGGGGTGGTTGCGCGTCAGATATGACCGACGTAGGTGCCCCTGAGTGACGGCATCGATAAATGCGGCGCGGGTGAGGTCCAGCTGGGCAAGGCGGGGTTCCACTTCGTCGAAATCGGACAAGACAATGGCGTGTTCCATATCTTCAAGACCCTCCCGAACTTCCGGTTATTCCACCTCATTCGAGGAAGAAAAACAAGAAGCCGCTGGTGCCGGGGAGCCGATCGACGAGAGATTCCCGCAAGCGCTCTCGCTCCGTCCCCGGTCCCGGCGACCGGGGACGGAGACAAGCTGCCGCCAGTGACCACCGTCCAGCACGGCCGCAGGCCGCCCGCCCCGAGCTGGCGCGGGCCGGAGCCACCAGGGGGAGCGACTACACGGGCTTGGGGTGCGCTGCTTGACCGGGGCAGCCGAGCGCGAGGGCTGCTTTTGCCCGCTATCCAACGTGGCTTACAGCGTGGCGCCCTGAGAGTTTGCATGTCCTCGCGACAGTCGAGGCGAATCGTGGAAGCAAAGAAGCTTGGTTGGAAGCATCGCCCGAACTACGTCGCGTCGCTTCTGCGCCGGCACATCCTGGGCACAAAGTACGGTCCGGAGATACCGATAGCATGTAGTTGGTCGTCGGGTTGGCAGAACTGCCACCTTTCACGCCACAAGGCCTGGGGCCTAATGAAATGTATACTCGTCGCAGGCTTTGCGACGCAGGCCATCGACACTAAGGGGGCGTTATGGACCAACTCTTGTTCGCAACCATCCATTTTCTGCAGAAGGACGTGGGCGAACGCAATGCGCGAATATCTCTAAGAGATAGTTCACTTGATGTCGATAAACCTGCCGTTGTCGAGCTGGCCAAGCAACTGTCTTCACTCGTGGGAAAAAACGAAAGCACGGTCTACTGGGGCCAATTCGGAAACCGCAAACGAGAGGGAAGATTTCCGGATACCGTCGCCAGCTATGCAGAAGCCGTCGACGAAAAGTCGTTCATGGAGCTGTCTTCCGTAGCGATGGATGAACTCGCCGGAATGGCTGGGGAATCCAACTTTGCCACTGGTGGATACCTATTCTTCGCTCACTACCTCGTCGATGAATCACAATTCGTGCTGGTTGCGATGATCAAGGAGCGTGATGCGATCACATTGAACGAGGATTTTGAGCCGGAGGTAATTAACGAAATTGATCTATCAAAACTTCATCAAGCGGCGAGGGTCAACCTGAATCGCTACGTCCAAGAACGGCAGCGTGCTACCGCGCCAACGCCTGAAGAAAGGGAAAAGACTTACCTTTGCTTTGTCAACAGACAAGGGCGAGACGAAGTCGCAACTTACTTCATTGACGCACTTGGGTGCGAGAAGGGTGTCTCTTCTGCCAGAACCACCTCCGAGGTCATCAAAGCAATCAGAAGCTATATGATGAGAAAGCCGCCGCTCAGGGACAAAGCCCATGAAGCCAAGCGCGCCGTTATTGATTTCATGAATGGCCGGCCGGACAACTCTGTTGTTACGCTCGACCAGATCGTTGGCGTAGTGGGGACCGTCGTCAACGCGGAACAACATGCTGAAATTGCCGACCTCAAGGAAACTTTGAACGGCGAAAATCACCAAGTCCCGGAAAATTTCGCTATCAGCTACAGGGCACTGAAGGCTCACGCGTACGTAAGCGCGAAAACGCCGAGCTGGCGCCTGACGTTCGACACCGCTGTACTCGGTACGCAAGACGCGGAAATTCAGTTCGACCCCGAGACATCAAGCCTAACTCTGACGCAACTACCGGAAAAAATGATCGAGAAAGTTACCGCGATCCTTCGGGAGCGCAGAGAACTTGAAGAAGAATGACCATGTTTACTCACGTCGTGGCGCTATACCGCGCGAGTGGCAGACCCGCACTGGAAGACGGTAGCCGCTTTACCTATGAAGGGCCAACGTCGAATGCCCTTACGGTGGCGCTCCGGTCATGCGAGGGGCTGGGTGAAGTGTATGGCGGCTTCGAAGATGAGCCGGAAATCAACGACGATGTCGTGACGTTCACTTGGCGGCTAGCGGCAAACGAGCACGCCCGCTTCTATGGAAACGCCTCAGAGCTGATTGATCGATCAACGCGACCCAGTCGCGGCGAGCAACCGAATAATTACTACCTTGTCGCTGAGGATTATTTAGTAGGGGAAGTATTAGAGCCGCAACTCGTCTCGCGCCTTAACAGCCTTATCGCACTAATTAAGCTGCTTGGCGCTTTGACGACCGTCGTGCCTACGACTGCCAATACTCCCAGCCTACTTGTTTTTGTGCAGCCGGCTCACGATCGTACGCCTCCTCGGACGCTGGAGATTCCCACCAGAATTACGTCCGAAACCGCACAACTTCCCACGCCCGACTTAACCGAGCTAAGGCTGCTTTCGCCTGACGAACCAAGCACGTCGCTACACACATCCGAAAGACGTGCATTGTTCCGCCTTGCTGTCGCGGAGACCCTTGGAAAAGCACCTGAGACAGCAAATGCATTCCACTACTTGGTCAACAACTGGGGGGCCGTGCTGGAGAAGTACGGCTACGATGTTGATTGCTACGTAGCGAACTTCTCGTTCGACAAAGCGCGAAAGGAGATTGCAGCGACGGAGCTCGATTTTGTCACGAAGATGCACGGCATCGTGGGGGACAGCACGGCGAAACTGCTTGGCCTGCCGCTTTCACTTGCAGCACTAGTAGCCATTTACACCGGAAAAACGATGCTTGAGAACTATCTTTACCTCTTGAGCATTCTCTGCGTCAGCGCACTTTTTTCGCTATCGCTAGGAAATCAATCGCTTCAACTTCGTCGAATTAGACTTGGCTTCAATACAGTCTTCGCACAGTTTAAGGACCGCCCTGAACTCTATGCTGGAAAACTCACAACGCACATCGATACTGCTGTTGCGGAATTCAACAAGCAGTACCGTTTTGCAACTCGTGCAACTTGGCTGCTTCGCGTAACTGGCTGGGCTCCTTCATTGGCCGGCACAGCATTTGTTGCTTACCGATACTCCCCTGCCGTGAAAGCATTTGTGCTTAGCTTCTAGTATTGGCATATAGACCCGAGTATCACACCGGCGCATAAAACCAATAATAAGAGTGAATTTCCGGATTTTTTTACCGGTTTACGGCTCGCCCCAGTAAGCATAGTTGAACACTGCATCGAGTTCGCTGAAATCCGACAGCCCCAGAGAGCGCCTGACCCGTCGGCCTGCTCGCAGAATCTAGCGTAGTCCGCCGCCCCGATCTGCTGGCCCGGCCGGAATGGCCGTTGGAAATGCACTCTTACGTCTCGGTGGATGCGCAGGTGCGGACGAACCATCCGATCCGAAACCGCCGCGAGCGGGTGGACGGTGTTTTGGGAGACGGATGGATTGTTCGAGGCGCGTTGAGCGAAGAAAGGCAAGCTCTAAATGACAACGGAACGGAAGGGCTGGCGAACGGGCCATAAAGATCAGCGGCGGCAAGATTGCGTGCATCCATAGTCTGGGCGCGCAGCATCGTGATCCTCGACAAAGACAACTACAATGAGCCGCAGGGTTGACTGAAGACGCGATCGCGTAGATGACCGAGTATCGGCATCCGAGTATTTCCCCGTCGGCCCGATCTATTGACATTGCGCAACGTTATGGTAATCAAAAGAAACCCGACGAGAGAAAAGTTATGCACACCGCTGAACGAACCGCCCTAGCCCCAACGCACTGGGTTTCAAAAGATCTAGCCTGCGTTCTTATTACTTTGTTGTGCGGTTTCGCCAGCGCCTTTGTCACAGCAGCGGGAACCGTAATCCTCGGACTATAAGAAGTCTCCTGGCGGGTCAGAAACCAGCTATGAACAAGCCCAGTCCGAGCATTACTATGCCACCGATGGCAGCGCCAAGATCGTGCCCGAATAACCCATGAAAGATAGCTAGAAATCCATATATCATGAGTATTGAAGAAACCTCGTTGGCCGTAATTCGTGCAAGGCCCAACTTTCTTGAAGTGGAATTTACAGCCTCAAAACCTTTTGCCGCTAGATAGGCAAAGGTGCCACCTGCCAGAGTAGCAAGCACCACCCGCCCGTCAGTTAAATCATCGAAATCCAGTGGCTTCTCATTCCAGCTAAGCCCCATTACTGCGATGAGCGAAGGGAGAAGTAGCAAGCCTCCGACAATCAATCCCGCAATTAGCAGCGCCGCAACGAATTTTCCAAACGGAAACCTGTAGGATTTCATTTTTTTTCCTCGTTGGTTTAAGTCTCTTATTAGCAATGAGTCTGCTCGACGGCATAAATGAAAGCCGCTTCTATCCATGCACTCTAAAACTGATTCTGACGAAGGTCAGGCACGAAGTGGGAGTGTAATTCGATTACGCAGCGAACTTGACCGCGTTGGCTCGGCCCTGGCGTCAGCACTTCTCATGTGCAGCGACCGTCGCATTGCAGTGTTGATCGGTTGCGCATTTGCGACCCAAGCGACGTGCGCCGTTGCTGGAAGACGATTCAGCCAACGGGTCAGATACGCCCTCATTCGGAGGTTTTCGACGTGAAGCATCGACCGACTCCATATGTAGATAGCGATGGCCAGTTGGACTCCTTTATACACCTCTGCACAGTTCAGCAAAATAGTCACTTCGTCTGCTTATGCCACTTGGTGAAAGGGTCACCCTCCCTTTACCACAGGATTGCTTGAGCCACACTCGGCCTCCAGATGCGACGCAGCGGGAGGTGCCTGGGTTGATTTCGCAGATCCAGCGATGAACGATCCGGTAGCATTAGCATGTCGAAAAGTGCCCAGAAGCGCTTGATCGACTTGGGAAAATGTAGTCCGAGCCTCTGAGTTCGACCGACCCGGACCAAGCTTGGAGCGCATTCCGGCTCATTCCCGTGATTCCGAACTGGACAGGCCGCCTCGTCGCCCGCCGCATTACGACTGTACGTAAATTAACGTGGTTTTCGTGGTAAGCATCGCCGACGCGAAGGCCCAGAAGCCACGGTCCTGGAGCTTCGGTAGATTGCTAGGTCGAACAACGCGAGGTGCGCAGGTTGCTGCGCAGTTACGGGCGAATGCTTACGTCCCAGATTTCCAGCAGTTGAGTGACGCCTTCTGACCGCCGATCTTGCCTTGGCTCCTAGGCGCCTGGCAGTCTCACCCTGACGAATGCTTCCGATCCAACGCGGACGTCCGCGTACACGCGCTTGCGAGATGACGGGAGCTGCAATTTCTGCACTCAGACCGATAGTGGAACGGAGCATATGCATGAACGGTAACAGTCCACCGGAAGAACCCTTGAAGTGGGCGCCGCATGAGCTATCGACGTACAACAAGGTGTTGGAAACTGCGTGCGCGATCGAAATGCGACGCCTAGCAGCTGCAAGTTCGCACGAGCGTTTGAGATTCATCACCGATCCCAGGGATGTCCACGAACGCCTTTATGCAGAGCTAACGCCTGCCCAGCATCCTGAATACGCAGGCACTTATCGCGGCACACCGGGAACGACCTTAGAAAAGCGTCGTAGCGGGGTTTTTCGTGAAGATGACCAGATTTTCCAGGAGTTTATTGCTCCCGATAAAGTCGAGCATTGGTTGAATGCAGTGGGAGATCAAGCGAAAAAAATCTTCTACCTGCCCACTGGAACGAGCTCTGGCAATGTTCTTTCCGAGATAGTCAGGTTGTTTTATCTCTTTGGTCTGCTCCATCCCTTTCTCGATGGCAATGGCCATATACAACGCTTAATTTTTGCCGCATGTGTTTTGGAGCGAGCGCCGCTTAAGTTAAGCGACGCATGGACAATACACCCTCGCCCCTACGACATTGAGATCAAATTGGCGTTTGAGTCGCTCACGACGGAGGCACGCCTAGCTGCTCTGCGCAAAGTTCTGGCGGTGTATGTTTCCGCTTAAAATAAGGGAATTTCCACTTCGGGCCGGAAGCGGTCGTGAGGTAGCTCAGCGATCGGCGAGAAATATAGGTCTCGCCTAATTGGAAGATGTCCAGCGACTCCGCGAGCTCGCGCATCTTGAGACGATACTTCCGAAGCCTGTCGGTGTCCGAACCGTCGGAGCGTTGCTCGGTCACGGACGTCAAAGCGTTAAGCGACCACTACAACTTGGTGCGAATCGGTACGATGACGCCTTTGCACCGGCGCACGTAGGCCGCTGTGGCGGCAATCTCTTGTCGAAGCCCAGCGCACCGGCAGTAACCACGGGCGTAGCAATTGTCAGATCGCCTTAGCGGCCCGCTCGCCGTACACAGTCGCCGGAATATGGCTTATCGCCAGCATTGAGCTAGCCTAAGCGCAGGTATGGAGGCAGCTTCGATGACCGACACAGCAGCAGTGCGGTATAGCCGGGAGGGAGATCAGTTTCACTATCATTGGGCAGCCCGGCAGTGCTTGTCATTGCTATCGGGAACTGATGGCCTTGCCGCCGTCACCATCGAAGGCTCATCGACGATGGAAGTCGTCGGCTCACCGCTCGAAAAGGGCGACGAGGTGATTGACGTAGGCCTCTACTACGGTTCAGAGAGGCTGACCGTCGCTCGAGCTGTCAGATACATTCAGCTCAAACATTCCACTCAGCAGTCGCAGAAACACTGGACGGCGAGTGGTTTGGAAAAGACTCTTTCCGGGTTTGCGCAGCGCTACAAGGCAATCACTGGGCATCTCACCGAGGAGGCGATTCATGGAAAAATCCGTTTCGAGTTCACTACCAATCGCCCTATCGAAGAGAAGTTAGAAGCGACTCTGGCTGATCTGGCGAGCGGCGCTGCACCTCGCTACCCCACCATCGCAGACACCTTGGTCGGTTACACTGGGTTGGCCAAGGATGAAGCCTTGCGTTTCTTTTCGATCTTCTCTGTATTCGGGGAAGAGCCGGATCTGTGGATGCAGAGAAACCTGCTCTTCCACGACGTCCAGGTGTATCTGGTTGACGCGGACTCTGATTTGCCGCTTCAGCTCAAAGAGCTGGTTACTCGCAAAGCGACTACTGAATTCTCAACCAACCCTTCCATACGAAGGTATGACGTCCTTCGGGCAATCAGAACGACTGAAGAAGAACTCTTTCCGTGTCCATCGCTGATCGCGGCTCCGGCGGAGGTTCTGCCACGGGAGCAGGAAGACGAGTTGAGGAAAACCCTGCTGTCGGCTCAGCATCCCGTCGTCATCCACGCTGATGGTGGCGTAGGCAAGTCGGTGATTGCGCTTCGATTAGCGGCGTCGATGCCTGTTGGCTCGGAAGCAGTTCTCTATGACTGCTTCGGGAACGGTCTGTACAGAACCGTGCTTCACTCTCGCCATCGACATCGCGACGCGATAACACAAATCGCCAACGAACTGGCTGCAAGAGGTCTTTGCACGCCCATGGTTCCAACGGCCCACGCGGATGCGAAGCAGTATATGCGCGCGCTCTTCCGCAGGTTGGAACAAGCGGCCGGTCTGCTTCGTGCGCGAAGCGCCGAAGCTTGCCTCTGCATCATTGTCGATGCAGCGGACAACGCTGACATGGCTGCGGAAGAGCGCCAGGAGGCATGTTTTGTACGCGATCTGATTCGAATGTCAGTTCCGCCTGGCGTCAAACTGGCATTCACCGCCCGCACACATCGCCTCGATCGGCTAGCTGCTCCGGTAGACGCGTTGATGGTCGCGTTGACACCGTTCAGTCAGCAGGAGACCGCTCGCCATTTGCGAGCGAGCTATCCTGACGCAAGCGATCAGAACGTGGCAGAGTTTTCGTTCCTTAGTAGTGCAAACCCTCGCGTTCAAGCGCTGGCATTGGCGCAGAATCTGCCGCTTCACCAGATGTTGAAGGAACTGGGGCCTACGCCGACGACTGTTGAAAGCGCCCTCGCCAATCTGTTGCAGAGCGCGATTAAGAACCTCAAGGACCAAGCCGGTAAAGTCGAGTCACAACAGGTCGACGCGATTTGCGAAGCGTTGGCCGTGCTGCGCCCTCTGGTCCCATTGGCTGTCCTCGCCGATCTTTCCGGCACGTCCGAAAGCGCAATTCGAAGCTTCGCTTCAGACATCGGACGCCCGCTGCTGGTAAAGGGCGGCAGTCTGCACTTCCTTGACGAGCCGACCGAAACTTGGTTCCGGGAAACATTCAAGCCCGATAAGCCAGCTCTCGCAAAGTTTCTCGATCGGTTGCTCCCAATGGCGAACCACAACGCGTATATCGCTTCGGTAGTTCCACAGCTGCTGCTAGCAACAGGGCGACTTGATGAGCTTGTGCGACTGGCGCTCTCCGGCGACGCTTTACCAAGCCAAAACCCGCTAGAACGAAGGGACATTGACGTACAACGCCTGACGGTTGCTCTGAAGGCGTGCATGGAGGCGAAACGTTACCTTTTGGCGGCGAAACTCGCCCTGCGAGCAGCAGCGGAACTTGCCGGAGAGTCTCGCCAGAACGACCTTATCCAGGAGAACACGGACATCGCTGCGGAAGTCCTCTCCCCAGATAGGCTTGAGGACATAGTTTCTAGACGCACGTTTAGGGCATCGTGGCGGGGCGGAGAGCATGCCTACGACGCCGGTTTATTGTCTGCGCGCAGCGAATTTGCTGGTGAAGCCGCGAGTAGGCTGCGCATGGCCATGGAATGGCTAAACGCGTGGGCCGATAGTTCGGACAGAGACTCTCAGGACGAGCACATTGATGACAGCGATCGCGCCGAGATAACTATCACGATTCTCCGATTGCATGGTGCGACCAAAGCCGTGGCTTTCTTGCGCAGTTGGACTGATCGGACAATTGCTTTCACGACAGGAAAGCTTGTCGCCAGGCGACTTGTCGACCTTGCTCGCTGCGATCAAGTTGATGCACTGGCTTATGCAGCGGGCCACAACGCCTGGCTACTTCTCGCGTTGGCGCAAGAGATGTACGACGTCGGTCACGTTCTAAGCACAAAGCCGCTGAACATTCTTATTGAGATGCTGGGTGACTCCCGACTCAAACTGCAGGAATTCACAGGGTACGATGATAGGTGGAGCGTACTCTATGCGGTCCGTGCCTCGGTTTCCATGGCTATCCGCGCGCTGCCGGAAAAACACCTTTTCTGCGCGGATGTGCTCAGAAAATACCTGCCGGAACAACCGCCGGAGTCACTGTCGGACAAATACGGTTTCGATTGCGCGCCAATGGTTCGTGCTTATGCGCTTGAAGCGGCATTGCGCGGAAACACGCTGCAGCTGCTCGATATCGCGCCAGCTGATGTGCGTAAACATCGAAAGGATGGCCGTCCTGGTTCGTACAGCCCTCGGGTCGAAGCCTTTGATCGTTTGGCAGGGGGACTTCTTCCTTGGATGATCATCTCCGCAGACGTAGTAGTCGGTCGAGATATGGTCAAGCTCGATAGTCGACTTGCGATGGCTGCCGAAACCATGGCTAAGGAAGAAGCCCGGGACTACCAGAGTCAATACAACATCAGGCACGGCGTCGCGCAAGAGTGGCTGAATATCCTCCGATCTGCGTCGGCAACCGACGCGCCAAGGATCGCGGCGTTACGTGAATGGATTGGGACAAAAAAGCCGCTCGGGACAAGTACACTCACTGCGATGTGTCGCCGTGCTGCCCGTGTGGCTGGGTTAGAGGCATTCGCGCTTGAGCTCGCAACGGCCGCCAGAGAAACAGTGGAATCCTCGTCGGATGGCGCTGAAGAGCAAATCCGGTTGTACCAGCTGCTCACCCGGGCGGTAATCACGGCAAGTCGTCCCGAAGCTGTAGCCTACTTCAATCGTGCCGTCGAAATCGCCAGCCGAATCGGCGACGAAAATACTCAGCGGTGGTCGTCGCTTCTTCGCCTAGCGGAATCAGCATCGGAAAAGGCTCATCCTCGATCCAAGTCGGCCTACCACCTGGCTCGCGCTGCAGAGTTGACGTACAGATACGTAGCGGCGGACAAATACTTCGACTGGGAAGGTACTGTTGACGCGCTAGCAGCACTCAGCGGTACGGGGTGCTTGGCGATTCTCTCGCGCTGGCGTGATCGGAGGTTTGGTGAATCAGAGAGGCTGTTGCCTTCGGCCATTGATAGGCTTGTAGATGAGCGAGTACTGCCGATCACCACTCCTGTCGTTCTCGCGGGGACAAGTGGCAGCTGGAATCGTATCCGCGACCTCCGTCGCGCAGTCGATGCAGAATTATCGATAGCAAAACAGCAACAGCTTTTCCGTACAAGTTATCGATACATTCGCGTCCTGTCCTACGACAGGGAAAAATGGAGCGAAGTGGCGAATCTGGCAGCGGAAACAGGAGTGGACTTGCCTGACCTCGCCCGGCTCGTGAATGCCCCTCAACGCGAGAGTGCTAAATCGCAGCGCGACAAGCACCTTGACACCGGCGCACGGGCGACGCTCGAAGAACCTAAATGGAATGAGATTTTTTCGGGAGTAGATTTGCTGAATGCTGACGCGTTGAGGGGCGTCTACGTACAGTGCCGAGCAGAACAGAACCCATGGAAGCCAGGAGTCTTCTTTGCGGAGATAGTCGGCCGCGTTGAAGTGGGACGCATACCAGAGCTGATCGATGCGCTAGCCACATGGCAAGATTTAGGAACCTATGAGCTGAACTATCTGCTGGGCGCCCTCCCGAAGCCGTTGCCGATGATGCTGTCTCTGCGTACATCGATTGCGACACTGGCGCTGACGGTGTGCTACCGCGAGCCCGAAAGTGTCCGGCGACGCGGCATTGCGGGCTACAGGGAGCTTGAGAGATTTCTGTCAGAAGGCCTCGTGTCAAACAACGAGATGATACGGGCGGCACTGGACGGCTTCACTGTTCAGGCGGACTCGCTGAGCGCCAGTGGTCTTTTCCAGTTGGTCGAACTGCTTTCGCTTCGACTATCCGCCGATGAAGCCGATGAAGGGTTGTCGTTCGGACTGGATCTTCTCGCGAACGACCTCCGGCCTGAGGATGGAGATGGTGACTGGACTGACTTGCTCGAACCTCCTCCGTCCTGTGTTGCGGCGCTGGCGGGATATGTATGGGCGGGACTCGGGTCGCCGAAGGTTGATGAACGCTGGGAGTCCGCCCACGTCGTCAGGACAGCCATCGAGCTTGAGTGGGACGAATTCCTCACGGCGCTTGCCGGGCATAGCGTCGCCGGTGTGCCACACGCATTTGTCGATGGGCGCTTGCCGTTTTACGAGTGGCATGCACGACAGTGGCTTCTGATTGCGCTAGCTCGAGGGGCGCTTGAGTATCCGATGGCGGTGAAACCCTTCGTCTCGCTAGTCGAGAATTCGCTGACAGAAGAGCACGTGCTGATCCGCGCTTTCGCTGCCCAGACTCTGGCGTCACTAGCTGCAGCCGGCGTTGCTCAGCTGTCTGAGGATAATTGCCCCCAGACCATCAATGCTCCTCAGCTCCCAGTGGAAGTGCATTCAGGGTGGCGTGAGCCGGATGACGATGAGCCGATAGATGGGGCGGCCGAACCTGAGGAGGACTATCGTTTCAGCGTGGACATCGGCCCCTATTGGTTCGCGCCCCTAGGCATACCGTTTGGACTAACCGAGCGCGCCATCACTAGATTGGCGAAGAAAGCACTAGATGATCGGCTAGGCGTCGACGGCGGGAGGCGGGATGATCCGCGCTATTTACATGACATTTACGGAGGCCAGGAAACTAGCCATTCTCACGGATCCATGCCGGTAACGGATGATCTGCTCGCTTACGGTGCATATCACGCAATGATGATTATTGCGGCGCGATTGCTGAAATTTCGACCGGTTCGGCAGTCGGATCACGATGATGTGGACGGGTTTACCACCTGGTTGAACAGGCACCTACTGACGTCGCCTAGTGGCCGTTGGCTGGCGGACTATCGCGATCCGGCCCTGTACGTGGATTCGCAAGCGCCAGACAGCTACGGCGATGATGTTTGGCGTTGGAGCATCACATCCGACTACATTGATCGGCAGTTGAAAACTGACGATGGAATGAACGTTTTGTGGGGTAGCTGGAGTACTGGCAGCAGTTCGCAGCGGGAAGAAGTTTCTGTTCGGAGCGCGCTGGTATCGCGAAGGAGCGCCGAGTCACTGCTGGTAGCGCTTCAAACGGCGAGCAAGATAAATGCTTACGCGATTCCTGCTCACGAAGGCGATGCCGAGCTGGAATATGGCCCGTTCAAGTTGATCGGCTGGGTAAACAATGATGACTCCGAAGGACAGCTTGACGAGGCTGATCCTTGGGCGCTGGGGTTGAAATACCCTGGCCCCGGCCCTTCGATTAAGATCGTCGATAAGTTGGCAATGGTGCAGTCCCTTGATCATCGCCAATGGCGAGACGGTGTGGAATTATTGCTTCGCAGAGAGCTGTCGTCCGAAACTTACGGCTACGGACAGGACAAAGAGACGAATCAGGGCGCGAGACTGAGCGGGTCGGACCGTTTTATCGGGCGCTTTTTGTCTGCGTTTCCGGACTACCTTCTAATCGCCAGTGTCTCCGTTCGCCGTTCTGCGCGTCGCAGCGTAGATACAAGCAATGCACCGTATATCCGCTACTACCTGATGGATGCTGATGGACGCCCTCGCTCGCTCTGACGCGGTAATCCAACTCGGTGTGCGTCTTATTGCCGAGCTGAAAGCAGAAGACGATCTGCTGTCACAGTGGATGGCGCAAGAGATCGCTGCTCGTATCAGTGCCATTGATCCAATGAAGTCCGACGAGGCGATTGGCGCCGGAGATGAATGCGCTCATCTGATACTTATGGTCTGGGAGCATAGGGCATCCTTGCCACGGCGTGACCGGATTTTCGGGCAACTTGAGCCTCTGCTTCGTACCTTGGTTTCGCTTGATGTCGATGGCGACCAACCCTATCGCTACATCCATGGCTCCAGGAAAGAAGCGGCTACCAGAGGCGCTAACGCGGATACGAAAGGATGGCTTGATCTCGCATTTGACATCGACTACGCCGCACGAATCCTTGTCGAGCAAGCATTGATCGCCGCCGCAGAGCCATTCTCGGGAGAGGCACAGGCGTGGGTAGAACTCTCACTTAAAGCCGGGGTCGATCCCATCGCAGAGCGACGAGTGCTGGAATTCGTTTCCCAGCAATCTGGCGGGGAGCTCGGTTCTGACGAAATGAAGCGTCGGGAAAGACTTGAGGATCGGTGCGACCGCCTTCGGCAGTTTGCTAAGCTGGCTGGAGCTTTCGCAGACGAATTGCAGAAGCTGGTTCCGGGTGCTCCGGCCAGCAAGAAATCGAGGAAGAAGCCCTCCACGGCGGGAGTAGCGGCGAAGAAGACTCCCGGCACGAAAGACCCTTCCGCCAGCGCGAAGAAAAACGAGAAGCCGAGCAAGCCACGAGCGGCGGCGAAGAAGATTCCGGCCACGAAGGGCGCTCCAGCCGGCGCGAAAGCGAGGAAGAAGTCTTCCATACCAGCGGCAGCGACGAAGAGGAAGCCAAACACGAAGAAGAAAGGGGCGAACAAACACCCGATGGCTAAGCGTATGCCCGCTCAAGCGGTGACTTTGAAGCGCACGTCAGCCAAGAAGAAATCTGAGAAAGGAAGCAGCTCGGCACCGAAAGCGCGAACCTCGAAACTTCCGGCGGTCAAGAAGAAAGCAAAAGCGAGCATGTCGGCAAAAAAGACCGCTGCGACAAGCAGAAGGAGACCCAAGCCGGCACGCGTGCAGACGAGAAAGTAGCTGTCACGGAAATCCGGTGGTGTCGAGTCGCCCCCCGCCACTCAGGCCAGCCTGCTAGGTCGGACGCGAAAGGCGTCGTAAAACATCCTCGAATCAGCGAACTACCCTGCGTTCTTCGATGCAGCCAGTGCAATGATGGCACGACCGACACCGCCAGCCACGATCAGGCCAAGGCCCAGTGCAACGGAGCTTCCGAATGAGATCAACGTAGCCCAAAACGGATTGAGACCGGCCGCCCGTGTCAGCGGGTCTGGCCCATTGACCAGCAGCACAATCAGTTGGATCACGGCGATGACGATGGCGAGCACACCCACCACACTGAGTCCGACCGCAGCAGCATTGGCAACACGGTAGTGGGTATGGGCCATGACGCCTCCGACATCGGACCGCCTAAACGCGAAGCCCCACGGATCAGAGGGTTCCGTGGGGCTTCGTTGACGTGGCGGAATATGTTGCCACGGCTAAGATACTCGTAAGCCGAACAGCCGGGGGCTCATGCGCCGTCTATGCATTTACACGCTGCCGACATGGGCCTGCTACTGTTCGAGCGAATTATCCCCCAACCAGGAAGAATGCACGCATGCCCGATGTCAGCTCAGTTCTAAAAACCGAAATTACGCGCGTCGCACGTAAGGCGATGAAATCGGAACTCGATACGTTGCGTCGTTCCTGTGCGGGCTACCGCAAGGACATCGCCGAACTGAAGCGCGTCGTTTCAGCTCTGCAACGTGGTCAGAAGTCCGCACGGGTTGGCGCCGCAAAGCAGCAGACGCCGAGCGAGGCCGAAGACGCAGATGAAAGTGGCAGCCGCGTCCGTTTCTCTGCGAAAGGCCTAAAGACCCTGCGAACCAAGCTTGGACTGTCAGCCGCAGAGCTGGGACGTTTGGCCGGAACCAGTGGTCAATCGGTCTACAACTGGGAACAGGGCAAGAACGTGCCCCGCCAGCAACAGGCGCAGAAGCTGGCCGCACTTCGCACGCTGGGCAAGCGCGAGGCGAAGGCAAGACTGGAAGCCCTGGCGGAACAATGATGAGTGTGGCGCTTCGGGCTGCCGTCAGATCGGCACCCTAGAAACGCGACGCCCCACGGTTCAGGGGGTTCCGTGGGGCGCCGTGTTGACGTGGCGGAGTGTGGTGCCACGAAGAACCCACTCGCAGAACGAATTGCCAGCGGCTCACCATTGGCCGCCATCTGTATCAGCTCGTGAGACCGCCACCCGTAGAGTGCTCCCACTGATAACGGGGGAGTCTGGCGATGGCGAAAACGACGAGCGCGGTAGTGGCATTGACCTGGCGGGAACAGAGTGGCTGCTGGCTGCTCGAACAGGGCGGCCGCGAACATGGCCGGGCGTGGCCTCAAGGCGCGCTCTGGCTGGCGCGTGTGGGCGGCAATGACGCCTCTGGCGGTGGGTGTCGCTATCCCACCCTGGATGCCGCCAGGGAAGCTCTGGTCGCCGAGACGGAAGCCCGCATTGTGGATCTGCTGTCCGATGAATCTGCCACTGCCCTGCGCACTGCGGGAATGCTGGCGTGATGCTGCGAGCGCGGTGGCGCCACGACAACACTGAGAGCAGCGTTTTGCTGGTCGGTGGGCGTCCGTTTGGCGAGGTGTCTACGCGACGCGGCAAAGCCGGTTTTCGCGCTTCGTTGCTTCTGCCAACCGGGCTGCAGGACAGGAACTTTACTCAGCGGGACGCAGCAATGCAGTTCGTCGTCGACGGGGTGGAAGACTACGTGCTGCAGCAGCTGACACCGGCGGCGCGGACAGTCCTACTGCGCATGTCAGCTGACCCTGTTGCGCCAACTTCTCCCACTCAATCGACTACCGCCGGCTCGCAATTGCTTTGGGATACACGATCGCTGAGTACGTAGCCGCATTCGACACGATTCGTCCCACGCCAACTGCTTTAGCGTTTCAGTTGGCAATCTTGCCCGCTGCACATCGAAGCTTCGCAACGGCTTTGCAACCCGGTCGACTCATGACTGCGCCGGAAACACACCCGCTACGGCGCCATGCAAAGAAGCAACATCATGCGCCATGCCTTCCCCACAGATACACGATGAACAGAGTGAGCAGCGCCGCTCCGACCAAGCGGGGCGTGATGCGGACTGCCAGCGGCTGCTGCCGTGACGTAGCCGGGGCGGCAGTGGGTATAGGTGCAGCGGATGGCATTGCAACGCGAGCCGCTTCAGCGGCCCTCAGGCGCTGGACTTCTGCCCGGCCATCCTGCCATCGCTTCTCCCGATCCCGATGACTTTCCTGGTCGTCCAGGGCCTGTGCCAGCGCCGTCCCGAACGCGTACGGCACAGCGAAGGCCTGATCTGCGAACTTGTCGATCAGACAGACCGAGTTCGTGTGGCCCATCGCCGAGTAGAACGGAATTTCCAGCCCTAAGAGCGCGTGAACGACCTCGGGGCAGTTGCCTACCTCGTCCAGCCCGCCTCCGCCGCCCCGAGCGATGGCCACACCCTCGACGCCTGTCCAATCGATCTGTTTCAGACACTCCAAGAATGACCGTGCGTCGCCGAACTTCCCGGGAACGAACCGGGGGAGCGACTGGCGTCCCACCCCCAGTCCCTGCTGCAGATCCGGCTTACCCTCGTCGGAAGCAATCACCACGAGCGACCAAAGATCGTTCTGATCAACCCAGGAAGCCAGCGAAAGACGTCCGCTGTCACGGCGCAATACCGGCAGCATGTCGCCGGTCAGGGGTGTCGTCGGCTGCCACCGTCCCACCAGCGAGCCTCGAAGCTCGATTTCATGGGTAGCTTTCCATTCTTTGCCGGCCGGATTCAACGCGTTGATGACCAAGCTGCCATGAATCAGGCAGAGATCACCTTCCGACGGCGCTGAGTGCGAATCTACGCGAAATCCCACCGATGCCCCGCCGAGCACGAGTCGTCCGTAGCAGAACTTCGGAGGACCGTCCTGAGGGAAGAACCGTAACTTGGTGGCCTTGCCCTTGAGCGTAACGGGGCCTGCTGGCGCCTGGATTTTCAGAAGCGCAGCCAAGGCGTCCGGACTCAATGCCAAGTTGTGGTCTGGCCCAGCGACGACGGCTGGGGCCGCACTTGCCTCTTTCGGCGTAGGAAACGTCGGTAGTTCATGCAGCCGATGTCCGTGGCCGCCCGCTGGAGATTGCTCCGGAGTCATTAATCTGTATTCCAGCCCGAAAGCAACAACGTAACAAATGTCGTCGGCTTTGGTAACTTCGAAAGGTGACCGACCAAGCGCGCCCGATCTCGTGAGCCGCATTCCATCGCCAACGCACTTCGAGTGACGGGCCAGCCGTCACATTGATACGAACAAGTGAGAGAACCCACGCCCTGACGGCAGGCGTAGTGCTGCGAAACCGATGCGACGCCCATCCCTGCATCGGCGACTTTTTCCAGCCTTGAGGTGTTCCATGCCCCTGCAAAACTGGACTCGCCGCGTCCGCCCATCCACGACTGCCACCTTCCTCCGCTTCGTCATGGTGACGGCGGCTTGGCTGCTCGGTGGCGCTTCGGCCCTGGCCGTAACGCCGCTGCCCGTTCCCAGCATTCCGCCGCTCAACGCCTCAACAGGCCGCGTTCTGGAGCGGCTGGCGGATGGCTCGATCGTGGTCGGTGGCGATTTCACCTACGTCAACGGCAACCCGATCAGCCATCTCACCAAGTTCGATGCGGATGGCCAGCTGCAAACGGGATGGCGCCCGGAGCCGAATGGTGTCGTCAATGCGCTCGCCTCGTCGGGAGAGCACGTCTACATTGCCGGTAGCTTCCAATCCTTCGGCGGCCAAGCGATAGCTCGCCTCGCACGCGTCCGGATCGACACGGGGCAAGTCGACCCGCAGTGGGCGCCGGTCGTGAATGCCACGGTGAAACATCTGACACTCGACGGGAATGGCGGATTGATCGCGGCGGGTGATTTCGGGACTGTCGGCGGAGTCCCCCGCGTTCGTCTGGCTCGCATCGTGATCGAGACTGGGAGCCTGGACACCTCCTGGCAGCACACATTGCCGCTGCAGGCGCCAACAGCCTTGCTGGCGTCGGGAACGAGCCTGTTCGTTGCTGACCAGGGGAACGTCTATAAGCTGTCCATCGCCACGGGTTTACTCGACACGACCTGGACGGTCAATAATCCGAATGCGTCCGCGATCATCGCTCTCGCGGAACGCCAGGGTTTTCTCTATGTGGGCGGGGCATTTACCCACCTGAAAGTCGGCGGGGCGGTTGCCGTTGCCAGGAACCGCGTGGCCCGCGTCTCCCTGACCAGCCCCTATACCCTCGACGCCACCTGGAACCCGGACGCGAACGGTCCGGTCAACGCGATCGCCTTCGATGCGAGCGAGGCCGTGTATATCGTCGGCGAGTTCACAACTGTCGGCGGGGCGGCACGAGGCCAGATCGCCAAGCTAAGTTCTGCTGGAACAGGTGCACCAGCGGCACTGTTCGTATTCAACAATTCGGCATCCCGACAGTTCTACGACGTTCTCGCTACGTCAACTCAACTCTACGTAGCGGGCGGGCGATTCCTCCTCGATTTCGGCGTTCCGGATCGTCGATTCGGGATGGCTGCGTTCAACCTCAGCAATGCCCAACTCTCGACGAGACTCTACGACCTCGGCACACGCGGCAGCATCAGTGCGATCGCGCGCCAACCCGATGGCTCCTACATCGTGGGCGGGGCGTTCGTGAAGGCGGGAACCCGAGAGCGGCAGAACCTCTTCCGGCAGCTCGCCAGCGGTGAACTTGACCTGGGCTGGAACCCAGGCGCCAGTTCCGAAGTGCGCGCGATCGCAGCAACGGATATGCATGTATTTGTCGGTGGCACATTCAGCACGATCGGAGGGGTTCAACGCTTCTCTCTCGCCAAGATCGACTCGTTCGGTATTGGCGTCGTTGACGCGACCTGGATCCCGCAAGTCACCGGCAATTTCGGCTTTCCACAGATCATGAAGATCGACGAGAGTCGCCAGATGGTTGTCATCGGCCTCGCTGAGGGACTGCTGCGAATACCGATCTCAGGGAACGGCCAACCGGACCCGAACTGGAATGCGCTTGCCAGTGCATCAATTGTCGCCCTGGATATCGCACCGGATGGGATGGTCTACGCCGGTGGAGACGGTAGAAGTCCGGGAAACCATCTGCGCCGCTACTTCCCGAGCACATCAGGCCTGTCTGCCCAGGATGGCTCCTGGCAGCCACGGCCGAGCAATCCGATCAGCGCTGTAGATGTAGGTGCGGATGGCTGGATCTACGTGGGAGGCGAGTTTTCCAGTATCGGCCAGCAGCTTCGCTCCTTGGTCGCCCGAGTCTCCGCCGTCAGCCCCGGCCTTGCCGACCCAACGTGGGATCCTCAAGGAAACATCGGCACGAGCCAAGCTGTCCGAGGTATCGCGTTCCATAGCCCGGATCACGTATATCTCGGCGGCAATTTCACGGAGCTCGGGGAGCTATCGGCACGTGGCCTTGCGCGTGTGTCCGCGACCGGCGTCGGCGCATTGGATACCCAGTGGCGCCCGAACATCAGCCCAGCCAATGTTTCGTCGCTGCAACTCTACAGCAACGAACTCGCTGTTACCGGAGGATTCGGCACGGTGGGCAGCACGATACGCCTTGGCGCGATGGCGCTATCCTTGGATGCACCTGACGACGGGATCTTTTACGACGGCTTTGAGTAGTCATTTTCACAAATCCGCAGCAGGTGTCGTAGGTCTGCGCTTCGCGTGGATAGCTCGCCATTGTCACCACTAGCGACCACTGTTGCTTCCTCGCATCAGCACTCTCGTTGTGTTGTCACGCCGGATGTAGAAATGAATGGGGACACTCGTTATGAATCGCAACGTCTTGTGCGGGATCTTGGCAATTGCCGTGTCGCTAGCTGGACTACCGGGCTGCTCCGATGAGGCCGCGCCACCACGCCCCAGAACTACGGCCAAAGCGGCAACTTCTACCAACGCGGCGACGCAACAGCAAACCTGCGAACAGTCCTATGAACCCAATCTCAGTTCTATGCGCAGCGCGCTAGAGTTAGCGCTAGAAAAAGCGCGCATTTCGCAGGCGCAGGTTGATGAACAACTTTCGGATGCGAAGAACACCGTCCGCTTCGTCTGCTCGACGGAGTTCGATCAAGACTCCTTGAGCAAAGTGTTGCTGAAACTCAACGGCGTCCTGCCCATCCCCCAACTTGAAGTACTCAAGAGCAAGGGAATCCCACCTGCCCTCGCCCGCTATGCGACCGTTTATGTGCTTCGAAAGCTCGCGGTGCCAATGCAGTCGGCACAATACTGGCTGGACAAGGGATCGCTACCTACGGGGATAACTGCGGACCAACTGCGAGCACTGGCACAAGCGGCGAAGGACCTGAACGAAACGAAGTTTTGGAGATCCGGAATCGAGATCACCATCCCTACGGAACATGCAAAGGTTGTCATAATTTCAGGTCGTAGAGAATTGTCGTCAAACGACATTGCAGTTGACTCAATGTGGAAAGCCTACGGCGATACTGCGACGACGACAGCGCCACTCACAGCCGGAGAAGTCGTCGCCGTTGTCTCTCTTCAGTCTTTGGCGACAATCGCTGCTGGCTTTGGAGCTGACCAAAAAGGGGCGAAGGGAATCGAGCGCATCGTATTGCAGGACACACCACTACAGCGCGAAGAATGCCTACCTTCGCCAGAATCTCATGAACACCGTAAAGACACGGTGGTTGAGGGCTGCTTCAGGCAATCCCTTCGTCATGCCGTGCTGGCGTGGAAGCCAACGTCGAACATGAATCCTGATGATTGGTCAGTGGGTCTTCATGAAATTTTCCACGGCTTACTGAGTTCCGGACATAGCGAGAACGCCGTTGTAGCAGAAGGATCCGCTACCGCACTGACGGAATACATGGTGCGCATTCTCGCCGGAGCGCGAACCTGTTACAACGAGAATCCAGAGTTGGCCACCTCCTATCTGGACCAGCTGGCAAAAGGGTCTGCCACGGCGGAAATGGCCAGCACTGCTCGAAGGTGTGTTGCTGCGCAGCCCCTGTCACCAACTGCAAACGAGCTTGCGTGTGCGCTGCGCGCAGACGACCGAGGCAACTCAAACCTCTTGCTACGGCTTTGGGATCCCAATCAGTTCCAGAACGCATCACCTGCCGCAAGAAATGCCAACTACGGGCTGGCAGCGTTTCTGTTCTACCCTGACATCAGCCGTGACGACGACGACGCCACGGTTGTCGCGAAAATATCGGGACGCGCAAAAGAGCTGGATGCCATCTTCGCGCAGGCCAAGAACAACTCGTTGCCTGCGCAGCAGCGGAGCAGACTTGCAGAACTCGAGTCGCTGGCCAGAGAATATGTCAAGCAACATGGAGTATGCGATGGCAAAACAGGATAAGCCGAAAGCTGAGGCTCAAGCCAGCCGGGCTGAGAAACCAGATAGCCCAGTCCCGGCCTGGCTGATTCTTCTCGCCAAAGCAACGGGTGGCGCAGTAGCGGCGCTCGCTGCCATCTACGGCGCATATCGCCTCTGGACTACGCCCAGCTCAGCAGAGCTGGAGTTGGCAAAAGTAACTGTAGGTTATGAGATTCGTCAGCCCGATTTTCTGCGCAGCGTCATGAAGCTTGATCACGGCTGCACCGAAGCCGTAACAACTTATTACCGCGCAGATGGTGAGTTGCTAAAGTTCTCTGCCTCAGACGGACAAATTTTCGCCTCGAACGATGCAAGCCGAACCAACCTCGCCTGGATTATTTTTCTTCGGGTCGACAATCACTCTGAGTCCCCGCTGAAGAATGTTTTCGTGAAGACGTTGGCTGGGGCGACTTACTCGTCTTCTAGCATTCCACCCAAGGGCTTTGTCGCTTACTTCGTCGACGCGCGATCAGTAGCAGATGAGAATGGCAAATACGTCGCGGCAGGAAATGCCGAGGCAACAGTAACGTTTAGCATCGCAACAGCACAGGGCAACGTGAAATCTTCGCTACCCAATGAGATGGTGAGGCAAAGCAATGTGACAGGCTGCGGTCCTGGTGCTGTTCTTCTGTCACCGCAACGTCTCAGAGTCGCTTCCGCATCGGGTTAGATGCTATTGGGAATAGGCACAGATCGCCGAGCCAGGATGGAAGCGACGCCCCCACGAGACGCGGTGGCGAGTGGCGAGCGGCAAGACGCCCTAGAGCGGCACGGTCGTTCCTCATTGTTGGCGTTTCCGCTACCCGATCCTTGCGCATTGAGCCAACTGTTGTCGCTTCTTGATCCGGTCACTACTCTGACCTACCGTCATCGGCCATACCCCGGCGGACGACGCTCATGCTCTTTCGCACCACCCTGCTCGCTGCCCTGCTTTCAGTCGCTGCCTCTCCGGTGCTGGCCACGCCTGTCTTCATCGACGAACTGCACTACGACAACAACGGGCCGGACACGGGCGAGGCCATCGAGATCGCCGGGCCGGCGCTGACCAACCTCGATGGCTGGTCGATCGTGCTCTACAACGGCACCGGGGGAGCCAGCTACGCCACGATCCCGCTGGGTGGCCTGCTGTCGAACCAGTGCGCTGGCTTCGGCACCCTGTCGGTCGATGCCACCGGCATCCAGAACGGCTCACCGGACGGCCTAGCCCTGGTGAACGGCACCACCGTCGTGCAGTTCCTGAGCTACGAAGGCATGTTCACCGCAACGAATGGCCCGGCCGCTGGCCTGACCAGTGTCAACATCGGGGTTTCCGAGAATGGCAGCGGCCCCGTGGGCCAGTCGCTCCGTTTGGCCGGGACTGGCACTGTGTCGAGCGACTTCACCTGGCAACCCTCCGCCGCCGCGTCATTCGGCCAGTGCAACCCGGGACAGACGTTCCTCGGCGGCATCGATTCTCCTCCGGTCGTCGTGGCCCTGCAGCCCGCCCACGGTGCGACCGGTGTTCCCGAGTCCGCTGTCATCGATGTTCGGTTCAGTGAGCCGGTGTCGCTCGGTCCCGGCGCCGTCACCCTGCTCTGCTCTGTGTCGGGTGCCGTCGGGCTGACCCTGTCGTCGAATCCGGATGCCACGCGCTATGCCTACACGCCGTCTACCCTTTTCTCCTCGGGAGAAAGCTGCACCACGACGATCAGCGCGAACCTGGTTACCGACCTAGACGGCACCCCGCACACCATGGCCGCCGACGCCACCAGCACCTTCACGGTCGCGGTTGACGTCGCGCCGACCGTGGCAGATCGCAGACCGCTCGCAGGTGCCAGCAGTGTTCCGACCCTGACTCCCGTGCGCGTGTTCTTCAATGAGGCAGTCACCGTCACGGATGGCTGGCTGACACTGAGCTGCTCCGCGAGCGGCGCGCACGCGCTAACCATCACCGGCGGCCCTCAGCGATTCAGTGCGCAGCCGGTGCCCGTCTTGGGCGGCACCGAGACTTGCACCGCTACCGTGCATGCGGCGCACGTCGTCGATCTCGATGGCATTCCGAACCAGATGGGCAGCAACGTGAGCTGGTCTTTTACCACCGGACAGGCCGTCGGCAACTACTACCAGAGCATCAATCCGACCAGTGCAGCGAGTCTGCGCGCCTCGCTGCACGCCATCATCCGTAACCACACCCGCTATCCCTATACATCGAGCGGCACCGATACCTGGACCATCCTCGAGCAGGCCGACGAAGACCCGAACGATCCCTACCGCATCGTCGATGCCTACAAGAACGTTTCCTTCGCCAAGGTCACCGGCACTCGCCCCTACAACCGCGAGCACATCTGGCCGAAGGCGTATGGGTTCCCGGATGAGACGGCGACGAATATTCCGTATACCGACACCCACATGCTTCACCTGACCGACAACGCCTACAACTCGACGCGCGGCACGAAACCGTTCGGGACCTGCTCATCCGTATGTGACGAATACCCGACGGTGCTGACCAACGGTGAAGGCGGCGGCAGCGGTGTCTATTCGGGAAACTCGAACTGGAGTGATGGCGTGGTTTGGGAAGTGTGGAGCGCGCGCAAGGGTGACCTGGCGCGAGCGTTGCTCTACATGGACGTGCGCTACGAAGGTGGCCTGAACGCGACGACGAATGCGCCAGAACCCGATCTGGTGCTGACCGATAATCTCGGTCTCATACAGACGACTGGCGGCAACACCGCCGGCACGGCTTACATGGGTCTAATCAGCGTGATCCTGACCTGGCACTACAACGATCCTCCGACCGACCGCGAACGCCTGCGCAACGAACTCGTCTTTGGCTACCAGCACAACCGCAACCCGTTTATCGACCATCCGGAATGGGCTGACTGCGTGTTCCTGGATCTGTGCACGGTTGATGCGATTTTTGCCAGCGGTTTCGAGCCGTAGGCTTGCTTGTCGAGACGCATGCGACGAGCTGCTGAGTGGCAGCGATGATTCGCTGCCACGAGAAAGGAGCGCTACATCGCGCCCCGCTCCGCCAGAGATACACCGCTTCCCGTGCCAACGATCAGGTGATCCAAGACCCGAACACCGATCAGCTTCAGTGCGGACTCCAGCTCGCTCGTAATCAGCCGGTCCGACGCGCTGGGTTCGCAGACCCCCGAGGGGTGGTTGTGCGCCAAAACCACGGCTCCTGCGTTGATTTCCAGTGCTCGCCGAACAACTTCGCGCGGATGCACTGCAGTGCCGTCGAGTGTGCCGGTAAAGAGGCGATCACATCCCAGGATGCGATGGCGGTTATCGAGCCAAAGGACATGAAACTCTTCGTGCGGCAGATGGCCGATTCGCGCGCGAAAGAATTCCATCGCATCGATCGGTCGAGTAATCGTGCCCTGGCGTTGCAGGCGCTGGGAGAAGATCTGTTCGGCGGCTGCCAGGATGTCGGTTTCAGTGATTGAGAGGCGGCTGCGCGCGAGCCGGTAGGTGCCATCGGGTTGCCGGGTGAAGGTCATGGTGAGTCTCCCTCGGCGCGGGCTGCGCCGGTGAGACCGGTTCGCACTGACCATTTAGAACGCCGCGCACCCGCAGGGGCGAAACACCGAGGAGCACGCTGGCGTTGCGCGGCGTTCGGTCAGTGCTAACGTTCTCACCATCAGGCGCTGTCCGTGCTGAGGGAGATTCTTGGCAATCGCCGGACGCTCGCAAGGCGGCCAGGCAATAGAGATGTCGATGCCCTCTATAGCGCCGCTGTCGTTTCTGGCAATGCTTTCGTTTCTGGCAGTAGTGCATACGCGTGCGCACGCCATGGATACCTGAGAGTTCGCCTGCTGTCAGGTAAGAATGTCCGCATGACAGGGAGGACTGCCATGGCGGCGGCGAGCTATCTGAATACGGCACAGCAGCGAGTGTTGCGCACCTTGGCGACCCTGATCGATCGAGGCAGCGGCGGTGCGCTACCGAGCGAAATCGCCGATACGATCGGCACGATTGCCAGTAACACCACCCGCGACCTGGCAAACCTTCGCCAAGCCGGTTTTGCGCGCTCGGTTGATGGCCGGTGGTATTCGGCCTTTCCGGCTTCACCCGCACGGGGCGCCCGGATAGAAAGGCAGCGCAACGGCGTCAGAAATCTCTGAGGCGATCACCAGAATTCATCCGATGACCGCTGGACCGCCTCAGGAGCAATCTAGTCTCGCTCCAAGGCCGTGGGCACGCGGTGGGCTGGAAGCCCGCAACGCTGACGGACGAATAAAGCCCCACCTGACCGAGGAGCCGGGAACCTCGCATGCAGCCGTATACGAGGTTCCGCTTATCGTGCTGGGCCAACCCCGGCTTCCACCGCCTGCAATCTGGGGTCATGGGCCACCGGCGGTGTGCTCGCTTCGTACAGCAGAGCGCGCGGCCGAATCTAGGAGAGGGCGGAGTTCAGCAACCGGGTGTGGCGTGCTGTAAGGCCGCCATCATCGTTCGCCCACCGAAGATAAGGTCATTGCCGATGATTCGAAACTTAAATCATCGGACCGGAGAGCAGCCATCACCAATAACAATGACAACTCGTGTCCTTCCCCCGCAACACGAGTAGCCCAGCTAGCGTAGGAGCCATCATTAGCCAACAACGCTCTTTCAAAATAACCCGAAACATCTGCGCTAACTGCATTACCAACAGAATCCACAGCACCACAAAACTCGACACCGAAAGCGCGAGGCCCGTCTTCCGCAATCAACCTCGACAATTCGGAAGAGAGAAGACTGAAGTGCTGATCAACCATCAGAGGCTTTTCTCTTTTTAAGCCAGCTTTCCTAAAAGCTTTCTGAATGGATGATTTAAGCAACAAACGCAGTTTTCCATCCATCTTAGAGACGAAGGAATCGATATCTTCCAACGTCACATAGCCCCCTGTCAGACGACGAGGGTTATCAGGAACGGAAAAAATGACCTCCATGGGAAGGCCGCCGCGAACACAAGAGTTTATCCTTTCGAAGTCATTGACGTCTTCCAAGGAAGGACTCTGGACACCTGTTGCTGCGCAGCCCGAAATGGCGCCCAGCGACAAAAGCAAAGATACTATAATGTTTTTCATATGATTACGGATAAGTGGTCTTTATCATTACATTCGGAATTTTAATTCCGGGAAAACTCTGCTGAGGCGGACGGTATTGGGATCCTCGAGTGTCAGAGAATCGTCTCGCATCAGCAGGCGTCGCATATTGCAGAGCACCGTTCCCTGCTGCCAGGAAAAGGGTAACTCCAGCTCCACTTCGCTTCTCTTGTGTAATGTATCGCCAATCCTGAGGACTGAACAGCATGTTTGAGTCCCAATGGGTATGGCCAGCACTGTGAAACTTCCCAACAGATTGAAGTGTCGGGGGGGCAACGCCTCCGACGCGGAAAAGTCCTGCCCGTGCGTAGGTAAACGCAAAAGTCCCATCTGGCACTTGGTAGACACGCCAACCGCTTTCTCGCATAGCCAGAAGAGAGGCTCCGAGATACCTATTCGCTGCAGCCTCGTGCGCCCCTTCAGGTGTCGGCTCGCAATTTGAAGAGCAGAAAAGAGCTCCTTGATTCGCGTCATCCGCCAAAAGAAACGCTTCCGCAGCCGCCGTGTTTGGTGAAGCCATTGTAAGGCTGACACCCAAAAGCGCGAGCAGCGTTGATCCTCCATATCCCGTCCCTGTCGATGCTTCGTTACTGCTGGGACGATCTTGGGCTCTTGCTCCACGCGAAGCAGCCTCTCCGATTTCTGCCGAGAGTATGCCTGTGATGTGAGTCATGCTCGAATCTGTCTGTACCACATAGCCGCTATTTACACCCGCCATACCCACAGCCAGCTCAGCCATCCCGCCCGCCGTGGGGTTGACCATCACTATTTCGATGTTCGAGCTTCCCGATCCGCCCTTGATATGGCTCCCCGTCAACGTTGCGGCCCGCGTTGCCTTGACCTCCTGATCCGCCGCCGTACACCCGCCCGCCTTGGTCCCGGCGCACTCGTCCTTTTGGCTCGCATAGCCGCTCGGATCGGTGCCGCTCAACGGATTATTTCGGATGTAGCTGTACGGATTCATCGACTGGCTGCTGCCGTCCTGCACGACCGGATCGACACTGAGAAAACGCCCGAGGTTTTGATCGTAGACGCGGCCATTCATATGCACGAGCCATACGTCGTCGGCCTGAGTGTGGGCGGTGAAACCGTGATTCGTCGCGCTCAGGTTGGCCTGTCCGGCTGGTCGGCTCGTGAAGTCGGCGTTGCGTGCTTTGCCGAAAGCGTCGAACTGGCGACGCTCACTGAGTGAGCCTGCGGCGGTGCTGACCGCGACGGTGGAGCCAAGGCGATCGCGCAGCAAATAGCTGACGGTGTCCGTGCTGCCGACGCGTGAGACAACCACTGGACCGAGCTCATGGCGATGCGTGACTGAGCCTGAGGTGATTTTCTCGTAGCCGTTCGGCCCGTAGCGCGTAGTGCCGCCGGCGGCGATCTCGACGTAGCGGCCGCCCTTCGCGTCGTAGGCGTAGCTCATGTTGCCGTCGGTCGCGCCGGCGGGATCGGGCATCGAACCGGCTTCGAACCCATTGCGGAATATCAGGTCAGTGCCGCCGCCGACACCCGAACCGCTGGCGCTACGTACGATGGTACGCGGACGGTTTTCGGCGTCGAAAGTCGCCGTCAATGCACTGCCGCCGATGACGTTACCGTTGGCGTCACAGGCATAGGTAATCGCGCCGCTGACCGGCAGTGCGACACTGCTCACGCCATGCGGCCCACAGCCGCTGGCGCCGTAACCGTAGGCGTTTCCGCCGGCGCTGAAGTCGCTCTTACTCAGCAAATTGCCCGCCGCCGAGTACGCGAAGCTGACGCTGCCGCCGCTGGACAGGCTCGTGCCGGTCAAGCGTTGGCGCGCGTCGTAGGCGTAGGTTTCTGTGACGCCGCCGCGCAGCTGCGATTTGAGGTTGCCGAGCGCATCGTAGCTGTAATTGAAACTCTCGACCGTCGTGCCGCCGTTCTTCCACTGCAACTGCTTGGCCTGCCCCGTGCTCGAGGCCCAGACATTCGTGCCGGTCAGGCCGTTGCCGAAGGTTTCAGTCGTGACCTTGCCCCAGGCGTCGACCGTATTCGCTGACCAATAGACCGCACTGGAGGTGACATTGCTGAGCCGCAACACCTGACCGTAGCTCGTATAGTCGGTACGCACGACCAGCCCGCTCGGATAGGTGCGCGTCGCCAGGCGACCGCTGCTGTCGTAGGTCACGCTGCTGGTCCAGGGGCTTGCCTCGCCTTCCAGTGTGCTCGTGATCGTCGACGGCCGCCGCGTCGCGGTTTCGTAGCCGTAGGCTTCCTTCCAGACCTGCACGGCGTTACCGACCGTCGTGCCGCGCTTGCGCAGCACGTTGTCGAGCTGGCCTGCGCCACCGGATGGGTCGTAAACCCATTCGTCGATCAGCACATCATTGGTCATGCCGGTGGGCACAGAGGCCGGCGGCGTGCGTGTGAGCTGGCGCATGCGACCCAGCTGATCGCGCAGCGTCACCTCGGTCTTCGCGCCGCGCGCATCGGTCTGCGTGACGAGTTCGTCGAGGCCGTTGCTGACGAAGGTCCAGCTGCCCTGATCCGGATCGACGCTCTGCGTGCGCCGGCCGCGTGCGTCGAAGCTGGCGCGCGTCAGCACGCCCTGGTTGTCTTCGACAGCAACGAGGTTGCCGTTCGGGTCGATCCAGCTGCGCGTCGGCGTGTTGCCGGCATCGATAGTGTAGAGCGATGGGCCGAGCACGTTCGTATAGCTCTTGGTCTCGTAGCAGGCCGTATTGACGGCACAGGGCGAAGACTGACTCAGCCCGCTGTCCTGCACGCGCGTCGTCGTGCGGCGGCCCGCATACGTGAACTGGGTCAGCCGATTACCGTTGCCGGTTGCGAGATCGGCAGCCGGATCGGTCTGTTGCTTGATGCGTCCCTGGCGGTCGTAGCTGCGCTGCTGCCATTGATCGGCCGATGCGCTGGCGTAGCGCGGCATGGACTGTTGCTTCACCGTACCCATGAGGTCGTATTCGGTCTTGGTCACGACAAAGCTGCCGTCAAAGCCGCGCTGCGCGGTTTTGACCGGGCGGCCGAGTAGGTCATACCAGGCCAGGGTCGACGGTGCGCCCGCCTTGACCGTAGTCGAGCAGTAGACCGCGTAGGTTTCTCCGCCACCGCCAACCGTGCCGACTTCGGCCGAGCAGCGGTTGACGTCGTAGCGCGTCAGTGCTGTGCGGGTTTCGGGCTCGATCAGCGCGTTGCTGGTGCCGCGCGCCTCCACGAGTATCGGACGTTCGAACGCATCGACGACGGTCACGGCCGACGTCAGGTTCGGCGCGATCGCCCGCGACACCTCGCCGTCGCGCGGTCGCCGCTCGGTCGTCATGACCTGACCCAGCTCGTTCGTCGCCGTCAGCACAAAATAGCCGTCGTTGGCAGTGGCAACGCCGTTCTTTGTATACGCGTAGTTCGTACGGCGCGCGGCGCCCGCATCGGGTGCGCTGGCGACAACACTGCTCGGCAAGCCATAGTTGGTGCCCAATGGCGGCGACGGACAATCCACCGTTGCCGTCCGGTAACACCAGGCCGTAGTGGCTTCCTGACTTGTAATACCCGGTTGCAACGTCTGGCGTTTCGGTGTGTGGTCGTCGTTCCACTCGAAGTTCGTCGTCACGGTGCGCGTCGGCGCACTGGCGCCGACCGGCAACGCGTGGCCGGTGTCGTAGGTGATCGCCGTGGTGACGGTCTCGCTACCGAGCCGGTCGAGATACCAGGTTGCCGGATTGGTCGCGTACGTTCGCGTCGTGGTACGTGCGTGCTCGATGACGAAACGGCCTTCGGGATACGTGCCGCTACCGAGATCGCGGCTCGTGGCGATCTGATTCTTCAGGTTGCCATAGGCATCCCAGCCCGAGGCCGTCGCGCCGCTGCTCGCTGCATTGATCGTCTCCACTTCGCTTAGCGGAAAGCTATTACCGGATTCCGCAGATGCGAGATCGTAGGTCGTCGCCACCTGGCGATCGAGATACGGGAAATACACCGTATCGCGCTGTGGCACAGTAGGCGTGGGGCCGTCGCCGGGACAAATCTGGCGCTGACTCGCGCCCAGGGTGCAGCGCCATTCATCGGCCTGCTGCGTGATCGGCCTGGTCGGCTGGCTGCTCGGCGCGACAGTGACCGACACCGTCTTGCCGGTCAGCGGGAACTTCTGGTGGAACGTGGTCAAGGTGCGCAGCTCACGATCCACGGCCAGGCTATTGGTCGCCGTATAGCTCGCGATCTGGCGGAAGCCTTGGAAGCCGCGTCCCTGATGGTTGTAGATGGCTTCGGCATAAGTGAAGAACTGCGTGCGCGCACCGACATTGCCGCCGATGCCATTGCTGCGCAGCAGCGAATAGACCACCGGCATCGACGAGGCGAAGTAATAGTGCCGCGCGTCGGTATAGCGCTGCGCCGGAATGCCGTAGAACGGTTGTCCGGCCACGGTCAGGCCGGTCACCGACAGCCCAGCGCCCAGCGGCAGGTGCAGCCAGTTGGCTGTATCGCCGAGGCCGTTGGTCGCGGTGATCATGAGTTCGGGCAGACGCGGCATGTCGTCGGCGGCCGACACGCTACCCGGCTGCGGTTGCGGCGCCGGGGGCGAGGACAGCCGGCCGGCACCAAGGTTCTCGCTGATATACGACAGACGCTGGGTTTCGAGGTCCGTCACCGGCGTGCCGTCGGGAAGGTTCACCGGACCGAGACCGGCGCCGGTCAGCGCATACGCGTCGATGCTCGGCAAGGTCGCCGACGGCACATAGGGATTGCCGATGTAGGCGATCTGATCGGCGAGCCCGTCACCGTACAGATCGAAACTGGCCTGGCCGCGCACGATGTCGGTTGCAGTCTGCTCGACCTGGAATGTGTTCTCACCCGTCTGCTTGAAGCGCAGCGCGTCAAGGAAATACGCACTCGGATCGAAGTCGCCGCCGAAGCGGCCCGCCTGGCTGCCGTCGGTGTCGTTGTTGATTGGCGCGTACATGCCGTAATACTTGTCGCGCAGCGGGGTAACGATCAGGCCCGGCGGTGGCGGATCAAGTTCGCCGGTCTGCGGATTCTCGGGACACCAGAATTCGTAGTTCTCGCCGCCGGGATCAGTCGGATCGGCGACCGTGCGCCGTATGCAGAGCCGCGCTGCGAACGCACGAGGTACGAGCAAGTCCGTGTGGCCATCGCTGTCCACATCACCGGTGCGCATCAGCGCGGCAAACACGGGCTGCCAGCGCACGCCGCAGTGATTGTTCGTCGTGTTCGTGAGCGGATCGTTGATGCAGCGTTCGAGGCCGCGTCGGCTCATCGTCCGGATGCGCGGGCCGAGCACGCCGCCCTTGTTCAGGCGCACGGCCCAGAAGCCGGCGCGCGTACCGCCCGGCACCGCCGGATCAACCGGCGCGATGATCGCCGCCACCCAGTCGGCCAAGCCGTCGCCGTTGACGTCGGCCCATTGCGTATAGGCCTGCTTGTGCGTCTCGTCGGCTTCCAGCGGCGGATCGGCAAGCGCAGCAATGGACGCGATCTCCTGCCCGCTCCCCCCGAGCGTATACGTGCTGCCCGTGTTCTTTCCGAACCAGACCTTGAGCGTGCGGTTCTGCTCGGCCGTGTCGGCCTGTCGCGACACCAGCGCGTCAGGCAGCCCGTCACCGTTGAAGTCCATCAGTGTCATGCTCTCGCGCAGCACGGCTCCATTGCTGCCGGGTACGTTGGCCAGCGCTTTCGTCACACTCGGCGATGCCGCAAAAGTGGGCACCAGTGGATCGGCGCCGACCTGGCCGAGATAAATGCGTACCTCATACGGCGGGAACGGACTGCCCGACGTCCCGCAGACCATGCCGCTGGGCACTTCCATCACAAGGTCGGCACGGCCGTCACCGTTCATGTCGGTAAAGGTCACGCTTTCACAACCGGAAGGAAATAGCGTCGTCACCGTTGGCAACGGCACGGTCAGATCGTAGAGCGTGAAGTTACTGGGCAGCCAGCTAGTGCTGCCGCCCGTGGTCTTCCAGATGCCGACCGTGATCCGGCGCTGACTGCTGACCGTGCGCCGGCCGATGACGTCGGTGCGGCCGTCGCCGTTGACGTCGGCGAGCTGGCGCGTCGCTGACAGCACGCCCGTGACGCCCAGCCCCGTATCCGCATCGACCACGCCGCGCAGCTGGCGATCCGCAGAGAATGCGGCCAAGTAGTTTTTTACCGAACCGCTGCTGCCGCTGTCGATGATGCCGAGCTCGCGCGCACCGTCACCGTCGAAGTCACCGACCTCCCGTACGATGGCCGGCCGTGCTGCGTTTTCCACCAACGGCGTGTCAACGGATATTGGCCCCATCGGCGGCTCGGTCGCATGCGTCGCGTCGGGTTGTTCGAGCTGGGTCGATGCCAACCCCGGAATCGTCATGCGCTTGAACTCGTGCGGCCAGCGCACGGCACCGCTGTCGGCATACGTGAACCTTGTCGCATCGTGACACGCCGGCGAACTGCTGCCCGGCGCATAGCCGCATTCGCTGACGTTGTCGAGCAGACTGCGGCCGCTGTAGTTGCTGGTCCGATAGCCCAGGTTGTAGGAGCGGACCAACTGGCTGCCATCGTAGGTGCCCAGGGAGAGCAGCCGCCGCGTCTGGCGCGTGACGCCGCCAGCGACATAGGACGAGGTCTGGTCGCTTTCCGGGCGCGGCTCGTAGATCAGGGTTACCGAGCGGTCGCCAAGATCGGCGCCGTAGCCCGTGTAGCTGATGCCGTGCAGCAGCACCTCGCCGGCGCCGTAAGCGCCGATGATGTCCGAATTGCCATAGGTGTAAGTGACCGTATTACCGAGCGGGTCTACCTCGCGCTTGAGCATCCACGACAGCGGCGGCGTCGCGCCGCCGGGCACCACGACCGCATCAGTGCCGCAGGTGCCGCCAGCCGCAATGCCGCCGTAATGGCGCACGACTCCGGACTTAGTCTCGACCGTGAAGCAGCTGCCGGCAGCCGACAGCGACGCGCCGTATTGCGTCACGCGAACGAAGCTGTCGATCTCGGTGCGATAAACCTTGTTGACCAAGCCATAGCCGGCCTGCCCCGCAATCGGTGCCAGCGAGGAGGAATCGACCAGGATCAGGCGCAGGCCGTCGAGGCACAGGCGATCCGAGCCGTCGCCGCGCACCGCGCGCGGTTCGCCGTCCTGCTCGGGCGTGCGCGGACAACGATGGATGGACGACAGCCCGCTCAGGGACCAGCCCATGCCGGCCGTGCCAGCACCACCGCGACTGGAATAGCTCAACGACAAAGACGGCTGCATGCCCTTGCGCCCCGGCGGCAACGTGATCGGAATCGAATACGTCGCCGCACCGCCTTCTGCCATAGCTTCGCCGGCTGTCGTGCCGACGGTTGGATCATGCGTTGGCAGATCGGCCAGCGGTGCGTTGCTGTCCTCCGGGACCAAGCCGCCACTTGGCGCGGTTCCGGACTCTTCGACGCCCCAGCCGATCAATTGCGCCGTGGCCTGGGCCGGCCGTATCGGTGCACTGATACCACCAAGGAGGGTCAGTGCCAGCGTTATGGTCAGAACCAGGCCGTGTATCACGGGACCGCCCATCCAATGCTTTTTCAAGGCAACAGCATCCCGTCGGGATTGCGCGGTCCGCCAAAACATAGTCATCCCCCTGATTGAACGCGATGCCATCGCGTTGAAATAAACGACGTTACGTGTCCCGTGTGATCAACCCTTCCGCGTCTTTGTGCTCGCCCGAGACACTGCGTAGGTGGTGTTGTATCCGATGAAAAGCAGCGACTGCTGCGCCCCTACATCGGCGCGCGGTTTCCCCAAGGACGCGCGAGCGCGGCATATCCCCCGATAATCATGCGATTCCTTTACATCGCCTACCTTGATCCTGATCAACCGTGCGCTTGATCAGAAGGGCTCGGTGTGGAACTAGGAAATCCGAAACGAGATCAGGCGTGCCAGGCGCTATCTGGCCCACGCGTCCCCGCAGCATAATGCTCAGAACACTCGCGCACAGAAGCCAGCATATCCAAAGTCCTAAGAAATCTCATTTTCTTTCGTCGTGTTTGCGGTTAAGTTTCGCCGGTGTCGAACGGCATACCTGATTGATTCGTCTCATGTGTCACATGAACTTCCGGCTTCTCATCGCCTCAACCACGGAACAGCGGTAACGTCCGGATATTCATCGATTCAGACGCGCGCTGATTGAAGACCGTTGCGCCGTCGTCATTGCACTTTTGCGCCATACACGAATCATCCGTTCCGCAGTTCAGAGCCCTTCAAGGCCTCGGCGATTCGCGCGTTACGATAGGCACGCTGCCATTCATGCAGACGCGACCACCAGACGGTCGTGCATGGACGGTGACCTTCTCGGAAATCAAGGCGGTCTCGCACGAAAGGACGGGGCAGTGTGGATAAGCGCCTCGGGCTGTAGGTGTTACGCCCGCTGGTCGAGCGTGGCCTCAATGCTGGCCAGGATGGCGTCTTGCTGGATTCTGGATAAAGCTGCGAAAGCCAGTAGCAACCGGGCTTGTCGGTCATCGTCCGCGAACAGATAAGCCAACGGAACACCCAAGGCTTGCGCGAGGCGCCCAGCCGTCTCCAGGTCAGGCTCATGCACACCGGTTTCATACCGGTTGATACGCGTGCTGGCCACGAACTCATCCAGTCCTGCTGCAATCCCTAGGTCCTTCTGCGACATGCGCGCGCCCATGCGCGCGGCCTTCAGCCGTGCGCAGAAAACTACCTTGGGCGACGACTTCCGCATGCTCCGACCAGACTGAACGGGAGCCTACGAGAGTCGTAGTTTTCGCTTGTACACGATACTACGTTTATCGTAGCTTTTGGCGCAACCGGAGCGAGCACCACAGACCGCGCCGTCCACGCAAATCAAGGGGAAAGCGCAATGAGCACCGTCGCCGCCACCCGGCCTCGCGCCAGCATTCACGAGAGTTCCTATACCGCTACGCCAATGGCCGATGGCTGGACCCAGTTCGCCGTTACCGGCGCGAAGGGCATTACCGCCCCTTGGCCATTGCTGCTGATCGGTACTTTCATGGGCGGCTACATCGCCTGGGGCATGTATAAAGGCATGCTTCCCGCCGTCATTGTCGGCACCTTCATGGGCTTCATTCTCGCGGCCTCGTACGTCTTCAGCCGCGCAGGTTCGCTGTCGAAGTTTCGTAGTCGTCGTGCGCCCGCAGGAACATTTGCGGTGAGCTTGCAGGGCATTAGGCTGCGCAATGGCAAGGTAGTTCCCGTGCGGAATATCCGTCGGCTCGTCTGCCGAAATGTGCAGACCGGGACCGCTGGCACCTTCATCGGTGGCAACGGGGTGATCGGAGGTCTCGCTGCCGCCGGTGCAGCACGCCATCAGGCCGATGCGGAAGCGTACGTGCCAATCTCATATCAGTTGGAGCTGGAGGCGAACGGCAGGACTATCGCGATTGTCGGGTGCCTTACCGTGGCCACTGCAAACGCGCTACTCGAGGATGTGTCGCAGGCGATGAATTTCCGCCCGACTTTTCGCAACCCATAACGCACAAACCAAAGCCGCACACTGAGCGGGGATACTCGATCGAATAGCGAACGGCGCCCTGTCCGTTTATCACGCGACGGCGGCAGGGAATTGCGGTATCTGCTTTTCGAAATCAGATGACTGCGAGATGGGATTGCCCAGAAAAATCGGCGTCCGGCGCGATGATAATTGAGCCGATGTCCGGCCTCAGCTATCAACGCCGGTTGGCATCGAGAATCGCACGGAGATCGTCCGGAATAGCCATCGGCAGCGTGGCGCTGACGTTGGCGCCGCCCGTATTGCCCTCAGGAATCCAGATACGCGAAAACACCGCTGCGGCGACGATACGGGTCAGTTGGCCAACGATCGCGCGGGCATCCCGTCGTTGCCACACAATGCCCAGCATGCCGACATGACTGCGCACATGTAGCCATGTGTGGTGCTGACCAAGAATGTGCGCCCGTTCCAGATGCGAAAAAGCCCGATCCAACTCGCCGATCTGACGGGCGCTTTTGGCGGCCTGCCACTCGCTTGCAAAGGCTTGAACGATAGTCTGGGTCATGGTCTATTCCGCGAGTTCCGCAGTGTGATTCATGCTTACGCACGGAACTCCAGCCACGCCGAGCGGATCCGAAACACCGGGCGATTGTGGCTACGGCAGGGAGCACCGGCTGGTAGCTTGTGCATGATCGGTGACGGCAGTCATGCTCTGGGGACCGCGTGCGGCGGGCTGGTTCTCACCGCCTGAGAGGAAATCTCGCCGATAGGGACGGGTTCTGCGCAGCGCAGACCAGGCCAGGCCAAGCCAAACCGGAAAAGAGTCCAGCTTTCCACTACGCCGGCAGCTCCGGGCTGAACGTGCGCTCTGCCACCACGGTGCCATCTTCCGCCTCGATATGCAGATAGGCCGACATCCCGGCCGCCACGATCTGTGCGCTGATCGATTCGCAGCCTGCGACAGCAGCTTCCTGCGTGGGGTAGCTCGCTACCACATCAGCTGCTTGCCGGTCGGATGCCCCTCGGAACAGTTCCCACTCGGTGCGCTCAGGGTTATAGCGCACGGTGTAATGGCGTCGATACATTGCTTGCTTGGTTCGGGGTTCGGTCGATGACTATGACCTATTACGCGCCAATTGGGATGACAACGGATCACGGTTTCCGCTTGTCGGTCAGCGCAAATACTCGTCAATACCCAGCTCCGCCAACATCATGCGCGACGTCAGCCTGGCGTGCCGCGCGGATCGTCGCCGTAGGTGAACTCGGTTTCGATCGACCCGTCCTGGCGATGCACAACGAGCTGTGCCAACTCGCCTCGGTCGACATGCTGCCGACCCAGCCGCTCACCCTCCTGGCGAGCCTCATCTTGGTCTCGAAGGCAGCGACATCGTTATCACCGCCGACGACACTCAGATGCCATTGGCCATCACTGTTGCGATGCACGAGGTGATACACCACGCGCGATGCTTTCTTTGATTTAGTCATGGGACTTCCTTGCTATCACGACCGAAAGGGCAGCCGAGGGCGTTGCCCTCGGACCGCCGAAGCTGGCTCAGCGATTGGTCTTGCCGCTGTCATTCATGGTGTTGCCCGACTGCTTGCCCTGGTCCTGACCCTGGCCCTGACGCTGCGTGCCCTGATCGTCGTCGGACATGCGGCCGCCCTTGTCCTGGGAACCGGCATCCTGGCCGCGTCCCGGCGCGTTCTGACCGGGCTGCTGGCTTCCGCCCTGCGTGTTCTGGTTCTGCTGGTTCTGCGGAGCCTGATTGGTCTGGTTGTCCTGGTTGTTCGGCATCTGAGTTCTCCGTGGTGCGCGACGTGCGCACTCGACGATGGCAACCGGCATGCCAACGTCTCGGCCCCTGTTTTCTGCGGAGTTCCCCGACACGCCTCATTGCAGAACAACAGGCACATCTGAGGTCGGCGTGCGAATCGCGAGATGATGACCGAATCTGAACGAGCAGCCATGCCACTACTTGTGGAACGTTGCCTTTTGTATTCCGTCGGAGCAGCTGGTTGGGTCGAGCCTACTCGGGCGCTGGTGGATGCGGAATCACGCAGGGACCACACGCTGACCGCTAGAAAAGTGTGGGCGCCCTCCTGTAGCCATGGGATGCGATGCCGAGAACGTCCTTGCCAACCGCAGCCGCTGTTGCGACCTGGCGGCCAAGCGTGAGGATCGAGACAACACCACCAAGAAGGGATACGTCATGGGGCTGACCGAATACCGACGGAAACGCGATTTCAAGGCGACGCCCGAACCCACCGGTGGCGGTGCCAAAGGCGGCCAGCGTTCGTTCGTCGTACAGCTCCACCATGCCTCCCGGCGACACTTCGATTTCCGCCTGGAGCATGACGGCGTGCTCAAGAGCTGGGCAGTCCCAAAAGGTCCGAGCTTCGACCCGGCAGTGAAGCGAATGGCCGTGGAAGTCGAGGATCACCCGATAGCCTACGGGTCGTTTCAGGGCGACATTCCTGAAGGCCACTACGGGGCTGGTCACGTCGATATTTTCGACGAAGGGGTGTGGATCCCCGAAAACGATCCCCGCGAAGGCCTACGGAAAGGCGAGCTGAAGTTTACGTTGCAGGGCGACGTGCTGCGCGGCTCGTGGGTGCTGGTGCGCACCCGCAAGGATGGCAAGCAGCAACAATGGCTGCTGATCAAACACCGGGATGAATACGCTGGGCATAAAGAAGCCAATGACTTCGTGGATCCCGCGACGGATCGGCCGTGGTCCAAGGCGAAGCGCCGCAAGGCATGGCCCAAGATGGCCCTGGCAAAAGCATCTGCGGCGCCTGCACACTCGAAGGCAGACAAGAAAACACGAGGAACGCGCGAGGCGATTCAGGCCGCTGCGTTCGAACCCGAGCTGTGCCGTTCCCAGGACGTCGCCCCGACAAGACCGGATTGGCTGCACGAAATCAAATGGGATGGCTACCGGATTCTCGCTTCCATCGTGCGCGGCAAAGTGCAGCTGTGGTCGCGCAACGCCATCGAATGGACAAGCAAGTTGCCGATGATCGTCGCGGCGGTAAAGCGGCTAGGACTGCGTAGCGCGCAGCTCGACGGAGAACTGGTGGTTGTGCGTGGCGGTGGCGCCGACTTCAACGCGCTGCAGGCGCGTTTGTCGGGCGAGGTCGAGGACCCGCTGCTGTATGTGCTGTTCGACCTGCCGCACCTCAACGGCCGGTCGCTGCGCGATGTTCCGCTAATCGACCGCAAGGAAACCTTGCGCGAGCTGCTGGAAGCGCATCCGCAGCCCGAGTTGCGCTTCAGTGAACACCAGGTGGGTAACGGGGCCACTGTGTTTGCTCAGGCCACCCGGGGCGGCCTGGAGGGCATCGTCAGCAAGCGCGCGGACAGCGCCTATACCGGCACGCGCAGCGGTGCGTGGGTGAAGGTGAAGGGCCGCCCGAGCGATGAGTTCGTGGTGATCGGCTACACGCCGCCGAAAGGCGCACGACAGGGCATCGGTGCGCTTCTGCTGGCAAAGCCCAAAGGCGATGGGTTGACCTACGTAGGACGCGTCGGAACTGGCCTATCCAATGAACTCCTCGCCGAAATGCTCAAGCGGCTCAAGAAACTGCACGTCAAGACGCCTCAGGCGGACCTCACCCTCCTGGACAAGAAAGACATCGCCGTAGCGCAGTGGGTCAAACCGGCGGTCATCGTCGAGGTTTTCTTCCAAGGGATCGGCGGTCAGGGACTGCTCCGACAGCCGGCGTGGAAAGCGTTGCGCGAGGACAAGACACTGGCCGACCTCAAGCCTAGGGCGTCGGACGGCGCAGCGACTGGTGAGCCGCGCGCAGCCAAGCGCACCAAGGCTGCGGCGAAGCGAGCCACCTCGAAGGCAACACCTGCGAAGTCCGCCAAGCCGTCCACCGCCGGCAAGCTGACCAGTCCCGAACGCATTGTGTTTCCGGAGCTCGGCATTACCAAGGCCGATGTCGCTGCGTATTACGAAGCGGTCGCACCGCTCCTGTTGCGTGAGCTGTCGGGCCGACCCGTATCCGTGGTCCGCTGTCCAGACGGCTCCACAGGGCAATGCTTCTTCCAGAAACATGTCATGCGCGGCTGGGGCGAGCACATTCACGGCGTGGAAGTGCAGGAAAAAAAGGGCAAGTCGGAATACCTCTGCATCCAGGACGCCGAGGGGCTGCTGGAGCTGGTGCAGATGAATGTCCTGGAACTGCATCCGTGGGGTGCGAAGTCCTCCGACCTCAATAACGCCGATCGCTTGGTATTCGATCTCGATCCACATCCGACGGTTGGCTGGGATGCCGTGGTCGCCGCCGCGCGCGACGTGCGTGCTCAGCTGAAATCCATCGGTCTGTGCAGTTTCTTGCGCACCTCGGGTGGCAAGGGGTTGCACGTTGTCGTGCCGCTCGATCCGCCCTGCCCCTGGGAGCAACTGCGGGCGTTCGCGCAGGCGGTAGCGAGCGCCATGGCGGAACTCCGCCCCGACCGTTACGTGGCGGTGGCTGGCGAAAAGAATCGGATCGGCAAGATCTTCATCGACTACTTGCGCAACGGCCACGGCGCGACGGCTGTGGCGTCGTATTCGCTTCGGGCACGCCCGACCGCCGGTGTTGCAATGCCGCTCGCCTGGAGTGAACTCGGCAAGGTGAAAAGCGGCGACGCTTTCACTATCCAGAATGCGGTGCAGCGCATTCAACGACGCAAGGTAGATCCGTGGGCCGAACTGGACTCCGTCAAACAGACCTTGCCCCGCGTGGGCAAGACATCGAAGCGACGGTGAGCCTCTGATCTGATCCACCGTGCACGGTATTTTGCCACGGCGAAGTTGGCATGCCTCTCTTCTTCCGAGCCGCCGAAGTTTTCCGTCAGCCGTCTGCTTGCACCGAGGGACGCACCCTGCGCCACCGGCGGTCAGCGAAAAAGGGGCGCATCTGCGCCCCTGACCGTGGCCCGCCGTGTAGCGAGGACAGCCCAAAGTGTATGCATACGACACAATGCAGCGCGTCGGCGCCGTAGTCGCCAACTTCAGGTCCCGATCGGATGCGATTTGCACGAGGAACTTCCAGTAACCACATACGCTTCGCCGCTGCCTCAATTCTGGCGCTCGCCGGTTCTCCGGCGAGCGCACTGGAAGCCGACGCTCTGACGATGGAAAGCCTTGCGTTTGCGGGCGGAGCCGCCATCGGTCCCTGCGCAGGGCCATTTCTATCCACGACGGCTCGATACCTCACGTTTACCTGCGTCTCGGACGACATCGTGCAAGGCGACGCGAACGAGCGTAGCGACACCTTCATCAAGGACCGGAACACCGGCGCTGTCGAACGCGTCAGTGTCGATTCCAACGAGCAGGAATATCGCTTCGGCAGCGGTGGGGGCTTCCCATCGGTCGATGGACGCTATGTCGTGTTTACCTCGGCCGCTCCACTGCACCCGGATCTGACTTTCACCTATACCGGATTCGGATTCGGCAATCCGTTTCTGCGTGACCGCCAGCTCGGAACTACCGAGCTTCTGGGACGGACTGCGGCCGGTGGTTTCGCGCCGCAAACGGGATCTGCGCAACTGACCGGGGTTTCGTTCGCGACGAATCGGGTGCTGTTTACTTCATCATCAAACATGATCGACGCGTCTACGCCCGCCATCCCTCGGCCGACTCAGGTGTATGTGCGCGATTGGAAAACCGGTGTGGTTACGCTGGTAACTCGAACGCCGAGCGGCACCTTCAGCATGGGAAACGCGTCGGCCAGCACGCTGTCGGCCGATGGCCGATGGGTCGCCTTCATAACCTACGCGTCGGATCTCGGTCCGGCGAATCCGTCGGAGACGGAGCAGCTGATGCTCCACGACTTGACGACGGGTTTGACGAAGCGTTTGAGCTATACACAAACCGGCGGCGAGTTTTCGGGAAACCCGTATTACCAAGGCAGTGGCGGACGCTTCTCCGCCGACGGTCAGTTGCTGGTTGTTGAAGCGAACAGCGATGAGCTCGGACCCGGCGATGCCGTCGGATTTTCTGACATCTACGTGGTGCATACCCAGACCGGCCGCTATGAGCTCGTCTCGACGGGCTTCAACGACGCTCGCCCCGACAACGCGAGCTTCTGGCCATCGATCAGTGCTGATGGCCGCTACGTGTCGTTCTTCAGCCGCGCATCCAACCTGCTTCCTATACCGCAAGTCCCCTCGGTCTACGTCAAGGATCGCCTGACCGGGGAAATCGTCAACGTCTCGGCGCCGTTAGGCGCTCCACGAAACTTCTGGGTTTCGCGGACGGACATATCGGCCGACGGGACTACGGTGGCTTTCGATTGGCGCCACCCGGACGCGGACCCCACTGTGGGAAGCCGAACCCTGGTGTATTCGGCTCAGCTCCGTGGTTCGCCCGTCGCGTCATCGGTGGCCATACCAGCCACTAGCCCGCGAACGCTGCTGTTGGGGGCGGTCGCGCTGGTGCTTGCCGGAGTGTTTGCGATCCGCCACCGATCCGGCGATCAAGCCAACTCGCGCATGCAGAAAGGCGCGTAGCGAGTCGTAGCCGCCGCTGCAGAAAAATGGGGGCGCACCCTGCGCCCCCGAATCGGCTGCGCGTTTTCGCAGCCGCAGCACCGGACGGGTTAGACCCCGGTGCGGTTGCACTCTGTTTCAAGCCAAGTTCGGATGACGGGCAGCCAGCTCGCTGCTGCCGGTCCCACCACCGCACCACTCACCACGGCGTCGCGCAGGTCTTCAGGGATTCCGTGGTCGGGCACGTCGCGGAGGACTCGTTTCAGCTCCTGGCGCAGCCTGAACTCCGGATCGAACCCGACCTGATGCGGTGAGGCTGCTTCTGCCACGAGTGAGCAGATCCGCTGGATCTCGAAATACATGCCTTGGCTCGCTCAGCCTGCCGGTCGGCTGTCACCGGCGTAGCGGTTGTCCCGTCGACCATGGACCGCCGCAGCGGCGTCGAACAGGGACTGGTCAACTTCAGCGACGTCCAGCAAACGGCACGTCGCTCGACCCTCAGAGCCGACAACCACGGCGTGCGCATGCGGTGTGGCCACCGAAATCACGGGAGGTGCCGAATTGCGAACGATGGGCACCAAGGTGCCGTCCTCGACTGCTGCAACCAGCCCTGGCCCGATCTGAAATGCTAGTCGGTGCGCGCTGATCAATGCCGGACACGGAGATGCCAACGTGAGACGAAGAAAGCGCTGGCGCGCTTCCCGCACGACCACGCTGTGGTCACTCTCGACGGCGAAGGCACGCACCCGATCGGGACGAAAGCTCGGGATATCCGTCAGCTGTTCGGCCGCTCCTGAGCTGCCAGCAGGCGCGGAAAAGGCGGTCATTACGAATAGCAAGGCGAGCGCGGTCGCGGCCGCCGAAAGGCACCGTGTCATTGGAAATACCTCATTCAGAAGGGATCGGTGCTGAGCGGTGTCGGATCCGCCTAGCATTGAGTACATAGTATTTATGTACTTGGAGTTTCGCTAGTGAAAAAGCGTTGGTTACGCTAGGTGAAAACCCTCAGGCGGACACCATGAAATCGATCCACAAACCCGAGTTCCTGTTGTTTCGCGCACTGCTGCGAGACGTCCGGACGGGGGCCGATCTGAGCCAGATCGCACTGGCAGAGCGCCTGGGTGTGCCGCAGGCCTATGTGTCTGCGTTTGAACTGGGCAAAGTCAGGCAGGATTTCGTGCAGATCCGAGACTGGTGCACAGCGTGTGGGACCACCCTCGCAGATCTGGCAAATCAGTTTGACGCACGGTGGGCCATAGAAGGCCCCGCTCTGACGCGGCTTGTCGGCAAGCCTGCCAAGAAAGTCGCCAAGAGCGCGACGACGCGTGAGCCGGCATCAGCTAAACCAGCGGCGAAAGCGGCCGGAAAACCCGTCAAGAAGCGTTCTCGCGCGAAGTAACCGCTTACTGAAGCGACAGATTCGGCAGCGGTGCGCTTGCAACCGCCAACCGCCCATCGTATTCGTCGGAAAAGGCAGGGAAGCTCAGCCCGTAGACGGCAAGCAGGGAACGGACATCCCACCAGTCCGGCGGGTCAGTGCCTGCTTCGAACGCTTCCAGGCGTTCTGAAGTGTGTCCCCACTGGGTGGCTGCTTCCGCGAGATCCAGGCCTGCCTGTGCCCGCGCGCAGCGCAGCAGGTATGCCAGTAGATGGTGTTCCAACAGACGTAGCGAGCGGCGTTGCTGCTCCGAGTCCAAGGCGAGTCTCCAGAAGACAGACCCGCGTCGGAAATACAGGGAGATCACCTGTGCTTCCACAGATGTTTGGACTCCACCGCCAGCAGCGCAGGTCATCGACCACTGGCGGCCGCACTGATTCCGACAGCAGCGCGAACTCGAGCGTAGCCACTCCAGGCCATTGAAAGCAATTAGGATTTCCATTCAATCACGCCCTTCTACCGGAAAACACCGTCGCCCGTAATCGGAAAAGGACACTTGATAGATCGAAGCATCGAAGGCGGTCAAGTCGGCTGTCCATGCCCCGCGTAACGCAGAATCCGTAGGTGAGAGGACTTATCCTCAGCTGACAGTGCCACTTGCAGCCTCTGGGTGAAACGGTATGGCCAAGCTCCATCCGCGTGTCGAGTATCCTGACGACCTGGTTTCGTCCGTTCGGACGTTCCAACAGGCGACGCCCGAGCATCAGCGCTGGGCCATCAGCAGCAAGCCGATCTACTTTCTCCATCTGCGTGACGCTGACGGCGACTGGTTCGCTCCGTCCAAGTTCAGCGCATTCATTGGCTTGACGGTCGCCGACTACCACCGCAAGAAGATCAAGCAGCACTACACGGGTGGCGAGAACAAGGCGTGGATCGCTCGCGTCGTGAGCCGCGCGTGGAAGCCATTGTCGGAAGCATCTGCCGCTACCCAGCGCGCCTTCTCCCAATGGTTCACCACCCTGATGGGACGCGAGGTGCCTTCCACCTACGCCGTCTATCTGATGGAACTGCGGGATGGCGGCAGCACAGGCAAGCCGCACGGCGGCTCGTCATCTGGTGGGGACAAGAGGAAGGCTGCTACGGGTAGCAGCACGCAGTCGATGACGCCCGAGCAGCTCGCACGGCGCATCGCTCAGCAGGCGGCAACTGGCAAGGCAGGTGAGGCCATCGCATGGCGTGACGAGATCGACCGCCTGCGACAGTTGGGTATCAAGAATCCGGAGCAGTGCGTCGAGCAAACAGCTACTACGAATGTCGCAGCAGGGTATGACCTCGAAAGCACGACATCGACCGAGCGCCGACTGATTGAGGTCAAGTCCAGCACCGATGGTTTCTCACAAGGTTTCTTCCTGTCACGCAACGAATGGAAGACGCTCGAAGAAGCAGGCGATGGTGGCAAGAAGGCCCCCATGAATGCACAGAAGGCGGCGGAGATGGTCGGAGAGTGGATCGAGAACTCCCAGATCGGCGAGTACTCTGGCTATGCCTACGTCTATACGCGGAAATGCCGGGAATACGTCAACGCCAAAGGTAACCTGGCTTTCCCTGGCGTCATCCTCGTCCTAAGCCGCTGTAAGACTGGCACCCGGGCTACCAACGAGAGCTGATGGCATGACTCCTAAGCGTCGTACCTGCCAAGAGAAAATCCACCAGTATCAACGAGGATATAAGCTGTGACAGAAGAACATGAAAGTATACAGATGCGGCGACAAGAGCTCGACACTAAGACAGCTATTGCCACCCTCGTTTTATTCGTCATCACAACGGCGGGGGTTGTGCCATACCTACTGCTGAAGAAGGATTTCAATTACCTATCTGCGTACTTGGCCTTCGCCTGCCCATGCTTAGCGGCCGTCATAGCAGGAATTGGCTTTCTACATCGAGATAAACCTCCCAAACTGGACGCAATGCGGGCACGTAACGTTGTCTACTACTTTGCGTCTATCTTGCTTCTGTTCTTCGGACTGCTGGCGCAACTGTATCAGCGCCAAGATTCGAGGTTCCTATTTACGATAGTACTTATAATTCTCGTAATAACGGGATTCTTTGGTACTCTTGTTTACCGAAACCGTGCCAATCGTGTCGACTCGGCGCAAGGTTCAACCGAAACGAGTTCTGGGACTGCGAAAATCTGGATACGCCCCATTGATTCTTTTTATTTATTCCTGGCGTTCGTTGCGGGCTTCGTGGTCGCTATGTCGTGGTTCACTCTTCGGTAGCCAGCAAACGATTCATGTCACGGACTCAGCGCGAATGTGATAGCGGCTCCCAAGGCAACAACGAAAGTAGAAGCCACTATCAGCCACTCCGCGACTCTATAAAAAGTCGCACGATTTTCCGGCTGACGATTTGCTCGGTCTTTTACGGAGATGAGTGTTTCAGGCAAATGGTCGCAGGGTGCGATGGTCTTCACTGGGCTGTCCTGTAATCTGGGTAGAGTTGGTGTACGGAACCAGATTTTGAAGGTCTGTCAAGAGCGAACGAAAATGAGACCCACTGAGGTCGTGAAGTTTCCTGCCTGGCTCATCGTCCTCCGGCACTGGCAAATGGTCGAATATCGCAATGCGCTGACGTTGCCTTCGCTCGTTGGAGTCGAGCGCTACGTGAGCGATATGCGCGGAGCTTCAGCGCGCAATGATCTTCGTGCTGTTCTCGATGCGGCACGATCGTGCCCACTGGAACATGCAGGTCACTTTCTGATCTACCACTGCCCGAACGTGCAGACGCTGGTGCTCACGGAGGTCCCGCACTCTCGACCGCCACGTAGTGTCATCTCAATACCGAATCCTGAGAATTCCGACCACTGCAGGCTGGCCGCCGACCTCGAAACACCGTTACCTGAAGGTGACGTATTCGAGCATCTGCTGGACTTGCTCTGCACGCAGTTCTCCGACGTCATCGACCGAGGACACTATTCGCGCCATGGATTGACGTTCGGGCCGATGAGTCCTGCCGACACCGAACGGATCGAGCGCGCATTGAAAGTCGGCTTGCTACCGCGCCCTGCTGAACTATCCCGGTGGCCATTCAAGACGCTAATGTAGGCTAACAAGGCGGGGTCGCCCGCCCTGCTAGCCCTTCTTACCGTTCTTACGGTGCAGCTTGACGATGAGGAAGGGAAGCTTCAGTTGTTCATGGTTGTCCGCGATCCAGCGCTTCTGTTCCTGGCTCAGTTTGTCGCCCGATGACTTCACCTCGATCAGCAAGACGTCATCGCCACGATAGAGCAGCAAATCCGGCCACCCCAGGTAACGGCCCCAGTAGTTAGCGATCAAGTAGCGCAGAATCGAAACGGTCTGAATAGGGCTGAGAATCTCGATCAGCCGACGTGCTCGTTCGACGGTATCTTCTCGATGCGCCCAGAGATAGTTGCGCAGATCGGCACTCAGTGGGCGCCAGTAGTCGAACAGCCACAGCATGTCTTCCCGATTGTCCGGAAACGTCGAAAAGTGGTCATCGATAGCCTCTTTCCTCCGCCCCGAGTATCCCTCACTACCGAAATCGTCAGGCATCAGCGTCCAAACATGGATCTGCTGCCCGGTCTCTCCATGAGCAGCCCGATCACCGAAGCCTAGAAGGTCGACTCGAGGATCAGCACCATCCTGAATCAGCAGACACATCATCACACCGAACAGAGCATGGAACGGCAGACTCTCCAACGGCATCACGGACCAGCCCTGCGACTCGTAGAGGTGCGTGACGTAGGCTTCGACTGAAACGACTTCTTCGCCGAGGAGGACCACCGCGCCTTTTTTCGGGTGATCAGCGTACGTCGCATGGATCGCTTCTACGTTCACACCATAGCGTTTCAGGATGTCTTCCTGAGAGGCTTCCGAGAACACATACTTCGCCGATGAGCGGTGCTGCTCCTTGATTTCGTTCAGAACCTCTGCGTCTATCGCGGCGTATGCGTTCTCACGATCTTCAGAGGTGGCATCGAGATGTGCTTCCGACCATTCCGCCTTGCGCCAGGTCTCGAGAAAGAATAGCTCTCGCCAGTAGTAGCGCTTGACCTTGGAAGTCATTCCGAAGCCTTCGACGACCGGACAGGGAACGGCTGGTAGTCCCCGGCATTCGGCGCAGATGTTCGGGACAAAACCGAGCGTAACGGGGACATCGATCTGCGTCACCAGCTCTCGAGCCGTAGTGATCTGATGGGCCAGGAACCGTCGGCCAAATGTTTCTGTGCAGGAACACATCATGATCGCTCTGCACGCGTCGCAGCGGTATTTCCGGATCAGCTCGTAGTGGTTGACGCAGGTGATCTGCTCATGAGGACAGGCGGGAGCGGAGGTTGTGGCGTTAGCGGACATGAGTGGAGGTTTTCCTGAGGATTGAGTGCGCCCAACAAAAGAGAGCTTGGAAACATCGCAGCTGAGCTTTCCCACGAAAGATTTGATCGATATCTTAGTTTTTCGACCGTCGCGCAATTTTGTCGGAGCTACATGCTCGACAGTTCAAAATCTGTCGCCACCGTGGCCACCTCTTCAATGGAATGAGGTCGATCCAGCATGTTTTCTCAGGAGTTCGCCAGCTCGACTTGTGTCCCTCTGTCGGAAGAGCGTAGATCGTCGCAGACTTGCCCCTCCCATCTTCTGCAAGATTAGTCCCGTTGGGAGCTGGAGAAGCTATTTGCCGAGATCGTTGGCGAGCTACCGCAAGCTGCGCAACAGATTCTCGCCTGGGAAGACCCGGCCTGGCTGCTACTGCAGATACATTTTGTTATGGCCACGCTGCTCGAAAATGGCAGCGCATTGCCCCGGACCACCCAGTTCATCAAGGCTCGGTCCCACACGGACTACGGAGACCGCCTGCATGCGTTGCAGACCTACCAGATGCTAAGTGTCCGGCGATGGTCCGTGCCAACCGACCTGCCACGGAAGAAACGTCGCGCCAGGCGATTGGCCTACACCCGCAACTTGAAATTCACGATGCCCGACGCAGGCTACGATGGGCTGCAGTCATGATTGCAGCGAGTGACGCGGTGCTTGAACCCTACCCGCAGCGCCTGTGACGCGAACGCCCGCGAGCGGCCACCTCTTGTAGGGAAGCCGCCCGTGGTCGGCAGCCAGCGACCGGGACAACCCCTCGCCCACCGAGCGCTGATGCCTCGGAGAATTCCTATTCGGGCATCGGAGATTTCAGAGGCGGAAAGTGCCAGCGGTAGGCGTAGGATGACACTACCCTTAGACCTGCGTGCGCTGAGTCCCCTGAAGCCTCACCAAAGCAGAATCTGGTCATTGGGTGATGCAGCCTTACCGACTGCTGCACCCTGTCGTTGGATCATCGCTGTTGAATCGTGTGCAGACCGCTTTATGCACCGACTCAAGGTAGATCCCGGTCTCGCGATACATCAGATTCAGAATCGGGCTAACTTGTTCTTGCAGTGACGCCACTGCCTCAAAAGGCCGCTGTCCGTCAGCCTCAGGAAGCGCATCTGCAATAGGCTGGAGCCCTTCTGCAATGCGGCGCACCCGCTGCTCGATAGGAGGGTGGGACTTGGCACTGACCGGGTAGAAGATCTGCCCTTGGTCGCGTAGTAGCACGTCACATACGAACTGCTGCGCATTTCGCTCTGCAGCGCCTGGGGGGGCGGGCCACTCCGTCTGGATAAATGCGTCGTGCGACCGTGGCTGAAGCCCGGCAACGCGCTGCACAGAAACAGCTTGCCATTGCTGTGCGACCATATTGAGGTGGTCGACATGCCATAGCATTGAACCCCGCTCGGACAAGACGAGATTTCGATAAGGCGAGATCGGTAGAGTCCGTGTCAGCACCATGAGTGCCATGCCATCGGCCTCCGTCTCGAAGCGAGTCGATGGTGGATCGCATGCCTCCCGCATTATCTTGATCTTCTGCTCGCGATTCTGCTTTAAATCGAGCACCTCAATCCTGCCGGCATATTCTCCCGCGCGACGCTGATAGAGATGAGCCACTTCGTGCGCCAACACGTAGAGGAGACCAGAACTCTCCTTCGCTGCTGAGCTGGCAGAACCGGAGAAGATCTTTACTGCCTGGGCAGAGCACCGGATCTCGGGACGATCGTTCGGGAGTGCGATGCAAACCTGAGCAACGCTGAACTCATCCAGCTTTTCACCGTCCTCTGGCGGCGCTGTGGCGCACCCCTGTGCATTGGTGCTTCCGACGGCTGCATCAGAAATGATGTAGACCGCCATCGTGTTCGGGTTTACCAAGGGCTTACGCGGGTTGACTTCCACCGTATTGAACAGGCGTGGTCTATTGTCGCCCACGTAAGCATCGGCGACAGAAAGTAGAGTCGCCTTGACGACCGAAGCCGATGTACTGTCGAGTCGACACCGAGGCAGCTTCTCTGCCGGTGGCTCGGCGCTGGAGGCGGTCAAGGCCAGAAGCAAGCCCACGAAAGCCAATGCTGGCCGTAAGGAGCGGAACATCGCCTAGTCGCCTCGACGATCTACAAGCACATCGAATGCGACGGCTTCGCCATTGAGCTCTTTCAGCAAAGGCCAGCGTTTGAACGCGTGTTCAAGCAGCGCTTTCGAGGACTCGCGCGCCAGATACATCGCGATCTTGTGCTGTGAATAGTTCTGCAGATCGTAAACCTTCACCTTGCCCCTCGGCATCGACTCGCTGTCCTTGGCCATGTCTCCATGTGAAGGCGTGCCTTTCGGACAGAGCTGCGGGAAGCCCCAGAATACGAAGCCCGAGATCATCCCGTCGCGCCGCAGCTGCGCGATCGCATCCTTACCCTTGTCATTCCAGGGCGTAATGATCGCAATATCGTCAAGGCTCTTGGCCTTAGCGCTACTCAGTTCGACATAGTTGGTATGCGCGTAGAAATCCTGCACGGCATGCAGTGCCTGTCCTATCGAAAAGAACGCCGCCTTGGCAGCCTTCTGCATCGACGCAGGATCATTTCTTGCCTTGAAGCCCTTTGCTTGCTCAACCTGACTGTCCGCTTCGTCGAGCAGCGAACCGATGTAAGCAACGGCCGCATCGAAATCACAGTTGTCGAAATGCGCGCGGGACGAGAACTGATACAGCGAGTCCTGTACGTATAGCGCTTTACGCAGCTCGCCGGTATAGGCGTTGGCAACCAGCTCTTTCACCAGCTTTTCGTGGATAGAGGCGTCGAAGGGGCTACTACAGCCAATGCAAAGCACTACTGTGTTCTGATTCGGCGCCGGAACAGACTCGGGCACCGGATTCGGCTTCGTCGTATCCGACGCACTTGCGCCTCCTACCAGCGAGATCAGCACGAGTGCAGCAGCAAGACAGCGGCCCATAGATTTCCCCTGTGGAAATAGACCTCAGTTGGCGCCACAATCACCAAATGGCGCTTTGTTCCGATCATAGTCGCATGACTTCTGTCCGGATACTGGCATTGGCCCTGCCGGGCGTCGTTGGCGTTCTTGTTGCCGGCTGCGCGTCTGGCAGCGGACCTCCGCCAGTGAACGAAGTGACGCAGCGCGGCTTGGAGCACACCGCCCAGGATCGGCCGCTGGTGGCGACATCCATTGCGCGCGTCAACCGCCTGCTTGCTGGTCGCGCGATCCGGCTCGCGCCAGCCTGGGAGCCTCTCCCACAACCCTCGAACGGCATTGCGTCATACCCCGTGTATCTCATCCGGACACCGGACGGCAAAGGGACGACCCCGGCCGCTGTGCCGAAAGGATGCCAATGCGTATTCGTCGACCCTGCATTTCTCGAAAGCTGGGCTGAGTTCAACAGCCAGGGCAACGGCCGCCTGACCATCGATCGAAAATACTTCCTCGACTTCGTGCTGCTACATGAGGCAGGTCACATCGCCAATGGCACGGCAGCCGGACGATTCGAAAACGGGGGTTGGTCCCCGTTCAATATTGATCCATCCAAAGACAAGACTGCGGAAATCGGCGCTGACGACTTTGCCGCCACGATCCTGAAGGATGCATCGCAACACACCTCAGCCAACAACGACTCGATCCAGGCCAACTGGGTGGTAAACGAACTGGTCAAGGCCAGCTGGAATATGCAGGCTTACCGCACACTGGATGAGTTCGGTGCTTTTGCGATTGGCAAACGCTCGGTCTTCTTCGACAACGGCTACACCCATCCCAACATGGCTTGGCGAATACTGCGCGTCAACCACGCGATTCAACAAAGTGAAGCGACGTCCAGTCTTCTCAAGGCGTTCGAGGAAGCGCGTGAGCGCGGAGAGAAATCTGAACCTCTCTACAAAGCTCCTGAAGCTGGGAGCGATAGCGACTTTTGAGGCTGGCGGCGCCAACCTGCGCATCTACAGAACCCAGATACTGAACGCGTTCGCCCAACGCGCCCAGAGCGTCCGGTCTGGCTCAGCAATCCAGCTGAGTGATGGCGGGCGGCATGCTCTACTCTGGGGGGATGCGCGCGCAGCACCTTTTCTACGAGCGCCGACATCAATCGAAGGCGACCTGGAACCACGTGCCCCCACTGTTCCTCTGCAACGTTAGCGATGCTCACGCATGCTCCTGCCGCGACTCTCCCCATAGTCACTCCACCTTGAATGGCGGGCGCGGCGTCGAAGTGCAATCCGTATCGATCTTCTTCACGGAGCCGCTTCGCACCAGCTCCGTGTAGGCCCGGTCGGCGCAGTCGCTCCAACCCGAGTGGCCCTGCCCGTGCAGGATGATTTCGGCTCGACGAGAGAAGCCAGGGGCGGCATGGGTGGTAAATGCCAGGGGCGTCGCCGGATCCAGATCTCCAGAGACGATCAGCGTTGGCACATCGGAGCGGAACGCCCGCCGATGCCGTGGAGGGAGTTGATAGGTCGGCCAGCGGGCGCAGGCGGCCTGCTGGTTGCGCACTCGGTAGTCGCCCAGGAAGGTATCGTCCGTCTCTGGCGCGATGTCTTGCTCCTTCAGAAAAGCAACGTCCTCGCTACAGGTGAGCGTCAAGAACAGGCCGCTGCTGAACCCCTTATCGAAGTTGCGTGCGTGTTCCAATATGCCGGCGACCGGCGATGTCCAGTCACCGAGATACGCGCGGTGGATCATCCACGGTACCTCAGCCGCACTATCCGTCTTGTAAAGCAGGTAGCGCAGGTATTCGGCGACACGCCCTCTACTCAGTGGCGCCTTAATGTCGCTGCCGGGAACTGTGACCGAGACACCGGCGTCGAGACGCGCCATCACCGTGGAAAACTCACCTTTCAGATCCGGGTAGGCCTTCGCACAGGCGGCTTCCGCTGCGCAGGCTTCGAACGTCCTGTCCAGGCCCGATTGCGCCGCACGCGCGAACGGCAGCGGTGTTGCGATATCGATGGGCACCAGGCTTCCGAGGTAGGCCGTCCGCACCGACTTCGGGTAAGTCCGCATGTAGTGCTGCGCGGCACGGGTGCCGTAGGACAGCCCATACAGGTTCACCGGCCCATAGCCCAAGGACTTGCGCACCGCTTCCAGGTCGTCGGCGAAATGCCTGAACGAAAACTGCGAGACATCCACCTGTCCCTGCAACGCCTTTGCACAGCGGTCGACGGCGTCGGGTGGCAGGAAATCCCGCAAGTTGGCCTCGGGATGCTCCGGTGAAAATAGCGCGCAGTTCAATGGCGCAGATCGCCCTGTTCCCCGCTGGTCGATGAAGACCAGATCTCTGTCACGGTTGTAGCTCGCCAAACTCTCGCCAATGTCGGCCACCGAGTCTGTGGCCGCCTGCCCGGGTCCACCGCTGAGGAACAGGATGGGATCGGGCTGCATCGCCTGCGCCTCGGTAGCGGGCACAACGACCACATACAGAGAAATCCGGCGACCGCTGGGGCGACGGGCGTCCTCTGGCACTTCAATCACACCGCAGCGCGCTGGCCGATGAAAATCAGGGATCGTGCAGGGCGAAAGGGGTGGCGACGGAGCAGGGGCTGCGCCGGAAGTCAAGGTAGTCCCCACGGGCAGCAAGCCCGCCAGTATCCAGGCCAGCATAGGCAGGAAGATCGGACTGAATTGAGGCATGCGCATGGCAATCGTCCTGGGACTCGTTGCCCTGCTGATGCATTAGCACTGAGAAAGGTTTAAATGTAGCAGGCGCCCACCAGCGCGATTTTTGAACCCTTAACCATCGGATCCCTGCAATGGCCGCAAAAAAGCTTCTTCACGTCAAGGATCAACCGTTAGCGCTGTGTTTCATCGCCTGGATGCGCGACTACGATGGCGTGTCGAATGAAGACACTCCCGTATGGGACAGCAAGCGCAGAGAAGGTGGAAGAGTTCCATTGCCGAAACGCGCCCGGGCAACGTATTTCCTTGGCGAGAGCTCGAACTTCACGAAGGCGCGGGACGCGAGCGATAGACCTCGGTTCTTCGGCCACGTCCAGGCTCGATTCAATACACGTCGCCTGGGTGGCTCCGATGAAGTGGCTGAGGGGGTGACGATCATCTGGTGTGCGTCCGACATGCGAGATGCTAATAAGGTCCGCGTGGTCGGCTGGTACACCAATGCGACGGTGTTTAACTCGGAACAGAAGTTCGAGAAAGGGCTAGCTCCGAAGGATCGCCACCTGTTTCCGTTCCATGACGGATTCAACGTTTCAGCAGCGCAACGCGACTGCACGCTGCTGCACGAAAACGAACGCCCCGTCCTGCCCGTAGTCCCCGGTGACTCCACGCGCTCTCGATGGCACGCGCAGAGCAAGAATTGGTATGGGGATGAATCCAAGAAGTTGGAGAACTTTCTGCAGCGCGCCATCGCGCTCGACCCGAAAATCATCCGAGCCCAAGAAACCGACGGCGAACGAAAGCCGATCACCAAAAAGCAGATCCTCCAGACCGTCAGAGATCGCCAAGGGCAAACAGATTTCCGAAACGCTCTGCTCGTGGCTTACGCAGAACGCTGTGCGATCTCAAACTACGTCACTACGGATCTGCTGGATGCCTGCCACATTTACCCGGCAAGCCATGACGACGCCACCAACGGCCTCGAAAATGGACTGCTCCTGAGAACGGACCTTCATACCCTCTTCGATCTCAACCTTCTCGGTATAGATCCTGAGGCCCGAACCGTATGGATCTCTCCTCAGGTGAAGGACGCGGCCTATCGCGACCTGCACGGCAAGCGGCTACGGCCGCCCGAGGCGGGCTACGCTAGCCCGTCGGACGCCAACCTGGCTTGGCACTGGGAACGGTGTGAAGAATGAACCGGTCGGCTCGGCGAGGGAATGTCGCGAACTACTTTTGGTTGAGTTTCCAAGACCTTGCCTGCTCGGATCAGCGGGCCGCCAGATACCCTAGAATTACTCCACATTGCCCAGCAATAAGGAAGCCATAAATGGCCTACGCCGCCGAAATCAGCCGTTCAGCTCCCACTGCGTTTCTTTTCATGGTGGACCAGTCGGGATCCATGCAAGACACGATGCCGTCGGGCCGCACGAAAGCTCAGTTTGTCGCCGATGCCCTCAACAAGACGCTGGCCAGCTTGATCGCCCGGTGCACCAAGTCGGAAGGGACACGAAACTATTTCCACATTGGCGTCCTGGCGTACTCGGACAGCGGCACGCGCAACGGGTTCCAGGGAGCGCTGGGAACAGCGATCCTGCATCCCATCGCCAACGTTGAAGCAGCGCCGCTGCGCGTAGAGGACCGGAAGAAGCGCATCGATGACGGCGCAGGTGGGCTTGTTGAACAAACCGTGCGCTTCCCCGTGTGGTTTGAACCCCGCGCCTCGGGCGGAACTCCGATGTGCAGCGCAATCACACGTGCCGCCGAAGAACTCGCCGCCTGGAGCGACGCGCACCCAGAAAGCTACCCTCCCACGGTCATCCACATCACGGACGGCGAGTCTACGGACGGCGACCCCGAAAGCCTCGCTACGCAACTGCGGCAGATCGGGACGAACGATGGCGGCATTCTGATGTTCAACCTTCACGTCAGCACATCCGGTGCCGAGCCAGTGAAGTTTCCGTCGAGCGAGCAAGGCCTACCCGACCACTACGCGTCCCTGCTCTACCGCATGTCGAGCCCGTTGCCGCCACACCTTCAGCGAGTCGCATCCGAGAAAGGATTCACCGTCAACAACGAATCGCGGGGTTTCATGTTTAACGCCGAGGCGCCCGAGATCGTCGACTTTTTCGACATCGGCACCCGAGCCGCGCAGCTGCGCTGATCGGCAAGGTGGACATCCTCTTTTCCGGCACGGTCTCGAAGGAGGCCGACTACGCCGACCAGAACGAAGACACGCGGGCGGTCGATGCCGCCCGAGGCCGAATCGTCGTGTGCGATGGCGCGACCGAATCGTTCGACGCCAAAGGTTGGGCGTCGGCACTGCGCGATCTGTTCGCGCGCACAGGGACGATCGATGAGCCGGGGCTTGAGGCAGCCATCCAGCAAGCAGCCGCCGACCACGATGTCAGTGCGCTGTCCTGGTCGCTCCAGGCGGCCTGGGAGCGCGGCAGTTTCGCGACGTTGCTAGGCCTTAACTGGGATGCCGCGACCCGATCGTTGCGCTTGTGCTGCGTGGGTGATTCCTTGTTCTTGCTCCGGCGTCAGGATGGGTCAGTCGAAACATTTCCCTACCAGAGCGCCCAAGAGTTCACACAACGTCCCCAACTGCTCTCCACAGTTCACGCACACAACGCCTTTATCACTGACGCCGGCTTTACCGCGACATGCCTGAGGGAGTGGCATGTCACAGCCGACGAGGAAGCCACCGTGCTGTGCATGACCGATGCCCTCGGCGCTTGGCTCTTGGCCCAGCTGGCCTCAGGAAACTCCGGTGCGCTTGATCGCCTCGCCCACTTGCGCGACGAAGAGGATCTGGTTCGCCTGGTCGAGCTTGAGCGAGCAGCGGGACGCATGCGGCGCGACGACACGACCCTGGTGGTGGCCCGCCTTGACCCTAGCCCTGCCTGACAGCGATGAGCTATCCGTCGATCAATGCCTACCAGGACGCACTGCAATCACCGAGGCTGGTGTTCACCGACCCGGAGCTGAAAAGCGCCACCGTGGCAAAGTCTGGGCTTGGACTTCCCGTCCTTCGTTGCGGTGGGTTTGCGCTGACCTACAGCGTGCAAGCCGGGAGCAAACGCTACGCCGTTCGCTGCTTCCACAAGCAGGCCCTGGATCTCGAGCGCCGCTACCGGCTGATCGCGGACCACCTGAAGAAACTGGCCTGCCCCTACTTCTTGCCGTTCGAGTTCCAGCCGCAGGGCATTCGCGTCGACGGGGCGAGTTTTCCCATCGTCAAGATGGCGTGGGCCGAAGGCGAAACCCTCGGTGATTTTCTCGACCGGGAGCACCAGCGGCCAGCTGTTCTCAGCACACTGCGGGAATCGCTGCAACGGCTTGCATCATTTCTGGAGTCGCACCATCTCGCTCACGGCGACGTCCAGCCGGGCAATGTCATGGTGAGCGACGGGGGCCGAACCGTCCGACTGATCGACTATGACGGCATGTTCGTCGACAGCCTACGCGGCCAGGCCGCCAACGAGCTGGGCCAGGCGAACTTCCAGCACCCGCAACGTGCGCCCCAGCACTTCGACGAACGCCTTGATCGCTTCTCGTTCCTCGCTTTGGACGTCGCACTCCAATCGTTGGGCCACGTGAAGGACCTGTGGCGACAAACCAACTCCGATCCGGACGGCATCGTGTTTCGTCGCAGCGACTATCAATCGCCCGGCTCCTCGAAAACCTTCGGCATGCTGGAAGGCAACGCCGTTGTCGGCCAGGCCGTGCGCGATCTGGCGGCGGTGGCAGCATCCGCGTTTTCCGCAACACCTTCGCTGGCTGAGTTCCTGGGGCGCCGCAACATTCCTCAGATCGTGGTGGCATTCGGAGCGAGTGCTTCGGCCGGGCCGAGCACGTATCAGGGAGCATTCGCCGTCCTGGACGCCCGCGATTTCGACGGGGGCCTTGCCTGTGTCGGCGACAAGATCGAACTCGTCGGACGCATCGTCGAAGTAAGCAAGAACCGGACGAAGCACGGTGCTCCCTACCTGTTCATCAACTTCGCACCCTGGAAGGGTCGAGCGGTGAAGCTCAACATCTGGTCGGAAGGTCTCAAACAGCTGGGAGCAGTTCCGGACAGTGCCTGGATCGGCCGTTGGATCAGCGTCACCGGCCTGATGGAGCCGCCCTACAGCAACGAAAAACACGGCTACACCCACCTGGCCATCACGATCCATCAGGCCAACCAGATGCATCACATTAGCGAAGCTGAGGCATCCTTCCGGCTCGGGGCGCGTTCACGCCCGACGACGAGCGCGCCAGCTCCCAGAAACACAGATGTCATCCAGCGCATGGGAGGAAAGACCGCCGCGCCTCCTTCAGCACCGAGAACTGCGCCGGCGGCGCCATCGCGGTCCGCAAACCAGCAAGTGCTGGCGAAAATGCGGAAGTCAGCGCCGCAGCCTCCCCAGCCCCAGCCGACCATTGCACCCGCTCGACCGGTGGCACCGCCCTCCACACGCTCAGCGCCCACTGCGGATCCATCGTTGTTGTCGCGAGCAATGAAGTGGCTTCGGAAGACATTGTCCTAGCTGAGTCATAGGCATCGAGCAACTCGCCCAGCTCGCCATGCCGACGGAGCATCCCCATTCAGACCGTCCATTGACGCATTTCTAGCGTTCACTTTTACCTTTTCTTCCGCTACTGATGGCGAAAAGAAGTAGCATTGATCTGCAGACAGCGAGGTGGCCAGCATGCCTACAGATGACGAATCTTCAGAAAGCCGGCAAGGCAAGCCAGGGTGGAAATCGAGATCACGCTCTTCACTCACGCTAAACGTGACTCGGCTCGCGGGTGTCGTTTCTGAAACAGAAAGACTGAAGCTTGAAATGAGAAAAGTGCGGAGAAGGCTGAGCGTGTTAGCGAGAGCTAAGGCACCGAGCAGCGAACTGCGCGCACTCAGAGCGAGAATTGCCACGATCAAAGCGAAGATCAGAGACTTACCCGGATCGAACATCGAAGTATCAGTTAGGGATGAGAGGAAAGCTCAATCACCACGCTTAGAACCAAGTCGTATAGACCAGATAACACGAGACCGTCGACGTCATAGGCAAGCAACGCTTGCCGACATACGGTCGGCAATATCAAACGGCATCGATCCTCGGCCGCTAGTCCGACCGGGTCACGAAGCTCATCTCCTCCGAGAGATCGGATCCGTTATTGGCATATCTTCTACAGAAATAGAAAATGCGCTAGCGCCAAACCCCCTAATCCCTGCAAGCTCCTTTAGACACAACAACCGTGATCAAATAGCCGCGCTAGCGCGGCTCGCAATCAACGCACAGGATCTACTTACTGACCTGGAAACTGATCGAACTGGCCCGATTGTTATGCCGATGTGGCTTAAGGATTGGCTGTATCAGTACAGCTTTGCATTAGACGGAAAGCGCCCAATCGATCTATTTCGAACAACAGACGGTATCGTAGCTATTTCAAGAATGCTCGGGGCTGTTCGCAGCGGAGTCTATGTATGATTTCGTCGAAAACAGTATGGCGCATTGCCACCGAAACACGGAAGTATGCGGCCGACGACATCTCAGGTGACGGCGCAGCAAACGACCCGGGGCGGTGGAATCAAAGCGGCGAACGCGTCGTATACACTGCCACTTCCGTATCACTCGCTGCCCTAGAAACTGCGGGCTACTTGTCTGGCCTCAATCTGCCGAACAACAAGTTTCTCTTGGCAATCTACATTCCGAAAAATGTTTGGGCTTCCAGAAAAATATATCGTCCTCAGGATCTTCCACCGACATGGCTCGCCACGCCCGCCGGTCTCGCCACGATCAAAACCGGATCACAATGGTACCAGTCGCAAGAGTCCGCACTACTTCAAGTTCCTTCCGCTATTGTCCCGGAAGAGAACGCCATCGTGATCAACGCGACACACCCCGATGCCGCCGGGATCAATGCCGTCGTCATACGCCAATTTGAATACAGCAGAATCTTCCGAGCAGCCTCAAAAATAGCGGTTGCTACACCGCAAGTTTCGCTTACATGAATCTCAATTTTTGCCACTCAACACCAGTGGACGGTCATCTCTTGCAAATGTGCTGCCCCATTGCCGACGGTCAGCGGCCAGGCCATAACCCTATCCGCCGACCTCTGACACCTCGGAGAATTCCTACCCCGGCATCGGAGATTTCAGAGGCGGCAAAAGCTAGCGGTAGGCGTAGGATGACAGCCGGGTCCACTGCCAACCCGCGAAGCTGGGATACCCGTGAAAGTCTTCATCTCTTACTCGCACCGCGATGCCGCCGCACTTGAGCGGCTCCACACTCATCTGGCGGTTCTTCGCCGCGAGAACCTGATTGACGAGTGGTACGACCGCGAGATCCTCGGCGGTGGCGATTTCAACGCCGCCATTGCCCAGCGCATGGACGAGAGCGAACTGTTCCTGCTCCTGGTGAGTCCAGATTTTCTCAACTCAGACTACTGCTACGACGTAGAGATGAAGCGTGCGTTAGATATGCACGAAAATGGTCAGGCACGCGTGGTGCCTATCATCATCGAGCCATGCGACTGGACTTCTTCTCCCCTGGGCCGCCTCAAGGCCGTCCCGAAAGACGGCAAGCCGATCGCGGAATGGACCAACCCGAATACCGCCTACCTGGATGTCGTCCAGGAGCTGCGGCGGATCGTCCAAGCTTACGTCCAGCGGGCGAAACCCGCGCCGGGTGTCGCCTCCGCGCCTACCAACACGGCAGAACCCGCTGCGTCTCGACGCTACCGGGTCAAGCACGATTTCGATGCCATCGAAAAAGCCGAGTTCCTGGAAAAGTCGTTCGCCGAAGTGCGGGACTATTTCCAGCAGGCTGCCGAGGAAATCACCGGCGTTGACGAGCTGAAAGCTCGCTTCGTATCGTATTCCGCGACGTCGTTCGGCGGCACGCTGGTGAATCGAAAGAAGCAGCATGGCACGGCTCACATTACCGTTCATCGCCGCACCGGAATGATGGGCCTGCCCGACATCTACTTTTCATTCAACGAGAACGCAGCAGCCAACACCTCTAACGGTGGGTTTTCCCTCGAGGTCGACGAGTATGAGCTGTTCTTCTCTGGCTCCGTGTTCGGATTCGGTGACCGCAAGGAAAAACTCAGTGCGCGCGGCGTGGCTGAAAGCCTCTGGATCGATTTCCTGAAACAGGCCGGAGTGACATACGACTGAGCCTGTCTCTATCGCCGCCTCAATAGTAACTACGCGCGTTAACCGTAGTCGTCGAGCATGGATACCTCTACAACGATTCACAGCCAGTCGCTCGAGCACATGCTGGATCGCTCGAACGAACTACATGAATACCTGATTGCACTCCTGGAGAACGCGGAGTTCGACGGGTCGGATCGTGGCATAGCCGCACTCGGGCTTTGCCATCTGGCAATAGAGCATTCAGCGGCCCTCCGCATTCTCCTCGCCTCAGGACTTCCCACTGCTGCCACGAGCCTGATGCGCCTCCAGTTCGAAGCAGTGACCCGCGCGGTATGGGCGATGTTCGCGGCGACTGAACTGCAGGTAGGTAAACTCGACGCGCCGTTGACGATCGAGAGCCAGCAGGCGGCCAAGAACCTGCCGAGCGTCACGGCAATGATCGAAGATCTGGGAAAGGTATCGGGCATCCCATCTGCCAGTGCAGCTCACGCCATGCTGGTGCAGTTCAAACAGGAGTGCTGGCACGCCCTGAACTCCTTCGTGCACGGCGGCATTCATCCGTTGCGCCGCTGCACAGAAGGCTTCCCACTTCCACTGGCGCTCGGCATGCTACGCAACAGCAATGGATTACTCACCATGACGGGCATGACACTGGCAATGCTGACCGGGGATGGCGCCATCGCCGAGTCCATGAGCCAGATCCAGAGCAAGTTTGCCGACTGCCTTCCGAGTCTATTGCCGACACCCTAGCAAGCCCGTGGCGGAAGCACGCGGATAAGCAGTTCTTTTCAGTTGTGGAACCACTGCCCTATATCAAAATTCGTTAGAAGGCGTTGGCCCGTTCGATGGTCTGCGCAAGGTCACTTACTGTTTGGCGCCTTGAGGAAGGTCAGCTTCAACCCACCATCAGGCTCCTTCTCCGCATAGAAAATCACAGCGATTGACGACCCTACGTCGGCAACCAATAGTGTGAGGAGCTTACCCCGCGTTGAACTCTCCATACTGAAAACCGACTCCAGCATGGCCTGAACCGTCGTCACGGAAAGCCGGTCATACGGAAACTTCAGCCTTGCGGCCCAGGCGGCAACGCGCTCATTGCCTTCTGCGGCTTTGACGATGCTGGGGATGCCGCTTTTGCCTCCTACTCGAATTTCCGGAAGAGTGCTCTGACCAAATGCGGTGAGCAGGCAGTTCACATACCCCTTCTCTCCGGCCGCCACCCAGTCCGCTGCTGCTGCCTCCTGATCTGCACTCGAACTGCTGACCGCCGGAGAGGCGGGGCCTGCGTCGGACCGCGCCTGCAGCGCCTTGAGCTCATCCAGGTCGCTGCCATGCGAAGTGCCTTGAAATGCCAGCAGGAAAACGAACGGCAGAAGCATCTTTTTCACGACGGGTTCCCTTAGAAAAAGCATAGACGAAACAGGCGGTAACTATGCTGCGTTCTGCCGGCTTGGCCGGTTCGACCAAGGTCGCGGCGGACCGTCGACCGCCGATCTTCGGTCTCATTAGTTTCCGGGGCAACGTTCGAAGGCCGCCGCACCCGCCTATCCTTCGCGCCGGAATGTCGCACGTAGGGTTTGTTCATCGCTACGACCGTTCTGCCGTGAGAGCCACGCTCCTCTCACGTGAACGAAGAATGTGGAAGCGTTGCCAACGCGCCGCTACCCAGCCATACCCTACTTCGACTTCTGCCGGTCGACGCGGCCGGCGGCCTGCCAGCAGATTTCGCTCGAGCGCGCACTACGACGATGCAGTCCGTGCGGCCGGACGTGCTCTTGCGATCCGCTGGCGGCAATGAGTCAAGGGCGGTGCGCTAGCCTCCTTGGCTCGTCCCTGGCGTCACCGGCTGGCGTCGACGCAGGTGGTGTGCGGCGACATGTGGCCCAGACCTTCGCGCAGCCCTACCGAGACCTGGTAAACCTCGTCGACCAACGCGAATCAGATGGGTCAGCGGGTGCCGATCGCCATCCACGGCTATGACTACCCGCGCCTATCACAGCGCGCTCGTTGGCTTGCGGCACAGCTGAGGCACGGTGCGGGACAGCCTCTGGAATCCGTGGGCCGAGCGTTTGTCGGCGCCTTTGATGCCGTTTTGTCGGAGATTGCGGAGGAATTCTCCGAGAATGTGCTCCTCGCCGATCTACGAGGCATGCTCACCGACACCGCTTGGGTAGATGAGATGCATCCCAGTGCGCGTGGGTTCGCCAAGTTGGCCCGGAAGATTGATGGCGTTGTGCGGAAAGCGGCCACCGATTGACGTCAGTTTTCGAACAGACCCGGCTACTGAAGACGATGGGAAAAAGTGCGTTCGAGAGTATTCTGGCCGTGTTGGTGCGGATGCGTAGTGAGCGATCCGGGCCGCTGACGAGGTCTATACCCCAATGTCTTCGGAACCCGATACCGAATCGCCTGATGAGAATCCTCAACCCGATCCGGCGCCACAGCCCGCCGGCGGAAAGTCTCGCCAGAATCCGCCTCGCGACCAACATGACGCAAACGGCGGTCGCTCGGCCGCCTCCCCCGCCGCAACCGGACCGGCGGGTGCTCTCCTCGAAGGCCATGTAGGCGCGCAGTATCTGCTGTGCCTACTGACCGGCCGTGAGGCGCTTGGCCTTCCCGGCATTTCGGTCAAGCGAGTGGCTTTCCAGCGCGCGAGTCTGGGCCACCCGATGGACGACGTCGTGGTCACCGGCGTTGATCATCAGGGTCAGCCCGGAACACTGGAGGTGCAGGCCAAACGCACGCTTTCCTTCACCGCTAGCGACACCGTATTTGCGGAAGTCGTCGCCTTGGCCTGCCGCTCCGCAGCGAAGCCGGAGTTTCTGACCACCCGCTACGAACTGGCAGTGGCCCTAGCTCGATCGTCAACGAAAGTCGACCAGCACATACAGGTAGTCCTCAGATGGGCAAGGGACTACCAGGATCCGGTCGAGTTTTTCGATCGCTTGAACCAGACGGGCGTCGCCAGTAAGGAAATGCGCGACTTTGTTGCCGTGTTTCGGGAAAACATGCGCGCCGCTGGCGCCCAGCATTCCGATGAAAACGTCAGGCTCTTGCTGTCGCACTTTCAGGTGCTGGTCTTCGATTTGGAGTATCCGGGATCGTCTTCTGTTCATTGGGCACGAGATCGGTGCGCTGCGGCGCTATCCGATAAGGACGCTCGCAGAGGTTCCGAACTCTGGGACTCGCTGCAACAGATCGCCCTGGAAGTCGACTCAACCGGCGGCGATCTGAACCGGGATGCTCTTCGTCACCGTCTCAGCAGTGAGCGCGGATACCAGTTCGCCGACGAACCTCAGAGGAGCGATGAGTCGACAACAGAAAGCGGATCGGCGGACACCTCGCAGCGCGGTCCTTCGGCCCGTGCCTTCGTCGCCAGAATGCAACCTGGCTTGTCAGACATTGTTGTCGACCGACCAAGCATCCGCTCAAGTGCCATCAAGTACCTGTTAGGAAAATCAGATCGTCCCGTGGCGTTGCGCGGTATGGGAGGCTCCGGAAAAACCATCCTTGCCGCGATCCTTGCGCGCAACGAGCGAGTCGAACGCGATTTTCCCGGCGGGGTGCTTTGGGCAACACTGGGGCAAAGCGCGAAACCAGCGGAAGATCTTGGCGCGATGTTAACCGCGTTGGGCGTAACCGCCCCAACGGGCGACGCAACCGCCAGCTCGGCACTTCTTCGCAACGTGCTGGCAACACGAAAGTGCTTGGTCGTTGTCGACGATGTCTGGTCCATCGAACATGTTCGCCCATTCTTGCCAGGAAAAGGTGGCAGCAGGTTGCTTCTCACGACTCGGGACAGGCGTATATGCCAGGACTTGCACGCCCAGACGGTCGAAATCGGCGCCCTCGAGAGGAGCCAATCCCTTCAGCTGCTCAAGAGGGAGATCGAAGCAGAGCAGACTGGATTCGACGAGGAGGGAGCCCGGGCCTTCGCCATACGTGTCGGCGACCTAGCGCTTGCCTTGCGACTCGGCGCGGTGCAGGTGCGCGATGGCCGCAGCTTCCCCGAACTCCTTGAGGCGATGAGCGAGGCATCTTCCGCGCTATCGCAACTCGATGCGGACGCCGGAGAGATACCTGCGAGCGACGAGGATCAACGTCGGCAGCTAAGTCTCAGTGCCTGCTTCGACGTCTCCATCCGCACGCTAGCACCAGAGATACGGCGTGCATTCTTTCTCCTCAGCATTTTGCGCGACGATGAAACTATTGACGCTATGGAGGCGCTTCCGATCATCGCGGCCACGTCTGCTGCGGATTCGGCAAATGTTCTCCGCGTTCTTTCTCGCAAAGCTCTGTTGGTGGAGTTCAAAACGGACAATCAGCAGCGCTGGCAGATGCACGATCTGATCCACGATCATGCCCGCAGCGCCTACTCGCCCCGGTTCCGAAGCCGATACGCTGAGGGCGTCCCAGCGACGTTGCAGCAAGCTCATTTCGAATGGCTGGAAAGGTGCTGGAACGGAGGCAATTGGTCGGCATGCGCCGACCTCCGCTACGTTGACCGCAACCTAGCGTGGCATGCACAGATGGCGGATCGACCCAACGTCGTGCATGCGCTGATGCGTGAGCAAAATCATGGCAAGCCATCCTGGCTACGTCGGCTGACCCAATCTCAGCTTGGAGCACAGTTCTCTGTCGACGCCCAGCTTGCCGCAGAGTTGGCGCATCGCGAATTGGTGTCGGGTCGCAAGCCTGCCGTTGACAGCTACGTCGATCTACTATGGGCCACCGTCGCACGCGCATCTCAGATAAGTAAAGCTCAGAAAAGCTCGCCACCGCTGCTGGCACGTCTCGTGTCCGAGGGCGTAATAGGCCTTCGCGATGGACTCGCCCAAATCCGCATGCGGGACGATCTGACGCGCGCTTGGTCGTACGGTTGGCTTCTGCCTCACTTGGCGGACAACGAGCGGTCCAAGGCCGAAAGCCAGCTGTTTAGCATCCTGACAGGTATTCTACGAATCGTTCCGGAATCGACTGCGCTCGAAGCCGTCGCCCCGAACGCATCCCCTGCGCTGCGGCGCCGCCTGATCAGATTCGCAGCAAGCGTTTCGGCTCAAGCGCACGCAGTGATTCTGGTGCATTTGCTGCCGCTGGAACCTCAGATACAGCAGGCCAGCCTGGCCGAGTTCGCGCGACGTCCTTGGCGAACCAAACCGGAAAAACGGAGCGCCTACAGCCGATTGCTGGAAGCTGGCCTCAAGCCACCTGGCACAAGTCCGAACCTGCTTATCGCCCTGGCTGAAGAACCGAGCACTGGCATCCTGGAGTATCTCACGCATGCGATACCCTACTTGCCAGACGGTTTTGTAGGCCTTTGGCTCGACTTGCTGCAACAGTCAGCGCCAAGCTACCTACTATCGCTTGTTCAGCAGCAACAGATACCGCTGAGCGGTTTCCTGCTCAAAGAGATCCAGCAACGCGCCATCGACACCGCCGACCCGTTCGCCAGGGCTGCTCTATTGGCGGCGACCGCCAAGATTTTGCCGGCTGATGAATGCGCCGCAGTGCTGAGCCAAGCGGTGACGCAACTTTGTGCAATTCAGAAATCAGACTGGCGCATACCTCTTCAGATTTTCCGGGCTAGTAAAGGCCTGGAGTCCACGGCGCGCGAAACTTTGCAAATTGAAGCATGGGTCCGCGCTCGTGATGTTGGATTCGACGTATTCGGTGCCTCACATTTCGCCGAGCTGACGGATGGGCTCACGCCTAGCGTCGCGCGTGAAGCCGCCGAGCTGATCCGGTCCGCCAGCGCCAAATCAAGAACCGGCTGTCTGCCCCACCTGATCGCGGCATCGCCATCGACAATGACACGACAGCTTACCGAACTTCTCACAGAAACCACTCTCCAGTACAAAGCATATGCTGACCTAAAGCCTTGCATCGATTTACTGCCTTCCGATCAACTAGCATCCCTTTTCGCAGCTTCTACCGCACTGGGACCACGAGAGGCGGTACTGGGAAGACGGAATGTGGAGGCTTTCATCAAGGCGCAACCTCCTGGCTCACTGCCGGCGGAAGTGTCATGGAAGACGATTTTTCTCTGGGCGACGCAACCCGAACTCGTAAGGGCTCGCGCCGAGGAGATTGAAGGACTCTCGGAGCAGCTCTCAGCGAACGTTCAATCCTTGGAAACCCCCAAGTTGCTGGCATTTTTCAGCGATGCGCTGGTCAACGCTACGGAGTTGGACCGAGAGAAGCTGTGCGCCTTGATCGAGGCAATCGCCATCCCGCTCGGACAGGTATTTGATCAAGACCAACTCGAAAGGCTGCGAACAGCGACGGAACAGGCTTGCAGCCTGTATGCCTGAGGATTGTTCGGACGGCCTCGTTTTGTTGCCTAGGCAGCAGCAAGTCTGCCGGGTCGGTCGTTCGCCCCCACTTAGATGAACGAAGAATCTTAAAACAAGCGGGAGAATCGGTGTGGGATCCCTACTCTACGACTTCCTCAACGAAAGCGTTCTTTATCAGGAAAGCAGCCTCAGCGACAACTATCGGACGTTGTCTGAGGCAGAACTCCGCGCGGAACTTGAAAAGTATCGCACCTATGTTGTCTCCAACATCGGCGAGCTGCTCGAGGAGATAGCGGAATCCCAGGGTGGAATCCAACTGTATAGTCCCAACGCCATCAATGACATTCCGAGTCTCACGCAGTTTGCCTTTTATCTCGACAGAATCGTTCTGCCAGACCCGATATTTCCCTTTACTGAACCTCGCTCCGATATCGCGGACTCGTTCAAGAAGTTCATGGGCGGAGAAGAAGAAGACCATGTAAACCGCGAAGAACTGGCCGCCGCCGTACGACTCGTACGCCAAGTAACGCCAATGGCGGCATTCGGCTATCTCAAGTTCTTTCCCGCCTCTCTTTTCGTTGAACGGCCACGCGAAATACCGATAGTTTCGCCAGTTGCAGAGCTTAAGCTCGTTATGCCAGCAGAAACCCTAGACGTCTACTTGAACTCCGTAAAGGTCAGACTGCTTCGTAAGGAAGGCCATAGTTTTTTTGACGACGAGAAACTGTCGATCAGTCGTTACATTGCCATAGATCTCGGCGACGAGAAATTCTCATACATGTATACACTTATGGAGCAGCGCGTTCTGGAAATGGACGAAGCGACGCGCACCGCGAGATTTTCTCTTAGCCTTCCAGAAAACGATGTGTCGGCAGGTGCATTCGAAGCCTGGGTGGCGCAGTCCAAGCGCCAGGCGGTTCTGGATCACTACTCGAAACTGCGCACAGACATCCAGCTGTCGGTTGCGTGCAAATCTATGCTCCTCACCGGGTCAGCATTCTCCAGTGCCGTCCTCCAATCGGGCGGAGAATCTCGCCCAAATGTGGCGCGCGACGTAGCAAACGCAGTCGTGTCACTGGACGTTCCCTTCTTCCGTGAAGTTGACACGGTCGCTCTGATGCGCGCACGGCAAGATGCAGAAGCGTTCAGCTTATTCAGGCGTGAACTGGAAAAGCAACTTCGAGACCTGAGGCTTGAAACCGATCCGGCGAAGCTGGCGCTAAAGAGTCAGAACGCGCTGCACGAACTGACGGAAGTGCAGTTGACCAAGGTTGGACAATCCATCCCCGGCATTCGAAGGAAGTTCCTTGGCGAAGCGGCAATGGTTGCTACAGCCGCGCTGACTTCGACAGTAAACCTGGGGCTTTCCGTGCTTGGGTCAGCGTACGCGGCCGCGTCCGCATTCAAGTCCTATTCGGATTACCGGAAGTCTGTCCGCGAGAATCCGGCGTACTTTCTCTGGAAAGTTAAAAAGGGCTAGGCCTGCTGGCGCTTCCGAACCGCGTCATTAACAAGTACAGATTCCGTCTGGCAACTGCAACACGTAGTCGCAATCGATGCTCGCCCAACTTTCAGCGGAAAGTTGCCCAACTTTCACCGGAACGGGTGCCAAACTTCGTCGGAATACGCACTTGCATATTCCGGCTTCGCTGGTCAGGCGTTCCGGTGAAAGTTAGTCAGGCAGGACACTCGGCCCGGATGACCCTTGAACCGTCTTTTTCCAGAGCTAGGCCACCTTAGCGCGGACAAATAGCGTTCAACGGCGTGTGACGATGGCGAATGTGTAAGAATCTGGCGAGAGGCTGTTCTCGTTTCGTATAACGAATCGTTTGCGCCAGTAAGCAGTGCGTGAGAGTAGCGTAGAGCCTGGCAACAAGGGTCGGCATGCTTGAGCGCGGAAATCCTCGTTTGATTTCGCACCTACAGAAAACGAGAACGGCGCCAGCGAGTGCGTATCGCTGGCGGCCAGCTCGGCAGTCAGAAGGGACTCATTGGTTCGTCAACGGACCGAATGCGAAAACAGTCATCGCAGAGCCTAAGGGTTCCAGGCCCAGCTGCCGGCAAAGTCACCAATGCGTAGTCTTTAGCCGGGTCATCTCCGCAGATACTGCACACTTCCGAATTACCAACCGCGTGAATCGCTGCCTCCGTCATGACGGCCTGCTTGGGATTCCATGCGCGTAGTGAAGCAAACCACTCAGTAGTATGCGGACGAAGCAGCTCAACTGGCTGGGGCTGAACCAGTCCCCTGAACTCAAGCCAGGAAGTCGCTGCCTTGATGCGCTTAGCATGAAAGAAGGTCAAGGTATCGTGGAGTTCAATCATCTGTGCGAAGTATCGGCGAGGGTGCAACGTGTTCAAGGTCACGTATCCCGCGTGGTTCACTACAAAACGATTTTGGGACGAACTCTCGTCTACAAGTAGCGCTTCGCAGTACCACTGCTTCCACTCATCCGAAACACTGTACCCCTCCATCAGAGCGACATGGTACTGCCAGGAGCTCCTTTCAAACTCATCGCGCCACAGCTCTAGGTATCTCGAAGATCGTAGGGCTTGCACCATGTGCCCATCCCCCTCGGGATGCTCCACCAAGTAGGCATCGATGTCGTTGAGTGACTCAACCTCGGAACATATTTTGCGAGCCTCAAGAAGTAAGGCATTCGTTGAGTCCCGCATAGCTCGGACGTTGTCAGTATCCTCACGCCAGTAAATCTCCTCTTCTGCACTGAGGTTCCTAAGAACATTAGGCACTTCTACAAGTGCAACGCTCTCAAGAAGCTCTCCAGGGTGGCAAAAGTCAGCATCCGATACCAAATTGACATCGGCACTGCGATAGGCCTGCGCGACCAATCGCGAACAGAACTGCCTCCGACCCGCTACAAAACCAGCTAATACGCTCTTGGTTGCGCCGGTCATTGTATATCGGGTTCCAATCGCAGCTCTGGCAAAGGAAATGACGGAGCGCAATTGGTCTGCCGTCAGCGGCACCACCGGTCGCAGTACATGAGCGGCGCAGCCCGGTTCGAGAATGATCCGCCCAAGATTGCGTGCGTGAACACCATCACCAGTGGAGTCGATCACACTCGACAGCCCCACACAAATCATGGCGTGAGAGATATCAGCACCGATAGTCTTGCGGATAACTTGGCTTATCGGCTCGGGCGTGGTCGTCAACACAACATCGCCGGGCCGGACGAGGTCGGCGACGAGCACCTTGGGACGTAGGTCAGAAGCATTCATTTCATAACCCCGATGGAATCATGCTGGCTTCGGATTGATGAGTTGCTGGCCGGGCGCTGATCGGATGCAGCTTTCTGGAGAAAGCGACTTACTGTCACGTAGTCGGCGCCGTGCCAAGTAGCGAGGGTACTCGGCTGCAGCACCGAGAAGCTCTCGACCTATTCAGCTTTTCAATCGTCATTGTAGGTGTTCGCGGACCGCCCAGAATTGGCCTCTGCGATCGAGCTGTCTACCTTCAAGCCAGATAGCAGTCGTCTGCGCTGGATCTACACATACTGTTCAGCACCTAAGCACACCACGAATTGCAACGAGTGCTGGGCCGTCAATGAAACCGTGGCCTTTCAGTCCGTTGGTGTTCATCGCACAGCCGCGCCTCTTCCCGGGGACATGCTTCTCGACCAAGAAGGCGAGGACGGAACACTCTGGTCGTAGGAGCTGGCGCCCGATCGCATGCTTTCGCCAGAAGCATGCGATCGGCCCTACCCCCCCTACTTCATCTTCGCCACTTTCTTCGCTGTGCGTTTCTTCAGCCTGACCAGATCTCCGACCAGGAGCTTGCGCGTCAGCGATTCCGCCAGGTCAGTCCCGCCCAGCCACGCTGACCACAGGTCGGGCTCCAAGTTGGACGCTATCAGGACAGATCTCGGTAGCTTGCGCCGAGGCTCGAGCAGTCGCCGCAACACGCGAGCATCCTCCTTATCGATTTCCTCGCAACCCCATAGGTCCAGTACCAACAGACCGACATCCAGCAACTCCTGCAGGAAATGCTTCTCTCGCCGCAACTCCAGTGCCTCATACCAGACCATAAGTAAGTCGGGCACGTCCCAGTAAGCCACCGTATATCCTGCACTCGCCGCCGCATGACCGATGGCGCACGAAAGCCAGGTGCGACCGCAGCCGGGCTTACCGACCAGCAGCAGATTGCTGCCGGTGGCGATCCACTTGCCCTTTGACCAGCGGGCTACGTCCGCCGCGTCGAACCCGCCATCAGGGGTTATCCAGGCATCCGCCAGCATGGCTGTGCTGTCGGGAAGATCGGCGGCAGCCAGCCGCCGCTCTAAGCTCCGGTCAGCCCGCCTCTGCACCTCGCCGTCGACGAGATCCGCCAGGCGGACCACGAACGGCCGGCGATCACCCTTCGTTTCCTGGATCGTTAGCGCCGTCGCCACGTTCGACAGGCGCAGGTGTCGTAAACCGCCCATCAGGCTTTCCAGGACGCTCTCGCCTGAGCTAGTGACCTGACGGGCTGTCACGGTGCGCCTACAGGGACGGACGCGGCCCAGGCGGGTGGGAGAAGCTGCACGTTTGCTCATGCGTCACCTCCCGCACTGCGCTTGGCCAACGAGGCAGCCGTGGTCCGCTGCGTTCGTTGCGCCTCCATAGCACGTCGCCGCACGAGCGCATTGGGAGAATGCGTGCCACGCACCTCAGCCAATGCGTCCTTCACCGCTGCCCGACCCTCCTCGTCTTGGAGGAGAACCAATGCCTGGCGAACGCCCGTGATACTGGGCATCTTGAGCTGCCAGGCCCGCTCACAAGCCTGCTCGATCCGCGCGGCGGTATGGGATTTGGTCAGGTTACGCAACGCGCGTGCCGAGGCCAGACCTTCATGCAGTATTTTCTGTGAGAAGAACTTCGCTACCAGTCTCTCGGTGGATGGCCCACAGGTCTTCGCCCAGATCGTGAAGCCCTCCGGCGTGGCGTCCTTCACAGCGCGATGCGAGGCTGGCATATGTTCCACCGCCGTCGTGTGATGCCCAGCCCGCTGCGATCGCACATGCCGTGCCACCACCTTGCCACCGTGGCAGATCTCCACGACATGCAGACCGACACGCGCCTGCACCTGTTTGCCCGCCAGCGTATACGGCACCGAGTACTCGTGGTGGTCGATCGGAATGTGAAAGTTCTGCGGCACCTTCTGTGGCCCTCGTGTTTCCATGTATACGAAGGGCTTCACGGGCAGCGGTTGCAAGGTTTTACGCTCTTCTCGATCAAAGATGCTTCGACGGGTTTCGCCATCGCGATTCTGCAGCAACCGATCGTTGACGCGGGGTAGCAATGCCGCAATCGCCGCATTGAGTTCTTCGAGCGAATACAGGTGATGCTCGGCCAGCTGGGTAGCCAGCCCGTCCTGGATGATTCTCACCGTACCTTCGACAGCGCCTTTATGACGCGCCTGGTAAGGACCCGCAGGCGTGACCGCCAGGTTGTAGGAACGCGCGAAACCCAGGAAGTGCTGTTGCAGCACGGGCTCTACCCCGGGCTTTATGACGGCAGCTTTCAAGTTGTCGGTGATCATGACCTTGGTCACACCACCGAGAAACTCGAAAAACCGCGTGCAACACCACAACCAGTTGATGACGTTCTGGTGCGGCACCGCACAGACGAACGTCAGCAAGCTGTAGGCGCATATGGCAACGAACAGGTAACACTCGACGTCAAGGCCGCTTTCCGCATCGCGATAGGTCACCTTGTCTCCGGCAAAGTCGACCTGCGCGGCATAACCTGGCTGCCAGTCATGGACCATCTCCAAGTCCTTCACGTGGTCGCGCTCCGCAAGCTTGGCGCAGAACTGCGAACGGGCCAGCCCATCGGGATTTTTGTCACGGTAGTCTCGCCAGATCTTCTCGCGTTTCTGACCCTGCTTCACCTGCGCCTCCACCCGCTCCCAGTCAGGCTCTGTCCGCGCTGAAGCACGGTCCTGACGACTGTTGAGGACGCCGTCCAGGTCGTAGCCGTCCAGCAGTTCGCCATCCTTGCCATAGAGCTTGGCACGGTCGACTTTCTGTAATTTTTGTCGGTACGTGCGAACCGATTCGGCCGATGCACCAATGGCGTTCGCTATCTGTCGGTCAGCCAGCTCGGGGAAGTTCACTATCATCCGGATCAGGTCCGGTAAGTTATTGCGATTTAGCATTCACACTCTCCAATGCAGTAAGAAATACCGCAGGCCACCGTTTTCGAGTCCTCGGACTCTTGACGATGGTTGGGAATGCGCTACGATGGCGACGCGGGATCACCAAAATCCGCGTTACCGAGGCCCGGCTCCCGCCAAGGAGTTCGGGCCTCTTCGTTTGCGCGTCCTGCGGGACGATTGTTTACAGCTCACGTCCTCCCAGCCGGGAGGACCCTTAGACATACCAAAAGCCGACGAACCCGCAAGCCATCCTAAAAATACCGATGGCGATGTCTTGGCCGATAAAAGCACCGTTTCGATCTGTCGTAACTTGCGGATTTTAATTTCTTTTTTGGAAATTTCGCCGCAGTACCCTTTGGGCAAAACGGTGACTCATCGACGACGAACGGTGCATTTTCACAGACTAACGGTAGTTTTTCGTCCGACTCTGTTGCAGATGAAGGTTGCATGGCCTGGCAGTACAACCAAAATCGGAAAAAGCATCTGCGCCATACCGCCAAGCGTTCGCTTTCCAAATCCGGCGACGTCATAGGGGGGAATTCCCAGATGACAAATCCACTTCCGGCTTTCGCGTCCAGCGGGTTTCCGTCCGACCCAACCGGGCACGCACCTTCCGCCGAAACCGAGAACAACTCAGGTGAGGCCGAGGCTGGCTAGCCCGGTAGTTTTCCCACGCATCACGTAGCGTGACGTTTGGCTGACTTAGCATTTTTTCTGTTTCAACCCAGTCGATCGCGGTTTTTGTCGGTGGCGTGTAGCGTGGCTGATTCAGCCGCCGTCGCAGCCGCTGCTCGTCGCTGAGGTCTAATTCGGAAAGCGGCTCAACCGCCGTCGCCTGGGCGACGCGTCTTCGATAGCGACAAACGGTGCGTGAACTGGCACGACACAAACGTCCGATACGAACGTTAGATAGTTCAGGGTTGTTGAGAATAAAACTGATTAATTGCAGCAAGTTCATGGGTAACTCCGACTCTAGATGAGAAGAAGCAGCGCGCACCACACCACAAGCCGGGTTCGGCTTGACGTAGTGGCCCGGTGAGCTAGAGTCGAGGTGTGGGGACTTCTGGAAACCACACCCTCGGTGGCCCGGAATACGCAAAATTCCGGGCCACTGACACTATCTCTACGCTGCCGCGTGTTTGTACAACAGCAGGACTCTCTCTGTCCTTACTTCTGGGTTCCTTCCTAAGCGTGTGAAACATCGCGCGGCAACCAGCGATGACGACCAGTTTGATCGTATGGGCATGGCAGCTATCGGCTACCCCATCCCGGCACAACATAAACTCTCGCTTTTTCTTGTCAACAGCTCGAAGCTCGACATTTGAACGCCCTGCAATAAATGCGGAGACTGTCATGCTTCGCGTCGCAAGCACGAGCGCTGCTCAGCTTCTAGCGCAGTCGTGGTCGTCGTGGCTTCGCCGGCACTGTCGACTGCTGCGCAATAGGAAGGCCATCCACCGTGGAGTCCGGGGACACAATCGCAGGCAGTTTTTCCGCACCTGGAAAAGGTGCGTTCGCAATTCCCTTTTTCTCCTTCGCATGGTCAGCTCCTGCTGCACGTTGTCTGCGCCGCAACTCTGCCCACTGACGCCGGTTCTGCGGCTGGCTCGACTGTGGTGAATGTTCTTGCCGTTGCGACGCTGTTCGCCCCACAGATTCCGGGTTTTTGTTTTCGGGGAATTGTCGGTGACGAACTTCACCTACTACCGACTGAACTCTTTGCACCGCTTCAGTGCATGCCTGAGGTGCAGGAGTGACAACGGCAGAAGGAGGATCGCTCAGTGCGATGCACTCACTCGCCAACACGGGATCAGCAGCTGCTGCAGCGACGTCATCGATTGTCTTCGGGACTGTCTGTGGCGCTGGCAATGCTTCCGGTGAGTGCAACACCGAATCGTCCGCGCCTGTCTGTCGTGATTCGCGGTCGACTCCTGTGCGCCACAAATCGGTATCCCAGCGATCGGTTGGATGTAGCCTTGCTCGCTCTCCCCGCAGCTTAGCCTCCCGAAGTTCGCGTTCCAGTTCGTGCCCTCGCCTGCGGTCATTGCGCAGTGTTTCTTCTGCTTGGCGTTTCATGAGTGCGAGAGTTTCCGCGAGCGCTGCCAGATAGGGGTTGCGAGACTCTTGAGGTAGCCGGCGCGGCCTATGAGGTCGTGGTGTTGGCAAACCGGCGGGGCGGCTGCGGCGAGGTCTGCGCTTCCGATCAATACCTGCTCGATTCTTCGCCTCGCTCTCCTGACGTAACTCCACGGTACGCAGTCGAGCGAAGTGAGCGAGCGCACGGTTGTCGGTTCGAATAGACGAATTGGCGACCCGTGCACCACTGCTTTCTCCCCGGCGCCGCGCTGCAGTAGCGGCTTTGCCTTCGTGCCGCTGCGGCACGCGCACCAGGCGGGCCACTGCCTCCATGTCACCGCGCTGCGCTGCGTCTTCGGCCTGGGCCACCAACGAGCGGGGGTCAACGCGCGCACTTTTCCCCGCACTGGCCAGATGCTGGTTAATCAGCAGTGCAATGCTCTCGCGTAGTGCTCTCACCTCGACGGGACCGGTGGCCTGGTCGTCGAGCAGGCGAACTTTTGCACCGAAGCCTTCCGGCCCCACCGCTCGTGTGGTCATCAACAGATGGCAGTGGTGATTGCGATCATCACCTCCTTTGCGCGGTTCGTGGATAGCCGCCATAACTGCCACGCTGTAGCGATTAACTAGGAGCAGCAAAACGGCGTCAGTCAGCTCCTTTCTTTGGCTTTCATCGAGTTCAGCGGGAAGGGCTACGACGAGCTCGCGTGCGACACGTGAGTTGATGCGTGCTTCGGCGAGTTCGGCTTTGTTCCACAAGACGTAGGGATCACTCGCCCACAGTGGGGCATCTGCCGGTGCGTGCGTCGACACCGAATCCACACCGCTGCGGCGGCGATAGTCGTGGACGATTCCCGTGCGTTCGTCGGCAATGCGAAGACCCGCACGATAGGCGGCGGCAGCGGTAGCTGACTGACCTTTCGCACGGCTAAATACTTTCAGATCAACGTAAAAGACGGCCACCGGTTTAGTCGCCTCTGCGCACCGTTCGTGTTGACGGTAAAGCACGAAACGTCGATGGCAAGATGACGAACGAACGCCCGCAGCGGCAGATCAGTGACGCGGCGAGGCGTCGCTCCGCTTCTTCTTGCGGCGCGCAGCGCCGGGGTCTGGGGCGAAGCTCCAGCGCATCGCCGACCGAAGGGCGGCGAGCAAACTCGGAGAGTTTGCGTAGATGCGCTCTTGCCTCGAAAATTCCCCGATCGAACTCGACGAAATCGCAGCTTTCGAGACTCGATCAGGGCACCACCCTGCGGCTTCATTCTGACGCGACATCAGTTGCGGCCGCGTTCTGTATTCGTGCGGAAACCGACGGTTCGCATTGAGAATCTCTCTCGCAAAGCTCGCTCTACCGCAGGCGCAACAAGGCACACGTGGGCGCATATTTTTCGTATTGCGCAAGTGGTATGTCTACAGTTTTATGGGGCTACCACCCACAACGCACGGACACACCATGCATCTCAGCGTCGAGCTAAAATCAGCAATTCTCTATTTCATTCACACGTCATCCTTACTGCCTGGCATGCCCACCGAATATCGGGATCCCGACAAGCACCTGTCACGCGATGATCTGCGTGAACTCATGGATAACGCGACCATGGTTTATTCATTGGCTCGCCATATTTTCGAGCGATGGCCCACGTCGCCATCACTGAAACTCGTGCCCGAGCCAGGGCGCAAAAGAGCCAAAGAAGAAACGGAATCGGATGGAGATCAAGAGACATCGCATCGATCAGATCCAGCCGCTCCCACGAAGCCCAGGAGGCCCCGCGCATGAAGGATGATTTGGCAGCAGAGCAGCGCATGAATGACGAAGTTGCTCGGGCAGCGCGACGGGAAGCACAACGGCAAGCACGGAAGCTTTTGCGTGAAATGCGAGAAGTTGACCGGCATCGGGCAGAGGCACGACGCAGAGTGTCCCGACGTCGATCAGCAATCGGGTCACTCGTGATGCGTCTCGTGCCTGACTGGACAACGGCGGAGGTGGCAGGCGCCGTGCTGGACAGTCGAGGTCGTGCGGCGAAATCCGCGACAGTGCGAGTAGCCTTCCGTCGCTATGGCGAACAGCACCTAGGCGGTCGGCGTGACGCGCCGGTTCCGCAATCACAAGAGGTAGTGAAACTGTCTGCCGACGAGATGCTTGACCTGTCGGGACTCGCTCCAGCTTCTACCGAGGAAGAGCGGGCGAAGTTGGCTGCGGCGATGGGAATCGACCATCCCGATTGGCCGTTTGAGTAAGCACGTACCAGTAGTAAAGCGCCAGGTGTTCAACCTCCCACGTAAAGGCATGCGTGGTCCCTGGGCCTTTTCAGCCTGAGCGAATGGTCACGCGAGAGGTCTCTTGGTCAAGAGAACGCTCCGGATGACCGAGAAATCGGTCTATGACTGCATTCAAGTTCACGCCTAGTCCCGCCAGATTCGGCTTCAGTTCCAGCGCTTCGTTCATTCGCCGCAGCGTTGCTATAAGCATGCCTCTTTTCACTTCACCGAGCTTAATTTCTTCCGCTCCAAGGGAACGGACAAAGTCGGCGAGCTTTCCATTCGCCATTGCTTGAATGAGCGCATCCATGAGTGCGGTCAACGTTGGAAGTTGATCCTGGGCACGCTCGTCGCAATATAGTAGCGGAAGGATGTGGATTGGCTTGTCTGTCGTCTGCAGTGCGCCTTCACCTACGATGATGCAAGTCGCCTCACGAAAAAGGATTTCCAACCTGTCGAAATCTTCGCGCGCATGCGACTGAAAAAATGTGTATAGCTCGTGCGACAGATTTTGCGGTCCACGCACAATGACAGCGTCAACGCCAGACGTTGCGATGCCGTTGAAGAATCGATCTATAGTTTCAGAATGAGCGCCGTGGGCCGCATCAACAAGATATAAATAGTATCGAAACGCTCCTACTGGCACAGAACGAAGCTGGCTGACATACATTCCCATCGGAAGCACCTCATGTAGTCACGCGTGTTCACCGACACCCGGTCTCGTTTGCTAACTACTGCCGAATCGTTTTCGAGGCGGAACAGCAATGGCTGCATCAGAAACCGACTTCGTTGTGTCGAGAACGGCGGCCACCTCTTGTTTCAGCACCCGTGCCGTCGCCGCCGATTTCTGCTGCTCGACCCATAGCGCCGCCTCGCGCAGATACGCCTCCAGGGTCAGCCATGCGCATTCCGCTTCGCCCTCAGGATCGTTCCACTGCCCGAGACGGACAGCCGTGAAGAAGTCGATCCATTGCCCATCGCGTGTGCGCTGAAAAGGCCAGACGTCGGTAGGAAGCGCCTGGGTCAGAAAAGTCGCGAAGGTTCGGCCGGGTGCAGTGGGTGGGGACAGTGGGGGCAACGGCCGAGGCAATCGATTGCGCTTGTAGTCGAGTGCCTCGCCCAGCGGATACCAGAGCGCAGACCCCGGTCGATCATCGATACCCCGGAAAGGAAACGGTGGCTTGGGTGGGCGCGTGCGCCGGCGCTCCTTGAGCTGATCCACACTCAGTCCCGTGATCAAAGAGACCTGGCGCGGCGACAACGGCAATGTCGGATCCAGGTCCCAGACACCGTTCGCCAGCAGCAAATCGTCGGCGATCCGGTCGCTCCGCTTGGGCATGACCCCTCCCCCGATACGTCGTGACAGAACCGTTCCGTTGCAGGCGATCCTGCAACCGTCAGATTCCGCGCTTTCCACATTGTGTCAGCACCGACAGGGCGACACCAAGCGCCACCGGAGACACGTCAGGCATTGATCAGAGAATAAGTTGAAGCAGGGCGTCTCGTGGGAGACTTGGGGGAGCCATGGCCCGCTAGTGCGTTCCGGCAGGCCCATGGCGATCTAAAAAATGCTCTTTAAATCAGGAATTTATGGTGGGCCCACACGGATTTGAACCGTGAACCAAAGGATTATGAGTCCTCTGCTCTAACCGTTGAGCTAT
>WUUC01190256.1_pt1 | contig 92346 bp, 126 predicted proteins | sample 6278441 | NCBI WGS metagenome assembly WUUC01 (sample SAMN13675441, study PRJNA597444) | soil metagenome | isolation source: soil | place: USA: Washington | collected 2017-10 | reverse complement strand
CGGCGTGGTAGCCGTCGGAGTCGTCGGCGGCGTCGGCGAGCCGGGCGAAGTGTCGGGCGAGCTCGTCGGTGTGGGCGGGTGCCTGCTCGACGGCGACGCCGGCGGCGGCGACAGCGGAAGCTGTTTCGGTCATGATGGTTGCCCCTCTGGCGGGTCGGGGTGGGCTTGTGGGTCGGGCAGCGGCCGCGGCGCCGGCGGCACCTCGACGTCGCCCGGGTCGAGCGGCTCGTCGGCGAGCTCGGTTTCGACGTCGGCGCCGCCGGCGAACCCGAACGGCACGTCACCGCCGGCGGCCGCGGTGACGTCGGTCATCGGCCACAGCCGCTCGGCGAGGTCGGCGAGCTCGGCCGGCGGCGCGTCGCCCGATATGGCGATCAGGCGGCCGCCGGGGGCGCGCATCTTCACCCGGGCTGTCACCGCGGCACCGCCCACGAGGTGATACGGCCGACGACGGTCAGCACCGCCCGGGCGAGGTCAATCACGGCGGGGAGCATCGGCGGCCATCGTGCGGCAGTTCGGGCAGTAGGTGCCGTGCACCTCGTTGACCTGCTCGCCGGTGTCGAGGCGACGCACCGGGATGGCGACGCCCACGCCGGTGCGGCCGAGACACGGCAGCCGGGCCGGGCAGTAGCGGCCCTGATCGGTCATGTGGGCCTCGTCGACGCGGATCCCGACGGTTACGACGTCGATCGCGCCGTCGTCGACACGTGCCTGCGTGACCTGCTCGCCGGCGCATTGGGCCGGGGTGAGCCCAAGCGGATCTAGCTCGGTCATGTCCACCCCCGCGAGTCGACCGGTAGGCACCCACTGTAACCGGCCAGACGCGCAGCGTGACCGCATTCATTGGATCGAATACCCACCCGGGCGGCCGACTACGTACCGCACGCGCGCCCGCGCATGGCACCGCTTTGCACGTGCAAGCCGGGGGCATTCGCCGGCGGTCGACGGGCTCGGGGCAGGGTTCGGGCGGCTCGGCATCCGGCGGCGGCGGGCCGGGTCAGCGAGCCTACCGATCGTGTCAAGGCGGCGGGGGCGGATCGGGTAAGGTGCTGCCTGCGACGGCGACAGCCGACCCGTCCGGAGGTCGGCCGCAGCCCGCCGTGGGGCGGGCGCCACCGACGAAGTGAGCCCCGGGGGCCGGACCCCCCGGGGCTCGCGCCGTATTCGGGCTAGTTGTTGTTCTGCTGCACCCGGGCCGGGGCGGCGAACACACGCCCGAGCAGGGTCGCCTCGGTGGGTACGAGCACGTACGCGCTCTCGTCGTCGGGTGAGATCCGCAGGCTGTACCCGCCGGGGCAGAGCATGCCGGGCGGCCCGTACGCGCGGTACAGCACCACCCGGCGGCCGTCGTCGCGGATGTGGTCGAACTCGCGGACCGGTAGGAGCTCGATCGTCGGGTGCCCGTCGCGTTCGAGGTACACGCGGTGCGGCTCGTGCTCGGGGCCGGTGCGCCACTCGGGTACGACGCGGCTGTCGGTCACTGCTCCCCCACGAGGTCGAGTAGCCCGGCGCTCGGCGCGGTGGCGGGCCACTGTTCGGCCGCCCGGATCGCGGCGATGAGGGTCTGCTCGGATCGGTCCGTCAGCCCCGCCTCGGCGGCGAGCTCGGCCAGTGTGGCGCCCTGGCGGCGGCGGTGCGCGAGCCCGCCGGCTTTCAAGCTGTTGAGGTTGTACGCCTCGGGGTTGTCGACGCCGGCCTCGGCGAGCCGTTCGACGAGCGCCTCGCGCAGACTGCCCCTCGTCATGCGCCCGTCGGCCGACCGTTGCCCGGTCCATTCGGGGTCGACGCCGGCGACGTGTTGGTGCCGGTCGACGCCGCGTAGCCACCACGCCGACGCGGTGAGTCCGCACACGCGCAGGTAGGCAGACCATGCGGCGCCGGTGCAGGCGGGGCACAGCGCCGCGGTGTGTTCGCCGGCGATCGTCCAGTGCGGCAGCGTGACGCCGGCGACGTCGAGCCCGCCGGGCCGCTCGGTGACGTCACCCAACCGCAGCGACCGCAGCCGGTCGGCGGTCAGTTTCGCCGCGTAGCCGACGAGCACGAGCGCCGCGTCGCGCAGCCCCCGCGGGGTCGACCGGTCGCAGCCGGCCACGGCGGCGATCACGTGGTCGAGGCGCAGCGGCTCAGCGTGTTTCGGCGCCCAGCCGCGGGCGCGCAGCGTAGTCTCGACCTCGGTCAGCACAGCCAGAGCGGGAACGCCGTCGGGAACCGGCACCCCGTGCAGCCGATGCCACGCACGCACCCCAGCGATCCACTTGCGTACCGTGTTCGGCGCCTTGCCTCGCTCGACCAATTGGTACCGGGCGAACAGAGCGAGGGTTTCTGAGGTGCAGGGCAGCGGATTGAGCCAGCGCGGCGGCGCCGTGCCGCGGCTCGGCGGCCTGCACCACCCCCGTAGGACGATGTTCGCCCGCACGTACTCGACCGCCGTCGACGGCGCCCACCGCCGCCCGTACGCCACTGCCCGGGTAGGCGAGCACAGCGCCCGGTCGATCGTCGCGTCGAGGCACTCCCACACGTTCTCGACCGTGACGTCGGCGACCGCGAGCTCGCCGGCGACACCCACCTCGTCGATCATCTAGCACCCCCTCGGCCCCACCTGGCAGGGTTGGCCCGTAAGAACACGCATTCTATCCGGCCAACCGCCCGCCGGCACCCCCGGCGCGGTCGCGGCCGCCGATCCTGCTCGTCGTCGCGTCGCTACGGTCAGCAAGGGTGAGGGGCCCTCGCCCGGGGCGGTACAGCAAGGCGGCCCGAGCGCCTCGGTGGCGGCTCGGGCCGGCTTAGTTGGTACGTCGGGGTCAGAACGGCGGTACGGCGTCGTCAGGGACGAACGGGCCGGTGCGCGGCGAGTTGTCGGCGACGGCGGCGTGCCACCACGGGTCGTCGAATGGGTGGTCGTACCGCGGGTCGATCGGGGCGGTGGGGTCGTACGGCGGCTCGTCGGCGAGATCGGCGCGGGTGGGGCGGTCCTCGATGTAGTGACGCACGGTGTGACTCCTGGTGGTGTGGGGCCGACCAGCTCGGCCCAACATCACTCACACTATGCACGATCCGACATGTCGTCAAGTCATTCTTGACGGGGCGGGAGGAATGGGCTCGTCGACGCCGGCGCCGGCGGGCTCGGCGCCGCCGTGTCCAGCTTGGTGAGCGCGAGCCCCCGGTCGTGCAGGTCGTGCAGGAACGAGCCGACGCTGTGCCCTACGCGGTCGGCTCGGCGGGCGACGGCGAGCCCGAGGCACTCGGCCAGTAGCCCGAGATTCTTGGGTAGGTCGTCGCGGCCGGTGCGGTCGAGCGCGTCGGCCTGCTCGCGGTGGATACGGTCGGGTGTGTTCGTCATCGGGTCATCCTGCCGTCTAGTCGGCCGCGGCCGGTAGCAGCGACTCGATCGGCGGACCCGGGTCGATCTCCTCGACGCGGTAGCCGCGGGCAGCGAGCGCGTCGAGGAACGTCCCGACGCTGTGCCCGCCGTCGTGCAGCGTCGCGTCGACCACCTCCCAGAGCCACTCGTCGAGCGCGTCGACAACATCGGCGTACTTCTGGTCGTGCTCGCCGAGCTGGTCGCGCGGCACGGTGTCGAGGTCGACGTCGGGCTCGGTCATGCGGCGCCGTCCGGCGGGGCGGCGAGTTGGCGGGTGACGCTGGCGCACACGGCGGCGCCGTACGACAGCCCCTCGGTGAACGGGTAGCGCACGAGGGTGGCGAGTACCCAGCCGGGGCCGATCGTCAGGCAGGCGACGTGCCATTCGTTGTCGTACGGGGTCCACCCGTTCTTGATCGCGAATCCTGCCTCGGGGAACACGTCGACGGCGCCGAACCGGCCGTCGCCGGTGACCTCGCGCATCCGGTCGAGGATCCACGGTGTCCAGCCACCGCCGGCGGCGCGGCCGTCGGCGACGCACGTACCGATGCGGGCGGCGTCGTCGGCGGTCACCCGGGTGCGTGACCACCATCCGGGGACCACGGACGTGCCGACGAGCCCACACGTCTTGATCATGCGTTCGATGACGGCGAGCCCACCGTTTTCGAGGTACACGTGCTGTGTCGCCTGATCATCCGACAGGGTGATCATGCGGGTGAGTAGGTCGAGCCGGTCGGGCTTGGGCTTGGGGTGCTGGCGCAGGTCGTCGGCAGCGATCCACACCTTGATCACGCTTTCGGTCGAGCTCTGCTCGCTGGCGTGGTTGGCCGAGCCGGCGACCGGGCCGGCGGCGTTCGCGAGCGACCACGCGGCGAACACGCCGTCGGGGAGCTTCACGGGGTGGTTCTCGGCGAGCTGCACGAGCCCGGGCGGGCGGGTGGCGACCGGGGGCGGGGTCGGGGCCGGCGAGCCGAGCTCGATCGGCGCCGGCGGCCGGCGGTGCTGCTCGCGGATGGTCATCACGACGGCGATCGCGGCGACGAGCACGATCACGGCGGCGGCGATCGACGCGACGACCGCTGTCCGACTTCGCTTGGTTCGATGCATATGGTCACGATATGTGCCAAGGGTGCCGCGCGCCGGTAACCTGCTCGGCGTGACGCCTCCCCCGTTCGTTCTGCCCACCCGCCGGGCACTGTTGTGGGATCTGCTCGGCGGGCTCGTGCGCGGCCGGGCGGTGCGCGAGCTCGCCGACGCGACCGGGCTCGACGGCGCCGGCGCCCGGGCCGCGGTGCTGCACGCCCTGGCCTCGGACGGGTCGCCGTGGTGCGGGCCGGTCGACGAGGCGATCGCCGCGGCGGTCGACGCCGAGGTGCTGTACCCCGCCCGGGCCGGCGCGAGAGCCCTGTTCGACGCGATCGCGCCGGCGGTGCGTTCGGCGGCCGCGGCGCTCGCCGCGGCCGGGTTCACGGTGCAGCCGCTACCCGAGCAGCGCACAAAGTGACGCGCCCCCGGTGGCTGGTACACCGGGGGCGCGTTGATAACGGTCAGGTTGTGGGCGATTCCGGGGGATTCCCGCGTGGCGGGTACCGGGCCTAGCCTGGCGGTCAGTTGTGGCGGGCCGCATCGACGCACCGCCTTGCGGCCGTCCGGTCGACCAAACGGCCGAACCGAATCACGCCGACCCGCTCGCGCAGGTACGGATAGCAGGATCCTCGCTCGCGGATCGCCGCATCCTCGATGTCCCGCTTCCGGGCCGCCCACGTGACGTAACCGTCCGGAGCCGTCCCGAGACTGGTGTAGGTGGGCAATGGCTGAGGTGCCGGCTGAGGCTTCACGATCTTCCCCCCCTAGTCGCATTCGATGCAGTCGGCGCACACCCGCTCGCGCGGGGTGGTGTCGAGCACGGCCACCGGGTCGCCGACCCTGATCGGCTCGCGGCAGCCCGGGCACGCGCGGTCGGTGGTGGCGGTTTCCCACCCGGTCACGAACGGCTCGTCGTGCATGGTGCGGGCCGGGCCGGCGTTTCGCATCGGTCCGCCCCCTCTCTCAGTAGCGGGTCGCCGGGCGTACCCAGCGGGTGCCGTCGAATATGCCGACGCGGTAGTCGAGGCGCACGAGCGCCGCGGTGGCCGGGTCGACGTAGGCGGGTGAGCGGCCCGAGCCGCGGCACGGGACGACGGCGCCGACGAGCCACCGTAGCGGCCGCGGCGCGGGCCGGTCGTGACGTACGAGCACGTGCACGCGCACCCCCGGGCCGCCGGCGACGAGCCGGTGCTGCCGGTGGCAGCGGTGGCAGACGCCGACGGGCACGAGCGGGACGCGGGAGCTCATGACGAGGCGACCCAGCGGTACGCGCCGTGCGGCTCGTCCTGCTCGACGTGCCCGCCGAACCGGTCCGACGGGTTGGCGGCGACGATCCCGAGTGCCGAGGTCACCGCGATGCGGTCCGTTTCGTACCCGTGCCGCTCGCGCAGCCGGGCGACGACCTGCGCGGTGGTGGCGGTCTGCGCGACACGCATCACGCCGACGACGTGCTCGGCGAGCTCGAACGGGTCGACGGGCGGGCGGGGCTGCCGCACCGTCACCTCGGCACCCTTGTGTTCGCCGCCCAAGACGACAGCGCGGTGCACGATTGGCGCCTCGGGCTCGGCGTCGAGCCCGGGCTCGATGTGGGTCCAGCCTGCGGGGGCGACGGGCGGCACCTCGCCGTCGAGGATCCGCTCGACGTCGGCGACGGCGATCGCCCGCGCCGGCGCGACGAGGTGTCGCCCGTCGTGGTCGGTTGGTTCGCCGTCGGCGAGGCGCACGTGTGCGGCCATGCCGCCGGCGTTGTGGTCGGTCGACAGCGCGGCGCGCAGCCGGGCGATCCGGGTCTTGTTCTGCTCGTTCTCGCGGTAGACAGCGGCGACGTCGGACGACCGGACGCCGAGCGCGATCGACACCGCCCGAGCGATCACGAGCGCGTCCTCGCGGTTGGCGTTGGCGAGCAGGGTGTGCAGCCGCGGGTGCGGGAGCAGCTTCGCGATCGAGCAGGCGAGCAGTAGCACTCCCTCGGCGGTGTCGCCGAGGTCGTCGTACGTGCCGTCGGTGACGTCGGCGTGCACGCGGCGCCAGTAGACGCGCACGGCGCCGTTGCTCGGGGCGGTCATGCATTCGCGTAGGTCGGACTCGTCGAGCAGCTCGCCGGCGTTGTACCCGACGAGCAGCGCGACGGCGGCCCGGTCGGCGGGGGTGCTGATGCCGTTGCGTAGCGCGTCGATGAGCTGTTCGCGGCTCATCGCGGCGACGCCGGCGGGTACAAGGTTGTTGGTCATGGGCTCTCCCGGTGCTGATCCTGGTCGAGCTCTCAGACTACGCGGACACGCGTATACCGTCAATGATGGCTTGAACGGGCGGGGCGCCCTGTTCGGTGCGCCCCGCCCGTTCCCCTCCCCGGTCCCGGGTCTATTCGACGGGCGCCGGCGGCCGCTGCACGTCGTCGCGTACGAGGTCGATGTACACCCTGCCGGCGTCGATGTCGAGCAGCCCGCCGGCCTCGTGCGCCTGCGCTGCGCTGACGGTCATGGCGACGCCGTACACGCGGTGCGGCGGGCCGCTCACCCGGTAGTGGTCGGCGCGCTGCGTGAACCGGTCGGCGATACTGATCACGTCGCCCTCGGCGGGGCAGTTGGCGTGCGCGTGCGCGATCGGTTTCCCGTCGAGCCGAAAGACGATCTTGTCGTACATCGGGGGCCTTCCGTGGCTTAGCGCCAGTGACGCGGGGTGTATAGAAGGGCGTTGTAATCGCCCGGGGTCGGGTTCTCGATCTCGCCGGCGGCCGCGGCCTTGTCGCGCCACGAGTAGATCGTCTTCTTGTCGCCGGGGGCGAGCCCCTCGGCCTGTAGCTTGGCGTACGCCTGCCGGGCGGTGATGCCCGCGGCGCCGGCGCCGTCAACGATCTCGATGAACCGCCGGTACCCGGGGCTGCCGCGGCCGCGGTCGGTGGCGACGTTGCCCCGGTCGGGTTCGCGTTCCCCCTCGCCGTCGTCGCCGGTGCCGGACTCGACGAGCTTCGCCCGGTCGGACATCTCGGCGCCGTACCGCTTCTCGATCTCAGCCCAGCGGGCCGACTCGGCGTCGGCGCCGGCCTGGCGGGCGGCGTCGACGCCCTGCACCGGGTGGTTCGCGTTGATCGCCGCGGCGAACGGGTTCGAGTCGTCGACGTTCAGCCCGAGCTCGTCGACGACCGACGTCGGCGGGCGGGTGGCGGTGGCGACCCCGCCGGGCGCCGGCGAGCTCGGGTCGGGCTTGGCGTTCCACCGGCGCAGCGGCCGCGACGGCTGCGTGCCGTACATCCATGCGGTGCGGTCGGGGTCGGTCCACCGGGTCGAGTAGCCGAACACCTCGATCGCCGCGGCGGTTTCGGGGTCGAGGTCGGGGCGGTGCTGCGAGTGCGCGACCGCGGCCTCGGTGACGCGGCGCACGAGCTCGTCGTCGTCGCCCATGAAGAACGCCTTAGCGATCATGAGGTCGGATCCGTTGCCGAATCCCGACAGCACCATGCTGCCCGGGTGGTCGAGCGAGTCGACGAGGCTGATCGCCTGTAGGTTCTTGCCCTTGCCGGCGCCGCCTTGGAAGACCTCGCCGGCGTCGCCGGCGTTCTCCTGCCGGAACGACACGCGGCCCAAGAATTGGGCTTTCGCGGTGCCGTTCACGAACGCGTCGGAGGTGCCCCGCTGGCCGGCGACGATCTGCCACACGCCCTCGCCGGCGCCGAGGCACACGGCGCGGTTGACGAGCCGGCCGAGGGTGGTCGCGGTCGCGCCAGTGGCGGCCGTGTCGAAATCGGGGCTCGCGGCGTCGCCGACCATCTCGGCCACCTCGTCGGTAATGACGAGGACCGCCGGACGCTCGGGGGTCGCGCGCCACTTGGAGCCGCCCCCGCCGGGCCACGACCACCGGATGCCGGGGCGGGCCTGCGACGCGGCGACGGCGGCGTTCAGGATCCGCTCGGCCTCGAACCGGTCCTGTGCTGCCCAGTCGATCGCCGGCTTGACGGGCTGACCGGTGGCCGGGTCGATGGCGCGCTTAAGGTACGGGTCGATCCACGGGCGCACCGTGCTGCCGCCCTTGAAATCGGCGAACCAAATCACGGCGTCGACGCAGCGGGTCGCCTGGTAGACAAGCACGTGCAGGAAGTTGCTCTTTCCGTACCGGGTCATCCCGACGATCATCGAGTGCATGTCGCACACCGACAGGAACAGCGGGGTGCCGTCGGCGAGCTTGCCGACGAGGATCCGGTCGTAAACCGAGATCGGCCCGTGGTCGATCGGCATCCAAACGATCTGCGACATGATGTCGTTCACATCGAAATGGATCACAACTTCGTCGGTGACGATCTGCCCGCTCGGGCTCTTGGCGTACTCGACGCGGATCGCGCCGGCGCGCAGTTGCGGGATCGGCCAGCGGGCGAACACGATCTCTAGCCGCTTCTGTAGCGAGATCAGCATCGGCACCGACACCGACCCGTCTTCGGGCAGCATCATGTGCCACGCGAACCCGGCCTCGGTGTCAATCGTCTCGACGTATTCGAGCCCGCGGGCGCCGGCCTCGGCGAACTTGGCCTCGATCCGGTCGCCGGTGCTCATCTTGCGCTGTGCCGGCACCGCGGTGGCCGCGAGTTTGCGGGCGAGCGCCTCGTCGAGCTTGACCCGCTCAAAGCGGCGCTGAGCGGTCCGCACCGGGCGCCACATCACGAACATGACGAACGTTGCGGCGGCGAACACGATCAGCACGACGCGGCCGTACGGGTCGATGACGGCGGCCCACCACAGCCACGCCGCGGCCGCGGCGCCGGCGGCGAGCATGTACAGCCGGGAGGTGTCGCGGTAGTCCTCGCCGGGCATCCCGCACGCGAGCAGCCCGAGCCCCCCGCCGGCGACGAGCCCGGCCAGCCCGACGAGCACGGCGACGGTCCACCCGAACCCGTCCGTCGGACGCAGGTCGGCGAGGTGCAACATACAGCCGGCGATGAACACGAACCCGGCGGCGATCAGGGGCGCGAACCACGAGCGGCCGAGCCACCGGTGCCCGAGCCACGTCAGCGCCTCATCTTTGCGTCGTCCGCTCATGGTGTCGCCTCCCTCGTCGATAGTCGCGTGCCGGTGGTGCAGGGTCTAGCTGTGCTGCCCGACGTTGGTCACGTCGCGCCACCGCTCGTTAGGCAGCGGATCCTCGCGGCGGCGCACGTCGTGCGCCGCTACCGTGCGGTAGTGATCTTCCAGCCCGGCGGACCGGTCGGCGAGCAGCCCGTACCCGCCGGCTAGGTTGTCGTAATAGTCGTGGATCTCGACCTCGACCGGGTAGGCGCTGACGAGGTGCGTCGCGAACCCCTTCATGTCGAGCGCGTGAATGCGGTACATCTCGGGCATGGTCGCTAGGTAGTCGATGAAGTCGAGCACCCGGTCGGGCTGGTCGGGGTTGCTCTCGCCGGGGAAGTACGACGCGACGTACAGCCGGGAGTATTCGAGGGTCCGCGAATGGCACTCGTGCATGATCGTGCCGTCGTCGAGCACGGGGATCGCCGAGCCGTGGCCGTCGATGTCGGCGTAGTGCTCGTTCACGCGCAGGTTCTTGAACCGGTCAAGGTCGGCCTTGTGGACGGTGGCGTACGCCTCGCGCAGCGCGTGCGCCCGCTGCGCCATGCCGCGCAGCCCGTCGGACACCGACCGGAAGTGCCCGCGGATCAGGGTCGTGCCGGGGAACAGCGCATCGAGGCGGGCGGCGAGGGTGTCGATGTGCTCGGCGCGCTTGAGCATCGCGACGGGCTGCGAGTTGAGGTAGCGCCAGAAGTCGGGGACGTTGCGCGGCCGGTACTGCACGACGTACGCGTGACTCGCCTCGACCATCTTGCGGTGGTTGGGATGCATCCTGGTACCTCCGGTTCGGGTGGTCGCCGGCGCCGGCGTCGGTGCCGGTGCGACGGGGCGGGGGGTCGTGGTCGCCGGCGCCGGGTGGGCCGGGGTGGTGGTTTGCGGTACGGGTCGGGCGACGACGGCGTGCGGGGTGCGGCCGCTGCGGGTGCCGCCGAATGTGGAGTCGGCGGCGGTGACGGTTACGCGGCGGCCGGTGGCGCCGTGGCGGCCGGCGGCGGCGTCGTTGGTGTCCCACACGACGGAGCGCAGGAACCCGAGGAACGCGAGCCACGAGGCGAGCACCGCGGCGCCGAATGCGGCCCGCTTGCCGTCGCGCTTGGCGAGCTCGCGTAGCTCGGTCATCCACCGCGGCAGCCGGGCGGCGATCGCGGCGAAGAATCGGCGCCGCTGCATCGCCGCGAGCCTGACCGCGAATCGGGCCTTACGCATGTTGCGGCGGTGCTTGCGGCGCAGCCATGCGGCGTAGAACGTCGCGTACGCGCGGGCTCGCCGGGCGACCGCGCCGCCGCTGCGCCGCCACACCGCGGCCCGGGCCGCCCGGGCGGCGTAGCGGGCCGCCCATGCGGCGACGAGCACGTGCGCGCCGACGACGGCGCGGCGACGCTGCCAGCGGGCGGCCCGGGCCTGCTGGCGGGCTACCGAGTTGTTGGCGTGCCGCTGCCTGACGGCCTGGCGGCGTTGCTGGCGGCTCTGCTGGCGGGTCTGGCGCATCTGCTGGCGGGCCGCTTTGCGGGCCTGGTGTGCGGCACCCCAGCGGGTGCGCGCCGGCGCCGGCGGGGCGGTCGTGCCCGGGGTCGGCTTCGTGCCCTTGGTCGGCTTCGTGCCCGGGGTGCCCTTGGTCTGCGGGCCGCCGGCGCCGCGGCGCTGACGGCCGGTCGGCGTGCCGGGGCCGGTCGTCGTGGCGCGGCGACCTTTCCCGCCGAGGATCTTCGGCAGACCGGGGAGCTTCCCGCGGCCGGTCTTGGTGCCCGGGCCGCCCGTGGTCGTGCCGCCGCGGCGGCCGCGGCCGGTCGTCGAGCTGGCGCCGCGGCCCTTGCCGCCGAGGATCTTCGGCAGACCGGGCAGCTTCGGCAGACCGCGGCCCTTGGCGCCGCCGGTGCCGCGGCCCGGGCCGGTGCCGGCGGTCTTGCGGCCCTTGGTGCCGCCGAGGATCTTCGGCAGGCTGCCCGAGCGGCCGGTGCGCGACTTGGATCCGCCGAGCCCGGGCATCTTCGAGCCGGTCGTCTTGCGGCCCTTGGCGGCGCCGAGCCCGGTACCGGCCTTGCCTTTGCCGAGCAGCGCGGCCCGTCGGCCGGCGCCGGTGCCCTTGCCGGCCTTGCCGAGCAGTGACGCGCGGCGGCCGGCGCCGGTACCCGAGCCCGCTCGGCCGCCGGTGAGCTTCGGTGCCTTGAGTTTCGGGGCCTTGAGCTTGGGGGCCTTGAGCGTCGGGGTGCGGGGTGCGCGGCCGGCGCCGTCGCGGTGGCCGCGGCCGCCGGCGACCGCGGCGACGGTGCCGCCGACGGCGGTCACAGCGCCCCACGCGGTGACGAGCGCCCACCCACCGAACGCGTTGAAGATCAGGAATGAGCCGGCGCCGACCGCGACGACGAGCACCCCGACCCCGGTCCAGATAGCCGAGCCGTGCTCGTCGTCGTCGGTGACGGCGCCGCCCGAGCGGCCGCGGGCGGGCTCGTCGTCGTCGAGGTCGGGCTCGGCCAGCGGCGAGGCGAGCGGCTCGGCCTCGTCGTCGACGTCGCCGCGGCGGCGCCGGCGGGGCACAACCGGGGTGTAGTTGTGCCCGTCCTCGTACGACACGTCGTACGGGCTGTCGTCCAGCGGGGGCCGGCGGTACTGGCCGTCGTCCTGATCGGCCCACCGGTCGGTAGTGGTCGTCATGCGGGCACCTCCTGGCGGGCGCGCTCGTCGGCGAGGGACTTCCACGGCAGGTAAGACTCGCCGTGTTCGAGCGCGGCGAGGATCCGGCGCTTACCCATGCCCGTGAGCCGTTCGAGGCGGCTCTGCGTCACGGTCGCGTCGGTCGGTGAGGTGATGCGCCGGAACGCCTCAGCCCACGAGGTGACGTCGGCGGGCAAGTGCGGGGCGATCGCGCGCAGCGCCTCGCGGTGCGACGCGGCCCGGTCGTCGAGCGAGGCGACGTTGCTCTGCTCGGCGGCCGCGGCGGCGCGGCGCGGCGGCGCCGGCGGGGTGGCGGCGCGGGTCTGCACCGCGGCGAGCCGCTCGGCGGCGGCCCGGTCCCGGTCGGCGGCCGCCCGGTCAGCGGCGCTCTGCGCGATCAGCCGGTCGGCCTCGGCCCGCTCGGCGCCGGCGAGCGCCTCGGCGGCGGCGATCTCGGCCTGCGCCCGTTCGAGTCCGATCTGCTCGGCGGCGACGAGCGCCTCGGCGCGGGCCAGCTCGGCGGCCGCCCGGTCGGCGTCGGCCCGGGCCTGCGCGGCGGCGAGCTCGGCGGTGCGGGCCTCGGCGGCGGCCCGCTCGGCGGCGAGGCGGTCAGTGGTGGTGCGTTCGTACTCGCGCCACTCGGCCTCGATGCGGGCGCGTTCGCGGCGGGCCTCGACGGTGGCGCGGCGGTACCTCTCGCGCACGTCGACGATCGCCCGGATGATCATCGGGGCGAGGTGCGACCACGCGATCAGCAACGCGGGCACGACCGCTTCCATGCCGGCGCGGCCGAACGCCCGGGCGGCCTCGGCCTGGTCGTGGGTCACGATGCCGGCGACGACGGCGGGGGCAGCGTTCAAGACGACCATTGCGACGCCGGACAGCCACAGCGTGATCTTGGCGTCGCGCATCACCTTGCCGGCGACGCCGGCGAGTGCGAGCCACTGCACGAGCACGACGAGCCCGAGTACGGACAGGTCGACGACGGGCTGAATCAGCGGCGAGATCCACGACTCGATGCCGACGGACTTCGCGAGATCCCACACGTTGCCGAACGAGAAGGCGAACGCGATCACGGCGATGAGTAGCGAGTCGCTGATCGCCACGAGCAAGATCAGTTTCCACCCGGCGGGGGGCGGGGTCGGGTCGGCGACGAGCGACGGGTCGGGCCGGTGCAGCGGTGCAACCGGTGCAACCGGTGCAGCCGGTGCACTGCCCTGGTGCACCACCTCGACCGGTGCAGCCGGTGCAGCGGGGCGGTGCACCGGTGCACCGCCCCGGTCTGCACTGGCCGGTGCACTGCCCTGGCGCACCGGGGCGGCCGGTGCACCGGTGCGCTCGCCGAACCGGTGCGCCCCGGGGGCGCTCTGGTCGGTCTGCACCGGGTCGGTGATCGTCTCCATGCACCACAGTGTGCCATGATGTTGACACTCTTGGCACCCTTAACGCGCTTGCCCCGGTGCAACTTCCGCGAGTCGCACCGGGGCAAGCGTCGAACTGTCGCAGAACAGGATGCACCACCGCCCGGGCTTCGGTGAAGGTGAATCCCGGGAGGGGATCGAATGGCACACTCGGTCGTGTACCGATATGGGGGGTTGACGGTGAGCGAGAGCGACTCGGGCGATATGTCGATTTCCGAGGCGGTCGTGCATACGGGCCTCTCCCGCCGCACCGTGCAGCGCCGAGTCGACGCGTGGCTCGCCGGCGACCGCTCCCCCTATGCCCTGCGCGGCAGACTCGCCGCCGGCGGCCGCGGCCGCCCGGTCGGCCGCGAGGCGCGCGAGCGGCGGGTCGACCGCCTCGACGCCGAGCGGGTGCGCGCCCAGCTCGACCGCGAGCTCGCCGGCGACGTGACCGCCGAGCAGTACGCGGCCCGGGCCGCCGGCGAGCTCGCCAACGGCTGACGATCACCCTCGACAGTGACGGCGCCGCCCCAAGCAGGGGCGGCGCCGTCACTGTCTGTAGATCAGAAACTTGTCGTCGTCGTCGACAATTCGTCGTCGTCGTCGTTGTCGTCGCGAGTCACGAGGGGGGGTGTTCCCGCGGGTACGTGGCGTACACCCCCCTCGCGGCCCCGACGACGACATGTGCGACGACGACGACGACAACTTACGTACGGTCACCGCGGCTCGGTGTAGAGCAGGCGCCACCCGCCGTCGGGTGCACAGTCGCACGAGTCGCACCCCTGCTCGTCGATCGTGCCCTCGGCTGCGACGTACTCGGCGCTCGTCGGCCATGCCTCGACGTTGCCGCACCCGTGGATGTAGTACCGCCAGCCGGCCAGCTCGACGGGTTCGAGCCGTGCCGGCGGCGGCTTGGGGTCGCCGGGCCGGTCGACGAGATCGGCCTCACGCTCGGGGTCGAGCAGGGTCACGCCCCACCCGCCGGCGTTGTTGACCTCGGCTAGCGCCATCTCGTCGAGGGTGTCGCGCCGCTGACGCGGGGTCATCTTGACCCATTCGTCGGCGGGAATCTCGATCTCGGCGCAGCCGTCGCGCACCTCGATGTCGACGACGGCCCGGATCGGCTCGGCGTTGCCCTGGTCGGTCATGGTCTAGCTCGCTTTCCGTGCACCGGCGGTGCACTGCTCGGCCGGTGCACCGGTGATCGGTGCACGATACGTCGGGACCGGTGCACCGGGGCGGCGCACCGGTGCGACCGGGGCGGGGCGGTGCGCCGGTGCACCGGTGCGGGCCGGGTGCACCGGTGCACCGGTGCGGCGGGGCGCACCGGCCACGCGGGCGATAGCGGCCAGCGCGCCCCGGGTAGCGGGGCGGTGCGCCGGTGCAGCCGGTGCAGCCGGTGCAGCCGGTGCAGCCGGTGTGCACTGGTGCGCCGCCGGGCCGCGGTGCTCTCCGGTCGCGTGGCCCATCGGGTCGAGCTCGCCGCCGTCCTCGAACAAGATCACGCCATTGCAGAGCAGTGACCACCCCTGCTCGGGGTGAGGCGCGACGGCGCGGGCGGTGTCGTGGCCCGGGTCGTCGGCGACCGGGCACCGGGGCTCGTGGTTGCAGCCGACGGGCCACCGCTCGACGACGACGAACCCGCCGGGGGCGGTGTAGCCGGCGCACTCGACGACGGTGTACCCCTTGTCGGCGGTGTACAGGCGGGGGGCGGCGTGCGACAGCGAAATGATCCGGGCGCCGTCGGGGCGGGTGATCTCGTACGCGTCGCGCAGCGGCTCGCCGTCGGCGAGCGCCTCGGGCGCCGACGCCGGGGTCGGCGTGGGCACGCTCTCGTCGCGGCCGATTACGTCGACGTGGGAGTCTTCGCGTAGAGCGCCGTGGGCAACCGGGCCGGGGCCGCTCGGGAGGTTCACCCGGTATCCAATGTCGTAACTACGTACGCCGTTTACGGTGTCGGCGTAGACGGGTGCGGTGATCACCGTAATGGTGTCGGTCTTGTTCCACGGTCCGAGCGAGCCGGGGGCGAGTATGTCGCCGGGGCGCAGGTCGGCGGCCGCCGTCGGCGGGGTGGCGCGCGGGTCGTCGGTCACGATGACTCCTGGCGGTGCGGGGGCTACCAGCTAGCCCGTTGTTCCGTACGCTACGCGCACGAGCGTAAGTCGTCAAGCATGTCTTGAAATAGCAACCGACCCCCGGGTTTCCAGCACCCGAGGGTCGGGTCGGTGCCGGCCCCGAGGGGGGCCGGCGGGCTCACTTGGCGGCGGCGGCCGCCTGCTCGGCCCACACCGCGGCCGCGGCGGCGGCGACGTCGGCGCCGAGCTCGCGGCGGGCCTTCTTGATCGCCTTGGCGGTGACCTCGGCGAGCGTGTCGGCCTCGGTGGTGCCGGCCTTGGCGGCGAGAGCGGCGACGATCTTCCGGGCGTTCGCCTCGTGCCCGGCGGCGTAGGGCTCGTTCGGCTCGCCGATGTGGCGGCCGTAGGCGGCCCACCCGAGGTGATCGACGGCGGCGATCTCGGCCGAGCGGACGGTGCGGAGGGTGGCGCCGTCGACGCGCAGCTCGGCGCCGTCGACGTCGGCGATCAGCTTCGGGTCGGTCTTGCGGGCCTGCGCGGCGGCCGCGGCCTTGGCGGCGGCGACCTGCTCGCGGGTCGGCCGCGGCGCGGCCGGGGCGACCGGGGCGCCGGGGAAACACACGGTGCAGAGGATCGCGGCGCGGCGGCCGAGCTCGGCGATCGCGTCGGCCTCGGCCATGCCGGACATCTCGGGGTTCCACGCGAACCGGGTCGGCTCGGCGCCGCGGTTGCAGGTCGAGCAGCGCATCGACCGGTGGTAGTGGCCGTTCGAGCTCTGCGCCATGAAGTAGCGGTTCCACCGGCCGCGGCGCACGTACTCGGCGTCGAGCGGAGCGACCTCGACCTCGATCGTTGCGAGCTTGGCGACGGCGGCGGTGTACCGGTCGTACTGGTCGGCCCACGTGCGGCCGTAGTGCCCGGCGCCCATGTCTTCCCCGGCGTCGGCCTTGCCCTCGGCTGTCGCGAGGGTGTCGGCCTCGCTGACCGTCCAGACCTGACGGCGGCCGCGCCACACCGGGCGCTGACCGAGCGCCTTCCTCAGCGAGCCGATCTCGCGGGCGACCCGGGCCTCGGCCTCGCCGGCGGCGATGTACAGCCGGTAAAGCTCGGTGTCGATCTCGGTCGGGGTGGCGGTGGCGGGGTGGGCGATCATGTCGGTGGCTCCTGCGGTTCGGGGCGACCGGCTCGCCCAACACGCATGACACTACGCATACCCAGGGAAGTCGTCAAGTCATTCTTGAAAGCTTCCCTATCGGGCGTGGAGTCGCTTCACCGCGGCGACCGCGCCGGCGTACTTCGGGTCGTCGAGGATGTACCCCTTGCTCGCGTAGTCGAGCACGACCGACTCGTCGAGGGTGTAGTCGTGCCCGTCGAAGGTGAGCACCGCCGGGTTCCTGATCACCTGATAGTCGCCGAGATCCACCACGTCGACGCCCGTCTCGTCGGCCCATTTGTCGATCGCGGCCGAGCCACCCCGGGCAACCTTGCGCGGCGGTTCCTGCACGTTGGCGCCCGGGTCGATCGCGCCACGCAAGACGACGCCTTGATGCCCGCGGTTGGTACCCTGCGCGTAGCCCTGCGCCACGGCGATACCCGTCCCCATGTAGATCCCGCGGCCATAGTCGCCGCCCCCGAGCCCGCCAGCGCGGGTGTGTGCCGCTGCGTCGGCGTTGGTGACGCCTCGGTACAGCCGGCGCTCACGCGGCACGGTGGCCTCGAACTCGGCGGCCGACAGTTGGTGCGGCCCGCGGGTTGACCGCATGTTGACGTCGGCGGCCCGGTCCGCGAGGCGGGCGAACTTCCCGCCGGCGCCGCGGGGGTGTTTCGATTCGTCCCACATGCGATCAATCTTCGCAGTTCGGGCGCGGTGTTATAAGAGGTCTTTCAGGTCGGGATGGTCGCGAAACATGGCGGCGCACTGCTCGTCGAGGCTGGCCTGCTCGGCGAGGCGCCGGCGGGTGACGGCCTCCCGGTCGAGGCGGGCCTGCCTGGCGGCTTCCCATCGGGTCGCCTCGCGGCGGTTGCGGCGTCGCAGGTGCAGCGCGACGAGCCCGAGCAGCACGGCGAGGATCGCCAGCACGACGAGCGCCTGCCGCGTCCAGACGCGGAACACGACGCACAGGATGATGATCAGTGCCCACCCGCCGAGGTTTTTCACGGTCGGTCACCTCCGTGGGGCCGAGGGTAGGGGCCGGCGGACGTCCTAGTCGATGCGGGCGGCGACGATTCGCAGGATCAGCGCGGCGATCAGTGCCGCGGTCGAGAGCGCGCACAAGGCGCCGGCGAGTGTCGGCTCGCCGGCGCCGAGCGTGACGGGCGCCAGGGCGAACGCGGCGGCGGCGGCGCCGAACATGACGGCGGCCCACCGGCGCACGGGCCGGCGCCGCTCGGCCACGGTGCGCGGCCGTACGACGGGCTCGCCGACGTCGGCGGCCCGGGCGGCGTCGCGCTGGCCGCGGCGTAGTGCGGCGAGCTGCTCGATCGTGAGCCCGCGGGCGGCCGCGGCGTCGGCCTCGGTCGCCGGCGCGTACCCGACGACCTTGCCGTAGCGCGGCGGTCGGGGCCGGTCGGCGAGCTCGCCGTCGATGACGGTCGCCGGCGGCCGGTCGAGGTACTCGACGTCGGCGCGGTTGGGGCGCTTGGGCGGGTCGACGGGTGGCGCTGTCGGGCCGGTGGGTAGTCGGGCGTCGAACCACCACCCGGCGATGATCGCGAACTGCGCCGGGGTGATCAGGTCGCGCACGAGGATGCCGAGCGCGACGTGCAGCGCGCCGCCGTTGCCGAGCTCGGCGAGCGCGCCGAGGTCGCGGGCGTTGCTTTCGAGCCCGACCACGACGTCGACCGCCTCGCCGTCGTCGTCGACGAGCCCGTACACCGGGATGACGCGGCCGCGGTCGTACGCGATGTCGAACACCTCGTCGGCCACGGCGTCGAACCCGTCGGTGCGGGCCGACGCGTAGTGGATCGCGATCTCGGCGCTGCGGGCGATCGTGGCCGGTTCCTGGCATGCGCCCCAGAGCGCCTCATACTCGGCGAGCCGGTCGGCGGGGGCCGCGTCGGGTTCGATCTCGTGCCGGTCGTCTCTCATGGTCGGTCGTCTCCCGCGGGGTTGGGGGTGCGGCGCAGTGCGGCCCACGACAGCCCGGCGCCGACGAGCATCGACAGCCCCGCGGCCGTGTAGTAGGCGAGTGCGAGTGCGAGGCGGGGCCAGCGGTGCAGCGGCAGCCCGAGCAGGAATGAGCCGCTCGCGAGGATGGCGGCGCCGGTGTACGTCGAGGTGCGCAGGAAACGAACGAGCCGCGCGGGCTCGATGCCGCGCGGCTCGTCGTTTGGCTCCGCACTCTGCGGTGCCTCTCCCGTCAAAGCCGCGGCCTCGGCCGGCAGCACGGCAACGTCGGGACATACAGGGGCAGCAACGACGGGGTGGGGCCGCGGTGACGGTTTGCGGCGGGTCTTTCCGTCGGGCTGACTCTGGGTGGTGGATATCGACACGGTGCGGTGTCTCCCTGGTCTGCGGGTTCCGGGTGTACCAGCTACCCCGGTAGACCCTTACGCTACGCGCGACCCCGTAGACCGTCAAGCCATCCTTGCCGACATGTGCTCGGATGGTCGGTCAGGGGGTGAGCGCGGCCGCCGTACGCGGGTCGCGGGCGTCGGCGAGCCCGGTCAGCCACGGCACCACGACGTCGGCCTGTACCCGCTTGGCGTCGACGCCGGCGCGGATGACGAACGAGCCGGCCCGGTAGGCGTCGTTCGGTTCGGTCGGCGAGACGAGCTCGGCGACGCCGGCGAGGTGGCACAGCGACACGGCCCGCATCCGGGTGACGCCGGGCGGCTCGGGGATGACGCCGGCGGCGCCGGCGGCGCCGGCGGCCGCGAGCGGCGCGGGTTCGCCCTGGCCGGGTTCGCCGTCGTACGGCGCGTACTGCACCCGCCAGCCACCGCCGGCGGCGCGCATCATCGTCTCGGCCATCTTGAGCGACAGTTTCGCGGTGTCGCCCCAGCGCAGCGCGACGCGCACGGCGTTGCGGGTGCGGCCGGTGCGGGCGGCGAGGTCGGTCGCGTTGAGCCCCTCGGCGGCCATCGCGGCCTTGATGGCGGTGCGGCACTGATCGCCCAACGTCGGGTTGACGAGGACGCACAGCATTCCGGTGAGCTCGGGCGCCTCGGCCGGGTGCCGGCGGGCCGCCGCCGGGTCGACCGGGCCGAGCTCGCCGCCGAGGTCGCGGCCGCGCATCCATGCCCACATGCCGGCGGTGTCGTACCGGCGCTCGTGCCCGTCAAGGGTGCGGATGGTGTACCGGGCCGCGGCGCGGTCGTGGCCGAGGTAGCGCAGCCGGCCCGCGTCTTCGTCTCGCATCAGTGCGGTGATGAGGCGGGGGGACTCGGCGGCTCGTTCTGTGGTCACTCTGGCGCTCCCGGCGTGCTAGAGGGGTGGTGCATGATGCCCCACACTATGCACCGGGGGTGCGTTGTTCTAGACCGAAGGCGCGCCGGCGATCGTCGTCCCATTCGTCGACGCCGAGCCGTGTCCGGGTCGCGGCGTCCCACGAGCGGACGGTCGGTGACATCGCCTGTGACCACGCGGCGACGACCACCCGCGAGCAGTCGAGGCACAGATAGCCGACCACGTGCGGGCGGGTTTGTGCGCACCGGGCGCACGTGGCGCCGCCGATCTCGGCGTGCGGGCGGGCGGTGACCTTCCGTTCGGTTGACGGCAGGATGCCCCGCGGGTCGGCGGCGGTGCGTACCTCGCGGTACAGCTTCGGCGTGATGCACGACAGCCAGTGCAGCCCGTAGCGGGGCCGGTTCGGGTCGTCGTCGTCGGTGATCGGGCGGGCGGTCCACTCGTCGCCGCCGGCGTGGTCGAGCACGAGCGGGCCGAGCGGGTCGCGGCCGTGGTCGAGTGGGATCGGTTTGCCGGTGAGCAGCTTCCGGCCGTGCCGGTCGGTCTTGGACGTCGCCACCCAGCGGATCGCGGCGCTGCACCGGTCGGCCTGGCAGCGGTCGACGGCGTACAGCGCACGGACGGTGCCGACGTCTCGCGGGTCGCCTCGGCCGCGGGGTGCGGCCGAGGCGCCGGCCGGGCTCACGACGTCGCCTCGGCGAGCTCGGCCGCCGCGGGCCGGCGGCGCGGCCGCGCGAACTTCGCCGCCCCCTTGCCGGTCGCAGCGCGGATCGCGGCCATTGCGGCGGCGTGGTCGAGGCGCTCGACCGGGGCGTCGGCGTCGTCGACGGCGGCGACGGCCTCGGCCTTGCACTTGCCGCACCCGTCGAGCGGCTCGCCGCGGTGCGTGCGGCACTGCGGTGCGCCGTTGTCGCGGTACTTGATCGGGCCGGTGACGGTCGGTTCGCCGAGATTCCACCACGGGCCGGCGGTGTTGAGTCGGGCCGGCGAGTGGCTCGCCGGGTCGTTGGCGACGGCGAGGATTGCGTCGGCGACGGCCTGCACCGACCGGTCGGCGTCGAGAGCGGCCCGCATCGCAGCGACCACCTCGGTGCGTGACCAGCCCTGTCGGCGGGCGAGTGTGGCGTCGAGAGCGGCGGTCAGGATCCGGGTTCTTTCGTCGGGAGAATCCTCCCCCGTCGCGGCGTCGCCGCCCTCCTCCGTGACTTGATCATCGAGAGGGAGAGTGTTCTTTACAGGGTCCAAAACAGGGTCAATAGGGTCGGGGGTCTGGTAGTCCCCCCGTGACGGCGTTTGCCCTGGTAGAGCCGTTTTGGCCTCCGAATTGCTAGTCACCCCGTGGGCATTTACTAGTCCGGGCGGACTGGTAGTCACCCCGTCGGCGGGGGTACTGGGAGTCACCTCGTCGTTTTCGGCGGGTGGACTGCTAGTCACCCCGTCTGCTTTGCGTGGCTTGCCCAGATCGGCGCGACGCTTCGGCGCCGGCGGCGGCTCGATGTCCGGTCGGTTCGCCGGCGTGAGGGGCGGTAGCTGCTTGCCTGCCCGGGCCTCGTTCACGCCGTCGATGCGGCGCTTGCTGTAGGCACTGAAGGGGATCAGGAGGTCATACACCACCGGGCGGCGGTCGGCGCGGATGTACGCGGCGCGCGTCTGGTCGCCGAGCCCGAGCACCTTCCGGGCGAGCATGTCGTCGATCCGTCGCTGCGCGGTCTTGGTGCTCACTCTGGCGCGCTTGGCGATCGTGCCGGTGGCGAGCAGCACCCCGCACCCCGCCTCGTCGGCCTCGTCAGCCATGACGGTGAGTACGGCGTGTTCCTCCACATCGGCAACGGGGGCGTCTTTCACCGCCCATACCATCGCGTCGAGACTCATGTGTCGTGTTTCCCCTCGTGGTTATGCAAGGGGGCCGACCGCCGGTAGAATCGCCGGCAGGGCCGTACCCTCGTGCCCTGGCAGTTTCAAATCGCCGTACTTGGTGGTGCGGCACATGTCGCGACGGACGGTTCGCCCCGTGGCCTGTCGCATGGTTCGTATCGGCCCGTCGAGGTGACGCTCGGCGGGCCGGACCGTTTCTAGGCAGCGACGGAAGCTAGCCCGAGTCGCTGCCGTACGTACTCCGTCTCGCTCATGCCGAGGTCGGCCAACTTGCGATCAAGCTCGGCGCGCTCGATCGGCGAGAGGCGGGCCTCTACCTTGGCGGTGCGACGCACTCGGGGGTCGAGAGGCGGGCGCCCTTTGCGTTTGGGGGTGTCCATCGGGATGTGGTGTCCTCTCGTCGGGGCTTTTCTGTCCGACAACTTACGCCCGGGATCACCCCGAGGTGACCGAATCGCCGAAAACCAACTCGCCGGCGTGTCGTACCTGTCCGGTATCCTGGCCTTGCCCCGTGCGTATGGGAGTCGACCGGGGGTGTGCTGGCCCGCTCTTGCTGACCGCTTCGGGCCTTGCGCGGCGGGGGTTCCCAAGACGACCCGCCGGCGCCCACCTCGACGACGTGCCCCCCATGCCACGGACACGCCCGGCCCCGCCTCTGCTCGGTAGAGGCGGGGCCGGCTTCATGCGGCGGGGACTACGCGGCCTCGGCGTCGCCCTGGTCGACGAGCTCGACCGCCGGCGCCGCCGGCAGCGCGAGCAAGTCGGTACCGGCGAGCACCGCGGCGGCGCGCTCCCGGGCCGCCGGCGTCGGCCGGACCGACACAGTGGGCGCCCCGGCGGGCTTCTCCGTCACCGTGACGCCGGGCAGCACCGCACCCTCGGTGTCGGCGCAGCCGGTCGTGCCGTTGGCCTTGGCGTAGGCGAGCACCCGTTCGAGCCACGCCGGGTCGACCGACTCGACCACCTTCACCCGCTCGGGCATGTTCGCCTTGACCCACGCGAGCAGCGCCTCGGGGTCGGTCACCTCGGCGACGTTGCCGCCGGCGCGGCCTTTGTTGAGCACGACGAGCCCGTACTCGGTCCCGTCGTCGCCGGTCACCGTGAGGCTGAGTGTCTTCATGCCGGCGGCCGCGGCCTGCTCGGCGATCTGCCGCTTAGCGGCCGTCTCGGCATCCTTGACGGCGCCGGCGAATGTCGAGCCGACCATCGCCTGACGGGCCAGCTCGGGCAGCGTCGGGGCGTTCATCCGGCCATCGCCTCTGCGACAGTTTCGTCACGGGTGACCCGCGCCTCTTTGGCGGCCGCCTCGGGATCGCGGCCGATGATCCGGCCCTCGGGTTCGGTCGACGGCGCGACGTCGGCGGGCAGCGACGCGACGTCGGGCGCCTCGGTCCCGTCCTCGGTCGGGGTCGGGTACACGAGCGACCGCTGCACGACGGCGGCCTGATTCCCGCCGTTGTACAGCGAGAGCCCGAACTGATCGCCGAGGTTCACCGCGCACCGCTTGAGTGCCTGCGAGAGCGCCGTTTTCATCGCCTGGTCGTGGGCGTCGCCGATGCTCGGCTGATTGCACGAGTCGCCGGTCGCGCCGTCCTCGTACACCGCCAGCACCGACCCGTCGACCGGCGACTTGACGGTGAGGCGCACCTCGGCCCGATAGACGATCGTCCAGCGCGTGAACTCGTTCGGGGCCTCGGTTTTGCGACCATCGACCCACTTCGACACCATGACCGTGCCGGGGGCATGTTCGAGCCGCTCGATCATGTCGCACTTGATCGTCTCGACGTCGAACCCACCGAATCCGAAAATGCGGATGAGGTGCCGGCGGACGTCCCACTGTTCGAGGTGACTCTGCCCCTGGTTGTGCTGCACGCGGGCCGTCGCGATCCGGGCGGTAAGAAACCTGAATTGAGCCTCGGTGAGCCGGTCGCCGAGCGGAACGGGCACCGACACCGGCGAGTCCGCCGGGGTGTCGGTGGTCGGTGCGGGTGTTGCGAGCATCGCGATCTCTCTCTCGTGCGCGTCAGCCGACGGTATGCGGCTCGACGGGGATCGGTCTTTCGGTTGACCCCGGGTCACTGCTACGGTTGACGCTCGGTGTCATTGCGGCCCATGTGGTCGCTGTGATTCCTGGTCGACGTTCCCCTCGCCGCCGGCGCAATCCGGTACCAGCCTTTGCGGGCCTGCGGTGGGGGGATCGTTGTTTCTACACGCCGGCGAGCTCGTCGACGGTCGTCTCGGTGCGGGGCGCTGGCGTACGGCCCGGCGGCATCCGTCCCGGGCTGTCCTCGTGCGGGTACAGGTCGCCGTCGACGCGGCCGGATCCGGCCAGCCAGTGCCGCACGTCGCCGGCGTAGAACATGGGCGGCTGATAGCCGGGGTGCCCCTCGGGCGCGACCTTCGGGTCGCCGGGCTGCCGGTACGGGCGGCCGGTCGGCACGTTCGGCGGGATCAGCGCGTTGTCGCCCTTTACCCCGCCGTTGTTGAGGTACACGTTCCGCCATTTGGTCGCCGCTGACGGCTGTAGCCCGGCGGCCCGGCCCACGTCGTCGATCGTCCACACCGTGATGCGGTCGCGTACGAGCATCTCGCGGCGGGTGGCCCGCTGCGCCGCGGTCAGCGTCCGGGTGAGTGGGCGGGACATGTCGGCGATCTCGCGCAGCACCTCGGCCGCGGCGAACACGTCGCGTACGGCGATCTCGGCGAGCGCCTTCACGGCGCCGTCCGGTCGCAGTTCGAGCAGCGTCGCCGCCGCGGGGGAAAGCATCGGGATCACGGTCGGGGTCACCTCCTTGAGTCTGTGTCGAGCGGCGCTCGACGTAGACCCACCCTAACCGATCTCCCGTATACCGTCAAGAAAGGCTTGAACGGTTCGGTGCCTGGTCAGCGCCTTATTTCGGGGCGGTCGCGATCGTCCACGCCATCCAGCCGAGCCCGCCGACGATCACGAGGATGCCGACCACCATCGTGAGTGTCTCGACCCAGTACCGGGCGACGTCGGTCGCGTGCAGCATCCGGGCGTGCAGCGGCGGCCACAGCCGGGCGCCGAGCACGATCCCAATCAACAGGGTGGTGAAGAACCCGACGGCGAGCTCTTGCGTAGTCAGCGTGAGCGTCTTCTCGGCCGCCGCGGCGGCGAGGTACAGCGTCATGACGGTGGTCCCCATATCGCGCAGGTATGGACGGAGATCCGGTGATCCTCGTCGATCACACAGCCGCACCGGGCGCGCTTGAGCGCGTCTGGCGGTGCGATGTTGTGCTCGGCTAGGAGCGCCCCCGTGCGCTCGGTGGGTGTCGCGAGCCGGTCGAGCTCGCGGTGTATGGCCCCGGTAGGCCAGTCGGCGCTATTCCACTCGTACGCCTCGACGCCGGCGACGAGCAGCACGTCGAGCACCCGGGCCTGCGCCTCGGACAGTTGCCCGGTGTGCGTCCGGTTGCGGGCCGCCTTGAGCTCGGCGCACGCGAACCCGCCCGGCCCGAACATCGTCAGGTCGGGCCAGCCGGGCAGCGACCGGCGCATGTTGTACGCGTGGAAGACGAGAAACCGCATCCCGGGCACCCCCGGGTACCGGGCTTGCAGCTCGACGTCGCGCCGGCGGATCTCCCGCACCACGGCCTCTTGGAATTGCTTCTCGGTCCAGTGCAGCGCGTCGTCGCCGACGGCCAGCGCGCCGAGCGCGGCACGCCGACGGGCGGCGCTCGGCGCCCCGCCGGCGACCCGCCGCGCCCCGCCCCGCCGGTTCGTGGTCATGCGGCCCGCCGCTTGAGCGCGCGGCGCTCCCGCTCCGACAGCCCGCCCCATATCCCGAACCGTTCCTCTTTGCCGAGCGCGGCTTGCAGGCAATCGGCCTTGACCTCGCAGCGGGCACAGATCCGTTTCGCCTCGCGGGTCGAGCCGCCTTTCTCGGGAAAGAACGCCTCGGGGTCGGTCTGCGAGCACAGTGCACGCTCTTGCCACGCCGGCGCGACGCCGAGCAGGTCGGCGATGAGCTCGCGGGCGGCGCTCTCGTCGTACACGGCGACGGACCGCGGCGGCCGCTCGCTGAACGGTTCCCTCATGGTGGCCTCGATCCTGGTCTGCCCGGGCGGTACCAGCTACCCCCGGCCGACCCTCAGACTACCCGCGGGCCGGTAAGCCGGTAACCCTCACTAGAAGATTTCCGGCCGCCGGTGGTCGGCCCGGAACGGCGACGAGCCCCGAGCATCATTGCTCGGGGCTCGTCTCGTGCCGCACCTCGCGCCCGCGGCAGGCATCGCGGGCGACCGGGGGGCAGGTTCGGGGGTACCCGCCCGGTGCGGCGCGTCTATACGCCGCGGCCGCGTTGGGCCTCGACGGCAGCGATCGCCTCGGCGAGCGGGGTCCGCAGCGGCGCGTACGCGGCGATCACCCGCTCGGCCTGGTCGACGGCGCCGCGGGCCGCCTCGATCGCGGCGGCGAACGCCTGCCGTACCGGCGGCCGCGCGTCGTCGAGGACGCCGGTCAGCGTCGCGACGCCGGCGAGGAACGACGTCCGGGCGTCGACGGCGGCGACCATGACGTCGAGCACGACCGGGCCGACGTCGCCGAGACGCGCGAACCGGTCGAGCCCGTCGGGTACCGCCGGCGCCGCGGCGACGTCGGCGAAGGTGGCGCGCAGCCCGGCCAGCTCGAACACCGACCCGTCGCTGTCACACCGCGCGCGGGTGCCGTCGACGTCGGTCAGTGGGCCGCCACAGTCAAGACAGCGCAGCGCGACGTCGGGCTCGGCGCCGGGCACGAACAGCTCACACCCGCTGCCGCGGGGCTGCACGAGCTCGCCGGCAGCGATCGCCTCGCCGAGGATCCGGTACACGCGGGGCACCCGCACGTCGGGGTACGCCTCGACGAGGTTCTGCACCACCTCGGCGGGGGTGATGCCGATCTCGCCGACGACGCGCACCATGTCGACCCCGAGCTTGCGCAGCACGTCGTCGCCGGGCTTGGTGACCCAAGCGGCGGCCTGCTCGCCGGCCTTGGGGTCGACGAGGTACGCCGTCGCCTCGGTCAGTGGCGCCGACCACTTGGGCGGCAGCGGGGGCAGCCCGGCCGCGATCACCGCATCGGCGAACGTCGGGAGACGGCCGACCGCCCCACCGGCGACCGGCACGACGCCCTGATCGCGGCCGACGATCCATCCGTAGGGCGTCTCGCCGAGCACCGCGAGTCGGTCGCCGTCGGCGCTGTACACGTCGACGCGGCGGGCGCCGACCCGGGCCTTGCGCATCCGGTACCGGGTGTCGTTGTCGGCGACGTCGAGCCCCTGCGTGCGGGCGAATGTGCGTCCGGCGACGGCGGCGCGTTCCTCGTCGGCGTCGAGCCCCGGCGGGGCCTGGCGATCGCTCATGGTGTCTCCCTGGTGACGTGGGCCTACCAGCTCGGCCCGGACGGACAACCACGCTACGCGTGATCACGGAAACCGGCAATGATGACTTGAACGATTGCCGGTAGGCGGGACATGGGAGGGTCGGCGGCCCGTGCCGAGGGGAAGTTCGGCGCGGACCGCCGGCCCGGTCTAGTTGGCGCGCGGGTGCAGGCACACGACGTGCGAGCATCCGATCAGGTCACCGGGGTTGCCGGGGGCGGCGCACGCCGCGCAGACGTCGATGTGCGCGAGCCGGACGGCGCCGCGGCCGAGGTCGAGCTCGATCAGCGAGCCGCCGCACGCGCACACGCCGGCGTTCTGGTCGAACGGTTCGCCCGAGTCGACGAGCTGCTCGCGCAGGAACACCGACAGCCACCGGTGCGCGTTGATCCGGCCGAGTTGGTCGAGCGGCACGCCGGCGACGGTGGTCCCGGTGAGCGCCCCGCGCATCGCCTCGCGGCGCAGCTCGTCGCGCAGCCCGCCGGCGGTGGCCCGCCGGGCGGCCGAGATCGTGCCGTACCCGTCGACGGTCTGCCCGGTCGGCACGTACATGACCCGCCACGGGGTCGAGGTGTCGTCGAGCCGCTCGTACGTCCATAGCCCGTCGACGCTGCCGGCCTGCCACAGCTCGGGGCGGGTGTCGCCGTCGCCGGGGCGGCTGACCGGTGCGCGGAACGTCTCGCGCATCACCTTGCCGGTGATCGGCGTCATGCGCCCGCCGGCCCGAGGCGCCCGCGGCGGCCGCTCGCCCCGCTGCATCACGATGATCTCGCCCATGTCGTACCCCGTTCGTTGCTGACCTGTCGGCCGCGCCCCGGCCGATCCGTGACCCACACTACCCGGAACCCGGTAAGTCTTCCATCATGTCTTGAAGATTTCGCCCGAGAGTGAAGGGCGGGAAATCTTCACGTATGACTCGACGACTTACCTGATGATGGGTAGTGTGGGTCACGTTTCAGCAAGACGAGGGGGGCACGATGGGCAGGGTTTACTCGCAGACGATGGACGCCAAGCGACAGCGGGCGATCCATGCCGGCACGTGGGAGGGTCGTCGCTCGATCGAGGACGTGCGCCCGCACCTCGTGAAGCTGATCAAGCGGGGCATGAGCCGCAAACGGATCGGCCGCGCCGCGCACGTCGACGAGCGCACCGTCGGGCGGATCCTGCGCCGCGGGCAACAGCTCGTGAACGCGCCGACCGCGGCCGCCCTGCTCGCCGTCCCGGTGCCGAAGCGGCCGCCGGCGCCGCGCGGCATGGTCGACGCGACCGGCGCCATGCGCCGCACCCGGGCGGCCGGGCAAGCCGGGTACTCACTCAAGCGGATGGCGGCAGAGATCGGCGGCAACCTACAGAACGTGTGGAAGATCCAGCAGGGGCGGCACCGATGGATCGAGCCCGCAACCGATCGAGCGATCACCGCGATGTACAAGCGCCTGCCGTTCCCCTGCCCCGACCCTGACCGCCGTACCCTCGCCGCCATTCAGGCGCGGGTGCAGCGCGGCGAGGTGTGGCACCCGTGGGTCGCGTGGGACGACGACACGATCGGCGACCCGGACGCCGAGCCGGCGTACGACGCGCCGCGGCCGCGGCGCACCGACGTGCTGCCGTCGCAGGTCAAGCTCGGGATCGCCGGCGTCGAGCCGTTCGACAGCCTCACCACCGCCGAGGCGATCGAGGTGTGCACCGTGCTGATCTCATGGGGCTGGACGCACGAGCGCATCGGCGAACACCTGCAATGGGGTACCGACGCCGAGAAGTGCCGCGACAACGCCGCGGCGTTCTGCCAGCGGCACGGCATCGAGGCGGCGCCCGAGCGGGTGCGGATGATCGCGATCACCGAGGTGTTGCAGGTCCGCGACTACACCGCGGCCGCCGCCTAGTTGGTCAAGCATTGCTTGACGGTATCCGGTGCCGCGCGTAGCGTACGGGTCTAACCGCACACACATCGATGATCGGAGCTCGACCGATGACCGACCCGCACGACAACCCGCTGCGACCACTGATCGGGCTCGACGGCCCGAGCGTGTCGATCAACGTCACGCCCGCGGAGGTCGAGCTCTTTCACCGGCTCGTCAACCGCATGACCCCCGGCGACTCGGCGTACGAAATCAACCAGTTCCTACGTGAGCTCGACATTCGGATCGGCGCCGCCCGGGCGATGCGCCCCGAGACGGACCCCGCCGAGGTCACCGCCCCGATGACAATGGCCGAGGTCGACGTCGTGCGCCGGGTGTACCGCCTCGTCAAGCGGTACACGCAAGACAGCGCCGGCCCGATGATCGCCGAGCTCGTGCGTGACTTCGACGTACGGATCGGCGCCGCACAAGCGGCGATGGCCGAGCGGGTCGCCGCCGGCGCGTTCGAGCAGCTCGACAACCTCGGCACGCCCGACTCGACCGTCGACGCCGGCGAGCCGCGCCTCGACCCGCGCGACCGCGCCCGGGTGATCCCGCGCCGTCGCTTCGGCTGGCCGGGACGGGGGCCGCGCCGATGACCGAGCAGCGATACGCCGTCGTCGTCACCCTGCCCACCGATTCCGACGCGCCCGAGGGGCTCGACCCGGTGCGCCGCGTCGGCCCGTACCACCACAAGAGCACCGCCGAGACGGCGATCGCCGCGTTCGGGATGATGGTCGCCAGCTCGGCGCCGACCGGGACCAGGTTCGAGCTCGTCGCGTACGACGCGACGCTGCCGCACCTCGACGCCGAGTTTCCCCGCGACGCGTACCGGCTCGCCGAGATGGTCCGCGAGGAACCCGACGGCCCGGGCGGGGGATGGGGCTTTCCCGACCTGTACGCGCGGCTGTCGGCCTACCTCGGCGCCGACGAGGCGCGCGACCTGTGGCGCCGCGCATGCTCATACCTCGACGCCGAGGAAGCCGAGGCGGAACGCGAGCAGGCCGAGCGTGCGGCGACCACCCGCGAGCGCCTCGACCTGGCCGAGAAGTTCGACGACGAGATCGAGCACGTGTTCTCGACCGGCGGCCCGCACGGCGAGTACGTGAGCCGCGCGGCCGCGCGGAGCATCGCCGCCCTGATCCGGTACCTGAACCACGCCACCTATCACCGCGAGGCGGCTCCGTACCCGTCGACGATCGACTCGGTAGTGCGGGCGATCGGCGCCGGCATTACTGGGCTCGATCAACTGCTGCGCCAGCTCGACGCGCTGCTCGCCGCGCAAGCCGCCGGCGGCAACCTGTACAGCGACGACGGCCGCTCGGCCGTCGAGGTGGTCGCCGGATTCCGGGTGCACCTCGACTACGCCCGCCGGCACGCCGCCGACCTCGCCGGCGAGCTCGCCGCCGCGGGCCGGTACGGGAATCACCTCGGCGTCCGCGACCCCGCCCCGGCCGAACCCACCGACGACCACGAGTAGGAGAGGGGAACCGGGCTCGTGCTGTACCTCGACGACTATCGGCGCGAGGGGTGGTCACACCTCGTCGCGCATAACGAGGCGACGCTGCGCCGGGTCGCCGGCGAGCTCGGCCTACCTGATCGGTGGTTGCGTGAGGCGGGCACGCCTCGGGTGCACTACCTCGTGCCCGAGCGTGCCCGCGGCCGCCTGGTCGACGCCGGCGCGGTCGAGATCGGCGCCCGGGAGCTCGGCGAGCTCGTCGCGTCCCGGTGCGCGGCCGCCGCGGCGTTCCCCGCCCCGGCGGCCGCCGCCGAGCCGGTGTACGTCGACGTGCCGACCCCGGTCGGCGACCCGCCGGCGCCGCGGCAGCGGTGGAACCCGACCCTCGGCCGGCACGCGTGGGCGCGTCTGGCCGAGCACTGGTACCTCTGCCTGTACTGCGGGGTGATCAAGTGGAAGCGGGAGGGGAGCGGCGCCCGCTGGTACATGCAATGGGGCTACCGCGAGTGGCCCGCCGACGAGTGGGGCTCGACCCGCGCCGGCGCCGACTTTCCACGCTGCCCCGGCCCGGGCCAGCGAGTTACCCGAGAGAGGTTGACCCCTTGATGAAGTACACCGCCGAGCAAGTGCTCGCCGTCCTGGTCGACGCCGCGGCGCCCCTACCGACGGCCGACGTGTCGCTCGCCTGCCGACTCAGGTTCGGCGCCCCTGATGGCACCGTGGGGCGGGTGTCGTGGGGTGAGCCCCGCGAGGTCCGCGACGCGCTGAACGAGCTCGCCGAGGCGGGCAAGGTGGTATCGGCCAAGCGTGGCGAGGATGGCTCGAACGCGCACCTCGCGTACGTGCCGACCGAGAAGACCGCCCGCTATTGGGCCACGGTCGAGCTCGCCGACCGGTGGCGGAAGGTGCTCGACGCTCGGGCCGCGGCGTTCACCGCGGCGTACCGCGACGGCGAGCTGCTCCCGGCGGTGTGGGCGGCCGCCGGCGGCCCGCGCGGTCTGCGCGCCCGGGTCGAGCAGGATCCGCGTACCGGGCTGATTGACGTCCGGATCACCGGCAGCGACGAGCACCTCGCGTACCTGTCGATGCTGCTGCGAGAGGCGACCGCGCACGCGCTGGCCGAGTGAACGTTGTTCCCGCACCACCCCGCAACCGCCCCCGGGCTGCCTGCCCCCGGGGGTGGTTGTGGTTGTCGACCGAAAGGCGACACCCGAGGCATATCACCGCGGGCCGGGTGGCCGGTAGTGTCCGGTTGCGACTTCCGTTTCGGGGGGTCGGCAGCGGGGGACCACGCTCGGCCGCGTGGTCCCCCGTCCCCCCGTACCGCGGCCCGTTGACTCGGGCTCGCGGCGCCGGCGACGGCGGGGGTTCCTGGCTGCGTACGCCCCGTGCGCGCGCCGGCCCTCGTCGTCGCCGTTCCCCCTGTGCGGAACGATCGCAGGGTCGCCCGACCCGTACGCCGATTGCGCAGCGCGCCGGCGGGGTGGCGCCCTCGTGTAGCGGATGCTACGCCGACACGGTATCGGCCTTGCGCGGGTTCGTCGTCGTTTCCCGCGTTTGGTGTGGACCCGCCCGAAACGCGCATCGGCCTACGCCGATCGGACCGGCCCGCCGAGCTTTCTAGGATGTATCGACGACTTGTGTCGGGGCGGGTAGTCTGCGGGCGTGAAGGCGGTACGGGCGACGCCCGGCGGCCGCGGCCCCCACCCTCGACGGCGAGCTCGCAGGAAGGCGCAGCACGTGACACAAACCCAAGGGATCCGAGCCAAGGGCAGCGGCCGGATCGTGACGATGACCAACGGTCAAGTGATGAACGTCGCTCTACCGTGGCTCACGTGGGCATGGTTGACGATCAAGCACTATCTGTCGATGTTGTTCATGTCGGCGAAGAAGAAAGCGAAGCTACAGGCGAAAGGCAAGCTGCCCGGGCCGCCGGTGCGCGACGTGCAGTTCGCCGTCGCCGAGATCCGCTCGCTGCGGTACTCGCCGCCGTGGGGGCTGTTCGACGGGCTGTTCGTCGTCGACGCCGGCGAGCAGCACAACGACCCGTGGCGCAAGCCGGGCAAGCGCAAGCCGCACCGGATCAAGTTCAGCCGGGGCCGCCGGCGCTCCCGCTGGCACACGTTCGCGACTCTGGCGATGGGCCTCGACCTCGTGCGCCCCGACCTGAAACCCCTCGCCGCCCGCGGTCGCCTCGTGCGGTGGCTCGGGTTCCGGGGCGGTAACGGCCCGGTCGAGGTGAAGGTGCCCGAACAGCGCAGCCGACACCGCCGGCGCGTCGAGAACCTCGTCGGCACCAAGGTGGTCAGCGTCCGCGGGCCGGCGCACGGCGAGCTGCCGAACGACCCGGTGCCGGTGAGCCCGGGCCGGCGGCCGCACGTCGAGAACACGTAGATACGCCCTTTTCAAGAATGGCTTGACGACTTGTGTCGGGCCGCATAGTGTGGATCTCGGCGGGGTGAGCTGGTCGCCCCGCCGAGAACATGCCAGGGAGTCACAGTGACGCAGCCCCGCCTCGGGTTCACCCGCCCCGACAACTTCACGCCGTGGGCCGGCGTCGACCCCCTCGCCGACGACCCGGCGCAGCGGTTGACCTACTTCCTCGGCGCGCACCGCCCCCCGTGGATCTCGCAGGCACCCGTGCCCGTGTTCCTGTCGCTGGCCCCGGTCGTGCGCTACCAAGGACGCGACGACGCGTGGCCCCTACTCTCGCCCGTCGGCGCCGGCAACGGCCCGATGGTGTACGCGATCGACTCGGGCGCGTTCACCGCGCTGGACTCGGGCAACCCCGACCACCCGTGGCACCTCGGCGAGGACTCGTACGCCGAGCTCGTGCAGCGCGTCATCTTCCACACCCGGGTGACGCCGATGTTCGTCGCCGCGCAAGACCGCCCGTGCGAGCCCGAGCTGCTCGCCAAGACTGGCCGCGACGTGCGCCGCAACATTTTCGAGACGGTCGAGAACTTCTGCTACCTGAGCGAGAACCACCCCGACGAGCCGTGGCTGCCGACCCTGCAAGGGTGGACCCCCGACGACTACGTGATGTGCGCCGAGGTGTACGAGCAGTACGGCGTCGACCTCGGCAAGTACCGGAACGTCGGCCTCGGGTCGGTGTGCCGCCGCGGCGCCGAGCAGACCGCGAACGTGATCGAGGTCGTGAAGACCCTCGCCCCGCTGCGCCTGAACCTGCACGGGTTCGGGATGAGCATCGACGCCCTGCGCGTCTGCGCCCCGTACCTCACCTCGGCCGACTCGACCGCGTGGTCGCTGGCGGCCCGCCGGCGGCAGCTACGCCTCGACGGGTGCGAGCATGTCGGCGACTGCCGTAACTGCCTGTCGTGGGCGCTGGCGTGGCGTGAGACGGTATTCGACGCGATCCGCGCCGGCGACCCGGCGCAGCCGCCCGTCGAGCTGGCCCGCATGGCGGCCGCCGACGTCGAGCGTCTGCGCCGCGAGCTCGCCGCGGCTGAGCGGCTCGCCGCCCTGTACCCGGTGCCCGCCCCGGCCCCGGTCGCCCCCGTGGTGCCGATGCCGGCGCCGCGCCCGGCCGAGCAGCTCGCGCTCGCCATCTAAGACCCCCGGGCCGCCCGCTGGCGGCCCGGTCCGCACCACCGAGAGGAAACCGCACCATGCGCAAGATTGTTCGGCTCGCCGCCATCGTGGCGCCCGCGCTCGTCGCCGGCGTCCTGGCGTTCGGCTCGCCGGCGGTCGCCGGCGGGAAGGTGGTCCCCGGGGCCGCCTGCTCGACCCCGGGCGCGACCGGCACGAAACACGGCCAGACGTACGAGTGCGGGCAGCGCCGCGGTGAGACGTGCCCTCATTGGCACTGGGTGTACGACGCCTCGGTGCCGACGTCGACGCGCACCGCGTGGCCGACCGGCCCGTGCCCGTCGTGCACGCACACCCCGACCCCGACGCCGACCACCCCGCCGGCCACGACGCCGCCGGCGACGACGCCGCCCGTCGTCGAGGTGCCGCCGACCACCCCGCCGGCGACCACCGCGCCGCCCGTGGTGACGCCCGTCGACAGCGGAGGGTCGACGGGTGGCGGGCTGCCGGTGACTGGCCCGGGTGTGTGGGGCCTCGTGCTGCTCGGTCTGGCCCTCGTCGCCGGCGGGTGGCTGCTCGTGCGGTCGGTGCGCCGGCGCGCGTAGCGGAGCAGCGGGTGCCCGCACCCGTTCGGCTGACCGCCCTTGACGCGAGCCCCCGATGCCCCCGCCGGCATCGGGGGCTCGCCCTATGTACGCCGATTCGTGGCACACTCCCTGTAGTCAGACAACCACGGGGGGTAGTGACCATGACCGATCCGACCGCCGACCCGCCCGAGCTCGACCCCGCCACCGCCGGCGGCAGCGTGCCCGACGACGCCGGCTCGCCCGATTTCGACCTCGCGTACGAGCTCGCGAACCCGTCGCCGGCGCACGCCGACGCGTACCACGTGCCGCGCGAGCAGGATCCCGACGGGGTGGCCCGGTTCCTCGCCATGCCCGAGCTCGCGGCCGCCGGTCGGCTGTTCGCCGGGTCGGGCACCGCCGCGTACCGCAATTGGGTGGCCCGGGGTAAGCCGTTCACCCTGGCATACCCGCTCGCCGACCTCATGGCGCAGCTACGCCGCGACGGGTACACCGTGTACGCCTACCCCGACGAGTCGCACCTGCGCGCGTCGACGCCCGAGGATCACGACCCGTTCAGCGCGACCGGGTGGCCCGGCGTGAGCCCGTTCGGGTGGGGGATGGCGATCGACATCATGCCGCCGAGGTCGGGCTCGGGCCTGCCGTCGCTGGCGCAGCTCGGCCGACAGATGCTCGCCGACAAGATCAACGGCGTGCCGGGCATGTCGTGGCTCAAATACCTGAACTGGGAACCCGGCGACGGCTCGTGCAAGCACGAGTCGTTTCAGCCGAACCACGTCACCCGCTCGTCGAGCGACCGCGGCCACCTGCACGCCTCGGCCCGGACGGACCTCTATCAGTCGCGGGTCGCCGCCGGGTACAACCCGGTCGCCCGGGTACGCGCCGGCGGGAGCGCGATCGTCGTCCCGGTGCAGCGCCCGGCCGAGTCGGGCGGGATCCGCAAGCCGGCGCCGCCGTGGCCCGGCCGTGTGCTGATCGCCCGGGCCGGCAAAGCGATGATGCACGGCACCGACGTGACCGGGTGGCAGCGCGAGATGCAGGCGCGCGGGTGGTCGGTGAAGGTCGACGGGTGGTACGGCGACAAGTCAGCTGACCTCGCCGAGGCTTTCCAGCGCGACAGCTCGGCGCACGGGTGGCACCTCGACGTCGACCGCAAAGTCGGGCCGGCAACATGGCGGGCCACGTGGGAGCGCCCGACAAGCTAATCGACGTCCGCGAATCACCGCATAGATGGGCGTGCTTACGCCCCTCATTTGTGGTCGCAAAACGAGAAGCAGGGCCACCTAACCCGGCCTTGACCTGCATGTACGCGGGCCGGTTTCCGCCCCGGTAAGGGGTGGTGATCGCCCGAATGTCGAGACGAAATCACGGGGGAACGATGTATCAGACGCGCACGATCACCGGTACCGACGACCGCGGCCGCCCGGCCTCGGCCACCGTCGTGACCACCGAGGACGACCCGACGCCGGCGCCCGAGCCGACCCCCGAGCCGGCGAGCTCGCCGGCGATGCTCGTCGGGACGACGACGACCGTCGGCGACTGGTCGAGCCGCCTCACCACGTACCCGGGCGTGCAGCTCTGCCGCGTGTTCGGCCAGCCCGGCAGCGGGATCCCGTCGTGGGGTGTCGAGGGGCAGCCCGGCAAGCTCGACGCCATGCCGTCGACGATCACCCCGTTCGTCAGTTTCAAGGACTGGGCGAGCGACTCGGCGGCCGCGGCGATGGTGAACTCGCACCTCGACGGTCTGCCCGCGGACCGGCGGGAGTGGCTCGCCTGGCACCACGAGCCCGAGCAGGAGTGGGCGAGCAACGTCGCCGAGTACCGCCGCCGGTGGTGCCTGCTCTCTGAGGTGGTCGCCGCGCACCACGCCGGCGACCGGGTGCAGCTCGTGCCCATCCAAACGTTGCAGTGGACCGCCGCCACCGGTACGGGCAAGGGCAACGGCAACTATTCGACGTTCGCGACCGGGGTCGGGCTGCCCGGGATGGACTGCTACGCCGACTCGTGGGCCGACAAGTACCCGGTACCGGCGCCGTGGCTCGCGCCGGCGCTGAAACTCGCCGACGCGATGGGCCGCCCCCTGGTCGTGCCCGAGCTCGGCGCCATCAAGATGCCGTCGGATCCGACGGGCGCGCGGCGGGCCGACTGGATCCGCGCCGTCGTCAGTCTGCTGCGCTCCGAGGGTGCGGCCGCGGTGCTGTGGTGGGATGCGCTCGGCGCCAACTCGCGCGACTTCCGCCTCGACGACTCGGCCAGCCGCACCGCGTGGAATGAGGCACTCGCCGGGCGGGTGTGAGGTACCGTCAGCGGTGCCGTGGAGGTACTGAAAACCCGGGGCGGGCGTCGGACATAGGGCGCCCGCTCTCGGCGTTTCAGGGGCCGCCGCGGGCCGCCGCACCGGGTAGTCTCGCCGGCGTGAGTCACGAGCCCGTCGAGCCGGCAACCCCCCGTCAGCCGACGCCGTTCCGTGACCTGCACCCTGTCGGCAAAGTGGTGGTCGTGGTCCTGCTCGCCCTGATCGCGGTCGTCCTCGTCGCCCTGGTCGCCCTCGGCGCCCGGTGGGGATGGCACGGCTTCCTGTGGGCCTGGCACCGCGCCTGACACCTCGTCGACGAGCCGGCCGTGCGGCGCCCCCGCGCCGCGTGGGAAGACGGCCAGCAACGCCAAAGAGCCGCCCCCCGACCACGCAGCCCGTAGGCGCGTGGTCGGGGGGCGGTCTTGGTTGCCCGGGGGGTAGCGATGCCCCGGGCCTGCAATGCCCGCGAGCGGGCCTCTGAGCTTCTACGGGCGGCGAGCTCGCCGGGCGGCCCGCGGCGACGTCGCCGACTCGATCGCCGGCGCGATGCCGGTCGGCAGCGCGAACCCCTTGTACGTGGCGATCGCCGAGACGAGCACGAGCAGGATCGCGGTCAGCACCTCACGCGGGTGACGCAGGTCGGCGCCGTCAAGCCCGCCGGTGAAGTACACCGTTCCGAGCCCCACGACCACGCTGTACCCGAACGTGACGCCGGCACGGGTGCCGGCGGCCCACGTCGGCCGCTGGATCACCGGGAGCACGAACGTGGCGCTCATGAAACCGACGATCAGCGCCCACATAGCGGCGTTGGACATGACGGGTTCCCCCCTTACGGTGTCGGCGTCGAGCTCGGCGCCGGGGTGGCACGCGATCGAACGATGCGCTCGGCGACGCACCGTTCGAGGAACGCGTCGAACTCGGGGCCGGAATCGCCCGGGCGTAGCCGGCTGCACTCGGCCATGTAGACCGACGCCTTGAGAATGTCGGCGACCGCGGACCCGGTGCGGGCCTGCCCCTGGCGGTAGCACTTGCCCGTCGGGGTGGTGCAGTCGGCGAGCCGCTCGTTCGTCGTGCGGGTCTGCTCGGCGATCTGGTAGTTCTGCGCCGACACGAACAGCGACAGCGCCACGAACAGCCCGAGCACGCCGAGGATCATCAGATAGATGCGGTTCTCACGCCTGCGGGCCTGGTTGGCGACGACCACCTGCGCTTTGAGGTCTTTCGCTTCCTCAGCGGCGCTGTTGGCTGCACTCAGAATCGCCTCGATGGACGGCGCGCCGAGGCGCGAGGCGCCCGGGCGGAATGGTGACTCACTCATCGCATTTCTTCCCCTGGTCTTCTACGGTCGGCCCGTCGGTGCCGCGGCGGTTCATGTCCTGAGCCATGCGCCGTAGCTCGTCGGTGGCCTGCGTAAGCATTTCGGCGACGACCATCAGGCGCGTTACGTTGTCGTCGTCAGGCTTGCCAACGGCCATTCACTAAACCTCGTCTCGGGGATGCCGTCCGCGATCGAGTGCGGACAGCCGGCGCAGCTCATCCTCGCGCTGCGCCCGCTGAAACTCTTGAATGACCGCGGTCGCGGTGGTCAACAGCGGGATGACCTTTTCGCTGATCGCGTCGTTCAATTCCTCGTTCTTGGCTTCGAGGCGGTCAGCGCGCGTGAGCTCACGCTGATACAGCCGCCACAGCACCCACAGCATTACCGAACAGAACAGCCCGAGTACCCCGTATTGCCCGAACTGCCCGAGGTCGACGCCGACAGTTTCGGCGGTGAGCAACTCAACTATCCGCATCGCCGACCCTTCCCCTCAGGTGCACGCTCGCGCCGGCCCGCCCGGGGCCGCTCCGTCATGCGTACGACCCCCATACCGGGCCGGGATTGGTGGTGACCTGCGTACCGCCCGCGGCCGACGCCTCGGGGCCGAAGCTGATCGACAGCGCGACGCGCAGCGACTCGACCTGTGTCGGCGTGAACGTGCGCGAGGCGGGGCCGGCGACGAGGGGCCGCCCCGTGTCGCACACGATGCCCGACACGTCGTTCGACCCTGACACGTTGCTGCCGAAGTCGAGCAGCTCGACGTCGGTCAAGTCCGACGACTGGTAGGCGGTTGCGGTGCCGGTGTTGGCGTGCCTGCCCGCCGCGGCGGTGATGAGCCACCCGTTCGACGGGACGGCGATCGCCGGCGCCGCGTGGGTGCCCGAGGCGCCGAGCGCGACCGGGGCCTCGGTGTCGCAGAACCCGCTGTAGGCGGCGATGCACGCCCAACTCTTGGTAGCCGACGGCATCGACCAAATCTCGCCGGGCTGTTCGCTCTGAGCGAACTTCCACCACGCCCACATGCGCAGCGTTGTGCCGGCGTCGAGGGGCGCGTCGAGCAGCGGCAGCCACCCGCGGCCGCCCGGCGGGGTGAGGTCGACTTGCAGGATTTGCGCGCACACGGCGACGAGTAGGTCACCGTCGACCGGGACCACCCCGCCGGCCCACACTGGTACGAGCGCGGTCGACGAGGTGCCGTTCCTGGCGGTGGCGACGGTGCGCCGGGCGATCCCTGGCATGGTGACCCCCGGTCAGTAGCAGAGCAGTTGTACGACGAGATCGGCGCCGACGGTGCCCGACCCGACCTGATCGATGTCGACGGTGAGGTACTCGCCGTCGTTGATCGTCGTCACGTTCATGTTGGTGACCTTGCCCGACGTGTTCGAGCCGGCGGCGATCGCCGGCCGGTTGCCCTGTGTCGTGAAGATCGTCGTACCGGACTTGTTCACGTCGATGAGGATCGACTGTGTGGTCGGGGCGGTGCCGACGCTGGCCCGCACGCTGCGGATCGACAACTGCACACCGGTGTCGTTGTAGATCCGGGCCTTGCCGACGCCGACGGAGAGGTTCCCGGCGACGGTCAGGGTGATGATGTGCGCGAGGTTCGGGGCGCGCAGCCGCCCGTCGGGCTCGAACCACGCGAGCGGGTTGTTCCCGGTGTCGGTGATCTCGAACACGTGGGCGGTCTGCCCGGGCTGGCCCTTGACCCGCGCGGCGACGCTGTTCGCTGCGGCCGCGATGCCCCGATATTCACCCTTTTCATTGAAGTAGGTGGTTCGCTGGCGGGCGCCGCCGTACCCGGTGTCGGTGCCGCTGTAGAACGTCATCAGGTCGGCGACCTGCCCGGTGGCCTCGGCGTACACCTGCAACCGCTGCGCGTTGACATCGGCGAGCGGGCCGACCGTCTTCGCCCCGGTGATGGTCTGCGCCCCGGCGAGCGTCACCGCCCCGCTGAGCCCCGCCACGGTCTTGACGATGAATTTTCCCGAGGCGGCGTCATAGGCGACGACCTGCCCGTCGGTCGGCGTGCCGACGGTGATATCGGACAGGTCGACGAGCTTGGTCGCGTGCGGGTTGTTCGCGGTGATGTGCTCGGCCACCGACGACGACAGCGACGACAGCGCCGCCCCCTGCGAGTTGACCACCGCCGGGATGTCGTTCGCGAGGATGAGCATCCGCGGGCCGCCGTTCGCCGACGCCCACATGCTCACAACCTCGTCCGGCCCCCAAAACATCGGGATCGTCCCGATGGTGAGCCCGTCCGACCCGCTCGACGAGTCGATGTGGTCGGCGGCCTGCGTACCGGCGGCGTCGAGGCGCAGGTCGGTGTGCTGCGTGCCGCCGGTCTGTGCGGTCCAGAACGTCACCGTCGCCGACCCGACGAGGGTCGCGACGTTCCCGCCGCCCGCCGTCATCGTCCACGCGGCGAGGTCACCGCCAAAGCTGTGCCGAGCCATACCGCCGCCTTAAAGATCGATCTTGCCGTGGTCGTAAACCCTGAACCAGAACGGATTCGCCCGAGAGCCGAGCACGTCGAAACTCCCCGAGCCGGTCACCCGGCCAACCTGCACAGAAACGACCCGGTTGCCGGTGGTCGCGACCGCCAACGGCACCGCGACGTGAATCGGGTCGGGGCGGCCCACCTGTTCGAGCAGCCGCACACCCGACTCGCCGATCTGCGTGTTCCCGTCGTACAGCCGGTACTCGTACCCGATCGGCAGCCGCCCGTCGCCGGTGACCGCGGCCGCGTCGAGCTCGACCGAGTACGAACGGCCGGCGCCGACCGAGACGGTAAACGACGCGATAGTCGTCCATGAGCTCTTGTTCTGGTACGGGTAGGCGCCCGTCGAGAAGCTTTTCGATGCGACGAGCCGAGTCACCTCGTCGATCGTCGGGATGCTGCGCCACCCGGTCGACTCGGCGACGAACCGGTTCCCGACGTCGACCTCATTCATGAGCTGCCCGCGTACGACCGGAATGTACGGGTAGGCGGTCGAGGTGGTGAGCAGCTCGGGCGGGGCGATGTACCACGGGATCGGGGTCACGTCGCCGGCGGTGATAGTGACCGCGCCCGGCGAGACGTTGATCAACGCGACGGGGATCTCGAACTTGCCGGTGCCGGCGCCGGCGGCGTCGAGGTCACGCTGCAACGCCGGCGGTGACGTGCCGCCCGCCTTGACCACCGCGGTGACTTTCCACGTGGCCCGGTCGAGCTGCAACACGAGCATGTCGATCCGGGTAGTCGACCCGGCGTTCGCGCCGACCGACTTCGTGACGTCGGTCGTACCCGAGTCGTACATGCGGCCACGCACGAGCCCGGTCGTATTCGCGCGGATCTTCACCTGCCGCCCCGACGAGTCGCCGTAGGCGGGTGCCGGGTCGAGCGGCGACCCGAACAGCCCGTCGCCGAAGATCCTCATAAGGCGCTCGTACTGAATGTCGGTGACCTGCCGCGCCGGCACAAATGACGGATCCGGCCACGTAGTCTCAGCCACGCTTACTCCCTGGTCAGTTCGTCTCGATCCGGCGTATCCGGCGGTACATGTCGCGGACCGCCCGCACGGTCTGCGTGTCGGTGTGCGGGTCGGTCAGCCCGATGACAGGCGTGATCACCTCGCCGTCTTTCGGGGTGGCGGTGAGCTTCACCGCGCGCACCACATCGGTGACGAGGACACCCGAGGCGAGCTCGACGGCTACCTTGTCGCCGAGGATGTAGTCGACCCCGTACCGGCATGCCGGTACGTCGACGGCGGTCGCGGTCAGCCCGACCCGCTCGGCTTTCTCGGCGTTCGCGGCGTCGCCGGACTGCTGCAACCCGGTGGTGTCCGACAGCCCCGACTCGTTCACGAAGTGCTCTATGCGCCGCCACGGCGTCGACGCGGCCCGTTCGACGACGAGCCGGGCCGCGCCGCTGTTGGCGCCGCCGACGATCGCGACGGTGCCCGCCGGCGCCTCCGGTTTCGTCGACAGGGCACGTAGGTTCCCGATCGACCGGGAGAACCGGGCCACCTTGGTGCGGTCACGCGACGACACGACGTCGAACACCAAGCCGCCGTTGACCTCCCGGACGCGGAACCCGAGCCCGCCGGCTGCGGCCCCCGCCTTGCGGAGCACGTCGGTGAGCACCTCGAACCGGGTCGACACGTTGATCGCCGAGCCGGCGCCGCCCGACGCGCCCAGCGTCAGCCCCGACACCCGGCGCGCGGCGAGCGCCGCCGGGCCGGCGTTGACGTTGACGAGCGACCGCATGGCGAGCTCACCGCCGACCCCGGTCAGCGTGTAGTAGTCGACGTTCTGCGCGTTCGCTGCGAGGGTCGGCGCCGGGTAGGTGAGCCGCTCGGCGAGGTACACCTCGTTCGACGCGAACTGCACGCTCAGCGAGCCGGTGCCGGCGTTCGCGCCGCCGGCTTCCCAGTCGTAATCGCCGGGGTGCTCGATCGGGCCGGACATGAATACCGCGCCGTCGCGGATGACCACGACCCGGTTGTTCGGGGTCGCGACGGCGTTGTACAGCTTGACGGTGCTCGGGGCGGTGAACGTGCCGACCCCGACGTCGGAGTGTTTCAGGGTGCAGTCGAGCGACGTCCATGTCGAGATCGGGTCGATGACCGGTTTGAAGTTGGCGCCGGTGACAAGGATCGTGATCGCCACCGGCGGCCCCCTCGGCTATGCGGTTTCGTGGCGGCCGTAGTAGCTGGCCGATATCGAGGTGCCGGCCCCGGCGCCGGCGATCGTGAACGTCAGGTTCGTGTCGCCCTCGTCGAGCCCGAACAGCACCGCGCCGGGGAAGTTGAGCGCCCCCGCCCAGCTCGACCCGTCGGGGCCGACCACCGACGGCGGTTCGGTGTGTACGACGACGGTTTCGCCGGCGATCAGTGCGCTGCCGCGGTAGGCCACCGGGTCGAGCGTCCAGCTCTGCGCGTACTCGTCGGCGACAGTGATCGAGCTCGCCGGGCCGGTGATCGTCCAGTCGGGCCATACCTCGATCGGCCCGGGGTTGGTGGCGGTGGCGGCGCCGAGGTTGCCCGAGGCGGTGACGTTCGGGAACGGCGACAGGAACGACCCGCCGGGCAGCGCGTACGCCCGGGTGATCAACGTCGGGTCCATGCTGCGCCAGTACGGATCTTCACAGAGCAGCGTCAGCGCGCACATGTCCCACCGCACGCCGGCCTCAGGGTCGCCGTCATAGCCGTCCTGGTAGTACGCCTTGATCTGCCGTTCGGACCCGTCCGGCCTTGTGATGATCAGCGTTCCGGGGCCGCGCCGGCGCGTCATCGTGAACGCCCGCGCGAGCGCCCGCCACCGGTCGATGAACTGCCCGTGTGTCCGGCCCTCGACGAACAGCGGCCACGTGATGAGCCGGGCACCCGGGTGCACCCCGCCGGGGCGGACCCGCACCCCGCCCCGCGGATGGTCGTCGGCGGTGATCGTGATCGGGGCCGCGCCGAGCCCCTTCACCCCCGTCATCGTGAACCAGCCGGCCGACTGGTCGGTGAGCGGCCATTCGGTGCCGAGCGGGTCGATCCACCGCGCCGAGGGAATGTCGGCGGGCACCACCGGGGTGCCGGTGCCCGTCGACGGTGCCGTGAGCGTGCCTACTGCGAGTGGCATTTACCGCGGCCTCCCTACCCTTGCGAGCGCCTCTTGCCTGGCCTGTAGCGCCTGCAACTGCGCGGCGTCGAGCGACACCGCGTTCGTGCTGATCTGGTACGAGTAGTGCGTGTGCTGGTCGCCGGCGACCTGCCGCGAGCTCGCGATGCGGTCCCACTCCGGACCGGTCAGCACCCGCTCGGGCACGCCGGTGCCGTTGTACGCGGCGGTCAGCCCGGGCATGAGCCAGCCGCCCGAGTCGTACGTGCCGCGGTGTACAAGCCCACCCTTGGCGTAATGCCCGGTGTGCGCGAACGACGTCACCGGTACCGCCTTGGCGCCGATCAGCACGCCGGCGCCGCCGCCGCGGGCCTCGCCGCGCAGCCCGCCGACGTTGATCGCGGTGTGCCCGACCGAGCCGCCGCCTTTCTCGCCCGGCCCCGCCCACCCGGCGGTGAACGGCCCCATGCCGGGGTGCGGGAAGAACTGCGCCTCGTTGTACGTCGAGAACAGCCGCGAATACGGATTCGCCTTACCTCTCAGCACGTTGAGAGCAGCCGACGCGAACCCCGAGCAGTCGTACCCCTGCGGGCCGCTGGCGGCCCACACGTACGGCTTTCCTGCCTGCGCCTGCATCCACGACTGCACGCCCTTGATATCGGCCGTGAGCGGGCCGACATAGCCGTCGTCGGTGACAAGGTTCGTGATCTTTCCCTGCACCCAGTTGAGCAGCCCACCGAGCAGCTTGTTACCGGTCGCCGACAACATCCCGATGAGCCACGAGGCGCCCGGGATCGCCGACCGGATGGCGCCGGCCACCTTGTCTTTCACGAACCCCACCGGGTCGGTGATCGTCTTCCACGCCGACGACAGCCACGACACAAGCCCACCCTTGGCGAACGCGAGCCCCTGCGACCCGTCGCCCGGGCGGGTCGCCGGCGGCCCGTTCCCCGCCGACTTGGCGTTGATCAGCCAATCGAAGAACGGTACGCCCATCTTCGCCACGATGTGCGCGGGAATGACGTACTCGCCGTGAGACAACCACGCCGGGATCGAGTCGCTCGTGCCGTTGCCGGCGCCGTACACCGGGCCACCGGTGGCGAACCCCTGAATGTCGATAGGCTTGATCTTGTCGATGCCTACCTTATCGGCTATCCAGTTGAACCCGCCGATCAGCCCCTTGTTAAGAACCACGTCGATAAACAGGCGCAGCGGTGTGCCGAGCAGGTTCGACAACTTATCCCAGATACCGCGGATGATCTCCATCCCGGCCTTGATCTTCGGCGCGACCCATTTCTCGATGAATCCGCCGAATGCCTCTAGTGCGGGCTTGATCCCGGCATTCCACGCCCACGAAATGAAATCGACGATCGCGCCGAACGCCTGTTTCACTCCATGTTCCCAGAGCCACATAAAGACGGCGCCCAGCGCCATGAGCAGGAGCTTTATCACCCCGAACGTGACCTGAATGAATACCCACGCGACTTGAATTGCGAGCTTGATCGCCGTAAACGCGGGCTCGACAAACATGTGATACAGGGTCAGGAAGATTGGACCGAGGATGTTTTGAACGACAAACACGATGCCCGAAAAAATGGGCTGTAGGATATTGACCCAAAGCCACGTTGCGATTGCAGCTATCACCGTGAACGTCGGCGACAGGATGTTCGTCCAGAGCCACGAGAAAATGCTGCCGAGCCACTGCACCCCGGCAACAATCGCGTCCCATGTCGGTTTCAGGACGACATTCCACAGCCACAGCGCCGCCGTCGCCACAGCATTGATCACCGTATCGACGATCGTGCGGAAGATCGTAAAGTGCGTGTAGGCGTACACGATCGCGCCGACCACGGCCACGACCGCGATCGCGATCAGCCAAATCGGGGCGGTGGCGCCGATGATGACGGCTGCGAGGGTGGCAACCGCGCCGACGAGCGCGAGCAGCACGCCCGGGTCGAGCGACGCAAGCCACTCGACGAACACGGCCAGCACCTTGAGCATGATCGCGCCGAGCGGCGCCAGCGAAATGCCGAGGTTGATCACGAGTACGACGAGCTGACCGAGCAGCGAGAGCAACATCGGCGAGTTGTCGACGACGTAGGCGATGAACTTCTTAAATCCCTCACTCTGCGAGAGACTCGCCGCCCACTCGGCGAACCCGGCCGCCATGTCGGCGAGCCCGCTCCCCATCTGCGCCGACACGGGCAGGAACGCCAGAATCAGCGACCCGAATCCCTTCGCAAGATCACCGATGATCGACCCGAACGTTTGGATTGCCGGGCCGGCGAAAGTCTCGATCTGCTTAAAGAAGTCGATCCAGAAAGGCGATGCGAGCGCCTTACCGGCCGCCTCGAACAGCCCGCCGAGCGCCGTCGAGATCGTCGAGACGAACGACAGGATCGGCCCCTTGACCGTCAGTAGCGCCGCGAGCCCGGCCTGCGCGCCCGGGAGCAGCCCCGCCTCGGCGGCCCGCTTGAGCTCACCCAATACGGGCTTGAGCCCGTGCAGAAAGAGCACGAACGCGCGGCCCTCGGGGGACAGCGCCGCCATGCTGTCGCGAAACTTGTTCATGGCGGCCGAGCCCTGCTCGCCGGTCTGCTGTGACGCCTGCGCGAGGGACCGCTGCGCGTTGATCACGCCTTGTTCGGCCTGCTCGATGGCGAAAGCACTCTGTCGGGCTTGGGTCGCCTGCGCCCTGTGCGCCTCGGTGACGGCCTCGGCCGCTTTCCGCACCCGCTCGTGAGCCTGCGCGATTCGATCTTGCGCAGCGGTGACCTGAGAGCTTCCCTCGATGCCCGCCTTGTCGGCCTTGGCCTTGTCGGCGGCGAGCCGGTCGCCGCGGAGCTTGAGATCCTCGATGCGGCGCACGGCCTGGTCGTACGTGAGTTTCGCCCGCTGCCGTTCGAGGTTGGTCGCCTGCGGGTTCAGGGTCGCCGCGTCCAGCTTGGCCCGGGCCTCGGTGACGTCGAGCAGCGCGCCCCGCTGCGCGAGCGCGTTGTCGGCGACGTTGCCGGCCATGTCTTCCAGCCCGCGGCGGGCCGCCTCGCGGGCGTCGGCGAGCTGTTGCTCGGCCCGTAGCGCGGCGAGCTTCGCATCGGTCAGCGCGCGCTCGCTGTCCTCGACCTGCCGGTTAGCGCGGGCCTCGGCGTCGGCCGCGTTCGCCTTGGTGTTGGCGAGCGATCGTGTGGCGGACTCGACCTGAGCGGTAGCTGAGGCGACGGCGTTCTGATGGGCGGCGAGCGAGGCGGCCGACCCGCCGGCCTTGCCTTGGGCCTGATCCATGCTCTGTAGCGCCCCGAACACGCCCGCGAACGCGAGCACGAGCGCCCCGATGGCGCCGAGCGCCACGACGGCCGCCGGCGCTATCGCCATGATGGCGACGACGCACGCCGCGGCCGCGGGCACGATGCTGACCGCGAGCAGCGCCCCCGAGCTCGCGAGCCCGATCAGCGCGATGCGGGCGCCGACGGCCGAGAACACGAGCGCCGCGATGTTGGCCTGCGCGCCGCCGGTGTCGACGTCCATGTTGATGGTCGGGGAGATCATGCCGGCGGCCTCGGCCTGCGCGACGACGCCGGCGATCTTCGCCGCGGCCGCCGCGGCGTCGGCCTCGATCTGAACGTTCGGGTGCTCGGCGGCCAGCCTGACGAGCGCCGCCTGCAACGCGGCCACCTCAGCCAGCGCGGCGCCGGCGTCGATGTCGATCCCGATCTTTTTCGCTTGCAGCTTCTCCAACTCGGCGCGGATCCGCACGAGCTCGATCTCGGCGTCGGTCGAGTCGGCTTTGAGCTCGATCGTCGGTAGCTGCGCGATCGCCGCCTCGACCTTGGCCTTGAGCTCACGCTCGAACGCCCCGACCTTGACGTCGACGGTCACCGGCTTGGCTGCGTCGCGTTGGAAGTCGTTCAGCTCACGGTGCAGCCGGGTGACGTCGGCGCCGGCCTTGAGCACGTCGAGGTCGAGCGGGATCTCGCCGCCGGACTCGCGCACCTTTTCCACCGCGCGGGCCAGCGTCGACAGCTCTTTGCGAAGCGCCTGCGCCCGGGCGATCGCGACGTCGAGGTCGCCCGAGTCGGCGCCGATCTCCTGGTCGCGTAGCTGCTCGAACTGCCGCCGAACGTTCTGTAGCTTGCGGGTGAGCGGCCCGTCGTCGCCGTCGATCTTCGCGTCGGGCAGGTTCTTGAGCGCCGCCTCGACCTTCGCCTTGAGCGACCGGGCGATCGCCGCGCCGACGTCCTCGCCGACCTTGGCGCCCTGCGCGCCGGCGCCGCGGCCGCCGTCGCGCACACCCTCACGGACAGCGCCGCCGACCTGATCGACGATCGGCGCAGACATCTGCCGGCCGATGTCCCGGCCGACGGCATCCGCCGCGGGCACAACCTGAGCCCGCAACCTCGGGTAGAAGTCGCGGGCATCAGGCTGTACGTCGAGCGCGACCGCGCCGGCGAGAGCGACGCCACCGGGTGTTGTCATCGTGCTACGCCCCCTCGGCGGCCGCGTTCTGCTGTTGTTGGATTCGTTTCTGTCGCTTCGCCTCGGCGCGGGCGCGGGCGCGTTCGGCCCGCTCTTGCTCCAAGACGTTGACGACCGGTGCCTCGACCTCGGCCCGTAGCTCGGCGAGCTGCTCGGGTGTGAGCACGCCGGGCCGCGGCCACGGCGCCGGCTCGGCCGGCTTCGCGTCGGTCATGACGCGCACGAGGGTGACCTGTAGCGCGTCGAGCCGTTCGCCGATCTGCGCTAGTAGGTGGTCGGAGTGCGACCACGGCCCCCAGCCCTGGCGGGGCTGCTCGGCCTGCGCGGCGATCTCGTGCGGGTCGGCCTGGTCGCGCATCGCTGTCTTGGTGCGCGACTCGGGCGGGAGCTGCTCGACGAGCAGGAGCAGCCGCCGGTACGTCAGCCGCGACTCGCCCCCGCCGGGGCGCCACAGGTCGCGGACGTCGATCCCGTAGCCGACCCGATGGTCGGCTAGGTCCGCTTCGATCTGCGGGCCATATGCCGCAAGGAGCGCGGCGACTGCGCCGATTTTCCCTCGGCCTGCCCCGTCAACCTGCGGTATTCCTCAAACATGGCATTGATGTGCTTCATGCGCGGGCGCAGCGGTGCCCACACCTGCTCGAAATCATCGAGCGCGAGGCACCCATCGGCCCACGACTCGTAATCGCCGATGTGCATCGCGCTGTTAGCGTCCGACGGCCACTCATCCGGCGGCAGGATGTGCACCACGCCGATACGGCCGCCCTCACCTTCCAGTCGAACGGCGACCGCCCCCTCGGGGTAGTCCCGCTCGGGCGCGGCGAGCTCGGCGTCGACCTCGGCCTGCACGTCGGCGAGGTGCTGCCCCGGCGGCTCGACGGGCGCCGCGGGTGCCGCTACGGGCTGTGACGGTTCGGCCGCCGTCGCCTGCGCGGCGACGGCGGCCGCGTACGCGTCGGCCCCTACCTCGGTGTAGTCCGTCGGCGCCGGCGGCGCGGCCGCTGCCGGCGGTGCCGACGGAACGCCGGCGACGGGGTGCTGCGGTTGCTCGTGGGCGGGCACGGGCATGGTCATGGTGCTACTCGCTCTCTGTCTAAAGTGGTCTGCTCTTCCAGCGCGTGACCTGCGGTTTTACGGGGTCGCCAGACCGGCGACGACGTAGTACCAGTGGATCGCCACGCCGTCCGAGCCGGGGTAACACGTGAAGGTCATCCCGTACTGAACAGCCTCGGCCGACTTGATGTTGAACTCTTTCCGGCCCGTCACTTCCAGAATCGGGACGACGGCGCGGATCCGGTTCGGCCCATCGACCAAATCGAACACGGCCGAATACTGCTCGCTTCTGGGTTCACCCTCCGTGAAGTCGAACGAGCCGTCGGCCGCGACCGTGAGCTCGCCGAGCGGCAGCCGGTTGTACAGCTCGATGACGGTCGGGTTCGATTCGAGCGGAGTGATCTCGAACGTCGTCTCGGAGCTCGTGACGAGCTTCCGCACGGGCGCGTTCGACCCGAACGCCTTGATCGTCGAGGTGGCCTCATCGACGGCCTTCTTGAGTCCGTCCTCGGTGCACCACCCGACATCCTCGAACGAGACGTCGAGCGCCGAGCCGCTACCGACGGCCTTGGTGGGCAGGGTGGTGCCGGGCGGGGCGAACATGCCCAGCGCGGAACCGCTGGCGCCGCCACCCTTCACGCCTGCCAAGATCAGATTACGGTTACCCATCGTGCCCTCTCATGGCGTACGACAAAGCCCCGACCGACCGGTCGGGGCTTGGATTTGCAGGGACGGTGCGCAGTCAGCCGCGTGACTTGATCTCGATCTGGTAGGCGGCGCCGAACTTGCGCAGTGTTGAGTCGTCGTCGTACGGGCGGGCGGTCGGACGACTGACGGTCGCCACGCTCGAAATCGTGGCGGTGTCGGTGTAGAACCCGGGCAGGTTGAACAACAGCGCCGCGCGGATCAGCTCGGCGAGATCCGAGGCGGCCCCACGGTTGGGGTTGCCGTCGGCGTCGGGCGGCACGTACACGTCGACGTCGACGCGGGCGACGTCCTGCGCCGCGTTCTTGTCGGCGCCGCCGAACGCCTCGACGTGCACGTACCCGGCGTACTCGGCGAGCACCGCGGCGAGCTCGTCGCCGGGCGGCACCTCGGTGCTCACCTTGAGATTCAGCGGGCCGCCGAGAGCGGCGAGCAGCCAGTCGACGAGCAGAAGCTCGACGTCGGCGAACCGCCTCAGCGCCGCCGGGTCGAGCGGCTCGACGACCGGCGAACTCATGGGCCGCTCGTGCCGGTGGTGGTCGTGGTCGACCCGGTGGTCGAGGTGCCGGCGGTCGTCGAGCCGGTGTCACCACCCCCCGAGGTGTCCGGCGCCGGCGTGACCGGGAACCGGAACTCTTCGCCGGTCGGGGCTACCTCACCCAGCGGGGTGCCCCGGTCGACGTACGTCGCTCGGCGTTCCTCGACGAGCAGCTTCGCCTCGTCGATCGGGTAGTCGCGCACGCCGCGGAACCCGTCGGGGCTGTAGGACACGCGCAGCCGGGCGTACCCGTCGGCGAGCGGCTGCACCTCGGGCTCGTCGCCCTTGGCCTCGGTCTTGGCCTTGCTCTTGCTGTCTGCCATCGCGGCAGCCTCCTTCTCACTTGAGTGCATCCATTGCGCGGCCGAGGATTCGCCTGCGCCGCATGTAGCGGGTGCCGAACTCTAGATACCGGGCGTACGGTGTGACGTTGATCAGCCGGGAGTACGCCACCCCGTTGCGGACCCCGGAGACGATCACGAACCCGCCCGGGCCGGCGTTCGTGTCCCGGGTCGGTGCCGTGGTCGGCTCGGGGGTGGCTGCCTCGGTGAACCCGGCGTACCTGCCGGTGCGAACCGGGGCGATCGCCTCGGCGTAGATCCGGGCGACCTCCATCTTGTGATGCATCGCCCGCTGCATCGGCTCGGCCGCGAGCGCGATCGCGAGCCCCTGCGGGTACGGGATCAGCCGGGCACCCATTGCCGCCCACCTCTACGCGTTGATAGGCTCTCGCTCTTGCCCTCTGAAGTCCGGGGCAGACCTGAGAAACGGCGCCCGGGGTTGTCCGCCCCGCATGGGCGCCGTTTCGCTACCCGCTGTGACGTTTGGCGACGACCCGCACGCCGGGCTCGGTCCCGGTCATCGGATCGTGTTCGGCCTCGGGGGTGCCGTCGACCTCGTACACGAGCCCCCGCACCCGTAGTCGGTCGTTCGCCGACACCTCGGTGCCCGGGGGCAGCACGACCTCGATCGCGTCGACGGTCTGCGCGCGGCCGCCGGCGTCTTTCTCGTTCGAGCTGAGCGGGCGTACCGCGGCCGCGGTCACCACCGTGGTGACGGTCCGGTACTTGATGTTGTGGTACCGGTCCTCGCCGTCGGCGACCCGGTGCAGCACCTCGACGGTTTCCCCGCCGAGCGCCGGCCCGTACTCGGATCCGACGGTGATCGCGATCTCGGTGTGATCGGGGGTCGGTAGCCCGCCGCCGTCGTGTTTGGCGACGGCGCCGGCGTAGCCTCGCCGCCCGTCGGGCAGCGTGACCCGCGACCCGGCGGGCACGTTCACGCCGAGCTCGGCTATCGCGGTGAACAGCGTCACCCGCTGCACGCCTGCCTGCGCGACCGACGTCGCGATCTTCTCGTCGAGTAGGCACCGCACCTCACTGGCGGCGCCGTAGAGCCCCCACGTGCCGAGGTACGGCTCGACCATGATCCGGTGACGTAGCAGGAACCGCGGCACTCTGCCCACTGCTCACCATCCTGTGATCGGGCCTTGGCCGAGCAGCCCGACGCCGGCGAGGATGCCGGGCACCTTCGGCCCGTACCGGGCGGACGGGTTGGCCTTGCCGCTGCGATTCCAGCCGAGCGACACCCCGGCGATCGAGGCGCTCTGTAGCGCGCCCGACCCGTCGTCGTCGCCGGTGTCGAGGCGGTGCTGCACGAGCGCGCACACCGCCTCGGCGAGCGCCTCTTTCACGTCGGGGTCGGTGGGCATCCCGTCGTCGTCGACGTCGTACACGGCGCAGAGCAGGAGGTCGTCGAGGTCGGCCGACGCGTCGCGTAGCCGCTTGGCGGCGTCGAGGGGCACCGCCTCGTGCATCGACTCGGCGAGTTGCTTCGTGGTGGCGTACGTGTGCCGCGGGTCGCCGGCGCCGCCCGACGGCGCCACGCTGACCGGCCACCGCCGCTCGCCGTACCCGGTGCCGGTGACGATCCAGTGCAGCCAGTACAGCCCCGGGTCGGTGTACGGCACCCGAGCTCGCCACTGCACCCGGGTGGCCGGGTTGACGGGCAGCGCCCCGATCTCGGCCACGACCGCGCCGGTGTCGTCTTCCAGCTTGAGCGCGGCGAGGGTGTCGGGGCCGGCGACGTCGAGGTCGAGCGTCACGGTGTCAGTCATGCCCGCGGTCGGCATCGTCGGCCCCTCTCAGAGCGTCGTTGTGAGCCGCCACCCCGGCGGGGTGTCGGTGAGTACCCATCCGGCGCCGTCGGGCGCCACGGTGACGACGAACCGGTCGGCGACCGTGGTCACGACCATGCCGCCGCCGGGTAGCACGTCGCCGGTGTTCCATGCCGTTGCGGCGTCGAGCAGCGTCACCGCCTCGACGACGATCCGGCCGAGCCCCCGCGCGTACCCGGCCGCGTCGACGAGCTGCACGGCGCCGACGGCGAACCGTGCGAGCACCATCGGGCCGCGGCCCGCCGCGTCGACGAGCTGCACCGCCTCGCCGACGGCCCGTGTCGTTCGGCGCGACCCGGCGGCCTGGTCGACGAGCTGCACCGTGTCGGCGACCATCGCGGTGACGGCGCGGGTCGGCGCCGCCTGGTCGGCCAGCACGAGCCCGTCGGCCGGGTTGCGGGTGAGGGTGAGTAGCCGGCCCGCCGCGTCGGCGAGCCCGACCGCCTCGGCCGGTGCCCGGGCCGGGCGGGTGACCCGCCCCGCGGCGTCGACGAGCTGCACCGCGTCGCCGGCGGCCCGGGAGACGAGCACCCGCACCGCTGGCGCGTCGGACAGCCCGAGCGTGTCGGCCGCCGCCCGGGCGTACACCATCGGCCCGCGGGCCGCCGCGTCGGCGAGGGTGAGCGTGTCGCCGGCCGCCCGGGCGCGGATGACCTGCCGGGCCACCGTGTCGAACAGAAACACCGACTGCGTGTTCGCCCGGGGCAGCGTCAGCCCGCGGCCGATGCCGTCCGATAGTGACACCGCGTCGGCTGTGCCGGCGCTGATCACGGACCCGGCCCGCTGCGCCTCGTCGGCGAACGTGACCGACTCTGATCGTGCCCGGGTGAGCACCACCAGTCGGGCCGGCGAGTCGGTCGGTCGGGCCTGCTCGGCGACCGTCCGGGTGAGCGTGAGCCCGCCGCGGGTGATGCTGTCGGCGAGGCTCACCGCATCGGCGACAGCGGCGAAGATCACCGCACCCCACACCGCGGCGTCGGCGAACGTGACCGCCTCGGCGTCGCCGCGGGTGAGCGTGACGAGCCGGGCCGCCGAGTCGAGCACCTGCACCGACTCGACCCGGGCGCGGGTGTGTACCTGCGTCCGGGTCACGGCGTCGGCGAGCGTGACGGCCTCGGCGCCGGCGCGGGTGAGCGTCTGCGCCGCCCGGCCGATGGTGTCGGCGAGGGTCAGCGTCTCGACCGGGGCGCGCGGGATGGTGACCTGCCGTGCGGCCGCGTCGCCGGCGGTGACCGTATCGGCGGCCTGCCGGTTCTGCTGGCGGGTCGCCGCCGCGGCGTCGGCCAGTGCGACCGCCTCAGCGCCGGCGCGGGTGAACGGCTGCGCCGCCCTGGTCGCCGCGTCGGCGAGGGTCACGCCGTCGGCGCCGGCCCTCGGTACCGTCCTGCTCGCCGCGGCGGCGTCGGCCAGCGTGACCGCCTCGGCGCCGGCGCGGCTGAGTGTCTGCGCCGCGCGGCCGATGCTGTCGGCGAGTGTCACGCCGTCGGCCACCCCGCGGGGCAGTGTCAGCGCACCCCGGGTGAGCGCGTCGGCGACGGTCAGCGTGTCGGCCGCTGCCCGGCCACGGACGACCACGGCAGACATCGAGTCAGCGAACGCGGCCGCATCGGCGACGCCGCGGGCGAGTACCCGCGTGGCGGCCGCCCCGTCGGCGACGGTGACGGCCTCGCCGTCGGCGCGGGTGAATACCTGCGCCGCCCGGGTGGCCGCGTCGGCGAACGCGACCGCATCGGCCACCGACCGGGAACGGATCACGGTCGCGGCCGCCGACCCGCCGGACACGGTTACCGCGTCGCCGCCGGCGCGGGTGAGTACCCGACGCGCGGCCGCGGCGTCAGCGGCCGTGACCGCTTCGGCGTCGCCGCGGGTGAGTATGAGCTGCCGGGCGGCGCTGTCGGCGACCGTCACGCTGTCGGCGATCGACCCCGAGACGCCGCTCGACCCCTTGACCTCGACGGCAATGATCGAGTATTTCTGGCCGGTCGGCGCGGTCAGGCCGACCGTCTTCGTGCCCGCGGCGCCGGCGTCGGCGTGATACCCGGCGTAGCGGCCGAGCAGCCCCGACACGCCGTACGACGTCTCGGTGAGCGCGCCGGCGCCGGTGCGCCACGTGCGGGTGCCGGTGGCCGGCACCCAGTCGCCGTTGATGACGACTACCGCGCTGTTGTTCCACACGGTCGTGATGTCCAGCGACGGGGCGCCCGACGCTACGTTCGTCTTGGCGCTGGCGCCGGTCCCGGCGCTGCCGCGCCACACCTGCGCGACGTACCCCCACTCGCCCGAGGTGGCGGTACGCGACACAGACAGCGTGAACGTCTGCGAGCTCGCCGCCTCTGCCGACCATGCGTACGCCGGGCAATAGTTGGTGATCTCGATGGATTGGACCGGGGTCCATGTGAGCCCGCCGCCGGTCGGGGTACTGATGAGGGTCGCGAAATCCTGCGTGCACGCCACCACGGTGATGACGTCGCCGTCCTGCACGGTGACACTCGACGTCTTGGTCGCGCCGGTGCCCCAGTCGGCCGACTCGTACTCGGCGACCATCGTCGGCGGGGTGCCGCCGCCGGGCGGCTCGGGCGGCGCAGCCTCCTGCAACACGACCTGGCCGGTGACCCACCACGCCGCGGCGTTCGCGGTGAGCGTCTTCGCGCCCGACGCGGTGCCCTCGCAGATGACCGCGCCGACGTTCTGCGCGCTCCCCGACTGTGCGGTCGACTGCTGCCGGACGGTGTAGCCCGCCGGGGCGGTGAACGAGGGGGTGCCGGCGGGTCCGTTGGTGGCGCCGCGGACAGCACCTATGAGCAGGATGACGTCGCCGCTGCCGGTCGTCGCCGCCGGGCAAGACGCCGTGGTCGACGACGACGAGCTGACCGCGGCGAGATTCCAGTCGCGCGGGGCGTCCATCGCCCCCGACGCCGAGTAGAACTCCAATTCGATCTGCTGGCCGTTGCCGCTGATGCTCACGGTGTCGCCGGCGTCGCCGGCAATGGCGGTCCGCCGGTACAGGCCAGCGTGCCCGGTCGCGCCAGAGATTGACACGAGCGACCCGAGGCGGGTCCAGCCCGAAGGGGTCGCCATCGGCAGCGACCCCGACGAGATTTTGTTCACCGCGAGCACGTACATGACGTCGCCGGCCTGCACGGTGGCCGGGATGGTGAGCACTGCGGTACCGGTGCTGGATCGGGCGGTGGCGGCCGCCCGGAACGCGATCGCCACGAGCCACCCCCAGCACCGGTTACCGACTTACGAAATGGTGATCGTTTCCGTCAAGATCAGTTGGTCGCCCGAGGCGCTGATCGTGGCGGTTGGCGAGAGCAGCGACGACCACGGCATCGTGCCCGAGGTCGCCGCGTTGAACACGCCGACCTTGCCGATGACCACCGGGTACGTGTCCGACCCGTTGCCGGTGAACGTCGCCGTGATCGTGTACGTCGACGCGCCCGGGGTGTGCCCGTACGTGCCCTGCTTGCGGATCAGACCGCCGCCGGCGGTGGCGATTTCGCCCGTCAGCGTCGTGTCGCCGCTGGCCGGTGCCGTCGTGTTGGCGGTCAATCCGAGGTAGTCGGCGACCGCCGGCCGCGACGCGCTCTTGCCGAGCGAATCGGCCACCCAGTCGCGGCCCGCTGTGTGCAGCATCGGTCAGACCTCCGTCGATGTGGTGTCGGCGGGGGTGTCGGATGGGGCGTGGTCGGGATCCCACTCGCGCAGCTCGCAGCGCCAGTGCGCGGCGAGCAACTGCGCGAGCATCGGGTCGGTGCTGGCGACCCATGCGGGGGCTTCCATGTTCGAGTGCGCGGCCCAACCGCCGCGGGCGTTGGTGAGGTTCCCGAAGCTCTCGGCGAGCGTCTCGCCGGCCGCGGGCGTGAACTCGCTGTACGTCTTGGCGCCGGCCTCGCCGATCGGCGCCCGCACCTTGCGCACGGCGCGGTTCTCGGCGATCGCCGCGTCGAGGTCGTCGTCGGGGTCTTCGAGGATCTCGATCGGCTCACGGTTGCCGAGCCGTACGTACGTCGGCTCGCGCTCCGTGTCGGCCGCCTCGGGCGGTGTGTCGTTCTTGGGCATGGTGTGGCGTCCCCCCGTGGGATCGGTGGTCGGAAGATTCCGCCGGCGGCGAGCTCGTCAGCCGGCGGTGATGCGCTGCAAGTCGGCGAGCAGCACGTCGAGCGCGAGCCCGGTCGGTGTGCGGCCCGAGGCGGCGCCGAGCCAGTCGGGCGAGACGATCGCGTACGCCTCGACGACGTACCGCTGCCACCAACCCCACGTGAGCCGCTGCGTGCGGCCCCACGTGGTGACGGTGAGTCCCCGCGGCCCGTAGGCGCCGAGGTGCATCGCGTGCCCGCCCCACGAGCCCGGGGTGCCGGCGCTCGTCGCGACCGGCTTCCACGTCTCCCGCCGGCGGGTCTGCGCGGCGGCCGCGAGGGGCATGTCGGCCCCGATGAGCAGCCCGCCGAACAGGTGCACTGCCTGGCGCACCTCGTCGAGGTTGCGCACGTCGACCTCGACGTACGCGGCGATGCGGTGCCCGCCGACCCCGTTCTTGCGCCAGTGGTTGAGCATGTCGAGCGAGCGAATGCCCGGGTCGGGTGTGCCGGTGCGCGGGTCGTACCCGGTGATCTGCGAATAGGCGGTGATCACGTCGGCCTCGGCGACCTCGATCTCGGCGCCGGCGTACGCCGTCCACCCCTTCACGAGGTGCGCGCATGACACGACCTCGCAGTCGCCGATCTCGTCATTGCGGTACAGCGGCCACGTCTTGACGCGGCCGAGCCAGTCGACCGCCGACGGGGCCGCCGGCATCGCCGGCGCCGCGTACGCGGCGAGGCGCAGCGTCCGCGGGTCGGGCACACTTTCCTGCCGGCCGAGTTTGAACGGCAGCGCGTCGGTGCTCATGTGCCCTCCCGGGGCGGTTGTTGGGGGAGCGGGGCCGGTACGTCCCCCGCCGGGCGACCGGCCCCGCTCGTCTCGGGCGACTACTCGTCGTCGCCGGTCTTGTCGGCCGCGGGGCTCGCCTTCTTGGCGGTCTTCTTGGCCGGGGTCTTGGCCTGCGGGTCGTCGGCGACGGCGCCGCCGACCGGGGCGGCGCGGTTGCCGTTGCGGGAGAGCACGCCGGCGTTCAGCGGGTTCTCGCTGTCGAGGCGGGCCTGCGCGAGCAGCTCCTCTTTCGTGCGCGGGTGTTCCTCGGGGTTCGGGCCGATCTGCACGTCGTCGACGCCCGGGCGGGACAGCACGCCGACGCCCGGGTTCACGGACTCGGGGCGGTGGTGCGAGCCCATCGGCGTGACGGCGAGCGCGCCCGGCCCGTCGACGCCCTCGGCCGACTTGGCGCCGGCGCCCATTGCCCGGGCCGCCTCGACGCCGGACACCTCGACTCGCTGCGCGTTGATCAGCGCCGAGCCCTCGATCGAGCGGACCTCGGCGGCCGCCCGCTCGGCCGCCATGCGGGCAGTCTCGGGAATCGAGTCCTCGTCGACGTCGACCCGCTCGAAGTTGGGTCGGGCGTCGAGGTCCGGGTTCGTCTCGGAGTACACGAACACGTCACCCGTGTTCTTGTTCTTGTATCCGTACACGGTGTTTTCCGTTTCTCTGCGTGACTGATGTCGCCATTCACGGGCGACAATGTGAATGGGGGGAGCGCGGGCCTCGGGCACACCCCCATGAATGCTGTCGGCCCGCGCTCCCGGTCAGTGCTCGGCCCGGGGTCAGGAACCGAGCGGGCCGCGCAGGAGAACGGCACGGTTCGCGTCGAGCGTCTTCGTGCCGTACAGCACGTCGATCGATACAACGTCCTGCTTCTTGTCCATGTCGTACCCGTAGATCACGCGCAATCCGTAGCCCTTGTAATTCGCGATCGCCGCGTTAGCGGCGCCCCGCGGAAGGGCGAGCGGGCGAATGGCGAGAGCGAATGCCGTCTTGTGGAACGCGACACCGACCTCGGTCGTCGAGACACCCGTCGCCGGGGTCGGAACGGCGATGTTGTTCGTCTCGAACGGGTCGAACCCGTACAGGCGCCGGCCGAGGCTGGCCTCCTGCAACCCGAGGGTGTCGCCGCGGGCATCGGCCCTGCTCAGCTTGTCGCTCTTGAGCCACTCAGCCGACGTCGCCGGGCCGACGACAGCGCGCCGCTCCGAATGCGGGACGCTGTTCTGAGTGAGCTTGCGGCCCGCCGCGAGCAGTACCTCGGGCTGGTTCCACAGCTCGCCGGCGGTCGTTCCCGCGAACTGAACGATGTCGCTCCGAAGCGCGAGAATGTCGCGGTCGATCTTCTGGGCGATCGCCTCCATTGCCGGATTCAGAAGACGATCCGAGAAATCGGTGATCTTCAGCGTGAGGTCTTCGCTGGTAACCGCGAAAGAAACGTCCGCGAAATGATTCAGCGACATCGGGATGCCGCTTTCATTCGCGTCCTGCACGGTGATACCGCTCGCCCGGTTGTACTCCATCGCGACGAACGTCGCCGGCTTGCGGATGGTGATCGTGTCGCCGACCGCGTTCGCGAACACGTCCTCGTAATCGCGGTGAACGAGCCCCGCCATGATGGTGCTCTCGTACAGGTTCGCGAGCGCGGCCTGCGCGATGACATCCGGCGTCAACAGTGCATTTGCCATCGGGTTTATCTCCCCCGTTTATGTCCGAGTGCTGCGCCGCTGGCGCAATTCCTCTCGGAAGTCGTCGACTGATTGCGGTCCGGACGGGGCGCCTCCGCTGGGTCCACCTGCGAAATCGCCGCTACTCGCCACCGGGGGCGGTGCCGCCGGCGCCGGGCCGGCGGCTTTGTAGTAGTCGTCTGCTTCCAGCGCGGCGCCGATGGCGGCCGCGACCTTGGCCGAGAACTGCTCGTCGGCCGGGTCCAGCCCGGCGACCTGCTTCATGAACGTCCGCGAGTCGGTGAGCCGCTGCGGGTTTGCGCCCGCGGCCGCGGCCGCCTTCCACGTCGCGAGCTCGATCTCGGTCGCCCGCTGCATCTCCTGCGACGCGGTGACCTGCTGGGTGAGCTGCTCGACCCGCTGCTCGGGCGGTACCTGCTGCTCGGCGGGGGTGTCCTCGACGAGCCCGAACGCTTTCGCGAACTTGTCGAGCCACTCCCGCTTTTGGGCCTCGGCCGATTCCTCGGCGGTCTTGGCTTTCACCCGGTTCTCGGCGTTCTCCCGGCGAAGCTGCGCGATGTGGTCGCGGATCTCCGGGGGGAACTGGTCGAGCGGCCGGTCGCCTACCGGCCCGGTGGCGGTCGGCGTGTCCCCCGCGGGCACGCCGACCTCACCGGTGCCGGTCTGCTGCTGACCCGCGGGGGCGGTCGGCTGCGCCGGCGCCGGCGGGGTGTCGTTGAACAGCGGTGAGCCGGCCGGCGCCTGGCCGGTCCCGGCGGTTGCCCCGGTCGTCGACGTCGCCGGCGCCTGGCCGGTCCCGGCGCCGCCCGGGGCGGGTGCTACTGCGGTTGCCGTGCCAGCCCCGCCACCGTCGCCGCCGCCGGCGGGTGCCCCGCCGTCGCCGTCCATCGGGAGCCCGTAGCGGGGCCGCGTGAACGGCGCCACGGCGGTGCGGAGTGCTGCGGTACGGATCGGCGACGCGCCCGGCGTCGCCGCGGTGTGCGGGGTCTGCATTGCGATGCCCTCCCGGGGCTGTTGACGGTGCCGACGCGCGCCCGGCGGCCGGCGGTGGATACAGAGCAGCCCCCGGGGCCTGTGAGGCGCCCGGGGGCTGCTTGGTGCGGTATTCCGCGGCCTTGCGGCCGGGGTCTATGTCGAGTCGGGGTGGCAGTGCGGGCAGGACTCGCAGCCCGTGCCGCCGGTGTCGGCCGCTGCGAGCGCCGCGAACGCGGCGAACCCGAGAGCCCCCCACGACAGAAAGATCATTACCTGCTCGAACACGGGCATGCCGAGCCACTCGGCGGCCGCGGTGGCGGGCCAGCCGACGACGGCGAACACGAGCAGCACGAGCGCGACCCGCTTGTACGCGCCCGAACGGCGCCACATTCTCCGGACACGGCCGATCATGGCGCCTCCCCGGCTACGATGTGGGCCGCGGCCCCGATCATGTGCCCTATCCCCGTAGCTCGACGGGGGTCACGGTGCTCCCAATCGGGGCCGCTCCCTATTCGTCGTCGTACGACACGCGACCGTCGGCCGGCGGGTTGCGGTGCAGGTACGCGCGCATCCACGCCGACGCGAGGGTCTTCTGCCGGGCATCGCCGGCGGGATCGAACGGGCAGCGCGAGGCGGGGATACGCCGGCGCGCGGCGAACTCGGCGCCGCGCCGGGCGGCGTCGAGCTCGGCCTCGGTGACCGTCGACGCGTTCCCGCTCATCCGAAGTCCCTTCCGTTGCCGGCCAGCTCGGTGACCTTAGCGGCCGCCTTGTCTTTGCGGCCGCCGGCGGTCTGCGCCTTGAACTGAGTGAACGTCATCCGCGGGTTGTTGGTCCACCACCTGAGTAGTTCCTCGCTGGCGTACGCGCGGGCGGTCGACGAGGGGCCGCTGAACAGCACCACCGGGTCGGTGATCCCGGCGGCCGCGGCCGCCTTGTTCAGTAGGTACCCGTTCGTCGCCTGCTCGGCCTCGCGCCACCGTAGGTGCACCCATTCGTCGTACTGGCGGCGCAGCGCCCGCTCGGTCGTCTCGCCGGCGCGGCGCCCGGCGACCTGCCCGGCGTGTTCGCGGCGCAGCGCGTCGGCGTCGAGCCCCCGCACCTCGGCGTACGCGTCGAGGTAGTCCCACCCCCGTGCGAGCAGCCGTTCGAGCTCGGCGTCCTGCGTCGGCGTGAGCTCTTGCCACTGCGACACCGACTTGCGGCCGGTGTTGCGGTCGGGTGGCCCGAACCGGAGCCGGTCGCCCTGGTCGACGCCGGCGGCGCGGCCGAGCTCGCGGTACTCGGCGATGAACGCCGCGGCCTGCTGTTGCTTGGTGCGGGTGTCGAGCGTGTACCCGCGCGAAATGCCGTTGTTGCTCACGTCGTCGGCCATGCCGTACGCCCGGGCCATCGCCGCCCGGTAGCGGGTGAACGTGGCCGGGTCGCCGGCGGCCTGGTCGGCGTACGCCTGCGTCTTGATCTCCTGCCAGACGTCCCACGGTTTCGCCACGTTCGCCGGGGCGAGGGTGCGGGGCGGGTCTTTCACGTCGGGGTGGTCGTCGAACCCGACCGCCCACTCGGCGCCGGCCTGAAAGGTGCCAGGGGCGCCGGTGTCGCTGTGCCGGCCGATCAGCCGGTACCACGCGAGGTAGTTCGCGGCGAGCTCGCCCGGCGACCGCGGGTCGACCTTCGCCGCTTTCTTGATCTCGTCGGGGTCGGCGCCGTCGGCGAGCCCGAGCGTGCGGGTCTGCGCGAGAAAGTACCGCTCGCGGGCGTCGCGGCCGGTCTTGTCGGTCCGATAGCTGTCGATCATCGTGCCGATGAATGACCAGTCGACGAGCGGGTTCGGCCGGCGGGCCGGCGACTCGGGGCCGCTGGCGATCGCCTCGTCGCGGGCCTTGTCCGCGGCGACCTTGGCGGCCGCCTCACGCGCCCGCGCGGCGGCGTCCTCGCGGCGGCGCAGCACGACGGCGCTGTCGCCCGGCCCGTACACGAGATCGTCGGCCGGCTTGATGCCGTCGGCGTCGGCGAGCTTGCGGTACCACGCCCAATGCCACTGGCCGAGCTCGTCGCGTGAACGGCTGTCCGCGCGGCGAGCCGCGTCGACCTCGTGGTCGGGTGCGTCGGCGTCGAGCCCGAGCGCGAACCGCTCGGCCCGCATCGCCCGGTCGAGCAGCACCGGATCGGCCTGCGCGCCCATCGGGATCCCGAGGGTGCGGTACACCCGGTCGGGATCCTTGAAGTTCTCCCACATCTGATAGGGGTCGCCGGCGACGGCGGCCATGTGGTCGGGCGCCGGCGGCGCCGCCCGGCGAGCCCGCTCGGCCGCGGCGAGATCCTCACGCCGCGTCATCTCGGCGTAGATCCGCTGTATGGCGGCCTCGTCGCCGTGCTGCGACACGTGGGCGAACAGGTCGGCGAGGTGCGCCTCGGCGATCCCGCCGAGATCCTCGGGGATCCGCACGCGCTGCGCCTCGGCGGCGCGGGCGGCCGCGGCTGCGGCTTCCTCGCGGCGGCCCATCTCATCCCATACGCGGATCGTGTCGGCCTCGCGGCCCTGCTCGGTGGCTGCGGTGAACGCGTCGAGCAGCTCGTCGTCGCTGAGTGATTCGAGGTTGCCGGGCAGCGTCGACGTCGGGCCGACCGTGGCGGTGACGTCGGGGCCGTCGCCGTCGGCCGACTTGTCCACGACGGTGCCGCCGTCCTTGGCGAGCTCGCGGCCGAGCGGCGAGTCGACCTCGGCGACGACCACGGGGTCGCGCCGGCGTTCCGAGGCGGTGCGTGGGGTGTCGAGGGTGGCGCCAGCCTTGTTGATGTCCCGGCGGTTGCCGTGCCCGCCGGTGGTGGCGGTGACGGTGACCTCAGCCATGCGCTTGATGACCGAGGGGCGGCCGCCGCGGTGGGCCTGCCCGTGGCGTGAGCCGCGGCACGCGCAGACACAGATCGTGCCGGTGGCCTCGGCGCATACCTCGTCGTGTGGCTGCCCGTGCTTCTCCACCTCGCGCCCCCCGTTCTAGTATAGCTTGACGACTTCCGAGGCTACGCGTAGTGTACGGGTCTACCGGGCTAGCTGGTAGCCCTCAACTCACCGGGAGAACCGATGACCACTCGCCGCACCCGCACCCGCCGCGCCGACGTCGCCGACGCCACGGCGACCGTTGCCCGGCCGCACTCCCCGGTCGGCGCGTCCGGCAACCGCGTGGTGAACGTCGGCCCGATCGCGGTCGAGGTGTTCGGCCAGCGCGGCGACATGATCACGTCGGTGGGTTTCCCGCTGCCCGACGAGCCCGGAACGTGGGCAGTGGTGCAGATTTCGCAGGACGACGGCACCCGCTGGATGCTCGGCCTCCGCGGATGGCAGCACGACGAGTACCCGACGCTGCACGCCGGCGTCGAGGCGCTGTGCGACCGCAAGACCCGGGTCGCCCTGGTCGCGCGCACCGCGCACGCCCGCAAGATCGCGGCGGCCGAGCATGAGCTGCGCGCCATCGTCGCCGCCATGCCGACGGCACCCGAGGGTGTGTACCAAGAGCCGACCTACCCCGACCCGATCGAGGTGCTGCTCGGCCTCGCGAACGCCGCGTCGGCGGTACCGTCGTGACCATGTGGAGCGTGAGCAGCAAAGACGGCACCCGCTGGTTCGAACACAGCGGGTCGGCGTGGTCAGCCGACCCGCACACCGAGGCGCTCGTGCGCGAGCACGCCGGCGCCCCGGTGCGGATCGCGCCGATGGGTGACCTCTACGCGCCGACGTCGCCCGACGACGAGCTCGGCCTGTACCTACTCGCCCGCCAGTTCGTGCCCGCCCCGCACAACGTGCGCGGCAGTCAGCCGGCGGTACCCGCGGCGTCGCCCGCGGCCGCCGGCACCGTCCACTAGCCGGCGTCGACCGGGCCGCCCCCGAGGGTGAGCAGCGCGCCGATCACGAACTCTTGCAGCTCCCGGTCGCCGTAGCGCACGCTCGACCGGCCGAACACGTCTTGTGTGCCGACCTGAAAGAGCTCCCATGCCTGCCCGGCGGGGTGGCCGAGCGACCACCGTTCGTAGGTCTTCCCGGCGTACGGGCGGGTGAACTGATCTCTAAACGCTGTCTCGTCGCTGCGGTAGCCGCCGCCGCCGGTGAGCTCGTACAGCGGCCGCTCGGGTTCGACCGACCCGTCGGGCAACGTGGTGCGCCGGCGCACGAACGCAAATTCGAGGTGTGTCAGCCCGGGTACGGTCTGTTCCATGCGGTGCCCGAGCTCGTGCACCGTCACCTCGTCGGTCTGGTCGGCGAACGCCCCGTCGTACGCGGCCCGGTCCTGGTCGGGCCGGTCCATAGCGAGCACCCCGCCGTTCTTGCCCTTGTTGGCGTAGAACGCCCGCCGGGTCGCCACGATGTCGAGCGGCACCGCGGCCGAGTGGCGCAGCCAGTCGGCCGGATAGTGGTCCTCGCCGACGTCGAGGCGAGCGCGCCAGTCGGGCCGGGCCGCCTCGGGCGGTGATTCCTCGTCGTTGCTGACGGCGGCTTTCGCCGCGGCGTCGTCGAGCCCCCGCGCGTTGTGCCGTACCCCGCCGAACGGGCGGGCCGAGGCGAGCATCTCCCGAATGATCTCGGACTCGCGCCGGCGCAGCTCCCGCTCGATCTTCGGTAGCGTCATGTCGTTGTCGGGCAGCCGCTCGTACTGTGCGGTGATCTGCTGCCCCTGCTCGAACGGGTCGAGCTTGTCGCCGGCCGCGCCGGTCAGTCGCTTGAGCTGGTAAGAGACGTCTTGCCGTAGGTCGAACTCGTCGCGTAGCCGGCGAATCTCGGGGTCGGCGGTCATTTCGACGCGGATCGCCTCGTACGCCTCGCGGCCGACGGCGAGCACCTCGTCGAGGTGGCGGTTCAGCGTCTCGCTCGGCATCTTCCGCCGCTTGTGCCACTCGGCCCCGGCCGACAGGGGATAGTCGAGCTCGCGGAGCTCGCTCGCGGTCTGTAGATCATCCTCATATGAGGCGATGTGCTTCTCGGACCACTCGGCCGACTCGCCGGCCCGCTTCCAGTCGAGGTACTGGCCCATCTTCTTAGGCGTCGTCTCGCGCTTGACCTGCGCCGCGGTCATGCCCTGTTCCCGCATCGACGCCGACACGGTGTCGACGACCGATTGCTGCATCGCCCGGGCACGTTCGAGGTCGGCCCGCTCCCGGGCGATGTTCTCGCGGATCCGGTCGGCCTCGGACTTGTGCCGGCCTATCGAGTCGTCCCACTCGGTGCGGGTCTGAGGCAGTGCGGCGCGCAGCCGGGCGGCCCGATCGGCGACCGGTGGGGGCAGCGTGCGGGCCTTCCGCGACGTCGCCGCGACGGTGACCTGCTCGGCCCGGGCGGCGAGCCGTTCCTCGCGGGTGCCGCCACCGGGGGGCAGCCCGTCGCGGCGGGTCACTTTGTAGTGGGTCACGTGCCCGTTGCCGCCCTTGACCGGGGTCACGGTGACGTCGGCGCCGTGCAGGTCGGCGCGGCCCTTGCCGGGCATGTGCACGATGCCGTGCTGCGTGCCGTGGCAGTCGCAGTGACAATCGCCGCCGTCGGCGGTGGCGCACTCGTGGCTGTGTGGTCCCCGATCGCGCACCGGTGCCCCTCTCGTGGTCTATGCGGCGATTTCGAGCTGCTCGGGGGCGGGGATGCCTAGCAGTGCGGCCACGTCGTCGACGCGGCCCGGTGGGGGCACGTGACCGGCGCCGATGTGCTCGCGGTACCGCTTGCGGGTCAGCCCGTGCGCGGCGACGTGCGCGGTGATCTCGGCGTCCCATGACGCGACCCGGGCGGCCGCGGCCTGCCGGCCCGCCGGCGTCAGCGCGGCGACCTCCTGCTCGCGCCAGTACCGTAGGTGCCGCTCGATCGCCCGCTGCCGTTCGATCGCGGCCTCACCCTCGGGGTCGGCGGTGCGGCCCCGCTTGATCAGCATGGACACGCCGGGGTAGTAGGCGCGGATCGTGTGGCGGCAGTTCGGGTGCATGAACCCGGCGAGCATCGCCTCGTCGAGGGTCGCCACGACGTCGACGGGCACGAGCTCGCCGGTGCGGGCGTGCGGCACGTGCTGCACGCCGGTGGCGCCCCACAGCGCGAGTACCCGGTGCTCGTACGGTCGGCACCGCCAGCACTCGCCCGGTAGGTCGTCGACGGACACGAGCCGGATCCCGCCGGCGGTGAGCTCGTCGACCTGGCCGTGCACGGCGGCGCGGCCCACGGCGGTGCGGGTCGCCATCTCGACCCACGTGTGCAGCCGCCAGCGGCGCCCCGAGGTGTCGGTGTACCCGGTGATGCCGTCGCGGTTCAGCGCGGCCCACGCGGCTTGAGCGGCCTCGCGGGTCGAGGTGGCGCCGGTGAGCCGGCGCGCGGCGGCGCCGGCGATCGCCTGCCGATAGGCGCGCTCGACCTCGGGCAGGATCGCGGCGTGGATCGGCCGTAGCTCGGCGACCGCGGCGTCGGCGAGCGCGTGCACGGCGAGCGCCCCGCGGCGCGCGGCGGCGCCGGTGACCCGGGCGGCGTGCGCGGCATGCGGGCCGACGAGCTGCTCGGCGAGCTCGGCCACCCCGTCGGCGCGTCCGGCCCGGTAGCCGGCGGCGACGGCGGCCCGCACCTCGCGGTTGCCGGTGAACGTCATCGCGGTGACGATCCTCGACGCGGCGGTGCGCAGCGCCCCGAGTTGCGCGAGGCGGGATGCCTGCCATTCGGTCGGCCCGTCGTGGCCGGCGTCGAGCCGGTCGGTGACGGTGCGCAAGAGCGCGGTTTCGCCCTCGCGGTACACGTCGGCGACGGCGGCCGCGAGCTCGTCGACCCGCTGCACGTTGACCGGCATCACACACCCCGATCTTTCAAGACATGCTTGTCGACTTCCGGGGCGGCGCGTAGTATCGGTGACGTCGGGCGAGCTGGTCGCCCCGGGCACCGGGAGTCACGCACATGATCAAAGACATTGACACGCACGCTGCACCCAACGGGATGCGCGACCGGGTGGTCGCGCAGATCACCGGCGGGATCGAGCTCGGCCAGCTTCCGAACGAGGCGGCCGGCGCCGCGGCCGCGGTGCTCGTCGCCACCACGTCGGCCGCCGACATGCTCACGCTGTACCGGTTCGTCACCGCCGGCGCCGACGAGTACGTGACCAACCCGAGCCGCGAGCAGCTCGAAACCGTCCTCGTCGACTACACCGCGGCCGTGTTCGCCGACCTGTGCACCGAGTGGGCCGCCGACATGCTGAGTCTTGAGCGCGTCTGATCACGAGGGGAGGGGAGAGCGGCCCGACTGTCCACGGGGGACGGTCGGGCCGCTTCGTGTCGTCACCCTCCCGAGGAACCTTTCAAGTATGGCTTGACGACTTCCGGGGTGACGCGTAGTGTAATCCGTGTCGGGCGAGCTGGTCGCCCGCCGAGATCGGGAGTCACGATGACCGCCACCGCCACCGCTGCCCGCTACATCGCCCGCGCGTACTACTTCACCAACGCGACCGCCCCCGCCTACTGGTACGTGTGGAAAGACGGCGGCTCGGCGGCCAACAGCGGCATGATCGGCGGCCGGTTCTCGACCCCCGAGGCGGCGCAGGCAGACGCCGACGAGCGCAACGCGGCCGCGGCGCCGGCGCCGGCGCCGGCGGTCGAGCTCGGCGAGCGGCCCGAGGTCGTGCTCGACGACGACATTACCGCCGAGCAGGACGAGCTCGCCGGCGCGATCGAGCGGGTGCTCGAATCGGCGCCCGAGGGGCTCACGCCCTCCGAGGTGGCCCGAAAGGTGCGCGCGACGTACGACGCGACGCGCCCGGTGCTCGGCTGGATGGTTCGGCACCGGTTCGCGCACACGAGTGGCAACGGGGCGCGGAAGCGGTACCACGCGGGCCGTGGCTGACCGCGCCCCCGTTCGGGGAAGTCGTCAAGAATGACTTGACGACTTCCCCGGGTGTACGTAGTGTGATCCGTGTTGGGCCGAGCTGGTCGGCCCCGCGAGCCAGGGAGTCACCGTGACGCTGTTCGACATGGAGCCCACCGCCAAGGTCACCAAGACGGTCGGCCCGATGCCCGGCGACACCGTGCAAGACTCGCTTTTCGGCGACGCCCCGGTCGTGCTCGTGCGCAAGCACGAAGCTAAGGCGCCCGTCGAGGTCGCCGACACCACCGCGGTGCTGTTCGCCACCGACGAGCGCGAGTGGGACGGCCAGACGGCCGCGACGGACATCTTCGGGGGCATGGCGTGATCTTCGAGCAGAGCGACCGGACCGCCGTGGCGGCCGCCGGCCTCACCATCGGCACCCGCCGCACCGACGACGAACGGTACGTCGGCGTCCTGCGCCGCGGCCGCACCATCGTGGTCGAGTGCGGCCACTCACACCACAACCGCGACACCTCGACCCGCACGAGCGGCACCTCGGCGAGCGACTGCATGCGCGAGCTCGTGCAGGCGTCCAGCCGCCCGAAGCTCGTCGAGTACAACGCCGAGCAGATCGCAACCGCGTGGATGCGCCTCGGCCCGTGGGTGCTGCCGTCGACGCGCGACATCGTTCGCCATGACGCGCCGGTTGCCGTCGCCTTCTACCGCGGCAAGGTCGCCGCGGTCGTCGCCGCGCTCACCCCGTAGTCCCGAGCCAAGCGGCCCGGTATCCCGCCCCTCGTGAAGGTGGGTTACCGGGCCGCTTTCGCTCCCGCGGGGGCGGGTCGTGTACCGGCAGCCACGTTACCGGGCTTATCGCCCGTAGGCGGCCCGTTCGGCTTACCGGGGTCGGTGGGTGCGCCGCCCGGGCCGGTCGGCCCGTCGGGGCCTTGTCCGGGGGCGCCGGCGCCGGCGCCCGGCGGGGGCACGGGTGGCGGCTTACCCGACTCGTCCTTGATGCGGATTACCTCGGCCTTGATCTCGTCGTCCTGCCAATCCGGGTTGAACAGCTTCACCCGGGTTTCGATCGACGCGGCCTCGGCCGCCTGCAAGAGCTGCAAGGTGCGGGCGAGCGCCTCGGTGTCGACGGCCACCCCGTCGGGGAACTTGAGCGTCGGCCTCGACGGCGTGATGCCCTTCGTTCCGAACTTGGCGACGTCGATCTCTAGCGCGGTCATGGCGAGCCGCGACAGCGGCCCCCGCGCATAAAGGATCTTCTTCGCGCGGGTGCGGTACGACGCGGCCTCGCGGGTGGTCACCTCGGTGGCCGTTGCCGCCACCGTGTCGGTTTCGCCGAACGTCTGCGCCGCGTAGCCGGCGCCGCGGAGCGCCTGCGTGGTGAGCTCGCGGCACGTCCGCGAGTGTTCCTCGACCCGGATCGCGAACTGCACGTTACTGATCGCGAGCCCGCCGTCGGGCGACGTGATCGCGTCGACGGCCTCGAAAATCTCGCGCTCGGCGTCGAACGTGGCGCCGCGGCCGCGGCCGAGCGACTGCACGTACGAGCGGGGCACGACAAGGCGGCCCTTGCCGAGCCGTAGGTCGCGGATCCAGCTTGTCCACGCCTCGTCGAGCGCGTCGAGCACGGGCTCGACGCCGGCGTAATCGGACCGGCCGAGCGGCGAGCCGCGCAGCACCCGGTGCGGGCGCATGTTCGGCATGTACTCGACCGACAGCCCTTTCGCGCCGGTCGTGACCTGCTCGTCGCTGCCGGCGTCGAGCGCCAGCGCGAACGCCGCGGTTTCCGGGTGGTCCTGCAACCGCTTGCGTACGCCGAGCTTGTCGGCCTCGGTCGACCGGTACACCGCGTGCAGGATCCTGCCGGGCTCGTGCCGTTCGAGGTGACGCCACACCCGCCCGTCAAACCGGTCCAGATAGCGCCACAGCGTCACGGCGACCATGCGGCCACCCCGCCACTCGGGCACCGCACTGTCGGGCGGCAGAGCGTCGAACAGGGGGCACTCCGCGATCACGGGATCCCACCGCACCCGCCAATAGGTGCCGCCATAGCCCGAGGCAGTCTCGCCGCCTTCCAACCACACCGCGTGAGCGTTGCTCTCGTCGAGGATCTCGTCGAGGCGCTCCTGCGTCTTGTTCCCCTTGCCCTTGGGTTTGGGTTTGGCCTTGGGGTCGTCGCCGCCGGCGGCCGGGGCGTCGTCGTCGATGACGAACTCGGGCGGCTCGCCGAACACGAGGTCGGCCGACGTCATCGCGATATCCGAGGCGAGCGGTACGTGCAGCTTGTGCCCGCGGACCTGCCCCGGCGACGGGGAGGTGCCCCAAAACATGCGCTGCACGCCACGCTGCAACCCGGCGAGGAACCGCGGCCCGGTCGGCTGACCCTTGGGGAGCTCGCCGCCGAGATCACCGATGCCGGCGGTGTTGCTGTACACCGCGGTGAGCTGCTCGGGATCGCCTGCGTACCACGCGCCCCACCGCTGATAGAGCTTCGCCGCGGCAGCCTCGGCCGGCGGCGGCCATTCGACGTTACGGTCGGGTAGCGGCATGGTCGTGGCCCTCCTGCCGCGCGTCGCCGTCGGCGGTCTGGTCGTGATGGACAAGCGCCACCCGGGCGGCGCCCTCGTACGTGACGGTGCGCAGCTCGGGGCCGCACCCGCACTCGCTCGTCGGGGCGTGCGGGGCGCCATCATCGCGGGGGATCTCGTGCAGCATCGCGGGTCAGTGCTTCCCGGCCTGCTCGCCGGGGGCGTGCCCCGGGGTGGCCCCGGTCGCGAGCTTGTGCAGGTTGGCGCACCAACCCTTGAGCATGTGCCCCGGGACCTTCCCGGTGTAGAACTTGACGCATCGATCAAAGTCGCCGGGGGTGCCCCACTTGAATACCTTCCCGCCCTCGGCGGGGTTGACCGCCCATGCCTTGAGCCGGGCGACGCCCTCGGCCTCATCCGGTGTCTTTGCGACCATCGGAACCCCCCTTGTGAGCAGGCACAACGGCCTGAGAGCGTTTCTGTGGAAGATCGGGGCGGATGTATCCGCTCGTACGCGCCGACCCGAGATAGCCCGACAGCGGCGACGCGGCCCGTACCCTTTCGGGCTATGACGGGGGACAAACACCGCGATCCGGGCGACGGTCGGAATCACGCGACGGTCGATGACCTTGAGTACGGGATCACGTCGACGTGCGGGCGCCGCGGCCGCGGCATCCAGTGGGAGACAGCAACCGGCCCGGTCGACTGCGACGACTGCCGCGTGCTCGCGCTGATCGACGGGGTGCGCGCCGCGCAAGCGGGCCGGCGAGGCGACGACCGGGCCTCGGCGACGCGGCTCGAACTGCACCCGGACGTCGAGGCGGCCCTACTGCGCTCGCAGCTCTGGCACGCGTTCGGCGACCGCCTCGGACCGTTCGGCCGCCGGCGACTGTTCGGCGCCGAGATCGTCGCCGAGGCGGGTCTGCCCGCCGGCGGGTGGCGGCTCGTCGCCGGTCAGGGGACGGTATGAGCCCGGCGCCGCTGCCCGAGGTGCTGCTCGACGCGGTGATGCTGGCCCACTGCCCCCGCTGCCACCGGTGGCCGACGTGGCGGTGCGACCTACCCGGCAACGGCGTGCACTGGGCACGCGTCGAGCGGGTACTCGGCCCGCGGGTACCGCGGCCGCGGTACACCGCACCCGGGCGGCACCGGGCCTGACTACGGCGAGCCGGCGAGCCCGACGCTGACCTGCGTCCAGCTCGACCCGGCGCTGATGTCCCACCGGAACCGGGCGCGCGACGTGAGCACGTAGCCGTTCCCGGTGCCGGGGCCGACCACGCCGTACGAGTAGCCGGCGCCCGTCAACTGCGTGAAGTGGTACACCTGCAACCAGTTGCCGAGGGCGTCCTGCACGTCGAGGTACAGGTCGAGGGTCGGGGTCGAGCCGGTCGGGGCGGCGCCGACCGTCACCGACACGAGCGCGGCGCGGACCTGCGACACGTCGATCGGGTCGCTCGCGCCGTCGGCGTCGATGGTGGCCGGCACGCCGCTGATACCGATCACGTCGGCGGCCGCCGGCCCCGAGCCGTACATCATGGTCTGAGAGCTCACGGGTGGGGCCTCCAACGGTGAGGGATGAGCGATGAACTGCGGGGGAGAGGTACGGGGGATGTTGCACTCAGCGGGCCGGCGGTTTCTGGCCGAGGCACTCAGCGAGGCGACGGCGCCGGCGCGGGGGCTCATGCGGATGGCGCTCGTCACGAACAGCGCCGACGACCTGCTGCTGCCCGTGATGCACCCGCTCGTCGGCGGGGAGCGCGTGCCCGACGACATGTTCGAGCAGCGCACGATCGACGTGTCGGCGATCTCGTCGCCGCTGTGGTACGTGCGGGTCACGTGGGAGGTCCGGCACACCGGCGGCGAGTCGTCGCTCGTCGTCGACGGCGTGTGTGTGCACCTCGACGGCGAGCCGCGGCGGGCCGAGGTGCAGCCGTGCACGGTGCAGCGGGGCGACTCGCTGACCATCACGGTGCCGGTGCTTGTGCGGTCGCCGTGAGTGCGGCCGGCCCGGTCGCCGCGAAGTCGACCGGGCCGGTGCACGTTCTCGGGGTGGTCAGCCGGTCAGCGACCACGCACTGATGGTGATCTCGGCGTGCGACGGGTCGACGAGCAGGTACGCGCCGTACGCGTCTTTCGGCCACGGACCCATGACGAACGTCTTTCCCGCGGGGATCGACTCGACGCGCGACGTCACCCCCTGGCCGTCGGTCGACCCGACGAGGTGGAACGTCACCGTACGGGCGGTCGACCCGGCGTTCGTGTTCTTGACCCTGAGCCACATCACGCCGGTGTTGGCGATCCTGTGGCCGTTGGTGGGGTCGCCGACGGTCGGCGTGACCGTCGAGTCGTCTACCCCGTCGCGACTGATGACATTTACCGGGATGAGTCCGCGGGCCATTCGTTGATCTCCCTCGTGGTTGGTAGGTACGGCGGCCGCGGCCTACCAGTCGGCGCCCGACGAGATAGCCCCGCCGACGGTTGGCGGAATGTCGAAGTCGGTCGACCACGCGCCGAGCCACCCCGTCGCCGACCACCGCTGAATCTGGTCGGCGGCCATGTGCGCCTGACGGTCGGCGCCGCCGTCGTCGGGGTGCACGTCGTCGAACAGGTCAGAGCGGCGCAGAATCGTCGAGTCGAACCAGCGGGTGCGGGCCTGATCCTTGCTGGCGATCATCGCCGGTAAGAGCTGCGCGGCCCGGCGTAGCGCCCCGGTCTGGGTGGCCGAGCCCGGCGTGAAGACGAGCGGCTGCCGGTTGACCAGGATCCGCACCGTGGCGTTCTGTGCGAGCACCCAGTCGACGATCGTGGCGATGCGGGTGACGATGGTGTCGCCCGACGAGTACCCGCCGGGCGACCCGGCGTCGTTGGTCCCGCCGTCGAGCACGATCAGGTCGGGTGCGTGCGTCGAGAACTTGCCCTGAATCTCGGCGAGGTGCTGCGTCAGCGTGGTGCTGTTCACGCCGGAATGCTTGACGCCGGCGGTGTCGGTGTACGTGCCGACCGGGGTCAGGGTGAGCCCCATCGACGCGAGCCGGGCAACCGTCCGGTGCCGGTAACTCTTGGTGTAGGCGGTGTTCCCGATCTCGCCTTTCGTCTTGCTGTCGCCGACGAACCAGATTTTGTTGCCATTGGCGAGCGGCATATTTCGATACCTGCCTTTCGGGTCAGACCAGCCGGCGGCCGGTGAAAAACGCGTACACCGGTTGCACCTTGACCCGCTGGCCCGGGCGCGGGGCGGCCACCATCATGCCGCCGCCGATGTAGATCCCGACGTGCCCCGAGCTCGGAAACACGAGGTCGCCGGGGGCGAGCTCGCCGCGGCTGACACGGCGGCCGAGCCCGAGCTGCCCGCCGGTCGAGTGGGGGAGCCGGATCCCGATCGCGGCGTACGCCACGAGGGTGAGCCCCGAGCAGTCGATGCCGCCGGCGCCGACCCCGCCGAACACGTAGGGGGTGCCCACTCGGGCGAGAGCGGCAGCGACGACGGCGGCCGCGCGGCCGCTTGCAGGCGGCATCGGGGCGGTGCCTGTCGTCTCCCGGCGTACCTGGCGGTGCGGGGCGGCCGCCGTCGTCGCTGCGCGTCTGGCGGCCCGCGGTGACGGGCGGCGCTGCACCTCGACGGGTGCGGCGGCCGCCGGCGGCGCGGGCGGTGGTGCGGTGGTGCGTTCGGCCGAGCGGGCGGCCCGGTCGCGGGCGATGTCCCGCTTGAGCGCGACGAGCTCGGCCTGCTCGTCGGCCCGGTCGTTCGGTGCCGGCGAGCCCACCGGTGCCGGGGACGACAGCGCCGGCGAGCTCGCGGCGGTATGTGACGGGCCGCCAAGGGCGCTAGCGGCGAGTACGAGGGTGGCGGCCGCTGCGGTTGCGGCGCGCGAGCGTAGAGCGGGCGTGATGCCTCCAAGGCTGGCCCGAGGCTCTCGCGCGCATTCCGGTGCCTACCTCGGCGAGGTCGGTCTGCCGTCGCCCGGGGCGCCGGCCCGGAAACTCGGGCGGTGTCACTCCCGGCATTCTGGGCATATCGGCCCGCCGCTCGATCCGTCTATCTGCGTAATCGCCCGACTACGCTGTGCGCGTATTACCATCCGTCGCGGCGTGTTCGCTTGCGGCGACCGGCTCGCCGGCGACGTGCCGCCACCGATCGTCGTCGGCAGGGTCGCCGGCGCCACGCCCGTACGTCACGCCCTCGGGCTGCCTGTTGACGTAGCTGGACACCTCGACCTCGGGGCCGACCTGCGTCACCGCCTCGCGCATCCGCTCATCGAGCGGCTCGGCATAGACCAGGATCCACAGCGGGGCGAACGCGCCCGACTCGTACAGCGCCGGGTTCTCGCCGAGCGCGTAGAACGTGCCCGAGTGGCCGTGCCAGCCGACTTGCCGGAACATGCGGCGCACCCCGTCGGCCTCGACGAGCAGCTCGTCGCCGCCGACGCCGGCGTGACAGCTCGGCCGCTGCTCGGGTGGCGCCATCCGGAGCCCGCTCACGCGTAGACGACCGGGGTCGCGGCGAACGCTCGGGCCTCGGCGACGTCGTGCTCGGCGGCCGCGAGCTCGCCGGACCGGTCGGCGTAGCCCTCGCCGGCGCTCTGCCGCTTGCGGCCGAGCGCCTCGGACCGGTCGACGACGAGCTGCTCGGCGGCGCCGGCGATCAGCGCCCGGGTGTCGGGGTCGAGCGGCTTCACGAGCGGGATGGTGCGCCGCTGCGTGCCGACGCCGATCCAGTCGTACGACCATCCGCGCTCGGTGCCGGGCTCGACGGTGAACGCGGTATAGGTCAGCGTGCCGGCGGGCGCGTCGATCTCGATCGGGCCGAAGCACTCGGGCAGGTACTCGTCGACGCCGTTCGCGGAGAACCAGTCGAGTAGCTGGTTCTGCTCGTCGGTGAAGGTGGCGGGGCGGGGCATGGCGGGTGCCTCTCTGTCAAGCGGTTCGGGGGAAATGCACCCCGCGCTGTATGCACGTCATGGGCGGCCCGTCAAGCGGTTCCGCATAGGTAAAGCGACTTTCCTATCGACCCCGGACCTAGATCATCACCCCGCCGATAATGTCTGTTATCGGCGCCTCGGGCGACACGGTAAAGGATCGCTTTACCGACCGGCCCGGTAAAGGTATGGTTTACCGGTGACACCCTTGGCACACGCGATCGGAGATCAGCCCGTGAAAACCCTTGACCTGCACGACCGGATCGTGTACGGCCCCGACGACGAGCCGGGAGTGATCACCAACGTGGTCAACTTCCATCACCGGGACAGCGGCGACCGGTGGGTCGAGTACGACGTCGTACTCGACGGCGGCCGCTGCGTCGTCGGCCACCCGGACGACACCCGCCCGGCGGTGACCGCATGAAGCGCACCGTTCGGTACTCGACCACCGCGGTGACGTTCGTAACGGTCGACGTGCCCAACGACACCGACCCCGACCGGATCAACGACGTGGCCCGCGAGCTCGCCGACGGCAAGGCGAACGCGGCGCTCGGGCGGCTCTGTGCCTCCTGCTCATCGCAGGTCGACCTCGGCGAGTTCGTGCAGGACGACGACGACGAGGCGGTTCAGTGATGCCGGCGCCGCGCATCGTGACGATCGACCTCGACAAGCTCGCCCGGGCGCTACAGGCGCCGCACGAGGGTGAGTCGGCCGACGGGTCGATCATCCTCGTCGACGAGGCGGCCGCATACGTCGACAAAGCTGGGCAGACCCCGGGCACGTGGTGGCCCCTCAATGACGGTCCCGGCGGCGGTGACCACTACTCCCTGTCGCTCGGCGAGATCCTCGGTTACGACGAGGTGCCCGAGGATCGCAAGCCGCGCACGTACGAGCTCCTGTACTCGGCCGACGACGTGCTGCGCCTGATCGAGCAGCTCGGCGGGGTGCGCCGTGGCTGAGTCCGACTACCTCGTGAAGCTCGGCGACGACTACCTGCACGGCCGCGACGTGCCGCTCGGGCGGGTGCTTGTCGCCGGCATGAAAGACAGCCGCGGCGTGCACATCCCGGCGCCGTGGATCGTGTACGCCGACACCTCCGACGGTGAGGTGCGCGACGCCGCGCAGCGACTCGCCGCGGTGGTCGAGCTGCTCGGGCTGCGCCCGTGCACCCCGCCGGACTTCTGCGAGGGGTTCGACATGTGCACGTGCCAGAGCGGCGCGGCGTGGCCCTGTAACCGGACCCGGGCGGCGTGGCTCGCGTTCGGCCTCGACGTCGACGACGAGCGCCGGCGGATCGTCCGCGCGGCAGCGCGCCGGCGCCTGCCCGACCCGAGCGAAATCGGCAGTGAGGACGACTGGAAATGAGCGAGCAACCGAGCCGCTACTACGTGGCCGACCCGACCGACCCGCGCAAGTGGTGCGGAGGGTTCAACAACGCGTATGCGCCCGGCACCCGGGTGCACTATCAGGGGCGGCTCACCCGCACCCGGTCGCTCGCGACCGTGATCGACGGGCACACCGCCGCGGTGCTCGTCGAGGGGACCGAGATCCCGGCGCCGCTGGCGCACGTGACCGTCGCCGAGCCGGGCGCGCTGACCGACGGCGAGCTCGCCGACCGGGAGTACCGCGGGCGGGTCGCCGCGGCGGCCGAGCGTGACGAGATCGGCCGGCTGCGGGTGTACCTCGGGGCCGCGTGCGTCGGCGTCGGGCTCGGGATCGTGCTCGTGGTCGTGTCGCTCGGCTCGCTCGTCGAGCGGCTCGTGCCCGGCGGTGCGCCAGGGCAGCCGTGGGCGAGCATCATCGGCATGGGCTCGGCCGGTCAGCTACTCGCGATCGCCGGCGCGGTCATCATGCGGTGGTCGCTGAGGCAGCTCGACAGCCTCGCCGCGGTGCCGTGGATCTTCCGGCGGAAGGGATCGACACAGTGAGCGACTACCAGTCGCGGAAGCGGCTCACCGAGAGGTTCAGTCAGTACGGCACGGTGCCCTCCCCCGCTTCCGGCGGGTACCGCCGGGGGGAGATCGTCACCGCCGGCGACGCTGTGCAAGCGGTGTCGCTGGCGCTGTGGTCACGCGACTACGCGCACACCAGGGAGGACTACACCGCCGAGCAGGTCGCCGGCGAGCTCGCCCGGTACCCCGAGCCGACCCGCGACGACGTGCTCGACGCGCTCGTGAACGTCGTCGACTACCGGCGGGCGGTCGACGGCGACGAGCTACGGCTGATCGACGCGGCCCGGGCGCTCGGGGTCGAGTGGGATGAGATCGGCGAGGCGCTCGGCTACCCGGCGCGCAGCGCCAAGCAGTCGGCGCGGGCGCGGCGATCCGGGCTCATGAAACCGTCGCGGGACCGTTGGCCGCGCCGGCGGCCGCTCGTCACCGAGGCGGTCGAGCTGCCCGACGGCGACGTCGAGGTGCCGGCGCGGCAGTGCCCGCACGGGTGCGGGCCGCTCGACGCGGCAGATGATGCCATGCTCATTTGCCCGAAGTGCGGCGACGAGTGGGCCGTCGAGACGATCGACAGCCCGGCGGTGGGCGGTGGGGCGTAGTGGCCGGGATGGCGTTCCGCGGGGTCGGGCCGCGGGCGGCCGACGCGAAACGGGCGCTCAATCGGCTGCGGTGGGAGCTCGACTATGCGACCGATCAGGCGGCCGCCGCGGGAAAGCCGGTCGACGTGCCGCTGCTCGATATCGCCGAGGCGGTCGGGATCGTGACGGCGATCCTCGCCAAGCTCGGCGAGGTGCTGCCCGCCGATGGGCTCGACGTCGGGCTCGGCGCGGACCGGGATCGGTTCGTCGCGCTCGTGCAGTCGTACACCGACTATCACAAGGTCGCGCGGTGACCACAAAGGACGGTCGCCGCCGGCGGCCCCTGCTAGTTCGTCCACTATGGAAGGTTAGGCAATGCCGTACATCGTGATCGGCGTCGACGGCGAGCTCGTCGTCGACGACCGTCGAGTGTCGAGCGACCTCGTGCGCGAGACGCTCGGCGACGTCGCCGACCGGGTGGAAACCCCGCCCACGTGGGGCGCGGTCGGGTGGGTTGCCGGCAACGGCTTGAACGAGCCCGACCGGTACCCGCTGAACCCGGTCGGCGGTGCGCTGTTGGCGAGCATCGGCGCGACGTCGCGGCTGTACGCCGGCCCGGTCGTGGTGACCGGCTATCACCACCGGAGCACCTCGGGCGGCCCGGTCGACCTCGACCCGTTTCAGATCGGCAAGCTGAACGAGATCCACGCGGCGATTCAGGCGGCACTCGTCGACCACCTCGACGAGGGGTCGACGTTGTGGGCGTCGCAGGTGCGCGACTACGTGGCCGCGGTGCGGGGGGCGGTGTACGAGCCGTGACCGCCGTCGTTCGCGTCGCATGGTGCGGGCAGGTCGACCCGCACCCGGGGCACGGCTGGCCCGACTACTGCGGGGTGCCACTCCGCACCGAACTACAGGACGAACTCGGCGCCCCCGACATGTGGTGCGCCGGCATCACGGCGCCGCCGCGGCCGCCGCGGGTCGAGCCGATGGTCGGGCTTGCCCGGCTAGTCGAGGCGCTCGCAAGCTGTACCGGAAACCTCGACGAGTGGGTGGGCCAGCGCGCCGGCAAGCTGGCCGCGCAGCGGGTCGCCGAGGTTGAGCTCGAAGCGGCTGCGCGGGTCGCCGTGTTCGAGCAGGCGTTCGCCCGCGAACGGGAACGGCACGCCGACCTCGAACGGGAGTTTCGCCGGCAGATGCGCGCCGCCGATCAGCGCGACGAGCGGTACCGGCGGTTGCTCGTCGAGGCGGGGCGCAACCCGCGGACGGGGCTTCCGTCGTGACCGCCGGCGAGGCGCTCGCCGGCGAGCTCGTGCTGCCCGGCGGCCCGCGGCGCGACCTCGTGGTGCCGGGCCTGCCCGACGAGCTCGGCAAGCTCGTGCGGGCGTGGCTGCTCGAATCGTGCGACTCGCCCGAGTCGCTGACCGCGTACCGGCGCGACATCGGCGGGTGGTTCGAGTGGCTGCGGGCGCTCGACGTCGAGCCGCTCGACGCGACCCGCGAGCACGCGTCGGCCTGGCGGCGCCTGATGGAGACGACGCCGACCGAACGGACCGGGCGGCCGCCGGCGCCGGCGACGGTGGCGCGGCGCATGTCGGTGGTCGCGTCGTTCTACGCGTTCGCGCTCGACGAGGGGCTCGTCGAGCGGCAGCCGGTCACCAAACGGATGCGGCCGCGGGTCGCCGACGACTCCCCCACGGTCGGGCTGTCGCGGGATGAGGCGCGGGCGTTCCTGGCCCGCCTCGCCGTCGAGGCGGCCGTCGACCGGGCGGTGCTGCACATGCTGGTCGGTGAGGGGCTGCGGGTCGGCGAGCTCGTCGGCCTCGACGTCGGGTCGCTCGGGTTCGCCGAGGGGCAAGCCGTCATGACGGTGGTCGGTAAGGGGAACAAGCGTCGCCGGTTGGTGTTGTCGGCGCCGGTGTACCACTCGGTGGGCGAGTACCTCGCCGAGCGGGTGCGGGCCGCGCAGGTCGACGAGCTCGACCCGGCGGCGCCGCTGTTCGCCACGGTGGCCGGTGGACGGTTCGACCGGCGGTCGATCATGCGCCGGATTCAGCGGATCGCCCGAGCCGCGGGGATCCTGTCGTGGGCGAAGCTGTCGCCGCACTCGCTGCGGCACGCGTGCGCCACGCTCATGCTCGACGCCGGCGCGCCGATCGACCGGGTGCAGGATCACCTCGGCCACGCGGACACCCGCACGACGCGCCGGTACGACCGGGCGCGCGGGCTGCTCTCCCGTACCCCGGTGCACACCCTCGCCGCCTATCTCGCGCCGGACGGTGAGTGATGGCGCGGCGGCATGTCTGCCCGGGCTGCGGGCGTCTGATCGGGTGGTGGCGGTGGTGGCGGTACACGTGGTGCGCGGCGTGCCTGCACCGGTACGAGAGTCGGTGACCGCGCGGTAGCCCGGTCGGGGGCTTGCGGTCTTGCTGGCACTCATGGCAGCGTGACCGGTGGAGCGGCCCGCGGGGGCAACCCAGCGGGCCGCATCGGGCGCCCGGGCGCATTCCTTCCCCGCCTTGCGGGGGTGGCTCTATTGCGGTTCGCCGACACAGCACCGGGCGAGGCTCACAGCACGAAGTTACGGGCGCCGTTCATGTCGAGAGCGGCGCCCGTCTCCGTGTGCGGCGCCGGCGATCGCCTATGGTGTGCCGATGCTGCGTGTGTCGTTGTGGGTGGCGGCCGCCGTTGTGGCGGCCGGAGTGCTGGCCGGGCTGCTCGGCCCGAAGCTCGTCGAGTGGAATCGGCCAGTCGGCCCGCACCCGGTCGTCGAGCAGCCGCTACCGACGTCCGACGAGTGCCGGCCGCCGGCGACGTACGGCTGCTAGTCAGCGTCAGGCGGCCGCTACGGCGCGCAGGTAGTCGTGCCGCACCTTGTTGTGCCGGGCGTCGGCGAGCGCGTTGTGTAGCCCGTCGGCCTGCTCGGGCATCCGCGGGTTACCGAGGCGCTGCGCCTCCTGGCGTAGGTCGTTGGTGTACATCGGGATGCCCTCGGGAAGCTGCGACATCGGGCCGAACAGCCACGCGAGCGCGACGTGATCGTACGCGCCGTACCACGCCCAGAGCTCGACGTCGGCCCTCGCAGGAACGAGCCCGCCGAGGATGAACTCGCACACCTCGGCAGCGATCTGCTCGTACGGCTTGACGTCGGGGTGTGCGAGGTCGACGCCGGCGGCGCTGTTCGTGAGGTGACCGGGCGCGATCTCTGTAGTGCGGGCGCCGGCGGGATTCAGCGGCAGCGACGGGACGACGTTCGCCATGAGCCACGGGTGCTCGGCGACGCGGCCCCACGGGGCCTCGCGGTTGACCGCGTAGTATTCGCGGCCGTCGTCGCGCACCGCCCCGAACGAGATCAGGTCGATAGTGCGGCCGTCTTCGAGAAACTCGGTGTCGTACCAGATGCGGCGGGTCTTCATGCTGGCACCTTACGGGCGGGGTCCGATGAAACCAGCGCCGCCGGCGCGGCCGGGCCGGGCCAGTACGGCAGGATCGGCACGTACACCTCGTCGACGGCGGGCAGGCCGGCGCCGGACGGGTGCGGATCGTGCACGAGGTGCAGGTCGGCGTCGACGAGTACCGCGTGCCGCCGTTCGGACCGCGGTGACGGGCCGGTCGCGATCAGCGGGGTGCGGTCGGGGTCGCGTAGGAACGGCCGCACCGACCCGCCTACGGGTTCGAGGGGCGCGAAATCGGTGTCATGGTGCTCGCGTACCCACCGGCGAAGCGTGTCCCACCACGACACGTAGAGCCCGAAGTGCGGCACGGTGTCGTACGGCAGGTCGAGCAGCGACGCGACGCAGGCGCGCAGGCAGTCACCGGGGACCGGGCCGCCGGCGAGGATCCGCTGCCGATGCGGCGTCACGGGCCGAACGTGGTCAGCGGCCGCACGAGCTCGGCGAGCCGGTCGACGATGCGCTGTAGCAGCACCCGCCGGCGCATCTTGGCGACGATCGCCTCGGCGTCGGTTCGGAGCTCGGCCCACTCGGCGGCAGTGACCACCCGCTCGGCGAGCCCACGGTCGTTGATCACGAACGTGGGGCCGGTGGGGATGTACCCGCCGGTGACGTACCCGCCGGCGGCGAACCGGTGCTCGTCGTCGTCGCCGGCGACGGCGGTCTTCACGGGCCGACGCGCTCGGGCCAGTGCCACGAGCCGCCCCGCTTGCCGTCCTCGTCGTGCGGACACGGGCCGTTCTCGTGCGCGATCGGGTGGAAGAACAGCCCGGTAGGATTGAGCACGGCGAGCCCGACGTTCCCCTCGTCGTCCACCTCGGTGATGTCCGCCGACCGGCAGACGCTCGGGAACTTGCCCGGTACGCCGTACGCGACGTAATGCACCTTGCGGCCGACGCTCGGTACCTGGCCGGGGCGTACGGGCCGCCCGCCGATGCCGAGCTCGGCAGCGCGGGCGCGGGCGGCCTCGATGTCTTCCTTGATGCCCATACGCGGGGCGCTCCTACTCGTCGTCGGGTGTGCGGGCGAGTCCGTGCTGCCGCATGGATACGGCGAGCTTGTTCCACTCCCCCGCGACCATAGCCAGCGCCGCGGCGCCGTCGGGGTTCACCTCGCCGATTCGCTCGGCGTGTCGCAGCGTCGCGGCGGCTTCCTCGGCGCACGTCTCGGCGTCGACCGGGCGCAGCGTCGTCGAGCTCACCGGGCGGGTCAGCCCGGCGGGCAGCACCCCGGCGTCGTCGTATGCGCGGGTTACGGTGCCGCCCGGGGGCGGCCCGCCGGCGGGGGCGGTTTCGGTCACGGTTGCTCCCCTGGCGGGACGGTGGTCACGGTGCCCGCCGGCGCCACGTGGTACCAGCGGATCGCCGGCGATCCGGGCGGGTCGACGGGCGGGTGCGCGGTCAGCTTGTCGTCGACGGTGAACGACACATCGGGTGCGATCCCGCGGGCGCGGCGCCCGGTGTCGTCGACGGCTTGGAACACGACGGAGTACGAGGCGCCGCCGACGTGCGAGCGGGCGATTCCGTCGTACCCGCGGCCGAGCCACCGTATGTAGAGCTGCACGAGCTCGCCGGCGCCGGCGGGGTTCAGTGCGGGCACGCCGGGTACGGCGCCGATCAGCCGGAACGAGTCACGCAGCGGCTCGATCGCGTCGGCCGGGAGCGCGCCCCATTCCTCGGTGAGCCACACCTCGAACTCGGCCGGCAGCACCGACTCGACGTCGGGGGTCGCGACCGGGCTCATGCTGCCTCCGAAATGGGTACGGGTGCGAAGCGCAGGCGTGCCCACGTTCCGCACCGCAAGTGCTTACGTCGATTGCAGTCGCCGCAACTCATGACGAGGTTTGTCCAGTGCTCGGCGCCGCCGAGAGCGAGCGGGAAAAAGTGCTCGATGTGCCGCTCGTCGAGGTCGGTCCGGCGGCAGTAGAAACACGGGTCGGTGGCGATCGCCCGCCGGTAGTCGACGGCGATCTGTCGATCTTCCGGCGACGCCTGCCCGGTGCGGCTCTTGCGGCGGCTCTTGGCCGCGCGCCACGGCGCCGGGTCGACGGGGTACTGCTCGGCAAACCTCGCTCGGCATGCGGCCCTGATTCGGCCATGATGGCGCCGGTAGTACGCGTCTTTCGACGCCCGTTTCTTGGTCGGGTCTGCGGTGTAGGCGGCCCGGGCGTTCGCGTTGATGCGGTCGCTCGACGTTGCCCGGTAGTTTGCGGCCCACTCGGCGAGGCAGGGTTTACAGCGGGCCGCGCGGCCCTTCCCCTTGGTCGCGAAATCCGTCGCCGGCTTCGTCTCGCCGCACGCGCGACAGGTCTTAGACTGCTCCATGTGGGCGCCCCTCTACGGCGTCGGCCACGGCCCGGGGGTGTTGGTAGCACCCGCCGGGCCTTATCGTGGCCGATCGTCGCACGAGGGTCTGACAGAACTAGGCGGCGTCTAGTAGGTACGGCCGCCATAGCGCCTCGGTCGTGTGAATCCCATAGCGCAGGCTGTCGATGCTGTGATCGTCGGCCTTAATCGGCGCGTCGATTCCCTCCTTGGCTTTCTTGTCATCCCACGCGTATCCCGGCAGCTCGTTGATCAAGCCGGTGCAGGTGTCGACGACACGGAACCGATCGGTAGCGATCAGGGTCGCCACGTTGCGGATCCCGTCGAGCACGTCGTTTCGGGCCTTGGTCGGCGTCAACCCGTCTTGATTGAGGGTGATCACGAACGAGGCGGCCGACGGGTCGACGCACACCATTTCGGGTCGGACACCGCGCAGCGGCACGGTGCCGCCGTACTCGTCGATGCGGCGGCCGGCGCCGGGTAGCTCGACGTTGCCGAGCCACTGCTGTAGCGCCTCGCTGTACTCGGCGTCGGTCTTGGCCCGGTGGTGGTGGCGCGAGTCGTACCGGTACTCGCTGACCGCGTACAGCCGCCGGTCGACGGCGAGCCCGAGCAACGTAGCGGCGAAAGGCGCCGACGTGCCGTAGTCGACGCCGACGGCGATCCACCGGTCGATGAGCGGCACCGCCGAGAAAGGGATCACGTGACGCTCGTCGTCGAACATGTCGAAAATGGCGCCCTCAGCGGCGACCCAAAGCCCGAGGATAAATCGCTTGTAAAAGAGCCCCGCGAATTGCGCCTTATAGTTGGCGATCTTTTTCGGTGTCAATACGGGGTTGTCGTCGATGGTGAAATGCCAGTGACGCAATCCGAGGTCGGGTTCGTGGGCTCGGAGTAGGAAATCTTTCCTGGCCCAGTGCGCCGGGTTGTCGGGGTTCGTCGTCGTGAACAGCATCGCGCCGTCGATCGACATGCGGCCGAGTAGCTGCACGAAAAACTCGTTCGGCACGAGGGTGAGCTCGTCGACGTAGGCGCCGGCGCAGGTCATGCCGCGCAGTCGTGACTCGCTGCGGGCGTCGTTGGCGCCGATCACGTCGATGACGCGGCCGAAGATGTAGGCGACGTTCGCGCCCGGGGTGTATTTCACCTCGGATGCGATCGGCCCGAAAATCGCCGGATCTTGCAGCACGGAGAACACGTTTCGGTTGATTGTGTCTTTCGTGCGGCCGACCATTACGAGTCGGCCGCCGAATGGCGCCGACCGAATGTAGATGATCCAGCGTAGGAGACTCGCCACGGTTTTACCGCTGCGGATCGCGCCAGTCCATAGAGAGATTTGTGTGCGCGCTTGGCGTACCGAGGCGAGTTGTTTCGGGGACAGTGCCACCGGAATGCGGACCTCGGCGGCGTTGTCGGTGTTGACGGTCGGCGCGGTCACGACGTGTCCGCGCTGTCGTCTGCGGTGGGCGGTTCGGGTTGCAGGTACCCGTCGTCGTACCCGTCGGCGGTGGTGGCGGCGAGCCCGAGCTGCTCGGCGAGCCGGTCGACGAGCGACGTCGCCGCGGGGTTCGACGCTTCTTTCGTGTCGAACTTGATCAGGGACATGTGCCGGTCGACGAACAGCCCGTACGAGGCGGCGAAGTGCTTCACGTCGGCGGCCGGCGGCTCGGCGAGCTCGACCCGCTCGACGTCCTCGCGGGTGGCGACGAGCACGGTGTACGCGCTGCCGGCGCGGTCGAGCATCCGCTCGGCGAGGTCGAGCGCCCGGGCGGCGAGCGCGGCGCGGCGGGCGGCCATGTCGACGGTTCGGGCCTCGGTGGCGGCCTTGGTCTGCTCGCGGCCGAACGCGCCGTCGAGGTCGGCCCGCTTGGCGATGTTGCGGACGGTGCCCGGGGACACGTCGAACTGCTTTGCGATGCCGCGGCACGACACCTTGCCGGCGCCGGCCCTGATCGCCTGCTCGATCGCGTTGCGGGTGGACTCGTCGAGTGGTGCGGGCATGACCGGTCACCACCCCTCGACGTCGACGCGGGGCAGCGTGCGACCGTCATAGCGGTGGCGTCCCGGTGCCCGACCGGGTACGACCCCCGGCGCCTGGCCGGGTGCTGGAAACGCCGAAGCGCCCGCGGTGACCGTGATCCGGGCACACTGCGGGCGCTGCAAAAGGCGTTGATTGCGAGTTTTACCCACTGTGTGCACACGGTCAAGCGGAACGCGCAAACCCGGTCACGCGACACACACGCACTGCTCGACGGCGCTGTGCCGGCCCGGGCCGCTTTCGCGCCACTCGCAGCGGCGGCGGGCCTGCCCGTACATCGGCTCGTGCTCGGGGTGATGACACGCCCAGCACGACGGCCGCGGCGGGTCGAGCCGCTTGTCGTCGTCGGCGGTGCGCAGCACGGCGTCGGCTTCCATCGGATCCCCGTTCATGCGGTCACGGCGGTATGGGCGGGCCGCCGGCGGGGCGCGCGGCCGCGGGGGCGGCCGCCGTGCTTGCGGCGGTGTAGCCGGGTGGCGGTTTCGACCCGGGACACGTCGGCCCACCGGTACACGTTCTCGGCGCCGCGGCGGCCGGCGGCTTGCGCCGGCGCGGCCCGGTCGACGTCGGCGGGTAGCACGTAGCCGAGCGCGTCGGCGAGCTCGCCGAGGCTCACGACGTCGAGGCGGCCCTGCTCGACCCACGTGCGCAGTAGGTCGGGGGTGACGTCGGGCCATTCGTCGCGCACCTCGGTGGCGGTGACGTACACGTGCCCGTTGTCGCCGTTCGCTGCCATGAGCCCTCCCCCGTGACGCTGCGTTGATGGTTACCCGCCGGTACGGCTTGTCGGCCGGGGCCAGCGGGCAAGAATGATCTACCCCGGTGACGGTGCGTCAGTGATCGGTTTTCGGCTGGCCTCGCTGTGTGAGTCGTCGACGAGCAGCTCGTCGATCAGCGGGCGCAGCCGCTCGGGGGTGAGCGCCTCGACGATCCGGTCGTACGCGCCGGCGACCATGCCGTCGAGCACGCCGGGCGGGCCGGCGTGCCAGTGCGGGCCGACCTTGTGCGTCGAGCACTTGACGTCGGCGCACCACGCCGGCCCGGGCTGCTCGGGCGCCTGGTCGACGACGATCTTCACGCCGGGGGCCAATTCGAGGCGGCCGCCGGCGCGGGCGACGAGCACGGCGCGGTTCACGTCGAGCCCGACCTCGGGGCGGGCGAGGCGGGCCATCATGGCGGCAATGGGCAGCTCGGAGCGGGGCCAGCGGCGTTGATGCCCCGGCCCGGTGGCGGCCCGCGGGATCTCGCGCAGCCATCCCTCGGTTGTCCAGTAGTCGATTTGCCGGTACGTCAGCCCGGCGCGGCGCATGTCCGCGACGGTGGCGTACCGCTCGTCGCCCTGGTCGTCGTCGACGTCGGCGGTCATGCGCGGAACAGTTCGGCGGTCTTGAATCCGAGCCGCTGCAATGCGGCGACGCTGATCTCGTCGTCGGTGCACGACTTGACCAGTTCGAGCAGGGTTCGGTGCGCCGCGACGTTGGCGGCCGCGGCGGCGGGCGGCTGCCGATCCCACACGTGCAGGTATCCGCGGCCGCCGCTGTTGAGCTCGGGGGGCACGTCGGCGGCGCACACGGGCCTGCCGGCCCGGGCGGCGCGGCCGATCGCTTTCGCGAACTCGCGCCACGCGTCGCCGGTGCGCTGCACGTGCTCGGCGACCGCACGCTCGTGGTCGGCGCGGTTCTTGGCGGTCCGGTCGGCGGCCGCGGCCTCTCGCCGGGCGATCTCGGCCTCGATACGGGCGATCAGTTCGGTGCGAGTGAACTTCACGGGGCTGTCTCGCTTTCGGTGTCGGCGCCGAACCCGAGTCGGCGCAGTTCGTCGTCGCAGAGCTCGATCTGCGTCTCGATGATGTGGACGCTTCCCGGCCCGTACCCGCGGGCCTTGGCGCGGGCGAGGTTGACGCACAGCACGCCGCGGCGGCCGAGCAGGTCGAGGATCCGGTCGCGGTCGCGGTTCACCGGCGGAAGCGTCGGCGGCCGCGGCGCTGCCGGTACGCGGCGTGCATCCGGGCCAGCCCGCTACACCGACGGTCGGCGGTGACCAGCTTGCGCAGGTTGGCGAGGAACTGATCGGCCGTCACCCGCATGCGGACCACCATCGGGCCGAGCTCGCGGTCGTTGATCGTCACGTGGCCGGGTGAGATTTGCACGAGCACGAGGTCGTCGTCGCCGGCGGCGCCGTCGAACGTCAGCATGTGCCGGGGCACCGTGTCGACGGCGGCGTTCATCCGGTCGAGCGCCTCGTCGCCGAACACGGCGCCGAGGTGGTGCCGCACCCCCGGGTCGTCGGTGTTGAACGTGATCGTGCGGCGCTGGTAGTAGCGCACCGGGTCGATCACGCCGAACGCGCGGACCTCGTCGACGTCGAGGTCGAGCATTGAACAGTCGTCGCCGGCGCGCAGAGCCGGCCCTACGTCGAGCAGCCCGTCGTCGTCGATCCACCCGGCGTCGAGGTACACGACCGGGGCGCCGTCGGCGTCGGTGCCGCCGTTGGTGAGGTAGCCGCGGCCCGGGCTGATTTCCTCCATGAGTGTTTCCCTGTCGTGTCGGGCCGCCACGTGGCGGCGATGAGCTCGGACGCGGGTACCTCGCGGGTGCCGTCGTCGTGGCGTCGGTGCCGGGCCACCGGGTCAGTCGAGGGTGTAGAGATCGGGATCTAGCCCTACCTTGGCGAGCCGCTCTATGGCGTTGATCAGCATCGACATGGTTTGCGCGCCGTTGTACGTGCGCAGCCGGTCGAACAGCTCGTCGCAGAACGCGTACGAGTCGCCGACCGCTAGCCGGTCGCGGTGGATGGCGACGAGCTCGTCGAGGTGACGGCTCGGGACGTCCCACGACGCGCGCCACTCAGTCTCGCTTTCCTCGGCGCCGGCGCCCGTCGTCGGCCAGTTGGGGGCTGTCGGGTCGGTCATGTTCGGCTCTCCTTCCATGTCATGCGCCTTTCGCGAGGCGCCGCGGCCGCGGCGCGCGGTACGCCTCGGTGCCGGGCAGGTCGACGCCGAGGCGCTGTGCGAGCCCCCGCGGCCCGTCCCACGTGCGAGCAGGCCACAGGTGCGGGTTGCCTTCGCGGCGCGGTGTGGCGATGCCACAGGGGCACGCGGGCACCTTCCGGCCGTCCGGGTCGGACCGTTCGGGGCCGGCGCACACGCAGTCGGCGCCGGCGCAGCGCACCGCCCACTCGCGCCGGTCCGGGCTCGACACCTCGGCGAACATCTCCCGGGCGCCGCACACCGGGCATTCGGCGTCGGGTAGCCGGATCCGGGTCGGGCCGGTCTGGCGCAGCACCCGCTCGGCGAGCTCGGCGACGTCGAGCAGTGTCACCTCGGCGTCGGCGGCCGCCTCGACGTCGGCGGCGTCGAGCAGCTCGGCGATCGTGGCCATGCTGAGCGCGGCCACGACGTCGGCCCGGTCGCACGAGCAGGGGCCGGTCGCGTGGCAGCCCTGGCAGCCGGCGGCCGCGGGTACCCGCTTGGCGCCGTCGCAGCGTGAGCACACAATCTCGGGTTCGAGGTACGGCGGACCGATCCCGACCGCCGGCGGGATGAGCCGGCCCGCCGGCCAGTCCCCTACCCACCCGTACGGGGGTTGCGCCACTCCGGTGCCCTGGCACCACGTGCACCACACCGACACGTCGTGGCCGGCGGGGTCGCGTAGGAGCAGCACGAGCCCGCCGGCGTACACCGCCGACCACATTCGGGCCGACAGGTCGGCGAGCTCGCCGGCAATGGTGTGCCGGGCGTCGATCGGGGCGAGGTTGCAGGGTGCGGCGTGCGGCCCGCCGACCTTGCGGCCGTTGCGGTACGCCTCGACGGCGGCGGCCCGGTCGAGGCGGTGCTGCTCGGCGGCGCGGTCGGCACCGCGGCGGTCGATCGGGCGGTCGACGACGGCGGCGCGGGTGCCGGGTAGCCGGGCGGCGGCGAGGCGGGGCCATGCTGCGCGGACGCGGCCGAGCGCGATCCGGGCGTCGTCGGCGAGCTGCGCCGCGACCTCGCTCGGAGTCTCGGCCGCGCCGGTCACGTGATCGCCTTGCCTTTGCGGCGGATGAGTAGCCCGCCGGCCTCGACGTGCGCCCATGTTGCGCCGCCGGCGCGGCGTAGCCGGTCGAGCGCGGCCGCGTCGGGCCGGTACCACTCCCACCGGGGCTCGGTCGGCACACCCTCGGGCCACGGGTGCGGCATGCCGAGCGACACCCCGTAGCCGTCGCATCCGGAGGTGGTGCGGCAGCCGAGCCGGTCCGGTGTGGCGCCCTTGTCGACGGCGACGGTCACGGTGTAGCGGCCGCACTTGTCGCAGCGGTAGGCGTCGCGGCCGTCCATCTGCGCCCGGTCGGCGATCGCCCGGCGCATCCGCTGCGCCCGCTTACCCACGGCGGCCGAGCTCGGGTACGACGAGGGGGCGGCGCACCGCCCACAGTGCGAGCTTGACGGCGACCGCGGCGCCGAGCACGGGCCACGGTGTCGGGGCCGGCGCACCGTACAGCTCGTGCGCGGCTTGCGCGAGCATGAACAGCGCCGTCGACAGCGCGGCGACGTCGACGAGCACGGCCAGCGCGACGGCGGTCTTCTCGCCGAGGTTCTCCCACCGGTCACGCATCGGCGGCCGCCCGTCGGGTCGCGTCGGCGACCACCGCGGTGATCGCGGCGCCGGCGGCCGCGGCGAGCTGTTGCATCATCGCGGCGACCGGGGCGAGCACGCCCTCGATGACGCGCTGCGCGACGTCGGCGGGTGGGGTGCCGTAGGGGACGGCGACGAGCAGCTCGACGTCGCCGTACATTCCGCCGGCGCCGAGTTGTTCCCACGGGTGGCGCAGCGAGGTGAGCCCGTACGGCGGGGCCAGCGCGGTGCACCACCCGTCGGCGCCGACGATCCACACGACGACCGGGGCCGAGGTGCGGATCAGCGACGACGCGGGCGGGGCGGGCAGCTCGGTGCTCACTGCCCACCCTCGGCGGGTGCGACCGCGACGGTGCCGACGGTGAGCCCGCCACGCCACAGCGACGCGAGCAGCGGGCGCAACGCCTCGTCGACGGCGACGAGCGCGGACTGTACCGCGGCGTCGCATGCGGCGTCGGCGTCGATGCGTAGCCCGGCGCCGGCCGCGGCAGGGTCGAGTGCCCACCGTTCGGCGGTCGACGGTGCGGCGGGCAGCGCGCAGCCGCGGAACGTGCGCGGGCTGATCGTCTCGGACGGGACGGGTACGAGCCCGGCGGCCCGGGCGGCGGCGACCACGCCGGCGACTTCCTCGGGCCTGTCCTCGGCGTCGTACTCGACAGCGGGCCACATCTCGGCGATCCGCTTCATGGCGGCGAGGGTCGACGGGTTCACCTCGACGTCGGGCTCGGCGAGCTCGCGGTCGGCCTGGCGGGCGTCAGCGAGCGCCCGCTGCGCGTCCGGGGTGCTGAGTCGGGCAGCCACCTCGTCGACAGTGAGCGTGGCGCTTTCCGGCTCGGGCCACTGCGCGGCGCATTCGGCCCGCGCGGCGGCGAGGCACTCGGCGAAGGTGGGCAGCGTGGCGGGGTCGATGTGCTGGGACGTGACGTGACGGCCGACGTTGATCCACCCGCGCTCGACGAGCCGGTACAGGGCGTGCGCCAACAGGTTGCGGGCCGGCGCCGAGCTCGCCATCGCGTCGAGCATCCGGGCGCCCTCGGTGGCGTCGTCGAGCAGCCCGGGCGGCAGGGTCGCGCCGGCGGGCGGGGTCCAGCCGTACCCGCTGTTCCAATCGGCGCCGGCGGCGACCATCGCGGCGTACTGCTGCGCGGCGGGGGTCATGAGCCGGATCGCGATCCCGACGGCCGAGGTGTCGGCGTCGTCGACGTCGCCGCGGATCTCGTGCGGCATGTTGGCGAGCAGCCACTCGGCGAGGCGCTGTACCTGCCCGGCGAACAGGTCACGCTGCTGCACGAGGTCGCCGGGGGCGATATCCGAGGTGCCGGTGAGTGCGGTACGCATCGTGTCGCAGGCGTCGGCGAGCTCGCGGGCCGACAGGCGGGTATCGCCGTCTACCGCCCGGGCGGCGGCGGTCAGTAGGGCCTTGGCGGCGCCGGCGATGTTGTCGCGCTGCGCCCGTACCGCGTTGACCTCGGCGGCGTCGACGACGGCCACCCGGTCGGCGTGCATCTGCGCGGTGGTGGCGGCCTCACGCAGCGTCGACGCCACGGCGCCGGCGTGGTAGCCGTCGGAGTCGTCGGCGGCGTCGGCGAGCCGGGCGAAGTGTCGGGCGAGCTCGTCGGT
>WUUC01225842.1_pt1 | contig 92728 bp, 76 predicted proteins | sample 6278441 | NCBI WGS metagenome assembly WUUC01 (sample SAMN13675441, study PRJNA597444) | soil metagenome | isolation source: soil | place: USA: Washington | collected 2017-10 | reverse complement strand
GGCGTTCCGTCGTAGACTGTGGCTGCCGTCGTGTTCCAGCTTTTCCCGTATCGTACCACCAACACCCCATAGCTGGACTCCAGGTATGCAGAGTCATCGGACGGGATGTTGAATTGTATCCGTTCGATAAACAGCGTCGGGACGGGGCGATCAGAATCCGCTATTTTGCGGGCTGTTGAACCGGATCGAGCCCAAGGGAGACGCGGCGGTAGTTGTTGGCGTCGAGGAGTCGCTGAGTTTTCTCGTCCTCGAGAGTCTTCTTCCAATAGGCAGGGGCGAGCTCGAGCGCGCGGTGCTTCTTCCAGTCAGGGAGGAGGCAAAAAATGTCGCGGAGATAGGCCCAGGGCTCAATACCGTGGAGCTGGCAGCTGGCGAGCAACGAGGTGAAGATGGCATTCACCTCGGCGCCCTCGTCGCTGCCGACAAACATCCAATTTTTCCGATTATGTTGAGCTTTGCATAATCGGAACAGTTGGTTGTTCGAGGATCTGTCGTCGAAGAACGGATCGCTCATCAACGGCGAGCGCAGGCAACGCGCGTTGCTCGAGGACGGTGATCTTCTTGAGCTCGGCCACACGTTCTTCACGTTCCGGATGCTCACGGGAGAGCGCGCTGCGGCTGCGGGTGCGCCGTTGCTCCCCGAGCTCGCGACGATGATCCCCGAGCTGCACTACCAACTCACGCGCCTCGCTCGTGCGGCGGAGACGAGCTTATCCATCTTGCTGACCGGCGAAACAGGCACCGGCAAGGAGATGCTCGCGCGGGCAGTACACCGACTATCCGGGCGCGCAGGAAAGTTCATGGCGATCAACTGCGGAGCGTTGGCGAGCACGGTGCTCGAGGCCGAGCTGTTCGGAGTGAAAAAGGGCGCATTCACGGGTGCAGATCGCGACCGCGAGGGACTGATCCGATCAGCCGACGGCGGCACGCTTCTCCTCGATGAAATCGGTGAGCTGCCGCTCGCATCGCAGACGGCGTTTCTGCGGGTGTTGCAAGAGCGGGAGGTCGTGCGAGTCGGCGGAACGCAGCCCATCCCGGTGGACTTTCGTTTGATCACAGCGACGAATCGCGATCTCTCGGCGCTCGTTGCGAAGGAGACGTTTCGCGCGGATCTGCTTTCGCGCATCTCCGGATTTGGGATGCGCGTGCCGACGCTTCGCGAACGGAGAGAAGATCTCGCGCTGTTGATTCCGGCGTTGATCGCGCGGCACGCGAGGCCGAACAAGGAGCGCCCCGGCATCACGCCGGCGGCGATGCGCGCGTTGTTGCTGTATGACTGGCCGATGAACATTCGCGAGTTGGAGAAGTGTCTCCAGGCGGCGGTGGTTCTGACGGATCGGCCGGCGATCGATCTTGAAGATCTTCCGGAGGTGTTCCGTAGCATCGTTGTGCCGGCGGAACGAAGGGCCGCCGTGAATGTGGAGAGTGCGGCGAGTACGCCTGGGGACGCCGGCGCTGATCTCGGGCCGCGAGAGCAGAAGCGGCGTGAGGAGCTGATCGGTCTGCTGCGGCTGCATCGCGGGAATATCAGTGAGGTCGCGCGCGCGATGTCAAAAGCGCGGAACCAGATCGCGCGGTGGCTGAAGCGATACAATCTCGACGCAGACACCTTTCGGGAGCGCTAGCCCCTTCCCGCGGCGGCGGCCGCCGAGTAGAAGCACGAGCGTATGGCAGCTCGAAAATCCTCTCGCTCGGGTCGGGGTCGTTCAGAGGCGCAGATTGGGGAGGTGGATCGCGAAGGTGCTGAAGAAGCAGTGAGCTTCGAGGAGAGCTTGAGGCTGATCTCAGGGGCGCGCACGCGGGATGCGAATGCGGCGATCGCGGTGCATCAGGAGCTGTTGATGGTTCGCGCGATCATGAAGGAGCACTTCGGGATCGACGCCGAGGTGTTGAAGAATTCGCAACAGATCGAGCTCGCGCTTCGGTTGTTGGCGGTGCTGCGCGAGGAGGCGTTGCGCGAGAAGGCGGAGACGGGGGCGCCGTCGTACCGCGATGCTGCGCAGAAGGCTCGGCGCGAGCAGAAGCGGCGCCAGAGGCTGGTGAGCTTGTTGCGCGAGCATCGCGGCAACGTCAGCGAGGTCGCGCGTGTGATGGAGAAGGCGCGGAACCAAATCGTGCGGTGGATGCGGCGATATGAGATTGATCCGGATGCTTTCCGCGGAGTGTAGGCGGCCTAGAGCTCTCCGAGCTCGAGCCAGGCAAAGAGCTAGAACAGTCTAGCGGACTGGTTGAAAACACGTGGCGGTGTGCACTGCACATCATGAACATGTGCAGTCGCGGTGATCCGTTCGGTCACACTGATAACGGTAGAGTTTTCGCGACGGCAATCACCATGCAACCTGGTGTGTCCCGCGATGACGCAAGCGATGCCACCCGTCTCGATGCTGCGTTCGCTCGCGGTTTCGACCGCTGAGCCGGTGTCCGACGACTCGCCCGCGACGCTCGATGCGCTGGCCCGCGAACGGCTCTCGACGCTCGGTTTTCTCGCGGCGGAGCTGAATCACGAGCTGCGAAACCAGCTCTTCGTGTTGAGCTCCGCGATCGACGAGCTGGCGGAGCAGTCGAAAGGTGAGCTGCACGAAAAGATCGTGACGATGCGTCATTGCCACGATCGGCTGCACAACTTGAGCGAAGCGATGCGCCATCTGGTGCGCGGCCGGACGCTCGCGGCCAAAGGCCGTTGTGATGCGATCTCCGTGGCGCGCACCTTGATCACGGTGATGCAGCGATTTGCGCAGGTGCGCGGCGCGACGATCTTCGTCGAAGCGCCGAAGGAACAGCTGGAAGTTCCGCTGCGTGCCTTCGCGCTCGAACAAGCGCTCTTGAATTTGGTGTTGAACGCGCTGACGGCGGTGGAGATGTCGGAGCGACGCGAGATCCATGTCAGCCTCGCGTCTGAAGACGGCGACGTACGGGTGCGCGTGATCGACACAGGACCAGGTTTGGAAAGAGATCGCGCGCGGGCGCTTTTTGATGCACCGCGAAGCGATCGAGATGACGGAACGGGTATCGGGTTGCAGGTGGTGCGTCAGATTGCGGAGAGCGGGGGTGGCTCTGTAAGCGCATTTGCGGGTGAGGCGGGGGGATTGGTTGTGGAAATGCGCTTGCCGCGGTTGCGGCGCGTCTGATCAGGGGGAATTGTTTCCGTAGAGAGGCTGAGGAGGGACCGGGTGGCGAAAGCGACCGAGACGCGGGGTGGGTTGGTAACAGGTGGTGCGATCGACCCCGGTCCCTCCGGCCCGCATAAAGATAAGGCGGACGTTACGGCGGACGTCGCTCATGGAGAAGAGCTCGCGGCGGATGAAGACGTCGCGACCTTCCGCGTGCGCCGGCTCCTCGGCGAGGGCGGCATGGGCCAAGTTTATTTGGCGCGCGATCTCGTGCTGGGCCGGCTCGTCGCGCTGAAGCTGGTTCGTCCGGAACGTCTCGGACCGGCGGGTGTCTCGCGTTTCATGCGCGAAGCGCGGATCACCGCGCGTTTCAATCATCCGCACATCGTGACCATTCACGGCGTCGGCACGCATCGCGGCCGGCCTTATCTCGCGCTCGAATATCTCGACGGTGAATCGCTCGGCGCGCGCCTTCAACGCGAACATTTGAGCGTCGACGAGATCATGCGTATCGGCCGCGCGATCTCCGATGCGCTCGCGCATGCACACGCCGCACAAGTGCTGCACTGCGATCTGAAGCCGGGCAACGTGGTGCTCGCAGCGGATGGCCGCTTGCGCGTCGTCGACTTCGGTCTCGCAGCAGATGCGCTGGAGCCGGAGTCGCGGACCTATGCGGGCACACCGACGTATATGGCGCCCGAACAATGGTTGCTCGAGCCGCTCACCGATCGCGTCGACGTTTGGGCGCTCGGCGTGTTGCTCTACGAATGTTTCGAACACTCGCATCCTTTCGCGGCGGAGCGGGGTGTTTCGGCGATCAAAAAAGCGGTGCTCAGCCCCGAGCAGCCGCGGCCGATCCCGAAACGTGAAGGTATCCCTCCCGAGGTCGCACGTTTGGTGCAGAGCGCGTTGGCGCGTGATCCGGCGCTGCGTCCGACCGCGTCCGACTGCCGCACGGTGCTCGATACCGCCCTGTCCCCTTTGCCAGGTATGGGCACCGCCGAGAGCCCGTTTCGCGGCTTGCTGGCGTTCGAGGAACGGCACGCACAAGTATTCTTCGGACGCGAAGCGGAGATCGGCGCGCTCCTCGAGCGCATGCGCAGCGAGACGGTCATTCCGGTGATCGGTCCTTCGGGTGTCGGCAAGAGCTCTTTTGTACACGCAGGTTTGATCCCGCGGCTGCGCGCACAGGGCTCGTGGACCATCCTGTCCTTTAGACCAGGCAACGCGCCGATTCGCACGCTGGCGCACCGTCTCTCGGGCATGGGGAGCGGCACCTCCGGACCGTCGGTGGACACGGAAATTCACGCGCAAAGCGACGATCTCGCGACGCGCATCCGCCAAACACCGGCGGTCGCGGCGCTGCGTCTTTCGGCGATCGCCGCGGCGAATCGCGGGAAAGTGTTGTTGGTGATCGATCAGCTCGAGGAGCTGTTCACCCACGTCAGCGATCCGGTGGAGCGCGATCGGTTTTTGGAAGCGATTCTCAACGCCGCCGACGACGTCGCGGGACCGGTGCGCGTCCTGCTCACCGTGCGCGACGACTTCCTCGGCCGCGTGCCCGGCTTGAAGAGTTTGTTCGTGCTCGGCCCGCCCGAGAAAAACGCGCTCCGCCGCACGATCACCGAGCCGCTCAAACAAGTCGGTTACGACTTCGACACCGAAGGTATGGTCGACGCCATGCTCTCCGAGCTCGATCGCGGGCAAGGTGAGCTCCCCTTGCTCCAGTTCGCGTTGCGCCAACTTTGGGATGCGCGCGACGAGGGCCGGCGCGTGTTGTTGAAACGCGCTTACGATCGTTTCGGCGGTGTGGCGGGTGCGCTCGCCGATCACGCGGATACGCTGCTCGCGGGGCTCGACTCCAAAGAGCTGCAGATCGCCAAACAACTTTTGGTGCGCCTCGTTTCGCCGGATGGAACGCGCCGCATCCTCGAGACCAGCACGCTGCTCGCCGGTTTCGGACCCGCGAGTGAACAAGTGTTGGCGCGCCTGATCAGCGGGCGTTTGTTGATCCAACGACGCTCGAAAGACAGCGGCGATCCGACGATCGAGCTGGCGCACGAGTCGTTGATCACGCGTTGGGCGCGGCTCGCGCGTTGGCTCGATGAGGGCCGCGAAGAACGTGCGCTCGCGGCGGAGCTCGAAGAAGCGACGAAGTTGTGGATTCGCCGCGGCCGTCCCATGGAAGAGACGTGGAGCGGCATCGCGCTGGAGACGGTTCGACACCGCGTCAAACAACTCGGTCTCGCGGTGAACGAAGAGGTCTCCGCGTTTCTCCAAGCCGGCGCGTTACGCGCGCGCCAAAGTCAGATCAAAAAACGGATCGCGCTGACTTTGTTGGCCACGATCTTGGTGACCACCACCATCGGTGCGCTCTATCTGGCGAGCGAGTTTCGCAGCCGCGAGAACGAAGCGAAGCGGCAAAAAGACGAGCTGGTACGCGCGGGCGCAAACCTCGGTGAGCTGCGCCTCGAGCTGGAGCCGTTCGATTTCGACGAGGACCTGTCCACTCGGCCAGTGGACGTGCGCGAGCTTCCAGAGCTCTCGTTCCGCCTCCACCGCGCGAATCCCGCGAATCCGCTGGAGCCGGGGGAAGAGCTCGGGGAGATGGAGCTGCACGTCGAAGCGGTGAGCAGCACGGTGACCACGCGTAAATTTTTCCGCGTCGAAGCGCCGGGCGTACAAGCGTTCTTGGCGATCGAAGGACGAAATCGTCGCGGCGAACGTTGTGCGCCTTCGTGGTTGCGGCTCCAGTCGCTGCCCGGTTTCGCGGAGCGGCAACAAAGCGAGAGCGCAGTGCTCCGCGTTCCGTTTCCGACGTGTCGTGCGAGCCGCGCGAACATGGTGGAGATCCCGCCGGGCGAGCTGGTCTTTGGCGGGACGGGAGAGCCGTCCGTCGAGCCGCCGTCGGACGCGGAGCCCGAACGCGTGGTGTCGCTGCCGCGTTTCTTTATCGATCGCACCGAAGTCTCGAACGCGGGATTTGCAGCATTCGCGGAGCTGGCTCAGTTGTCGGGGGAAGATCTGCCCAATTATCCCGACGATCAGCTGCTCCCGAATGCTGCAAAACCTCGCCATCCCGTCACCGGCGTCACCGGCCGCACCGCGGAAGCGTATTGCCGCTTCTTCGGCAAACGACTCCCCACTTTCGTCGAGTGGGTGAAGGCGGTGCGCGGTGGTCTGACGCTCCCCGACGGCACCGTGAATCCCGCGCCGCGACGCCTGTACTCTTGGACAGGTAGCCGAATTCCGGCGGGCGCAAACTTCGCCGGCGAGCAAGACGGATGCGAGACGAGCTGCGCGGTCGATCGCACCACCGAGTATCCGAACGTCTACGGTGCGCGCGATCTCCACGGAAACGTGCAAGAGTGGGGAAGCGGGTGGGAGCGCCCGGGCGACGCCAAGCTGTTCATGCCGCTGTTCGGCGGTGGCTTCAGCGACTCGGCGGAGGATTCGGTGACCACCAGCGCAGCCGCGAACACGCGAGAAGCGCGTTACTTCGATTTTCAGATTGGGCTTCGCTGTCTCGACGCGAACGAATGAGAGGAAGATAGATGGTGCGATTGATTCTGCTCGAAGATCCCGGCACGGACGAAGCGCTGGCCGAGGTCCGCGGGTACTTGGACGCCTCGAAAAACTTGGGAACGTACGAGCACGCGGTCGTCAAAATGATCAACAACGGCTCGGGACGCAAAGAGGATGTCACCTCGGCGCTCGACGCCTTCGAGACGAAATACGCAGCGCTCCATCCAAAGTTGGAGAGCATCGATTTCGTGGGTCACGGCGCGCCGGGACTGCTGATGGTCGGCGGAACGAGCGCGAAATCTGCGCAGGTGCCGACGATCGGCCAGTGCCGCGAGTGGGCGCAGATCGACAGCGACGTGAACAAGGTCCAGACGCTGAGCCCGCTGTGCAAACGACTGCGCAAATGGCGTGAAGCGAATTGGCTCGCGCCGAGCTTCGAGCTGCGTATGCTCGGCTGCAACACCGCAGTCGATCCAGGCATCGTGCCGATGATCTCTTTGTCGATGGTTCACGACGGCGCCGTGTTGATCCACTTCTTGGCCAGTTTCCTCGACGTGCCGGTGTCCGGCGCGCTCGCGTATCTGTCGCCGCTGAACTTCAAGGACGGCGTCTTCAAGAGCGATGTCCCTTTGCTCCGCCGTTGCACCACCAACGCAAGCAATGGGCGCGTCACCTTCGATCCGGAGACGGTGAACACCGGCCCGACCGATGTCGACGAATCGACGGATGCACCGCCGCTCTCGCTCACGCAGATCGCTCTGCGCGCCGCCGACATCCGCGTGGTGCGCCGCCTGGAAATGAACCCGGTGGAGCAACAAGGTCTCCCGCCGATGACCTACAAGCTCTCGCCGCTGTTCGAGCCTTTCGAGGACACTGCGCGTCCCTTGAAAGCGATGCGGCCGCTGGTGGTGCGCGACCTGACCATAGCCACGCCGTACGAAGAGATCGACATCGTCGAACAAGGCAAAGCGCTGTTGATCCGCAAAAACGGCCGCCTTTACCGCGCCAAACCGAAGCGCAGCGCGAAAGGGTCCGTGCAGCAGAAGGTGGCGAAGTTCATCGAGGAGTGGGATGGCGAGAAGCCTCAGTGGGCCAGCGACTCCATCCGCAAGAAGCAGTACCAATAGTCAGCTGTCCTTTTGGACAGTGGAATGGGTTTAAGCGAGGAGGTCGGCCATCGCTTGGAGGAGCGCGCGCACCTTCTCGCGATCGCCGCCTTTGTTCATCGCCGAGCCACTGGTCGGAGGTACAGTTTCATCCGAAGCGGTGTACGACGGATAAGTCCCGGTGAGCGAAAGCTGGCTCTTGCCCGCTTCGCTGAGGACGATCGAAACGCTGCCATCCGGTGCGACGCGTAGTGAATCCGGAAGCGCGAGCGCGTCGTCGAGAATGTTCAGGTTGTCGGTCGCGCTCATGTTGAGCTGGATCGACGCCGGCTGGAGATCGACCTTGAACCAACCGCCCGCGGGCGCATCGACACCGAGATAGTTCGGACGTTTGATCCGTCCGACGATGTCGATGCCGTTCATCAGACAGAACGGATGACTGAGCGCCATGTCGATCAACATCGCGTGGACCGGAATCGGATTGCTCGGATCGCAGTACAGCGGTGACACCTGGTTGATGTTCCCCCAGTTCACGGTGAATTCTTTCGACACCGGGATGCTCGCTTGATCCACGATGTTGAACTTCAAATTCTGCGTCCCCGGTATAAAACCGAGAACCTTCGTATTCACCAAATAATAGACTGGCATCTCTCTTTCGCCTCACTTTTGCCGATAGTGCTCGGCATCGATCCCGTAACTTTTGAAAAGTCGATAAAGCCGTGTTCGCTCGATCCCCAGGCGCTCCGACGTCTCGCGAACGTTGCCCACCGTCAAAGCCAACACCGCTTCGATCTCTGCGCGCGTCGGGTCGGCCCCATCGCGATCGATAACCGGACTCGCCAAAGCTTGGTTCGTGCCAACCGGCGTGTCCCCGTTCAATTCGACTTTCACCGCGTCTTCGCTCGAAGGCGCATGTGCGCGCATGTGCAAAATGCCCGCGAGGTGTTCGCTGTGCAGCGTGCCGCGCGCCGCTTTTCGACATGCGCTTCGCAACACACCGCTGAGCTCGCGCAGGTTCTCACGCCAATCATGGAGTAGGAGGCGTTCGGCGAAACCGGTGCTGAAAGCGCGCGAACGTTCACCTTCGTGCTCGAGAAAGCGGCGCGCCCATTCCAATAAGTCTTCGCGGCGTTCGCGCAGCGGCGAGAGTATGATCGGACGCGAGGCGCTGCGCAGGCGGCCCAAGAGATCGCGGCGGAAACGTCCGTCTGCGACGGCTGCGTCGAGATCGATGTTGGTCGCCGCAATGACGCGTGCGGTGCTCTTCAGAAGCTCGCGGCCGCCGACCCGCCGATACGTTCCATCTTCCAAGAAACGCAACAGCTCGACTTGTACGCCGAGCTCGAGATCGCCGATCTCGTCGAGCAACAACACGCCGCCGTCGGCATCGGCGATCAATCCAGGCCGTGTTTGTGCATCGGTGTACGTGCCGCGTTCCGTGCCGAACAGCTCACCGCGCGCGAGCTGCGGCGAGAGCTCACCGCAGTTGACCGCGATCCACGGCGCACCTTCCGAGCCGAGCAACATCTTCGCGGCGAATTCTTTGCCGGTGCCTGTTTCGCCGAGGATCAACAGCGGTCCGGTGTCTTTGACCGCAGCGGTCAATTCTCTTCTGGCCGCCACCGCGCCCGGCGAACATCCCGGGATATGCGCGTGCGACCTGGCCGAAAGATCAATGTTCTTGGCGCTCGTTTTGCGGAGCACGAACAAGGTGTCGCCGAGGCGCAACAACATGCCGTCGCTCAGGCTGACCGGCGTGTTCGGCACCAGGCGCGCGCCTTCGAGCCAGCTCCCATTTTTGCTGCCGAGGTCGGTGACCTCGACCGCGCCTTGGTAATTTTTGCTCAACGCGAGATGCAGGCGCGAGATCTGATCACCTTCGATCAACACATCGGCGTGTTCATCGCTGCGTCCGATGGTGAGCTTCTCGCGTCCATCGATCGGAAGATCGAACACGGCGAGCTCGCCGGGATAGACGCGCACCAAAGAGAGGCCCGGCGCATCCGCCTCCAGTGCGGCCCGGGATTCCTGCGCATCCAGCGTTCTTGTGAGATCGGTGCTCAAAGCGAGAGGGAGGATTCTACTCGGACCGCCCCCCGCATACGAGCGGACGGCTGCGTGCACGCGATACTTCGGCGATGAAATCTCGCAGCTCGCCGATCCGGGCGGCCGGGACGCGGGTCGCGAGGAAGGCCATCGACTCGGCGAGCTTCAGGTTCGGACCATCTCGGCTAACTTCCTGCCGATACTTCGCAAATTCATGGCTCAGCTCCACCAGCGGCGGCGGTTCGGCCCAGGTGCAGCCTCCGACCTGCGCAATGGTGAAGGTCGCCGACCAAGGCGCTACTGTCCCGAGGTACAGGTCGACCTCACGTTCGCGCCCAAAACTGAGCATCCCGGTCCGGGACCACAACATCTCTGCACTGACCGTCACCCGCCCCGGCGCTTCGGTGTATGTCGCGTCGTCGAGCTCGATGTTCTCCACATGCACGATGAAGGGGACCGTGCTCGGCTTCGGGTTCTCGTAGCGCACCGTCCCGCCTTCTTCCGCGAGCCCAAGCCGTTCGCGCAAAAGCTCCTCCGCGTCGTCCGCTCCGTAGCGGCCGATCACGTGACGGAGGTGCGCAGAGGATCCTCCGGCCAGCTCCCAACGACCTGTACGAACGATCACTCCGTCTTTGCCCAGCTCGAGCTGGAGCTCGGTCTTCGATTCTCGCCGCCAGCCGGGCGCGGCACGCAAAGTTTCGAGCGCGACCGAATGTGTATAGTTGCTTTTGACGGGGCCGACGATCAACGCCTTTCGGTCGTGGTGCTCGGGAGCGAGCTCTCCTGCCGTGCAACCTTCACAGTAGGGATCGAGCACGATCGATTTTCCGTCGATCTCCACCCAGGCCAAAAGATCAGCTTCCGCCGCGAGTGATCGCTGCACGAAGGTCGCGTTCAGCTCCGCCATCGATGCCGGCGGCACCAACACCACTTTGGTGTTCAAGCCCGCGGCGCGCAACATCGCCAAGAGCACCAGCGCCCGCTCGCGAACATTGCCGCGGCGATTGCGCACGATGCGGTTCACCGTCCATTCGTCGCGCGAAGAGATGACTCCCTGGCGAGGCTCGAGCTCCTCCTGTACGAATTGCCAGATGCGCATGACGCGCTCGTTTGGGGAGAGATTTCTCACGCCGATGTCGGCGAGCTCTGTGTCCGAGTCGCTGTTGAACGGATCCCACATGAGGTCGCCGATCTCGTCCCATGCTTTGTTTTTGCGGACGATGCGCACCTGGGGCACCCACTCATTTTCACGCGGCGGCGCGACCACTTCCGGCGGGCCGAGATGAGGCTCGGTGAGCTCGAAGGTGCAGACGACGTGCGGAGCGACGCTTTTCGCCTCTTGTTTGAAGCCTTGTGTCTGCACGGACAGCTCGATGTCAGAGTACGCTCGGAAGACGAACTTCGCAGAACGCACGGGAAAAGGGCCGTCGAGCGCAAAACGTAGATTCGCGACGTAACCCGCCTCGATCAAGACGAAGTGCAGATCGAGAATCGCGCCGACGGTCGCGCGCGGAAACGCAAACGAGCGCACGTATTGTCCGCGCGCCATGCCGCCCGCGCGAAACACTTCATGATCGAGCATGTCTTTCGGATCGACCGGTATCACTTCGCCGTTCGGCAAACGCGTCGCCGCCTGCAAGAGACCGAGCTGGCCTTCCCACGGCGCAGGCAGCGGAACATGCGCGATCGCGTAGTCTAAGCCGGCTTCCTTGCTGATCAGGGTGCGGCGAAAATATTCGTAAGTGGTCCGTGCGCCCATGGCCGCGTCATGGCCGACGTAGAGCTCCTCGTTCAGAATGACGATCGGCGCGTCCACCTTCTCGATGAGCGATGGATCGAGATCGTCGTAGACACCGAAACCTCCGCGCAGCGCTGGAAGCTGGACGGAACACGCGGAGCTGAACACGCAGAGCACGAAGAGAATTCGCTTCACGGCGACTCCGAGGTCCAGGAGACCGCGCGGCGCACGCTCTCTTCGATCGCCGACAACACTTCTTCCGTCGCGTTGCCGTGTTTCGCTTCCACCTCGATTTTGCGCTCCAGTTGCACCGAGCGCCCATGATGGTGCGCGCTCCAAGAGACGACGCCCCACTCCCCTTTCATCTCCTGCGCCGGCGGAAGGGAGATCGCCCGGGCATCCGCAGGAAGCTCGAGCGTCACTCGTTCTTCGAAGTGACGGGGCAGCTCGCGCAGATATCCGCGTTTGGCGCCGAGACCTGCGGCCTCCGCGTCGTCATAAAACCAACGCACCGGAACGTGTGATTCGTAGCCCGGGTGTTCGATAGCCGCTTCGAGCTGAATACGGCCGTGGGACTCAGTCACCGTCGCACTGGCCACATGGGCAGCTGGCCAACGGGACAGGAAGCGATCTTCCACCCACTCCAAGACACGGGCGCGATTCGCCGTCTCCGCGATCTGCCCCGGCCCGACCGCCCACAAACCGGTCCAGGTCGCCGAAAGATGTGCGGTCTTTGCGGCGATGGTCCACTCGGCGACCATCCCGTGTTGTTTCGGTGACGGAAACGGCACGGTCACCAACTTCGCTTTCGGGCCCTCGAGGATGAGCGCGGTTTGCCCGTGGAGCGCCATCCCGGGCTGCCCGAAGGCGTGGCCCTTGTCGGTGGGATCGAGGAACACGTAGCGGGCATCGGGCTGCGAAAGTGCGACGATCATGTGATTGAACGCGGAGGACGTCGGCAGCTCGGAATCGAAAGCGACGTGATTCACCGTGGAGAGCAACACCGGATGTGCGCCGGTGATCCCTGCTCTTTCGTACAGGGCGAGCAACAAGGTCGACATGTCTTTGCAGTCGCCGAAACGCAGCCGCAGCGCTTCACCGGCCGCATGAGGACGAAGGCCGTCGATCCCTTCGCGATAATACGCGACGTAACGAATACGATCGCGCACCAGCTCGAACAACTTTTCCGCAGTAGGCTCCCCGATCTCTCGTTTTACGTCCGCCCACTGTTCGTCGCTCACCTGACCTAGACCTTGGGACAGGTCGTGGTACCATCGGGCGAGATCGTCCCAGCTGCTGAACACGGAGATGTCTTCATCGGGCACCCGCGTCACCGCGACGCGCAACATGTCCGGCTTTTTCTCGTCGCGCGCTTCGAGGTTCTCTTGCGAGAAGGTGTAGATCTTTTCGCCGCCGTCTTCTTCGATCGCTGGAACGAGCTTCGACAAAACACCGTCGCGCGAATGTGACCAACGAAGCTCGAAATCGGCCGGCGCGCGCACGATCAAACGCGCAGAGCTCACCGGCACATAATCGTCGAAAACGAAACCGCTGATCGAGTGCAGCGTCGCATGCAGAGTTTCGGTTTCGACCTCCACCACATCGCCGACGCTCGCGCCCGGGACATCGAAGATCGCTTCCCGAAAATCAGGAAAAGCGATGCCCGGGATGTTCATCGACTCTGCATAAGCGATCGCCTGCGGGCCGATCACTTCCACGTCGGTGCCGTCGGGGCCGAAGGAACGCCCGCGCACGCGCAGCAGCTCGGCGTGATGATCGAGCGGCAACACCACGCGGCCGTGCCGGCGTCCTGCTGGCCGAAGGATCAGGACCTTTTCGCGATCGATGCGCCGGTAGCCGGAATCGCCGATCACCACTTCCGTCTCGCGAAAGAGCACCACCGAATCGTGTTTCGTTTCGGCGCGCGCTCCCGGATGCACCGGCGCCCCGCGGAACGGCGCGACGATTCCACCGCACCCGAGCGCGAACAGCAGGAGGAGCGGTAAAAGATACTTCGCGGCTCTCAGCTCACGCCTTCTTTACTGCGGCCGTCCATTTCGCGAGCAGGTGATTCGCCGTCGAGCGATCCGCGGCCGCCGCGAACCGCCGATCTTCTCGCCACACGCGCGCGATCTCGTCCTTCGAGGAGAATACACCAGCACCGAGCCCGGCCAAAAACGCGGCTCCTGCGGCGGTCGTTTCGATCATCTTCGGCCGCACCACCGGTTGTCCGGCGAGGTCCGCCTGGAGCTGCATCAACATGTCGTTCGACGAAGCACCGCCGTCGACCTTGATCATACCCAGGCCGCCGGAGTCGGAGCGCATGGCGTCGAGCACTTCGTGCACCGAAAGCGCGATTCCTTCCAGGGTCGCGCGTGCCAGGTGCGCGATGCTCGTGTCGCGCGTGATACCGGTGATCGTCCCGCGCGCATCCGCACGCCAATGCGGTGCACCGAGGCCGGTGAGCGCCGGCACGAAGACCACGTCGCCGCTGTCTTTCACGCTCGCGGCGAGCGCTTCGATCTCCGAAGCTTTCTTGATCAGCCCCAATCCATCGCGCAACCATTGCACGGCGGCACCCGCGATGAAGACCGAACCTTCGAGCGCATATTCGGTCGCGGCTTTTGGACCGAGCTTCCAAGCGACGGTGGTCAAGAGACCGTGTTTCGAGCGCCTGATCTCTTGGCCAGTGTTCATCAAAATGAACGCGCCGGTACCGTAGGTGCACTTCGATTCACCGGCGCGAAAACATGCTTGGCCGAACAACGCGGCTTGTTGATCACCCGCCATACCGGCGATCGGGATCCCGTCCGGAAGACCAGGCACCCCTCTGGTTTCACCGTAAATCTCCGAAGAAGAACGCACCTCCGGCAAAACGTTGCGCGGGACGTCCAGCAGCTCGAGCAGGCGATCCTCGAAGCGCTGCGTCTCCAGGTCGAACAACATCGTTCGCGAAGCGTTGGAGACGTCGGTGACGTGGGTCCGCCCGGCGGTCAGCCGCCACACCAAAAAAGTGTCCACTGTACCAGCGGCCAGGTCCCCTTTTTCGGCCCGCTGTCGCGCGTGCAGGACGTTGTCGAGCAACCAGGCGAGCTTGGTGCCCGAGAAGTACGGGTCGAGCACCAAACCGGTCCGCTGTTTGATCTCTTGTTCGTGACCTTTTTGTTTCAGCGCCTCGCACCGATCGGCGGTACGGCGGCACTGCCAAACGATCGCGTTGTGGATCGGCGTACCGCTCTTGCGCTCCCACACGCCGACCGTTTCGCGCTGATTGGTGATGCCGATGGCCGCGATCCGCGCAGGATCAACGCCGCCGGCGATCACTTTGGCGATCGTCTCCACGGTCGAGCGCCAGATGTCTTCGAGGTCGTGCTCCACCCACCCCGGCTTGGGAAAAATTTGCCGGAACTCGCGGTTCTCTTTGGCGATCACGTTGAGCTCCCGGTCGACGGCCACCACGGTGGTGCCGGTGGTTCCCTGATCGATTGCGAGGACGATGTCGCGCATGGGCGGGCGATCTACTCCCGCGTCGCGACAGGGGCAACGGGCTCTGCTACGCTTTTGTCGATGCGCGTCCTCCCTCTCGTCTCGCTGGCGCTGCTCTTCGCGGCCTGCGGTGACGAAGCCGGTGTCGAAGGTACGAATATCCTCGAAGAATACGCGGGGCTCTCGGGAGGAGTCGTCTTCGCGACCGCGGCGATCATCGACTCCAACGACTACGATCTGTATTGGGCGCCCGCACCGCAGGTCGCGACGATCGAACAACAACCGCTCTATCGACTCACCGAAGCGGACGGCAACGAGTACCAACCTTCGGTCTCGCGCGGTGGCAAAGGGATCGTCTTTGCGCGCGCCGAAGACGGCATCTTTTTGATCAACACCAGCGGCCGCATCTCGCGCGTTTCTTCGACGAAAGACATCGACATGTTGCGCGACTCCTTGCCCTCGATCTCTTTCGACGGAACGAAGGTCGCGTGGGTGCGCGAAGATCTCTCGAAACCGATCGGCGAGACGGGATTCTTCGAAACGCAGGTGATGGTCGCGGATTTCGACGGCGCCGACACACGCCCCGTCCTCCCGCGTCCCGGTTTCGTGCAAGACGCGCCTGTTTGGGAGCCGCGCGATGGATCCGAAAAGCTCGCCTGGAGCGAGTTCGACGCCACCTCTTTGAGCGGCGCAGGTCCCTCACGTTTCGGCATCTACATGATGGAGCTGGCGACGAACACCGGCCGCTACGTCTGCCAAAGCCCGGAGACGCAGATCGACAATTCGCTCGGCCCGCGCGGCTACGGTTACCGCTGTTTCGGCCAACATCTCGCCTGGCCGTTTCAAGACTTCATCATCACCGCGCAAGATCTGATCGAGATCAACTTGATCACCGGCGATCTGACGACGGTCTGGCCGCAGATCATCGTCGGCTTGCAGGGCCAAGGCATGAACAGCCCGAACATCGCCGCCAGTCCGTCCGGCTTTTTTCCGGCGTTTCCGGTCTCCGTCAGCTACGCAAACAACCGTTTGATCCTCGACGGAGTCATCGAGCCGTCCGACGGTGACGAAACGACGCTCGCCTTTTTCCTCGCCGATCTCGACGGCGGCGGAATCTGGCGGTTGCAGATCGACGGCCTCCGCCGCGATCTCGATCTCGGCCGCACCAACAGCTTCTTCTTCTCCCTCGCCACACCGCAGCTCGTTCCTTGAGGTGTTGATGAACGCTGATGCGGTCCTGCTCATCGAAGACAATCCAGAGTACCAAGAGCTCGCGCAGCGCGCGTTCGCGGAGCACCGTCCCGAGCTCAAGCTGATCATCGCGCACTCGGGTGAAGCCGCGCTTCATTTGTTGGCCGCACATCTGGTGCGTGCCGTGGTCCTCGACGACACGCTCCCGGACACCGATACCTTGGTGTTGATCTCCAAAATTCGCCTGCGCCCGAATCCACCGCCGGTGATCATCCTGGCCGAAAAGCCGAGTGAACGGAGCGCCGTCGATGCGATGAAACGCGGCGCTTCCGACTATCTGTTGAAATCGGTGGAGACGATGCCGGCGTTGCCGATGGCCGTCGATCGCGCCATCGAAACCGGGCGTTTGCTCGAACGCGTGCGCACTTCGGAGCGCCAATACCGCGATCTGCTCGAGAGCTCGAACGACGCGATCTACATTTTGGTGGGCACGCGGTTTTCGTACGTGAACGGGCGTTTCTCGGAGCTGTTCGGTTTCTCCATCGAAGATCTGATCGACTCCGAGTTCGACTACACGAATCTGATCGCACCCGAGTCGCGTCCTTTGGTCGCCGAACGCGCGCGGCGCATGCGCGAAAATCAACCGCTGCCTTCGCGCTACGAGTTCGAGGCGGTGCGTCGCGACGGCTCACACTTCGATGTCGAAGTATCCGTCGCGTACATCACGTTCGACGGCGCGCCCGCGGTGCTCGGCATCCTCAACGACATCACCGCGCGAAAAGCGTACGAAAAGACGCTGCTCCGCAAAAATCACGAGCTCTCGGTGTTGAATGCGGTCGCCGAAGCCACGACGCGCGCGCGCGATCTGGCGCAGATCCTCGAAGGTGTCGTCGAACGGATCATCGAGCTGCTCGAGGTCGACGCCGCCGGCATCGGCATCTTGGAGCACGAACGCCGCGCCTTCGCTTCGCTCCATTTTCGCGGCGTCAGCGAAACTTTCGTCCGCGACGTCAAAGGACGAGGCGCCGACGAAGGCCTGGCCAAACATGTGCTCGACACGCAGCGCATGCAGATCGTGCGCGATCTGAACGTCGATCCGCGGACGGCGCATGGAGCGGCGGTGCGCGAAGGATTTCGGTCTGCGCTCTCGCTCCCGATGATCATGCACCAGCGTTGTTCGGGCGTGATCACCGTGTTCACCAAAGCCCCGCGTATTTTTTCAGACGACGACGTCCACCTCTTCGTCGCGCTCTCGCGGCAAATCGCGGTGGCCATCGAAAATGCGCGCCTTTACCGCAAAGCCCAAGAAGGTATCGCGCGCCTGCAGGCGTTGTCGGAGATCGCTCGTGCGATCGGATCGACGCTCGAAGTCGAAGGTGTGTTCCGCATCGTCGGCGAACGTCTGCAGTCGATCGTTCCGTACCGGCGGATCTCACTGAAAATCCTGCGTCGCGACGGCGCAGGCTTTTCGGTGCGCGCCATCGAGCGGCCCGAACCTGGCCAACAGGCCATCGTGCGTCTCTTGGAACCGATCGCTTTTGCGGCGGGCTCGCCGTTCGCGCGCGCGCTGGAATCACACACCACCGTGCTCGTTCCGATCGATCTCCACACGGTCTCCGCGGTCGTGCCGATCGTCGCGGACAATTCTTCGGTCGGCGTCTTCGTGGTCACCGCCGACGAACAACCCGGATTCCGCGAGCGCGATCTCGATCTGCTGCGCGATCTCGCCGCACACATGGCGATCTCGCTGAAAAATGCGCGCGTGTTTCAAGACCTCGAACGCGCCTACCGCGATCTGCGCGACACCAAAGACAAGCTGGTGCGCTCCGAAAAATTGCAGGGCCTCGGCGAAATGGCGGCCGGCGTGGCGCACGACTTCAACAACGTGCTCTCCGCGATCCTCGGCCGCGCGCAGATGTTGAAGGTGACGCTCAAGGACGACAACGTTTTGAAGTCGGTGCGGGTGATCGAAAAAGCCGCGCTCGACGGCGCAGGCACGGTGCGCCGCATTCAGGAGTTCGCCAAAGAGAAGAGCGACGGCGACTTCGTGATCGTACACATCAACCCGCTGGTGCGCGATGCAGTCGATCTCACCACCACTCGCGTCAACGATCTCGGCATCGACATCGATCTTCAAGTCGAGCTCGGTGAAGCCGGCGCAGTGCTCGGCAATCCGACCGAGCTTCGCGAAGTGTTGACGAACTTGATCTACAACGCGATCGACGCCATGCCGCACGGCGGCCGCCTGGCCGTTAGGACAGGTAAGATCGACGGTAGCCGCCAGAGCGACGTCAAAGACGCGGTGTGGTTCGAGGTCGAAGACACCGGCGTCGGCATGGACGAAGAAACGCAGAACAAAATTTTCGATCCCTTCTTCACCACCAAAGGTCAGCGCGGCACCGGGCTCGGCCTCTCGGTCAGCTACGGCATCGTCCAGCGGCACAAAGGTGAGTTCGTGGTGAAGTCGCGGCGAGGGGCCGGAAGTCGCATCCGCGTGCTCTTTCCGCTCGAGGGCGATTCGGCGCCCGGCTACAGCGGGAACCTCACGCCCCTCCCGCAAACGATCGAAAAGAATCGTCCGGAGACCGCCCGAATCCTGGTCATCGACGACGACAACGCAGTGCGCGACGTCCTGGCCGATATTTTGCGGACCGGCGGCCACCATGTGGTATCAGCAGCGAACGGCACGGAAGGATTGGAGCTCTTCAAGACGAATGAGCTCGATCTGGTGTTCACGGATCTGGGGATGCCGGGTATGAACGGTTGGGAAGTGGCTCAGGGGATCAAGTTGCTCTCACCCACGACGCCGGTCGGTCTGATCACCGGTTGGGGCTCCACGCTCGACGACTCCAAGGTCAAAGAAAAGGGCGTGGATTTGATCGTGTCCAAGCCCTTCCGGTACAACCAGGTTCTCGATTTGGTCGCCGAGGCCATGGAGCTCAAGGGGCGATTGTAAATGATGCGGGGACGACATGCCTGATGGCGTGCTCGAGAACGTGCCGGTCGTCGGCGCGAAGCGCACGTTCCCGCGCTCCTTCGGACGTTACATCTTAGAGAAGAGCCTCTCGCGCGGAGGCATGGGCGAAGTTTTCCTGACGATCGCCAAGGCCGTCTGGAAACGATGCGTCATCAAAACGATCCGCGGTGATCTCACCGGAGACGAAGAGTTCATCGGACGCTTCGCCGACGAGGCGAAGATCATGATGCGCATCCAGCACGAGAACATCATTCGGGTGTTCGACGCTGGAAAGGTCGGCAGCGATTACTACATCGCCATGGAGTACGTGCACGGCCGAGATCTCGGCGACGTGCTCGATCGTGCCTACGAACGCGGCGAACCGATGCCCACACAGCTCGGTTTGTACGTCGCAGATAAACTGCTCGACGGCCTCGAATACGCGCACAAGCTCACCGACGAACAAGGCCGGCACATGGGTGTCGTGCACCGCGATATTTCTCCGCAAAATGTGCTGATCGGTTTCGACGGCTCGGTGAAGCTGATCGACTTCGGTCTGGCGCGGACGGACCTGCTGCCCGCGAGGACACAAGGTGCGTTGGCGGTCGGCAAATACGGATACATGTCGCCGGAACAAGCGCGACACGAACGGATCGATGGCCGCGCGGACATCTACTCCACGGGCGTGATGTTGTTCGAAGTGTTCACCGGCGATCGTCTCGTCGACGAACAAGATCAAGCGACGTTGTGGTCGCGCGTGTTGAGCCCGAAACACCGGCGGCCGTCGTCGGTGGTGTCGTCGCTGTCGAAAGAGATCGACGATCTGGTGATGACCGCGGTCGCGGTGAAGACCGACGAGCGTTACCGCGACGCGAATCAGATGCGGAAATTCGTGCAGGCGATGCGCACGAAGGAGTCGAACCGCGAAGACTTCGTCCGCTACCTTCGTTACCTCTATCCGAAGGTCGATTTTTCGGCGCCCTCGATGCCCGATTTCGGGGATCAATTCCAGGCGGAGGGCGAGAAGTCGATGATCATCGCGACTTCGCGTGAAGGTGCGATGAGCGTGTTCGGCCGCGGCGAGCTGCCGATCGAATGGACCACGCAGATCGACGCGGCGGAGCTCCAAGCCGCGTTTCAAAAGTATCGCGTGCGCGACGAACGTTCGTCTCGCAATCACGCCCGCGAGGTGACGATCGACTCGATCAACGAGCACACCGATGTGCCGGAGACCGCGCAGGTCGAGGCGACGTGGGTTCGCGGGCGTAATGAGACGCCCAGCTCGCGCGTGAAAAAGAGCGCGGGTGACGCCGCGGCCACCCAGATCGCCGACATCAACTCCATCAACGCCATGGGCGCGACCGCGGAGACGAAATATACACGTACGCCGCAGGTCGCCGACGAGACACACGCCGCACAACCTGCGCTCGGTGTGGTGCGTGTCGCGCAAGCATTTCGCGACGACGAGATGACGGTGATGATGGACGCACCGCCGCGCATCTCGATGCAGAAGAACGCGCCTTCGGTGTCTTTTCTCGACGAAGACACCAAAGACGGCGATGCACCGACGCGTCTCTCGCATGCAGTCCCCGACGTCGCAGCGCCGACGATCGTGCCCTCGACGCGCGGTCGTGCGATTCAAGAAAAGAAGCGCGGCGAAGGAAACACGCGCGACGTGAACACCGGCGGCGCGAAAGAGCGCGCACCGCAGAAGAAGGACAACACCAAGGCTCCACAGCAAGAGCAGCGGCGCGCGGTGGCGCATCGGGTGACGGTGGGTGCGGATGGTCCGTCGGTTCAGGCGCCGATCAAGAAGAACGAAGACACGCTGCCGCCCCTGGGTGAACCGGAATATACCGAGCCGGAGCGGGCCTCGCGCACGTTGTCGAACGCGGTGTTGCCGAGCGTGATCATCGTGGCTTTCGCGGTGATCATCGTGCTGATCGTGTTGCTGATTCGCATGTAGTGGATGGACCCTCCCTCACGACCGGAGGGAGGCTGATCGATTGGACAGCTGTACTTAAGGACAGGGCCAGCCGGACGGGTTCGGCGAGGCGGCCGGGATACACGCCACTCCGTAGTGCGTCGTCTGCTGACAATCCTCGATCAGCTCCTCCCAGTCACCCAGGAAACCGAGCGAGCGGCGCTCCTCGAAGCTCCAATACCGATTCGTGCCGTCATCATGACACTGGATCTGCGTGCCGGGCTCCTGCGGCCCGAGCCCGTCCTGCAGGACGATGTACCAGAGATCAGTGCACTGAAGATGAAGCGCGGTCGCGTGTGAACGGCCGTTGCTCGGTGCGAGCGGGATCGGCGTGCTCGTGGTGAACGACTGGAGCGCACCACCGCGCTCCTCGCGATAATGAGAGACGCCCTGCGGTGCATTGAGCTGCTGCAACAAGCCACCGTCACCAGCAAGATCCCCCAGCCAGTACGGCGTGCCGTCCAAGTACATCACGCGCCAGATGACGTCGGTCTGGAAGAGCTCCGAGCCCGACCCGGCGATGATCGGGTCCCCTGGACCATGTGGCGTGCCTTGATCGAAGCCCAAATTGCTCCTCAAGTTGTCGTCGTAGACGATCACCGCACCGAAGGCGACAGAACCGCTGCCCGGGACGAACACTTCGTTCGGGTTGTTGAAGAGGGGTGGCCGTTGGGACAGGTCGATGAGCGCTGCCGGCGGCGGAGTAATATTCGACGGCAGCGCATAACTCACCGGGAACACGTCGTTCAGATAGCCGAGCTCTGTCACCACGCGATAGGGCGCGTTGCTCTCTTCATGAATCTGCCGGCCGCGCGCGCGCAATGTTCCGTCGCACACCAGCGGTGGGAACACTTGGGGCGTGCTCGAAATCGGCGTGACGTCCGGGTGGAACCAAATGATCGCCACGCGGAAGTACGAGCTCACCGAAGACGTTTCCGTATTTAAACAATCGCCCGGACACGACGCGTGGGTCTCGCCTTGGAGATCGGAGCACGCGAAGTCTCCGCAGGTCGCGTTGCAAGGACCACAATCGTCCGGACACGTCGTACAATCTTCGCCCGCCGTCGAAGTGCAGCTGAAGTCGCCGCACTCGCCGGGACACGGGCCGCAATCGCCCGGACAGGACGCGCAATCTTCACCCGCCGTCGAAGTGCAGCTGAAGTCGCCGCAGCCTTCCGGATCAGGGCACGCGCCGCAATCGCGCGGACACGTCATACAATCTTCGCCCGCGGTCGAAGTGCAGCTGAAATCGCCGCAGTCGGGAAGCGGACACGCGCCGCAATCCGCTGCGCACGTGGCGCAGTTTTCGCCGGAAGTCGAGGTGCAGGAGAAGTCGCCGCAGCCGGAAGGACAGGCGCCGCAATCCGCCGCGCAGTTGCTACAACTCTCGCCGGGCTCACAGGAGCTGTCGCCGCAGTCCGGCGGATCCCGTTCCTGTTCTTGAGTACAGTACATGGCACGTTCCAGCGCGCTGATCTGTGTGCTCGCCGCGCCGTCTGCACCGCGAGTCGTCGGAAGGAGCGACCATTCTTCGTCGATCACCTCGGCGATCGAAGCATTGGCCGCCATCCTGAAGATGAGCTCGAGCTGCACTGCAGCTTCGACGCTGGGAGCTACCTCGTAAACGAGCGACGTTTGTCGCGGCACGATCGTCCGCCGAACCGTACGAATGACAATGGATTCTTCGCGCGAGAACGCGCCTGGAGGGACGCGCAGCTCGAACTTTCCATCGGCGCTTTTCGCCGTTCCTCCGAGAGCGCCGATCTGCGTGGTCGTGCTCTCGAGAACTTCGATCGGTTCAGTGCCGCACGCAGCGGCGAACAACGTACCGAAGAGTAATAGTGCTCTCGGGTTCCTGGTGATCATCATGCGAGTTGGTTTCCGGAACCATCCGTTCCCTTCAATCCACTTTCAATTTGTTCGCGAGCGCGGCATCACTGTCCTCTAGGACACGTGCGACTTCGCGACGGCGCAGCTCAAAAACACGTGACCGTCCGTCAAACTTCGCCTCGAGCAACACCTTCGCGGCTGCGCGTGCATCGCCGCGTTCGAGATAGATCTTCGCCGCCAGCGCCGCACGTTCCGGTGCGCTCACGCCGCTGGTGTACTGTGCTTCGAGTCGCGTCAGCTCGTTCAACGCCGAGCTGTAGTCTTTGAGCTCCACGTACAACAACGCGCGTTGCATCATCGCTTCTTCGGCGTAACCACGGCCGCGCGGATGATCGATCACCTTCGCGTAAGAACGTGCTGCTTGAAGCAGAGAGCCGCGGCGGCGCTCCGCATCCGCGAGCACGGCCAACGCTTCCACCCGCACCTCCGCCGGCACCGAACGTTGGGACACACGTTCCGCGATCTCCGCCGCACGCGGAGAATCGCGCTCGAGCACCTCGCGCGCCATCTTCAATTCGACGACCGGATCAGGCAAGACGACCTCCGGCACCACCTTGGCGACGGCCCGTTTTTTCGGTGCCCGCGGCTCGACGAGCACGCTGCGCTCTTCTTCGAGCGACATCACCTCCACGCCCTGTTTCACCGAGATCTTTCCGCCATCCGCGCCCGCTGCACCGGCCGCACGAACGATACGAACGGCGCGAACCCGAGTTCCCTGCGCGTCCCGGGTTACGGACACGCGCGAACCGACGAGCTGGACCACTGTTTCTGCAGTGATCACCTCGACCAGAGTGGCCGGGAGGACATCGACCTCGATCTCACCGCTCTCCAAAAGAAGGCTCCGCCCTTCGACGTGCCACTTCGCATCCGGAAGAGCGAGGATCCGTCCACCGAAAAAGGTGACGCCCTCTTCCGCCGGTGCCGGCTTCTTTTCCACGGCGATCACCGGGAGCGCGGTCTCGACGGGCTCAGGTGCGGAACGCAGAAACACCAACCAAGTGACCGCCGCAATCGCGAACGTGCCGAGCGCAGCGATCGAACGCGGGCCAAAAAAAGAGCGTTCTTCGACCTGCATCTTCGCCCACACAGTGGCGCGCGCGTCCGAAGGTACAGCTGTACTTTGGGACAGGAGAATCGAACGAGAGGAGCGCACCTTCGCCAGCGCCTGGCTACATTCGGGACATCCTGCGGCGTGGCGCTCCGCATCCTCGCGCTTTGTCGCCGAGAAACGAGCGCTATCGAGCAACAATGTCTGTTCGAGCGATCGACAGCTCACCGGCGCACCTCCTTCACTTTCTTCTTCTCGAGCATCCCCGCCAGCTCGCGGCGCGCATGATAGAGGCGCGTCCACACTGTACCTTCGGGCAGGTGCAGCGCTTCGGCGATCTCCGGGCCCGAGAGGCCCTCGATCTCGTGCAAGAGATAGACGACTCGTTTTTTTGGACTGATGCGCAACAGACAGCTCCACACGATCAACGCCTGTTCGCGCTCCGAAATATTTTGCTCGGGTGTCCGCGCGGGCACCGAACGGAGACGCTCCATTTCCACCGCACGCTTCAAGCGTGATTGCCGCCGCCAGCTGCGCAGCTGCGACAACACCACACGCGAGGCGATGCCGTAGATCCACGTCGAAGTCTTGCTCTCACCGCGAAACGAGGGCAGCGCTTTTTGAATGGCGATGAACACCAGCTGCGCCACGTCGTCGACGTCGGCACACGGAGCGCTCGGCCCGAGCAGATGCCGCACGATGCGGTAGACGTCCTCGAAGTGAACGCGGAAGATCGCTTCGAGGTCATGCGCCTCGGCCGTGCGTCCTTGCGACAACGCCCAGAGCTCTCTTTCCACGCTCGAAGACATGTGAGCGTGCATCGGTGGTCCGATCCACGCAGGCCCTTCAAAATATTTCGAGGCTCAGGCCCGCCGAGGCGAAGGGTGCGAAACGACTGGCAACAAACGGTTCCTCCGGATCCCTCGGATCGAACGCCCGCGGTAACACAACCTCGAGCGGAGCGCTGACCTTGAGCCCCGCGCGCAGCTCCAAAGCGAGGCCGTCGAGGAAAGGTACGCGCAGCTCCCCGCCCGCAAAACCGACGGGAGACCACGGCCGGACAAACAACGGCGTCCCTTCGCCCTCGAACGCGTCACCACCGCGTGCCTCCACTCGGCGATTGAGCGCGCCGAAAGATCCAAAGATGGAGAGCGCGAGCGCGTCGTTGTCGATGAGCAGAAACGCGAGATCGGCCACGAACATCAGCTCGCTGACCTCGTTCTCCACCGACGACGTATCGGTGCCCGCGAACCAGGTGCCATACATAAAGGCCGCACCGGCCGCGAAACGAGCGAAACGCAGATGTGCGGCGATCGCCACGCCGAGCTCCGCGTGCACCACATCGCTCATCGCGGATGCGCTCGCCTTCATCGTCCAACCCGGAGTGGCCGTTGGTACAGGTGCGACGCGCGCGAGCAACACCGGCGCGGGTTTCTCTGTTTTCACGATCTTCGGTGGCTCAGGCAGCGGCTCCAGCGCACCGCGCACCAACAACACCGCCATGCGCAAGGCGGGATCGAGCCCGCGCTGCAGATCGATCTTTCTCTCCAAGGCCACAGCCCCGGTGGCCCCGCGCACCGTCAAAACCAACCCTTCGGACGCGGGCAGGAGCCGCACATACATCTCGGCGGCCGATGCTGTACTTACGATCAGGTTGGGCTCTTCGGCCAAAGCGAGCGAGAGCTGTTCGGTGTACGCACCCCCTTCGACGTGCACGCGCGGCGACGCCGCACACAACAACAGAGAGAACATCCAGATCACGGCGTCGGGACCAGACTAGAACAGCGAGAGCTGCTCTGGTTTGACGAGAGAATAGACGCGCACACCGCGCGCTCGCAAATCGGCGCTGAGCTCATCGATGAATCCGCTGGAAAGATATACTTCCGAAGCGCCGGTCTCGATGATGAAAGTGATCAAGTCTTCGTAGTCCGCGGTGTCCGAGAGGACAAAAGCCGCATCGACACGGTGCCGAAACACATACCCTTGATCCGCAGCATTTCCGGACACCAGCGCGGTCTGCGATTTGCGCAGTTTGCGGATCGACGCGTGTTTGCGCAGGATCGGCGGAAAGATCACCACTTCGTCGCGTGCCGGCGTACCCGCAAAACGCCGCGAGCCCGGCAAGCTCACACCGAGCTCGCGATAGACCTTCGCCACATCATAGATCGATCGGTGCACCCGAAGGCGAAAGCCCGCCTCACCGAGCAAACGCATCAGCTCCTGCGACGTCCCGATCTGATTGGCGATCAGTACAGGAGTGGCTTTGTCTTCGAGACATCGTTCAACAAAAGCTCTGATCTGCTGATGGACCTCTTCGCGCGGCGGAAAGCGGTAGATCGGCAAACCGTAGGTCGCGGGAATGACCAAGGTGTCGCAGGGGATCGGCTTGGCGCGTTCGGCGGTCGCGGTCTGTCGCGGATTGATGTCGCTGGTGTAGACCAGGCGTTTGTCGTTGCGCGTGATCAACAACTGCGCGGAGCCGAGCACGTGACCTGCGGGGTGCATCTCCATCGTCAGGGGACCGAGCGTGAAGCTGCGCCGGTACGGTGAGGTCAACGCTTCCACCTTGCCGCTGGCGCGCGTGATGATGCGGACCGTCTTGTCGGTCGCGAGGATGCGGCGGTTCTTTCCGATGAAGTCGTTGTGGGCGTGCGAGATGAACGAAAGATCGGTGCGGCGATCCGCGTCGCACCACAAGATCGAATCGGTGAGATGAATTCCGCCGTTGTATTCGAACTCGCGAACCGGCTCGCCGAAAGAGAGCTCGGTCTCGCGCGGCAGCGGGCGTCGAGGAAGCGGCGGTGTTTCGTCGTGCTGGAGGTCGTCCTCGTCCTCGTCTTCGTCTTCGTCAGGGTCGACGCGGACGGGAGCGTCGCGCGCGATCGACGCATCGGTGCGCGGGGCGAAGAGATCGCCGTTCTCCGGGCTCTTTTTGGGGCCTCGGTTCACGCCTCCTCACCGTATCGAAGGCCGTTGTGCTAAATCAAGAAAACGCAACATCTTGATGGCACCCACCGGCAACAACTCAAGATATAGCGCGGTCCCTGAACCGAGCTATCCCAAGCTCCCACTCTCCGATGAGCGCGGCGAAAGCAGCGTTCGGGGCGTGTATCTCGCGGGTGAAGTCGCCGGATCGCCGCTGCTTCGCTTGGGAATGAACGCCGGCGTCGACCTGGTCGATCGGCTAGGACCGGAGCTGATCGCCGAACGCGGCGAGCTACCCCGCGAAGGTGTGTACGACCTCCTGATCGTCGGGGCAGGTGCCGCCGGCCTCGCCGCAGCGGTGCGCGCCCAAGAGCTCGGGCTTCGCGCGGTGACCATCGAAGCGAACCGCTTCGCACAAACCGTCCGCGACATGACCAAAGGTAAGGTGTTGTTTGCGGAACCGCTCGGTGTCCCGAACAAGAGCTCGTTGTGGTTCGAAGAGTGTACGAAAGATCAGTTGCTCGAACGCTGGACCAAAGAGCTCCCCGCGCGCGCCGTCGAGCTCCGTGAGCACGAGAAGCTCACCGGTCTGAAACGCAGCGAAGGGTTGCTCGCCGTGAGCACCGATCGAGGGGAATATCGCGCGCGGCGGGTGATCCTCGCCGTGGGCAAAGCGGGCAATCCTCGCAAGGCGAACGTTCCCGGCGAAAAAGAAAATGCGCAGCGGATCGCACACCGGCTGATCGATCCCGACGAATACGCGGGCAAAAAAATCTTCATCTACGGCGGCGGCGACGTCGCGCTCGAAGCTGCGCTGTCACTGTCGAAGACCAACGAAGTCACGCTGGCCACGATCGACAAAGAATTCATCTACCCGAAGAAGCGCAACGTCGACGCGCTCAAGAGCGAAGCCGCCGCAGGCCGGGTGCGCATCTTGATGGACACCAAGCTGGTCTCCGTCGGTGCGGACACCGTCACCGTGGCGACGGCCGGTGCACCAACCACCGTTCCTGCGGATGCGATCTTCGAAATGATCGGCGCGGAGGCCCCGCTCGCGTTGTTCAAGAAGCTCGGCATCCGCATGGAGAACGAGTGGCGGCCCGGGCGGTGGTTGGCGTTGGCCGCCTGTTTTTTCGCGATCTGGTCTCTCTACGCGCTGAAGAGTTACGGCAAAGGTTTGACTGCCTGGCCTTTCGAACAGCTGATCGAAGTAACAGCATACGATCGTGTGTTGAGCTCGATCTTCTCGGTCGTCTTCGCGCCGTTCTCGTGGATGTTCTCGCCTGAGGCGCGCGCCGACATCTACGCGGATCGCGGTTATCAACAAGGTTTCATCTACAGCGGGCTTTATACGGTGGTGATGATCGTCTTCGGTTGGGAAGCGCTCATTCGTTGGCGGCGCATCGCCAAGAACAAACGGTATCAGACGGTGCGCTACGCCTCGTTGCTGTTGTTCCAGGTCGGCTTCTTCTTCATCGTCAACATCGTCGCAGTCGAAGCGTTGTCGGTGCGTTACGCCTGGCGCGCGTGGGGCCTGTATCAACCGTTCCCGCTGTTCTTCAACACCTTCTTCTGGTGGTACGACGGCGACCCGCGCACCGTATTTTATCTATTCGCGGGCGGCGGCATCTTAGGGACTTTGGTGGCGATTCCGATCGCCTCGCGCAATCATGGCAAACGATTCTGCACTTTCGTATGCGGCTGCGGCGGGCTCGCGGAGACGCTCGGCGATCGGTGGCGCCATCTCGCACCGAAGGGCAAAAAAACACGCGACTGGGAGTTTCAGGGCGTCGTCGTGTTGGCGGCGAGCGTGATCGTCTTGTTGGTCGTCGTCGGGATGTACCGAACCGACGGCAACAATGTGTGGTGGCGCGCTTATAGTTATCTCGTCGACTTCTGGTTGGTCGCGGTCATCCCCATCGCCGTCTATCCCTTCTTCGGCGGCAAAGTGTGGTGTCGTTATTGGTGCCCGCTCGCGGCGTACAACGGCTTGCTCGCGCGCTGGTACGGGCGCCTGCAGATCGCGTCGAACGACAAGTGTATTTCCTGCACGCAGTGTTCGAAGTACTGCCAGGTCGGCGTCGACGTCATGGCGTTCGCGAAGAACCAAGAGTCGTTCGACAACAAAAATTCAAGCTGCATCCAGTGCGGCATCTGCATCGACGTCTGCCCGATGAACGTGTTGTCCTTCGATTTGAAGAACGCAACGAGCAACCGGGCGTTGCCGATTATCTCGGAGGTACGATGACCACTACACAAGTCGAAGAGCTCATTCGCGCAAAGTTTCCGGGCGCAAAGATCGCAGTGAGCGACCTGACCGGCGGAGGCGACCATTTTCGCGCAGAGATCGCCGACGCGAGCTTTGCGGGGAAGTCGATGGTGGATCAACACCGCATGGTCTACGCCGCGCTCGGTACACTGGTCGGCGGACCGATCCACGCGCTGCAGCTGGTGACCAAAACATTGTAACCCGGAGCCGTACGCGCGAGCTCGGATCATCCGGTTTGACCGCACGCGCGCGTCCTTCTAAATGTTCGCTCATGGATCGGACACCCGAGCCGGAGCTGATGGACACCGCGGAACAAGCGGAGGCCTACGCGATCGCTGATTTCACGGCCCCGAATCAGCGTTTCGTGGAGCTCTTTCGCGAACGGCACCCAAGCTTCACGGCGGGAACGATGGTCGATCTCGGCTGCGGTCCGGCCGACATTCCGATCCGCCTGGCACGCGCCCTACCTGATCTTCGGATCACTGCGGCCGACGGCGCCAAGGCGATGCTCGATCTGGCGCGACACGCGGTCGCCGAAGCACGTCTCGAAGAACGCATCGAGCTGGTCCAAGGCGTCTTGCCGAACGCGGTGCCCGGCAAACGAACCTTCGACGCGGTGATTTCCAACTCGCTGCTGCACCACCTGCACGATCCGGCGGTGTTGTGGAACGAAGTCAGGGCGCTGGCGAAACCGCAATCGACCGTCTTCGTGATCGATCTCTTGCGCCCGGAGTCGAAAGACGCTGCCCGAGCGATGGTAGAGAAATATTCGGGGAACGAACGCGAGATCTTGAAAACCGACTTCTACAATTCGTTGCTCGCGGCCTTCACCCTCGACGAAATACGCGGACAATTGGCGCGCGCAGGATTGATGCGCCTGAAAGTCGAAGCGATCTCCGATCGCCACTTGTTGATCACGAGCTGATCAAACGAAACGGAGTGAAGTTTTGATTCGCGGCACGTCGCTGTTTACGCGAGCGAGCAGCGCGGCGACCGAGTCGCGATCGAAGCGCACCTCGCCGAAGATCTCGCGATCGGGGACGAACGATATTTCGGTGAGCGTGGAGATCGCGCCGGTGGCGACGAGCTCGGTTACGACTTTGCCTCGCGCGATCTCCTGAGACCACGTCTGCGAACCGGAAGGCGTCGAGAAGCGGAGCGAGCTGCTGAGCGCGCTGGTCGCCGCGAGCCCGGGCGCGCAGTATTTCTCGGCGGCCGGGGGGTGCTCGCGAACTGCGCGACATCCACAGTGGAGCGTGAACATCAGCGTGGCCTCGCGAAGCTGCGTGTTCGGGACGAGCTCGATGGGGATGCCGGGACCGTCGAATTGCACGGTCGCTTTGTCACCGTCGATGGTGACCGAGAGCGCGGACGTTTCGCCCGAGAGGCCGCCGTCGATCGCCATACAAAAGGTTTGCTGCAGCAGGATCGTCAGCCCTTCCGACGAGGCGTAACCGGGACCGATGTACCACTCGGGCCGCAAGCGTAGAGCCTCGAGAGATCCCAGAACTTCGATCTCCGATGACCCGAGCCCCTGCTGCTGAATGACGGCAAAAGGATCGTCGATTTTTTCGCGCATGGGTTCGAGCCAGATCTGATCCTATCACTCGACGCTGGGCGCGAAATCCAGCGAAATCTGTGCGTTGCCCATGCCGTTTTCTCCGAGCAAATCCGGCAGATCGGAGTTGAACATGCCCGAAAACTCCGCGAGCTCCGGCTGACGGATGATCCACTCTTCCGTGTGCGCCGTATATGCGCCCGTTTCGCCGAGCGCGGTACCGTCCGGGATCGGCAGCCACTTCGATTGAATCGAGAACACCCACGACACCGATTCGTACGTGTCTTCACCCACGGTCGTCGCCGAGCGCACCCGCGCCTGCGCGTGCATGTTGTACCTGCAATTCACCAAGTCGAAATTCAACAAGATGTTCGAGCCACCATCGGTGCTGGTCTCCGGCGGAATCGGATCGCCGCGACCGGTCACTTGATACCGCGGGTTCGGTCCCGGACGTTTCCACAACGAAGTCTCCGAGATTTGCAGATCACCGGTCGGCATCCGCGAATGGAAGCTCATCGCATTCTCGTTTTCGTAGGCCACGGTCAAAGTGCCGTTCATCGTTCCATTCGACGCATGGGCCACGGTGATCGCCGCATCTTCGGCCGACGCCGTGTAGTTAAAGCTCGCCGTACCCGACCAGGAACGTACGTTCCGAATGTGATCACACTTCGACGGCGGCGCTTCGTCGTTCACTTCGATGAACAACGACTTCGTCACCGGACGGTCCTCGCCGCGCACCGTGAGCGTCGCGTTGTAGTTCCCCTTGTTCGCGTATGTATGTGCCATGCCCGGCTTGTTTGCACAGTCTTCGACGACGGCCGGCGGCGTGTTGTCACCGAAATCGACGGTGCACGACAGAGTTTTGTCGACCAAACGGAACCCATCCCACGAGAAGAACGTCTCCAGCGGAGCCAGACCGCTCGACTCCGAAACTGTGAACAACCAAGTCGCCTGCACTTCCGTGGTCGAACGTGTATCCGCACCGACGCGGTGAAGAGAAACAACATAAGTGTCGCGCGAATAACGCATATCCGAAGGCACAGCATAAATGTGATCATAGGAGCCGGACGTACCGCAGGGCTCGATGGTCACGATCGGTGAGAGATCACCCAAGTCCAAATAACAACGTTCGTTCGCATCGCCGTCGGTCGCTTCCCAAGAGATCGTCGAATGGAACGGCGCCAGTCCGCTCGACCGATTCGCCGACAACCACACATCGGTCGGACACTCGCGATCATCGGGGATCGGATCGCCGATCGAATAGTCATAGTTCTTTTCGTGCGTGAATGGACCGTTGCCGAGCGCCCATTCGAGACCCTGATTTGCGCCGTAGCCCGAGACCGCTTGCAGATCGCAGCCGCGCATACAGATGCCCGACTCGATGTCGTCCGGACCGAACGTGGCGTTGCAGTGATCGAAACACGCATCATGTTCGATGCAGCCCGGATGTTCGCCGCAGGTGTAACGCTCCCACAGGACCTTGTCGCCGGTGTTGCGGCCGTCTTTCTTCACGCAACGCCACTCCTGCTCCGGCTCGCCGCAGTTGTTCGGCTCGCAGTCGGGGCCGCAGGCACCGCGGCAGAGCGAGCCTCCGGGGCCGTACACATTTTCATCGGTCGCCAGGCCCCTGATCGAACGGACAGGTTTCGCACCCGCCGCATCAAAAGGAAAAATTGCGTACGCGCGCGGATAAACGTCGCCGTTCGCTAAAATCGGCAGCGCCGGACGCGGTCTCGTGTCCTTCGAGTCGAGCGCCGAAAAATATGCGCACTTCGACGCCGCCGCATAACGCGCCGTCGACTCCGCGCGATCGCTGATCGAATATTTGAGCAGCGTCTGCCAAGGCATCAGCAATGCCGCCATCAACTGCGGCTCGACCTGTTTCTCACAGGCGAGGTCGAGCGGGATCATCATCAAACCGGGCACAAGATTGCTGCCGGCGATCGCTCTTAGCGTCGCTTCTTCTTCTCCAGAGAGCGCACCATAACCGTCCAAAGTTTTGCCGCCGAAGGTGAGCATGCCCGCCGTCGTTCCATAGAGGTCGACGCGAAGCTCGGTGCCTTCACCTTTGAAGATCACGCCGGTCGCGGTCTGTTCAAAACGAACCTCACCGAGCTCGGGCTCTGCCGGAGTCGGTTTCTCGGAGCTCGGACACGCCGTGAGCACGCTCGCGGCGAAGATCAAAGACAAACGCGTTTTCATAACGGCTCTCTAGTGCTTCGACGAAGCGTCGAGGTGACCTAAGAGCTCGCTATCAGGATGCTAAGAAGATCTTATGCGCGCGCCGCGAGAGTCTCAGGCTTTCAAGGCCTCGAGCTCGCCGGGTTCGCCGAACTCCGCGCTGCCGAAGCGATTTGTGGGCACGCCGACCGCGTTCAGCAGCGTCGTCAGTAACTTGTTGTGCGGTGCATCGCTGTCTCCGCGCGTGTTTTCACCGGAAACGCGAAGATATTCGTTCTGTTTGAAGTAGCCGCCGCAGCTCCCGGCGAGCACATAGGGCATGTCGCGGAAGTCGTGATCTTTGCCGTGCGAGAGCTCGTTCATCCACAACACGGCTGTGTTGTCGAGCATGGTCCCGTCGCCTTCATCGTAGGAGGAGATGCGATCGAGCAGATAGGCGAGCTCGCCGGCGTGCCAGCGATCGATCTCGTGGATCATGTCCTGCCATCCATCGACCGGCGTACCGCTGTCATCGTCGCGCGTATTTCCGTGCGAGAGCTTGTGATGGTTGTAGCCGTGATTCATGCCGTCCCAGGTGTAGATGGGGCCGCCCGCGCCCGAGCCGAGCTGGAGCGTAGCCACCTTGGTCGCGCCGCAGGCGAGCGACATGGCGATCAGATCCATCTGCATGCGGCCGATCCGTTTGAATTCGGAGTCGAATTCGACGTTGTTCGCGTTGAGATTTTCCAGCTCCGCCGCGCGACCCTGATCTAAAGTACAGGAGACCAATCCTTCGGTGTCCATCACGCGCTCCAGGTCGCGGACGTAGGTCAGGTGCATGTCCAGCTTGCGCCGGTCCGCAGCCGAGAGACGTTTCGCGTTCAACGTCGCGAAGTCGTCGGCCACCAGATCGATGATGCTCTGGCGCCGCGTGATGATCTGGTTTCGCAGCGTCTCGTCGACACCTGACAATCCGACCAGGTCTTGATACGCGAGGTTCGGATTCTGCTCGCCGGTGACCGGTTGTTCCGAGCCCGAATACGAGATGTGGCCGAGCACGTTGTTCGCGCGATATCCGACCATCAAGGTCAACGACGGCGTGTTCATCGGGTTGATCGCCCGCGCCATCTCTTGATCGACCGACGCGCCCAGCGGATAACCGCTCGCCCCGAGCGGTTGCGCAGTCAGCTTGTGACCCATCCCTTTGCGGTGATCGCAGCCGTTCGACGGATCCCACCCGAAACCGCGCGGCACCGTGTGGATCCCGCGCGGAATGAGCAGCTTCGAGCGATATCGAGTCAACGGCTCGAGCGCACGTCCCGCCAGGCTCGCGTCGGTGAGCGGCCCGTAATTCGCGGGCCAAAAGCGATCCATGTTGATGCCGTTGCACTGAAAGAAACCGACGAAACGGCGCGGAGCCATGGTTTGCGCCTTCGCCGTCTTCGGCGCGAGCGATTCGAGGAAAGGAAGGCCGAGCACCAGTGTGCCGGCACCGCGGAGAAATCTGCGGCGGTTCATCGTGCGTCCTCTTCGTCTTTGCGGAAGCGGAAAGTCTCCGTTTGCGTGAAGGCGGTGAACATCTCTTTCAGGTTGTAGTCTTGCTGTTTGACGGTCTCGTGGAGCGCGTCGATCGTGCACCTATCTTCGGGCGCTTCGGCGCGCGCATACGCGTACCGGAACCACTGCGTGAGATAACATTTCTGCACCTGCTCTTCTTCGACGAGCTGCTGCATCAGATCGATCGCGTTGGTGAAGGCGATCGACTTGGTCCCCAAGCTCACCGAGCCGGTGGCGTCGATAGGAATGTTGTTCTCGGTCGTGCGGAACGCGCCGATCGCGTCGTAGTGCTCGAACGCAAAGCCGGCCGCGTTGATCGACTCATGACACTGTTTGCACCCGTCGTTCGAGGTGTGAACGGCGACCTGTTCGCGCGTCGTCTCGATGTCGCCGGTGATCGGCGGGAGATTGAAGTCCGCGTTGCCCGGCGGATCGGCGATCGGATTACACAAGACTTGGCGCTGCACGAAGACGCCGCGGTGGATCGGCGAAGAGATGTCCGGGAACGCATGTGAAGCGAGGAAACCGCTCTGGGTGAACAGACCGCCGCGTTGTGCAGGGTCGAGCTCGATCCGTTCGAAACCTGTACCGGCTACTGTCCTTCCGTACAGGGGAGCGATCGTGGCGTTCGCGAAGGTGAACGGCGCCGTGTAGAGCGAGCGCAGATCCCCGCTCGACTCCAGCGCGATATGCCGTACGAATTGTAGTGTCTCTTCGGTCATCGCGTCGCCGGAAGCGGCGGCGTCGAACTCGGGATAGATCGAGCGCGACTTCGCCAAACCGCGGTAACGATCGATGTGTAACCACTGCGCGTGAAAGTCGGTGACCGGGCCGAGCGCACGTTGATGGAGCAACATGCGGCGCGCAGCCAGATCGATCCCTTCGGCGGTGTCGAGCGCACCACTTTCGGCGTCGGTGTAGAGGGCATCGTCGGGTGGTCCGTTCCACAACATGTACGAGAGGCGCGAGGCGATCTCATAACCGTCGAGCGCGCGATCGCCCGAAGGCTCCACGCGGTAGAGGAAGCGCGGCGACTGCAACATCGCTTCGATCACCATGCGCACGCCGCGTTGGTGGGCGTCGCCTTCGTTGTAGAGCGCGTTGGCGCTGTTGTAGAGCGCGTAGAACCGGTCGACGTCGTTGTTCTCCAGCGGCCGCCGGTACACGTGCGCTCCGAACGTTCGGATGAAGTTGCGAATGCCGGTCTCGTTGCGCTCGGACAACAACCTGGTCATCTGGACACTGTCCGCGGAGACAGTCGCGGCGAGCTGTTCGGCGGCCCGGCGGTAGTCGCGGGTGAGACGTTCGTTGACCGACAAACCGGCCGCGTTGTTGTCGAAGCCGGCGAACGCGGGATCCTCGATGAACGGAGCCGAGGGCGTCGTACTGTCCGAAAGATCAAAGAGCGCGCGGACGGTGTTGTCGTACTGGCTGTGCGTCAGGCGCACCAGGTTCGGCATCGGTCCCGGCACCGGGCCGTTCGCGCAGTCGATCGGCGGCTGCGGGTTGTTGGGGTTATTCGGATTGTTGGGATTGTTCGGGTTGTTCGGATGAAGGGGGTCGTTCGGATCGAGCGACCCACCCAAGTCTCCGATCTTGCCTGAACATCCAAACAACATGGCCAGCGCCAGCGCAGGGATCCGTCGCATGCGGCCTGTTGGTACCCCGGACCCCCGAGATCGGCTCACGCGAGCAGAGTCGCGAACACCTCACGGCTCTTCTTCGAGCGCGTGCTGGCGTTCTTTTTCCATCCAGCGGCCGAGGACGTCATGCAGTCGTGCATCGGCGAAATGATGTGCGCTCCGGGTGATCGTGGGATCGAAGCCGCGCACCAACTTGTGCTCCCCGCCCGCACCTGGTTCGAAGATGTCCAGCTTCCGCTCGATACACTCCTCGATGCCTTGATAAAAACAGACGTTGAAGTGGAGAAAATTGCGGTCCTCGAGACAGCCCCAATAACGGCCGTAGAGCCGCGTTTTGCTGGCGACGTTGATCGCACCCGCGATGATCTTCCCGTCCGAGCGCGCGACGATCAGCTCGAGATGGTCGCGAAAGCGCTCGCCGAGCAGACGGAAGAACTGCGCGTTGAGGTACTGGCGGCCCCAGTAGAGCTTGTCGATCGTCGATTTATAGATGGCGAAAGCGGTGTCCATCAGCTTCGGTTCGAGCAATTGATCACCTGTCACTCGGGACAGGGTGATGTTTTGTTCGCCGACCGAACGCACCTCGCGTTTGATCATGTTGCGCTTCTTGGAGTTGAAACGCGCCAAGTAGTCGTCGAAGGTCGCAGCATCGCGGCGGTACCAATGAAACTGCATGCCCCAACGTTCGACGAAGCCCTGCTCGCTGAACGCGGCGATCTCGTCCTCGCGCGCGAAGTTGATGTGGACGCTGGAGACGCCGAGCTCCCGCTCCACTTCCAGCAACGCGATACCCATGGCCCGCAAAAGCTGCGGGCGATCTTCGCCCGGCAAGGTGAGAACGCGACGGCCCCCCGCCGGCGTGAAGGGCACCGCCACCAATAATTTGGGGTAATATTGGATACCTGATCTTTGGGCCAGGTCAGCGAAAGCGTGGTCGAAGACGAACTCACCTTGGCTGTGCGTCTTCAGGTACGCGGGTGAGGCCGCGACCAACGTCTTGCCTCGATACAGTGTGAGAAACAGAGGCACCCAGCCCGCGCGTTTGCCGAGGACGCCCGATTGCTCCAGCGCCGAGAGAAAACCGTAGTGGAGGAACGGCGAGCCTTCCTCGGGATCGTTGTCCGCGAGCGTGCGCCAGGCGACCTCACCGATCGCCTGGACGCCCTCTTCGAGCTTGAGCGAGAGCCCGCTCAGCTTTGTGCTCCGAGCGCGCGGATCAACGCGTCGTCGTCGGGATATTCGTCGTTCATCTCGCGTTTGTTCCAGACTTCACGGCCGTCGACGGTGATGTTGTAGACGCCACCGCGGCCCTTGATCAGGTCCACTTTTACTTCGGGAAAAGCCTTCTTCAACTTGGCGGCCAAACTGGACGCTCGAGGAAGGTAGTTTCAAACGCTGCAATATTCGATGGTGACGTTCATGGAAGGAACGTAGCGGACTTTGAGTTGATCCGTCGAGCCCGCTGCGATACGGGAACGCCCCGATGCCTGTCATGAACATCATCGAAGCCGTGAACAGCGCGCTGAAGATCGAAATGGCGCGCGATGACCGCGTCGTCGTTCTCGGCGAAGACGTCGGCAAGTTCGGCGGCGTGTTCCGCGCAACCAAAGGTCTCTTCGAAGAGTTCGGTCCCGAACGTTCGATCGACACCCCGCTTTCGGAAGGCGGGATCATCGGCGCGGCGATCGGCATGGCCTTGTACGGCATGCGGCCGGTGGCGGAGATTCAATTCGCGGACTTCATCTTCCCCGCGTTCGATCAGATCGTCAGCGAGCTCGCGAAGTACCGCTACCGGTCGGGAGGACAGTACTCCGCACCGATGGTCATCCGCACTCCCGTCGGCGGCGGCATCCGCGGCGGCCACTATCACTCGCAGTCACCGGAAGCGTACTTCCTGCACACGCCCGGCCTAAAAGTGGTCGCGCCTTCGAATCCCTACGATGCGAAGGGCCTGCTCTCGAGCGCCATCCGCGACGACGATCCGGTGATGTTCTTCGAGCCGAAGCGCATCTATCGCGCGTCCAAAGGTGAAGTGCCCGAGGGCGAATATCAGATCCCACTCGGCAAAGCGTCGATCGTGCGACCTGGCCAGGAGATCACTGTGGTCGCGTGGGGCGCGATGCTTCACGAAGCCAAAGAAGCCGTCGATGCGGCCGAAAAAGAAGGCATCGACTGCGAGCTGATCGATCTGCGCACGCTGCTTCCGCTCGACACCGACAGCATCGTCGAGAGCGTGAAGAAGACCGGGCGTTTCGTCGTGGTGCACGAAGCGCCGAGAAATTGCGGCTTCGGCGGCGAGCTCCTCTCGATCGTCGTCGAGCGCGCGTTCTATCATTTGGAAGCGCAGCCGATCCGCGTCACCGGTTACGACACGCCGTTCCCGTACACGCTGGAGAACGAATACCTCCCGCGCGCGCCGCGGATCTTGAAGGCGATCAAACAAGTCGCCGCAGATCGCTGACCTAGTAAAAGCGGAACAACGGGCCTGCGTAGATCTGCAGGTCGCGCACGTTGTTGTCGTCGATGATCACCAGCTTGTAGTTCGCTTGAACGAACAGGTCCAAGTTGGACACGATGTTCAAGCTGACACCCGCCAGCAAACCGGCGTGCGGATACACTTCGCCCGCAGCGGTGAGGCCGGCGCTGACGCCCGCGAACGGCTCGACGGGTCCAAGCGGGATGATGAACTTGAAGTTCAGCGAAACGTCGGTGACGTAGCGCGAGCCTTCGACGCCTTCGGGCGCGAGCTCGTAGATCAACGTCGACGGCGTGATGTGAAACGTTTGAATCAGCGGGATGTCGACGAAGAATCCCCAGTTGAACGCGGGGTCGAAATCGATATTCCCGGAATCGGGTACGGCGATCCCGGCACCGACACCGAGCCCGACTCCGCGAGCTTGGGCGAGCGACGGTGTTGCACAAAGGGCCAATCCCAAAGCGATCGGTAAAGCGTAAAGCGTGCGCATCGATTCGCACGATCGCCCCGGACGAGCCTTCGCGCAAGAATGTGATCGCCAGTCAAAGACCGGTCTGCTACCCGAAAGGCTCGTATGGAGAGAGTCCAAGTTTTGATCATCGGCAGCGGCCCCGCGGGGTATACGGCCGCGCTTTATGCGGCTCGGGCGAACCTCGAGCCGACCGTCGTCGAGGGCGGTTTCGACGAGAACAACCGCTCCATGTTGCCCGGCGGGCAGCTCATGATCACCACGGACGTGGAGAACTTCCCCGGCTTTCCCAAAGGGATCCTCGGCCCGGAGCTGATGGAGCTCTTCAAGGCACAGGCGGAGCGCTTCGGTACGAAGATCGTGCACGGCTTCGTGACGAAAGCGGATCTCTCGAAACGTCCCTTCAAAATCGAGGTCGACAACGAGCCGCGCTACGAAGCCGATTCGGTGATCATCGCGACGGGTGCGGTCGCGAAATTGCTCGAGATCCCCGGCGAACGTGAGCTGATGGGCTTCGGCGTGTCGGCCTGTGCGACCTGCGACGGCGCGTTCTTCAAGAACAAACAGGTCGTCGTCGTCGGTGGCGGGGACACCGCGATGGAGGAAGCGAATTTCCTCACGCGCTACGCGAGCAAAGTGACGATCATCCACCGCCGCGATCACCTGCGCGCGTCGAAGATCATGGAAGAACGCGCGCGCAAGAACCCGAAGATCGAGTTCGTGTGGAACACCGCGGTCATCGCCGCGCTCGGCGAGAAACCGAAGATCGGGCAACACAGCCCATCCGGAGGCCTCAAGGCCGTGCGCACCCAAAACCTGGTCACCGGAGAAGAAGCGGATTTCCCGTGCGACGGCTTCTTTGTGGCCATCGGACACAAGCCGAATACCGAGCTGTTCGTCGGACAGCTACCGTTGGATGAGACGGGATACATCATCGTCGAGAAGGGCTCGACCCGGACCTCGATCGAAGGCGTATTCGCGTGCGGTGACGTACAAGACCATGTGTATCGACAGGCGGTCAGCGCGGCGGGCACGGGATGTATGGCGGCGATCGATGCCGAACGTTGGCTCGAGTCTGTCGCCCATCATTGAGCGAGCGGAGTAGAGGGAACATGAGCTTCGCGAGGAAAGCGATCGCTGCGGGCATTGTCGCGAGCGCGATGCTCTTCGCGGGCTGCCAAGACGATGGATCGCCGATCAGCACCATCGACGAGATCCCCGACGCGGGCTGCGCGCGGACGGCGATCCCCAAGACGTTTCAGGTGTACTTCGTCATCGATGTCTCGGGATCGATGGCCCCGTTCCTCATGGATCTGCGCAATCAGCTGGTGTCGTTCGTGGACGGCTTTCCCAAGCTCGACTCCGAAGGCCGGCCGGTGCGCGTCGACTATTACGTCATCGCCTTCGTCAACGACGTGAAACAGTACGGTGGCCGCATGACGAGCGTGATCGCGCTGCAAGGCGCGCTCGATGAAGCGATCGAACGCGGGCAGACGAACCTCAATCTCATGCAGAACAAGGTCAACGCGGAGCCCGAAGAGAACACGCTCGATGCTCTCGCCAAGGTGATCGAGATGGAGCCGAGCGCCGAGGTGCGTTTGGTGATGATCGCCGGAGACGCGACGATCCCCGAGGCGCCCGCGATCTTGTCCGAAAACATCGAGGTGAAATCGAATTACGCGACGATCTTATCCGAGCTGACGCGCATCGAAGCGAACATTCATGCCTTTGTCCCCGACGAGCTCGACGGTCTCTCGCGAACTTTTGAAGGTATGCCGGCGCTGACTTCGCTCCCGGGTTCGACGGTCAATTCGCTCCGTGACCTCACCGGTGCGAACGATCGCATCCGCGAAACGCTGACCAAAATTGCGTCCGGCGCCTCCTGTAATTAAGTCATGCAACACAAGCTGCTTCTCACCCTGCTCACTTTCGCTGCATGCGGCATCGCTGCGTGCGGCAATGACAACGGCGGCGACGTCATCGACGGCGGCATCGTGCAGATGGACGCGTCGACCGGCGACGGCGGATGTCGCGTCGAACCGACGTTTACTTCGCTCCACGACAACTTGTTCAGCACCTCGAGCTGCACCGGCGCGGGTTGCCATAATTCAATGCAAGCGGGCGGCTTGGATCTCACCGGCGGCAAAGCTGCGGTCCTCGCAGAGCTGACGCAGGAATCGACCGCCGAAGCGGGCACCGGCATGCCGAATCGCGTGCTGGAGATGGATTCGATGAACAGCTTCCTCTATCGCAAGCTGACGGACGACGACCCGCCCGGCGCCGCGAGCCGCATGCCTCTCGGCTGCAACTTCATCCAACCGCCGAATTGTTTGCCGCAATGTGAAGTCGATGCGGTGCGCGACTGGATCGAAGCCGGCGCGATGGACAACTAATGCCGACGAAGCTCGAACGCCTGCTCGCGTTGTGTACGACCGATCCGAACAACGCGTTCGCCTGGTACACGCTCGCTATGGAGCAGAAGAAGACGGACGTCCCCGCAGCTTTGACGACGTTCGGCGAGATCCGCTCGAAACATCCGAGCTACGTGCCGAACTATTATCATTACGCCCGGACCCTCGAGGAAAAAGGCGACACCGAGGCGGCAAAGAACATCTATCGTGAAGGGATCGAAGCCGCGAAAAAAGCCGGTGATATGCACGCGATGTCCGAGCTCGCCGGCGCGCTCGATCTGCTCGGCTGAGGACAAGCACACACAGTTGAGGGCGCTCACCCGCTTTACGTAGAGCGCTATCTGCGCGAGGAAATAGGGATGAAGACACGTCTTCTAACCCTTCTTTCTTTGCCTGTACTTTTGGCCACTGCGTGCGGCGGGGACGATCGACCGGAAGGCGGCGAGAACCAGCCGCTTCCACCCCAGCCGATCGAAAAAACTTCGGCGCTCGCTGCGGCGAACGCGAATCTGCGAAGTGTCCTCATGGGCAGCGCACGTTCGGCGGTGTTCATCGACGATGCGAAGTTGGTGAGCGACGTCCTCGACATGGCGGGCGACTGCGCTGAACCGTTGCCGGGCGAAGGCAGCAGCGAGTGTTTGAGCTTCGACTTCGAGACCAGCGCCAGCACGGTCGCGGATGATGTCGCGGCGAAGTTCCTCAACATCGCGAACGTCGAGACCGAAGAAGAGAAGAAGCTCACGCTGAAGATCGATCCGGCGCGCGCCTGTGAAGGTTCGTCGGACGTGCAGTGTGTTCAAGCCTTCACCGACGTTCCGATCCGCGTCGAGCTCACCACACGCGGCGACAACAAGATCGACCTCGCGTGGTTGGTGGGCGAAGCGCGCGCCAAGGTGATCGACATGCGTCTGTATCCGAACGAAGTGTCGATCGAGGTCGACCTCGGTGCGGCCCGCGAAGCGCTCGTGCGTTTCGCGATCGCCATGGGTCAGTCGGCCGATGATCTTCCGGCCATCATGACCGGCCGCGTGCGTCTCGGAGTCACGAAACATGCAGAGAGCGACTATTCCATGGCTTTTGCTGTGCTTTCGGCGCTGGCCATCGGCGGCGGTGAAGGTGACGAAGCGTTCCTCTTCGAGCTCGGCGTGGCCAATCCCGCGGCCACCGTGCGCATCGACGCGAATCAAGAGCAGGTCACTGCGTCGTCGGCGTTCGGCGTGATCAGCGGGACGATGCCGCTGTCCTCGTTCTTCTCCGATACGACCGTCGGCACGGCGCAGTTCCGTCTCGGCGCGCTGAAGATGAGCTCGACCCTGAAGGCGGGCGACGAGAACGTGGTGATCGACAACATCGATCTCGGCGACGGCTTCTCCCTGTCGGCGAACAACCAACCGATCGTCGGTGGTGATGTCGACGTGCGCCGCATCGAGGTCAGCTCCGCAGAAGACGTCATGACGGTCGCCGTGTCGCCGTCGTTCCTGGCGAACCTCTCGCTCGACTACCGCAATCTCCCGGGCGGCGCAGTGGACATGCCGGCGTGGGCGCTCGATGAAGATCTCACCGTCGAGCTGAACGGTGCGGCGATGCCGTCGGTCGAATTCGACAACACCTCGGAAGCGATCAAGGTGACGGCGGGCCAGCTCGGCATCCGCTCGCGCGCCACGGGCAACTCCGTGTCGGTGGGCGCGGGGATGTGTCTCATCGCCGAAGATCAGGAGCCGATGGATCCGATGATGGGCGAAGAGCCCCATCCGCTCGAGGCCTTGTCGAGCGGCACCTGCCCGACGATGTAGCCCCCATGTTATGACGCGGGCGTGTTGCTCGCGCTGCTCCTCCTCGGGTCGCTCGACTTCACCGATGTCTCCGGCGTGAAGGTCAGTTGCCTAGAAAATATCCGCGGAAAAACAGGTCGCGCGCGCATCGAGCTCGTCGTCGGTGCCGGCGCTCTCCACGAGCTCGAAGAAGCGCGCGGCGTCGCCCATCTGCTCGAACACTTGTTGATGCGTCCTCTGGGCTTCGACGACGCCAACGCGGTCACCTCGCTCGACTACACGACCTATTTCCGCGACGTGAGAGCAGCGGAGCTCTCCACCGCAGCGATCGACCTGACCCGCGCTTTGTCGCAGCTCCCGCTCGATGATTTCGACGTCGAGAAAAATGTGGTGCTCGCAGAGATCGGGAAGCGGAGCAGCGCCCAGCGCACCGTCGATCCACTGTTCGGCAACACGCTGCTCAACCGCGATGTCGGAGGGGGTTGGGCTTCGGTGCGCGACCTGACGAAACAAGACGTCGAGAGTTTTTTCCAGAAACATTACGTGCGCGGAAACATCGCGCTCTTCGCGCGGGGTGCCGTGAGCTGCGAAGAGCTCCAGAAAACGCTCGCTCCCGAGCTGGCCAAAATACCAGCTGGCCAAGCGGACAGTGTGCCTCGAGTGACTACGCCGGAGCCGGGACCACGCGCCTTGAGCTACGGCGCAGACTCTCCCTGGATGGGCGGCTTTTATTGGTACGACGCGACGATCGAAGAAGAGATGGCGATGCGTGTGGTCGCCAAACATCTCGAGCAGCTCGCGCTCGATGAGCTCCGAAAGACCCAGGGGCTCACCTATTCGCCGGTCGCCGAGGTCCGCCGTTTGGCCGGCGGAGGCCAGATGCAGCTCCGCGTGGCCACGGAAGGGCGCGAGTCTTTGGTCGCGGATTGGTACGAAGAAAAAGTCGGTGCGCTCCGAAAGAGCACGACGCCTGCGCAAGACATGAAACGTGCGGCAGCGGTGGTCGCCGATGTGGTCGAGAACGACGTGGTGCGCTTCGGTTTGGCCGCGATCCGCGGAGAACAAGCGCCGGATGTCGCGCTCGCCGGTCTCGACGACACGCGCATGCAAGCGGTGTTGGCGAAGATGCTGGCGGCGGATCGCAGCTTCTCCACCACCACACCTTCGCGAAACATTGGGAGCATCTTGGTGCTCGTTTTCTTCGGCGTGGTGGTCGCCGGCGCAGTGCTGATCGCCGCGCGCAGCTTCATCGGGCGCTGATACGGTAAGCTAAGCGAGCTCGACGACGGTCGCGCCGTCGCCACCTTCGTGATCTTCACCCGGCCGCACCGAACGCACGTAACCCGAGGCTTTGAGATGCGCGCGCACGGCCATGCGGAGCGCGCCGGTTCCATGACCGTGCACAATGCGCACGTGGCTCACCGGTGTGCCGTAGTGATGATCCAAGAACGCGTCGAGGCGATCGAGCGACTCTTCGATCGCATGTCCGCGCAGATCGAGCTCTTCGGTGACCGCGGGACCTGCCGCCGGTTTCGCCGTCTTCGCATCGCCGAGCAGCTCTTTTTTGAGCTTCCCGGGCTCGGGCCCGCTCGAACGTGGTTTTGGGCGACGCGAACGCGGCGGTAACAACGCGGTGATCGGCACACGCATCCGCATGTTGCCGACCGCGACCTGCGCGTCTTTGCCGTCGAGCGCCACGACATCGCCGTCTTTGCCGATCTGTTTTACGTGGACCCAATCGCCGACATTCACCGTGCGCAGCGGCTCGGATTTATTGTCCGGCCCGATCGCCGCGCGCTGCTTCTCTTCTTCGATCGCTTCGATCTTTTGAATCGACGATGCAGCCTCTTGCGCCATCCGCATCGCGTCACGCGCGTTCACCGTCTCGGTCGCGCCTTGCAGCGACGCGATGATCTTGCGGACCTCTTCGCGCGAGCCTTCAATCTCTTTGAGCAGCTCTTTGCGCGCTTCGACTTTGAACGTCTCGCGTTCGCGCTCCAAATTGCGCTGCATTTCCTGCAGCTTCGTCTTTTCGCGCGCGGCCTCACGCTCCGCGACCTCGGCTCCACGCCGCGCGAGCATCAGCTCTTGTTGCCGGCGATCGAGCTCGTGCATCAACTTTTCGAGCGCCTGCGAGCCCTCGCCCGTCAATGAACGTGCCCGATCGACGATCCGTTTTTCGAGACCCAAACCCTGCGCGATGTCCAAACCGCTCGAGCTCTGCGGCATATCCAAAGTGACGCGATAGGTCGGCCGCAACAGGCTTTGATCGAAGCCCACGCCCGCGTTGCGGAAGCGGCGATCCGCGAACGGCACCGCCTTCAAACGTTCGAAGTGCGTGGTGACCACCACGTGCGCGCCGTGATCCGCGAGATCTTCGAGGATCGCTTGCGCCAACGCTTGGCCCTGCGTCGGATCGGTATCGGCCGCGATCTCGTCGATCAACACCAGCGTGCGTTCATCCGCGCGCGCGATCGTCTCCATCAGGAGCTTCATGTGCGCCGCGAAGGTGGAGAGGTTGGTGGTGATCGACTGGTCGTCACCGATCGCCACTTCGATCTTGTTGAACCAACCGATCGAAGAACGTTCGTCGCACGGAAGGTGAAGGCCGCAGCGCACCATGATGGCGAACAGACCAACCGTCTTCATCGCCACCGTCTTGCCGCCGGTGTTCGGGCCGGTGAGCACCAACACCTGCTGCTCCGGTTTCAATCCGAGATCGTTCGCTACCACGTTGATCGGATTTTCCGCCTTCAACGACTGCAGCAAGAGCATCGGATGCCGCGCGCCGAGCAGCTCGAAGCCGGGCCGATCCGACGGCACGATGCCCGCACATTCGAGCTCGGTCGCGAGCCGTGCGCAGGAGGCGATCAGATCGATCTGCCCCACCACGTTCATCATGTCGCGAATCGCTTCCGCCTCGGCGACACACATCTCGGTGAGGCGCAGCAGGATGCGGTGTTCTTCTTCCGTCTGTTCGCTCTGCGCGATCTTCAGACGATTGCCCGCGTCGACTACGGCGTTCGGTTCGATGAACACCGTCTGACCCGAGCCGGAAGCATCGTGCACGATGCCCTTCACTTCGTTCTTGAAGGACGCTTTGATCGGAAGGACATACCTGTCCGCGCGAACAGTGAAGTAGTTTTCTTGGAGATAAGGATGAATCTCCGGCGACACGAGCAACACGTTGATCTGCTCGCGCAGCTTGTCGCGCAGTGCGCGCACGCGACGGCGAAATGTTCCGAGATCCGCCGACGCATCATCGTTGAGCAGACCGTCGGAGTCGAAGCTGCGACTGACGTGATCCGCGAGCCGAATCAGATCCGGAAGGCCTGCCGCGAGGCCGTACAACTGCGGCGTCTTTCCTTCGTAACCGAGCAGCTGCCGGCGTACGTACGAACCGGCGCGCATCGTATCGGCGATCGCACGGAGCGCCGAGCTCTCGAGCATGACGCCTTTTTCCCCGAGGGAAAGCGCGCCGCGTACGTCTTGAGCGCCTTCGACCGGAGGAGGCTCTTGCTCGGACAACAACAATCGCGATTCGCGGATCGCTTCGACGCGTTCCTTCGCATCTTCGAGATGTTCGAAGGGACCGAGCGCGTGAACCTCGAGCGAGCCCAGCGGCGTGCGGACACGTTCGAGCAAGGCGGCTTTGATCGCCCCGAGCTCGAGCCGATCAGGTGCGTGCTCCATCTTCGGGGTTTGTGTACTCCGCCGGCCGTGGCATAGCTACAGCAAATGTTCGGGCGAGCGATGGCGCTGTTCGTGCTCGCCCTGGTTTTGGGATGTGCAGACGCACCACCGAAACGAACCGCGGCCGCACCGAATGGTGGTGGGGTCGCGCACAGCAATGAGCCGCTCGGCAACGAGCCCGGCGGAAAAAAAGCGAACGCAGCATGTATCAGCCTCGGGCTCGAACGCGAGGTCGGTGAGCCTGATCCTTCGATCAGTCGGGACGTTGCGGCCGCGCAGAAAGATTTCGAACGCGCCACCAAGCTCTTCGACGCCGGCGATTACCAAGCCGCGCTGGAAGCTTACCGGCGCGCCGCAGGGGCCGATCCTTTTCACGGCCTGGCCCATCTCGGCGTGGCCGAAAGCCACCTCTACACCGACAACGACGCGGCCTCGATGCAAGCCGCGCTGACACGTGCGCTCTCTTTGATGCCCACAAATCCGCGCGCCCATCTGCGAGCCGGCGAGGTGGCCGCCGAAAGAGGCGAAAAACAACGCGCCGAAGCGCACCTCAAATGCGCGCTCGAATTGCGCCCCGACTATCCGGACGCGCAACGCCGCCTGGCGAAGTATCTCTACGTCGAACAACGTTATCCGGAAGCCGAAGAAGCGATCTCGAGTCTGGCGGGGGCCGAAGCGAGCAGCGATGTCGAAGCGCTGATGCTCGCCGCCGACATCTTCGAGGCTTCGAAGAAATTTCGACAAGCGGCCGAACGTGTCGAGCTCGCGGCGACCGCGGCCAAAGGATCAGCACCGCTGTGGCGGCGTGCGGCCAACCTGTACGAAAGTGCAGGCAACCTGGTCGCCGCAAAAAAAGCGCGCGCAGCCGCAGACAAGATCGATCCGCCTAAAAAAGAGCGTAATCTCCGCCCGCTGCAAAAGGCGCGGCGCGGGAAGTGATCACTCGAGCGTGGAGCTATCGAGTCGCGTGACGCCGTCTGCTGCGTTGATCAGCTCCATGGCCAAACCGTCCGTATAAGCCGCAACCTCGACGCGTTGCCCGAAACGTTTCAGCTGTTTCACGAGCGGCGCGAAGTCGCCGTCGCCGGAGGCGAGCACGCAGGTGTCGCCTTCGTCGCGCACGCCGATCGCTTCCATGGCGATGCCCATGTCCCAGTCGGCTTTCGCAGTGCCGTCGGAGAAAATTTTGGGACGTTTGATCCGGAGCTCCCAACCGCTCTTCTTCAAGGTGTCGGCGAACGCTTCGAAGTTGCCGCCGTTGTCGACGACGAAGGCGATCGCCCGCGCCAGTTGCCGGCCCGCGAGCAGTCGATCGAGCAGCGCCGAAAAATTCACTTTGCGGCCGAAGCTGACCGCCGCCGTCGCAGCGAGGTTCGCTTGGTCGAGCAGGATCACCACGCGGTTCAACCTGGCCGAAGGATCAGTCTCGGTTTCCGCGGGTACGAGCTTCTCGAGGCGCGCCAAAGATCGTCGCGCGTTTTTCAGCTCATCGCGCAGTGTCTCGATCTCCCCGCGCAGTTTCTCGTTTTCGTGTGCCGCTTTTTCGCGCTCTTCCGCCGCGTGTTTTTCGTGACGCTCCAACTGCCGCGTCAGCTCGTCGGCTTTTTTGCGCGACTGATCGAGCTCGCCCTCTTTCACCGAGAGCGACTGCGACACGCTCGCCAACTTCGATAAACGCCGTACTTTTTGCGCGAGATCCTCGGCGGCCGCGCGCGCTTCGATCTCGCTGGCGCGCAAAGATTCGGTCTCGCGAGCTTCCGCTTCGACGCCGGAGAGCATCTTTTTCAACGAACCGAGCTGCTGCTCGAGCTCACCGCGCGTCTCGCTCTCCAGCTTCAGCATGCGCTCTTTGGCGCCCATCTGTGCCAACAAACGTGCGCGTTCTTCCTCGAAGTTGTTCAGCTTCGATTCGAGCGAATTCACGCGCTCCGCGGCTTCCGCCAAACGCGCCGCTTGTTCTTGGAGACGTTTCGCCAGCTCGAGATCTTTGAGCGCGCTCGAATCTTCGTCGCCGTCGAGCACTGCCCGCGCGACCTCGATCTCCGCAGCTTCCGCGAAGAACTCTTTGATGATCCGATTCGCCAGCGTGCGCACCACCGCCCGCTCATCGCGCGAGAGCGCCCACACCAACTTCGCGCGCTCGCGTTTCAAAGCGATCGCGCGATAGGAGCCGATGCGATCCGCCGCTTGCTCCTCGGGGATCGACGCGACGATGTGCCGCTCTTTTTGGCAGGCGCGATCGAGCTCGCGCATGATCTGAAACGCGACGTCTTCGATCGCGAAGAAGCCCGCGGTGATCTGTCCGACGATCTCCGTCTTCTTCAGGTTCGCCAACCGGGAGCCCCCGGCATGTCGGCCCATACGCGCGAAGATCTGTTCAGCAGGTTGGCGCTCGAGCGCGTCGAGCAAGATGACGCCGAGGGAGTGCGCGTCGAAGATTTCCTTCAGCGCGACCAGCGCGTCTTTGAATTCGCGCGACTTGAACTTCGGGGTCGGGGTGACCACGCGAGGAGAAGGCTACCTCCGGTTGCGATCGTCGTCGAGACGTCGTTCCAAAGCAGTGCGCTCGGCCGAGAGGCGATCGGCGTTCGCGCGGTCGATGGCGATCTGTTCGCCTCGCCGGCGATCCGCGATGTCGCGATCGACGCCGTCGTTGACATCGCGAACGTTGCGCTCGTGCCAGAGGTCTTCCTCGCGCACAAAGTTTCGCCGTCCCAGCTCCTCGGCCGTCGCTTCCATGCTGTCGTGGAACGCGTCGATCACCGCATCTTGGAGCAGCTGACCCGCGAGATCCGCCTTCGGCGCCGGCTGATACTGTTCGTCGAGCAGCTCGCGATCACGACGCGCCAGCTCCTCCAGATCGTCCTCAAAGCCGTGCGGACAGGGATCGTTCTCTTTGCCGACTTGCGCAAGCAGCTCGTGCACCGGAACGCCGCCTGCTTTGCTCCGCTCGCGCTGTCGCACCGACGAAGCCGAGCTTCCTTTGTCGTCACACAACTGCGATGGCGTCGCGCCGGTCGCAAAACGGTCGCGCGTTTCGACGGCCTTCTTCGCTTTTTTCACCACCGGTGCGTCGCCGGTGAGCTCGACTTTCGAGAAGCCGGCACGCAGCGCTGCGCCCGCCGAACGTTCGAAGGTGGGGTCGACCTTTCCATCCAAGCTGAGCTTCTTCGTCATGGCCGCCTCCCGCTTTAGCGGAACACCTTTTCAATGTTGCGGTTCGACGTATCCATCATGCTACGCGCCATGTTGAGGATGTTGTCGCGAAGCTGGCTCAAACGCTGCAGCTCCGTGAACTTCACTTCGTGCGATTGCGGCGCGCTGTCCGACTCACGCTGCAAACGATCGATGTCCACGCGAATGTTCTCCACCGCGCCCTGACATCCCTTCACCTTGGCAGACACGTCATCGACTTTGCGCTGTGCTTCCATGGCCGCCGGTGAACCGTCGCCATCAGTGGTCTTCGCCGAGGCCAACGCCGAGTTCGCATCGCGCAGCTCATTTCGCGCCTTCACGAGCTCTTCGCCCTGCGACTTCCCTTCGCGATTCTTGCGCTCTATCTTTTGCGCGCGCAGCGACTGCAATTTGTCCATGCTGGCAATCTCGTTCAGCTTGTCCGCGCGCTCGCGATCGGTGAACGACAGGAAGGTCATCATGAACAAGAAGATCTTGTCCTCGATGGAAAGAGACCTGTCCGAGAGGATCAACGAGCACGCTTTCGCGCGCTGCATGGTGATCGAGTCATCGGGATGCGGCGCGTCCGGTCCTTGAAACGCCCTTGGGCCGGTCGGACCACGATCGCGACCACCGCCGAAGTCGATCGGCGGGTTGTCGCCACCGCCACCGTTTGCGCCGCCCGCGCCGGCCGCAGCGGCTTCTTCGAGCTCTTTGTGTTTGGCGAGGAACTCTTCTTTGTTTCCGATGTAGTGGCCGATGCTGTTGAGCACATCGTTCTGCATCATGTAGAGCGGCATGGCCTTCTCGTTCAGGATCTTCTCCGAGCTGGCGAAGGTCCTTTCGGCCATGTTCACGGCACGCGACAGATGCTCTTTCGCTTCTGGGCTTGCTTCCGCGAGCTGCTCTCGCAGGCTCGCCAGCTCGGCCTTCGCCTGGTCGTAGAGCTCTTCGGCTCTTCCGGCATCCTTCACGATCGGTCCGAGCAGCTCATCGAACTGCTTCACGCGTGACTCGAAAAGACCGGTCTCTTTGTGCAGCCACTCGAGGCCGTTCTTCGCGACCTCGTCCGGGCTGACACCTTGGCCGGCCAGCTCGAGCAGGACGCTCTCGAGCTGCTTCACCTTCGGAGCATTCTTCATCGACGCATCGATGTTCCAGCCCGACAGCCATTGATCGACCCGCGCCCGCGCTTCCTCGCTCGCCGTGCCCGTATTGTCCGTGCGCTCCGTACGTTCGGTCTTCGGAGCTTCCGTACGCTGCGTCTTCGGCGCATCCACGCGCGGCTTCGTAGTCGTGTTCTTCAGGCGCAACGCTTCTGCGAGCGGCTCCTTCTTCGCATACTGCGTGAGGATGCCGAAGAGCTTGCGCTGCGCGTGCGGCGAAGGCTCGGTCAGCGGTTGTCCGAGCGTGCTCAACACCAAGTCGGTGAGCCCACCCACTGCGGCCTGCGCAAACGCCGCTTCCAAGCTCGGCGTCAACGGGCGGCCCTTCATCAGCGAGGCCATACCCACTGCAAAATCGTGATGCGCGCGGAAGGTGTCTTTCACCGACTTCGGCTCGTCGGGAATGTTCGCCAACACCAAACGATAGGCGTTCGCGTACACTTCGAGCGGACGCACCGAGCCGTCCGGCGAAGTCTGATCTTTGAGCGCTTCTTTCAACGCAGAGACCACGTCGCTGCGGAGGCCCTTGCTGACGCCGCTGATCTTTAGATCACCGAGGATCGCATCCGCGAGCGAAGAAGCCGCGGCATCCGCTCCGTTCGTACTGGCCTTTAGACCAGTAAGGAGCTGCGCGCGGATCGCCGTGCTGTTCGTCTTCGAGCCGGTGTTGCTGGTGCGCGTCGCCGTCTTGTTGAGGCCGAGATCCGCTTGTTGCGTGGTCTCCGTCGATTTCGGCATCACCGCGCGCGCGTTCGCTTCAGCGCGTTTGAGATCGGCCACTTTCGGACCGCCGGTGAGACCTTCTTCGATCGCCACCTCCCGGAACTTGCCCGCGAGCGTGTTCCACACCGACTTGTTGCCGAGATCGCGCCAATTGTTGCTGACCGCGAGCTCTTCCACCAAAGCCGCGACGTTCGCCGAGATCGACTTCGGATTGATGCCCACCGTCTCGAGCAATTTGGTGAGGAGATGTTCTGGACCCACGAGGCCCGTCAGCTCGAAGCGGCCTCCCTCGGCCTTCTTCAAGAACTGTTTGGTGTCCGAGGGGACAGTGAGGTGCGCGCCGATTTTCGTCGCCGGCGGATCACCTGCGCTGAAATTTTTCGCCTCGTCTTTTTGATGCGCGAGGCCGAGCTGTTGAAAAGCGAGCATCACCAGCTCGCTCTTCACGGTGCCTTCTTGTTTGGCGCCGGACTCGAGCATCGTCTTGATGTCGGCGGCGGCCGCCGCGGCGAGCGGCCCGAGCTTATCGAGCGGCAGCCCGGTCTTCTTCTCGAACTGTTTCGTTACGCGCTCAAAAGCAGCGGTCGCGAGCTTCAGCCACGCATCGGCTTTGGCATCGCCTCCAACAGAACCTACCGGCGTCGTCGTCATCCCTTGAACCCTCGGATGGGCACATTCTTCCTACAAGAGCCCACCGTCTTCGTATCTTCGGCAGTATGAGCTCCCAAGTTGCGTGCGCGCTACTGGCCGAGGATCAGGGCGTGGATCGAAACCTCGGCGGTCGAGAGGCCTTCGTTGCGAAGCACGTTGCGAATCGCCGACTTGGCACGCCCTTCCCGGTCCATGCCTCGGAACGACACCTCGTCGGCGACCGCGCCGGCCACCGCATCTTCCAGCGCGCTGGAGAGCCCGGGCGTCAGGGTCATGCCGCGGGCGGTCAACATCGGTCGGTCAATGATCCGACCCGAGCGGCCGTCGACCGCGAAGGAACAGACCACGAGCCCGTTCTTGGAGAGGCGAATGCGATCTTTGACGTCGCCCCAATCGAGCGCGCGCCCTTCGCCGTCGATCGCGCGTCGCGAGACGAGCTCGCGTTCTCCGCGCATCACCGTGCCGCCTTCGAGCACCAACGATTCACCATTCTCGATGACGAAAATCTGCCCGACACCTTCGCGGCGAGCGGTCTTCGCGTGCGCTTCGAGCATGGCGCGTTCGCCGTGCACCGGGACGAAATTTTTCGGACGGACCAAACGCATCAGCTCCGCTTGTTCTTCGGCGGACGCATGACCCGAACAGTGGACGGGCAACATCCTGTCCGTAAGGACAGTGACCCCGCGGCGCGCGAATGCGTTCACCACGCGGCGCACCGCTTGTTCGTTCCCCGGGATGGTGCGCGCGGAGATGATCACCCGATCATCGGGCTCGGGACGGAGCTGATCGTCGCGTGCAGAAGCGATACGAGAGAGGCCGGCTTGCGTCTCGCCCTGCGAGCCCGTGGTGAGGATGACCAGCTCGCGTTTCGGGACATAGGCGATGCGATCTTCGGTGACGAGCAGCGACTCGTCGATGTCCAAATGGCCAGTCTCGATCCCGATCTTCACCAGCTCGTAAAGCGCGCGGCCGACCAGCGCCACGCGACGCCCGTGTTTGCGCGAAGCGTGCATGATCGCTTCCACGCGGTGCAGATGTGATGCGAGCACCGCGATGATCACCCGGCTCTTCGCTTCGCCGATCAAACGATCGATCTCTAAACCGACGTCGCGCTCGCAGCGGTTGTGTCCCGGCACTTCGCTGTTGGTGGAGTCGGCGAGCAAGAGATCGACGCCGAGATCGCCGAGCGCGCGCAAGCGATCCGTGTCCGTGAGGGCACCATCGTGCGGATTTTTGTCGAGCTTGAAGTCGCCGCTGTGGACCACGCGGCCGCTCGGCGCTTCGATACACAATGCTGCGCTTTCGGGCAGCGAATGGGTCACGCGGATCAGCTCCACCTTGAACGGACCGAGCTCCGCGCGACCTCCGAGCGGCACCGCTTGCAGACGTTTCGCCTGTTTTTTGGCCTCGCGCGCGATCGGAAAATTTCCACCGCGCGTACCTTCGAGGCGCGAGCGCACCAGCGTCGTGGCGAGCGGTGTACCGAAGACCGGCACGTCGAAGTCGGCGAGCAACGCCGGCAACGCGCCGATATGATCTTCATGACCGTGCGTGATCACCACGCCGTGTAATCTTCGGCCGGGAACACGCAACGCTTCGAAGCCCGGCACGGCACGTTCGACGCCGGGAGCGTTCGGTACGCCGAGCAGAATTCCGCAGTCGACGAGCAACGCGTCTTCGCCGTCGATGAACAAAGTTGCGTTGAGACCGATCTCTCCGCAGCCGCCGAGCGGCACGATCTTCAGGCTCATTTGGTGGCGATCGTCGCGGGCGTGGAACGAACGCTTCCGCTCCTTCTCCGCAGCAACCAGCGTGCGAACTTTTCGATTCCCGCTTCGATCTTCGTCGTCGGGTTATAGCCGAGCTCCGCTTTGGCGCGCGAGATATCCGCGTAGGTCAGCGGGACATCACCGGGTTGATCGGGAGCGCGGAGGATCTCCGCTTTTTTCCCGAGCGCTTTTTCCAGCAGAGCGATCAGCTCAGAGAGCTTGGTGGTGTCGCTGCAGCCGAGGTTGTAGATGCGATAACCATCTTGGCGGTGCGCGCGATCGATCGCCGCGAGCACGCCCTGCGCGACATCGTCGACGTACGTATAATCGCGGCTCGATGAGCCATCGCCGTGCATGGTGATCGGCTCGCCGTCGAGGATCTTGCGCGCGAAGAGATGGATCGCCATCTCCGGCCGTTGCCGCGGCCCATACACGGTGAAGAACCGCAGCGCGACGAAACGCGTACGATGGATGTGGTGATAGGTATAGCCGATCAGCTCGCATGCTTTTTTCGTCGCGGCGTAGGGGCTGATCGGATCGTCGACCCGATCGTCTTCCGAGAACGGCGCGTTGGTGCGCGCGCCATAAACAGAAGAGCTCGACGCGAAGACAAACGGCTTCACGTTCGTTTTCCGTGACAGCTCGAGCAGTCGCATCGTCGCTTCGACGTTGTTCGCTTGATAGATCAGCGGCTCTTGGATGGACGGACGGACACCTGCCCAAGCGGCCAGGTGGCACACGACCTCGGGCCGCGTGCTCTCGTTCTCGAAGATCGCCGAGAGCGCTCCCGTGTCGCGGACGAGGTCGGCGCGCACCAGACGGAAGTGGGACGAGCCCGAGCGCGCTTCCACTTCGCGCACATTCGCCTCTTTGATCGCGGGATCGTAGAAGGCGTTGAAGTTGTCGATGCCGATGACCGAGTCTCCACGGGCGATCAGCGCCTCAGTCACGGCTGAGCCAATGAATCCCGCGACTCCGGTGACCAGAACGCGCATTCTCGTACCCGTATCATGCGGGCGGTTTCTTGACACCGCTGCCGAAAGGCGCGATCGGATGAGGTGGTGCGCGCATTCTGGGTGGCCTCGTTGTCTCTCCTCGCGATCAGCGCCGAAGCGCGCGCGGGTGAAAACGATTTCCGCCTCAACGCCAAAAAAGACGGCGCTGGGCTCTTGTTCAAGGACGACGGAGGCGGCGCAGCGGTTCCACTCGATGAACGGTGGCGCGCATTCTCGACGCAGCTCGGCTTCGTCTTCGCGCCCCGTTTAGCCTCGCCGGCCGAGACGCTCGGGCATTCGGGATTTCATGTCAGCGCGATGTGGAGCGGGACCTTCGTCTCCTCGACTGAGCCGTATTGGAACGTGACCGAACGTGCGCAGCGGACCAGCCCCGCCTCGATGTTGCACTCGCTTCAGCTCGACGTACGCAAAGGACTGCCGTTCTCGCTGGAGATCGGCGCGAACTTCGTGTGGCTGGTCGACAGCGAGCTGTTCGCGCCCGGCCTCGAAGTGCGTTGGGCGCTGCACGAAGGTTACGGCTATACGCCCGACTTCGCGCTGCGCGGCTCGGTCAATCACATGATCGGCAATCGCGACATGTTGCTGACCACCGCCGGGGTCGACGCCGTCCTCTCCAAGAACTTTGGTTTGTTCGGCATGGTGAACGTCGCGCCGTATATGTCGTGGTCGCTGATCTTCATCGCGGCCTCCTCGCGCGTCATCGATCCCACACCGACGGTCGAAGACGATCTCGAACGCAACTTCGTCTTCAACGAGATCGGTGCCACGAGCGACCTCCACCACAAGCTCACCTTGGGTCTGCGCACGATCTATTACGTGCTCAACATCAGCGTGCAGGGTGAGTTTCAAATGCTCGACGGCGGCTTCTTCGGCTCCGTCGCCACGCTCACCACCAAGCTCGGGTTGGATTTTTAGCGTTTCGCGAACCCGCGGCCTTCGCGCTTTTTCTCTCTTCCACGCAAGCCGAGCAAGCTGCGCTCGACAAAGTGAAATCGAGGTCTTTCCTCGCGCGTACGCAGCTTCCCAAACGCGAGCTGGGCGTCGTTTTATGCCTTGAGCTTGTCGCGGGCGCACGCGCAGACACCTAGAGTGACCGGAACGACCGCCATTGCGGCGACGAGCAAGCGCGGCAACCAATCACTATGTAGTGGCCAAAGGAACAGGGAAGCCGCAGCAAGCGCGAACGCGATGAGAAGATCGAGGACGTGAAGACGTTTCTGTTTATAAGGCATGCTGGAGCTGATCGGCCAACCGCGCATCGCTGGCAGTTGGCGAACCACGCCGGAACCGTCAAGCAAAGCAGACCTTGCGCCTCGCCCATACGCCGCGGGTTGCGAGGATCTGACGATCTTTTTTTCGACTCCGCCGAGCGTCGAGGCCACATTGACGGAGGTTCAAAGCGAACCGCATCGTGACGGCGCGTGGCTCATTCTTTCGTTCATCCGCAGGCGCGGCTCAGTGCGGCGCGCGGCATGCGTGAACCGGAGCTCATCGAGCGCGCGCTCAGCGGTGATGCGCACGCGATGCAGGAGCTGGTGTCGTTGCTCCGCCCGCAGATTCAAGCCGAAGTCGCGTGGACGCTGCAACGATTCGCGCCCCGCGGGCGTCACCGCGATCCTCATCAAGAGACCGCGGACATGGTGCAAGAGGTCTTCCTCTCGCTGTTCGATCACGACGGCCGCATCCTTCGCGCATGGAATCCGGAGCGCGGCCGCTCGTTCACCAGCTTCGTGAAGTTGATCGCGCGACATCAAGTCGTCTCGCTGTTGCGCTCCAGCCGGCGGTGTCCCTGGACCGAAGAACCGACGCCGCTCGAACAGATGGAGCTCGACGCGATGCCGAGCCCGGAAGCGACGCTCGCCGATGCACAATCCGCGCACCATCTGCTCGAAGCGTTGCGCGCAGGTCTGAGCACGCGGAGCATGTTGTTGTTCGAGGAGCTCTACGTCGAAGAACGATCGGTGGAAGACGTCTGCAGCAACTCGGGCATGACGCGCGATGCGCTGTATGCGTGGCGTTCGCGCGTGAAAAAACAGCTCCGGGAGATCGCCAGGAAGCTCGGGCTCGGAGGTGAGTCGTGAGCGATGAGCTGCTCAGCGAGCTCGGGCGTAGAGAACGCGAGGCGCAAAAGATCCCGGAAAAATGGCGCGCGCTGGCGGAAGGTCGAGCGAGCAACGCAGAGGTGGAAGGGCTCCGCGCGGCGGCCGCGAACGATCCGAAGGCGGCGCTGTTGTGGGAACGATTCCGTCCACTCGACGCGAGCACCGACGCAGCGATCACCGCGCTCTTGTTGTCGAAGGTGAAAAAGAAGGACTCGAGACCTCGCCGCATCCTCGCCGTTTTGGCGTTGGCCGCAGCGATCGCTTTCGCGGTGGTGATGTATCCCCGCGACAGTTCGATCCCCGCCTATCGATTGGAAGCGAACGCAGGCGACAGCGATACGCGCGGATCGACCGCCGCCGGATCGATCCTGTCTGTTCCTGTGTATCGCCAGGGCTCCGCTCTCACCCTGGTCCTTAGACCAGGTAGCGCGGTGGACAAGGACGTCGTCGTCGAAACTTACTACGAACACGGAGGTCTCGAAGAACGCTGGAACGTGCCGTTGACCATCGCCGAGAGCGGCGCGATCCGGGTCGACGGCCGTGTCGCCGAGCTGCTCCCGAACATGACCGGCGAAGTCATGCTGACCTTTGTGGTTCGCAACGCAGACGGCGGAGAAGTGCAGCGTCTGATCCACCACATGTCGATCGCGGCGGAGCCATGAAACGGATCGCGCTCCTCCTCGGCCTCGCGGCGTGCAGCGAAAGGCCGGCTGAAACGAGCATCGAAATCGCGGGATGTCTCCACGTCGACGAGAGCTGCGTCATCGATCCGGAGAAAGGCTCATCGCTGTCGATCTTCGTCGAGGAGCTGCGCACCACCCCTTCGATCACGCTCGACGGTGAAACAGTCGAAGCACGAACGATCGAACATCCCGCGGGCCTACGGGTGGAGCTGAAGCTGGCGCGTGGTGGAGCTTTGGTGTTGGAGACGGCGAAGACGCGTACTGTCATTCAGATCAGTGAGCGCACCGTAGCGCGTCCCGAAGATCTGGAAGACAGCCGGCGGGCGCGCGCGGCGCTCCGGGACACGGAGCTCGAATCCGCGGTCGAGCTGTTCGATCGGACAGTGTCGCGACATCTGGCGAGCGGAGCACGCGCCGATGCGATTCGCGATCTTCAAGTTGCAGCGTACGCCTTGGTGTCGATCGGCCACCGGCCCACGGAAGCGAATGCCTTCCTCGATCGCGCGGAGCCGCTGCTCGAAGGACACGCGGAATCGCGCGCTTTGCAGGCGTATTTTCGCGCGTTGGTGGCGCGCAGCGAAGGTGAGCTACGGCGAACTTTGCGCCTCTTGGCGGAGGCGAAGACACGGTTCGATCGCTTGGGGCTCGCGGCGATGATCGCCGGCGTCGAAGAGATCGAAGCCGCGACCTTGGAAGAGCTCGGCCACACCGGCGAAGCACAGGTGTTGTTGATGAAGCTCGCCGAAAAAGGCAGCGGGCCACCGTGCGAACGCGCGCGCAGGATGAACAACGTCGCTTGGACAGGATTGCTCGCCGCCCATCACGAGGAACGCGCGCCGGATGCGCTCACCCAAAGCGCGCTCGAGGAAGCGATGCGTGGTTACGAGCTCCCCGAATGTCGTGCGTTGCCGGGACGCGAATTCGTGTTCCTGCACGCAGCGCTCGCGGCGGTGCTGCAAGGTGAGCTCGAACGCGCCAAGTCCTTGCTCGAAGAAACGAAGGAACGCCAACCGGGTTTGGAAGCGGAGCTGTGGCGCTTGGAGATCGCCGCCCGGATCGCGCTCGAAGAACGCCGCGCCGCCGATGCTTTGTCCGCGTTGGATCGCGCGGTCTCGCGCGCACGGGCCACGCTCGCTTTTGATGCGGTGTGGCGGCTCGAAACTTTGCGCGGCCGGGCGCAGCTCTTAGCGGGGCAACGAGAACGCGCGCGGATCGCTCTGCAAAACGCGGAGAACGCGCTCGACGAAGGTGTGTTGCGGCTCGCCGTGATCGAGGGTCGGGGCGTCTTCCTCGCTGATCGATCGGCCAGTGCGCGTGCGCTCGCCTCACTTTTGCTCGAGGACGAGCGTGCGGCCGACGCAGCATGTGTCTTGCGGCGTTCGCACGCGCGTCCGTTGTTGCGTGCGGCCGGTGCGTTGGCCGTCGCGCGGCTCGAGGAAACGCGGCACCGCGCATGGGCACGCGTGGCCGCAGAGCTGAAAGAGCAGCGAAAACAACTGGCGGAGCGAACGGCTTCGGCCTGGAGTCTCCCGCGCGATGAACAGGCTCAACACCAGCGCGAGAGTGAACGTCTCGCCGGTGTATTGCGCGATCAGGTCAACGCCGCCCTCGCGGGGATCGAACGCAGCGAACCGGCGCCGTCCTGCCAACAGTTGAGGGCGCCCGCGCCGGACGAGCTGTTGATGATCTTCGAGCTGAGCTCGAGCGGCGCGTTGTCGATCGCGCTCGACGAAAAAGGTGCACGCGCACATGCCTTCGGTTCCGTACCGAAGAACGCCGCGGAGTGGATCGCGCCGTTCGGTGCAGAGCTCACCCGCGCCAAGAGACTGCGGATCATTGCGGCATCGGAGCTGGAAGACGTGCCGTTTCACGAGACGAGCACCAAAAGCGCGGTCTACACGCTCGATCTTCCAGCGCGTCCTCTGCGCGCGACGGAGCGTTTCGATGCGTTGGTCGCCGCCGATCCGACGCGGAACCTGGCGGGCGCGCGAAAAGAAGGAAAGCTCACCCGTGGGTTGCTGGAAAAAGCAGGATGGCGCGTCCACCTGATCGAAGGATCGGAGGTGACGCACACCGCGCTGATCTCCGGTTTGGAGTCGAACACCCTGTTTCACTACGCGGGTCACGCGACGGCGAACCATCCTGGTCCTTCGGACAGGTTATTGCTCCACGAAGCCGAGCTCTATGCGGAGGACATCTTGGCGCTCGCCAAAGCGCCGCGTTTGGTGGTGCTCGCCGGTTGTTCCACGGCCGCACCGAAGGCCTCGAACATCGGCCTGGCGCAAGCGTTTTTGCTGGCCGGAGCCGACACGGTGATCGCCTCGACCGAAGCCGTCGGTGATGAAGCCGGAGAACGTTTGGCCACCGCGCTCTACCGCGACACGAACACCTCCGAGCTCGATCTCGCCGCGCGTCTTACGGGTACACGTTCGTTCAAAGTCTGGGTTCCATGAAGGAGCTTCTATGAGTATCGCCTTGATCCAAGTTGCGCTCGCGGTCCTCGAGCCTGGGTACGCGACCTGTCCTAATGGCCAGGGAGGCTGGGTGCTCTCGGCTTCCGCTTTACCGCCGCCTTTTGCGCGCTTTTGCGAATACACGTACACGCGCGGTCAGCTCGGCGATCCGCTGGGAGATATCGGCGATCTCGAAGATCCAGCGATCATTCGCGCGTGGGACGCGGAGCTCGGCTGGGTGCTCGGACAAAACGACGCCACCCAACCGGCACCGCAGCTTCGCACGCCGATGAGCACCGCGATGAGCCCGATGTTGTGGGCGCTGTTTCAGTTTCACGCAGACATCCCCACCGAGCCCGCGGTGATTCCGCTTGGACCGAAGCCACGTTTGGCGATCATCGATACGGCCCCCGAACACGCGACGCAGCCGCGTTCGGTCCACGCGCCGTCGATGACCGCGATCGCGCGTTCGATCGCCTGTGCTCCATCTGGACAATGTGCCGCCGAGATCAAACGACATCTCGCGATGCCGCGGATCGAAGACGGCGCGGTCGATCGGATCAACGGCGGCTACTACGGAACACTTTGGGATCTGGCGCGCGCGATCGCTGAAGCCGTGCGCGATGCACAAGCCTCGCCGGCATTGGTGCTCAATCTCAGCTTGGGTTGGCGGCCGGAGCTCTCCACCAGCGACTTGCCGGCGCAACATCTCGACCTGATCCTTGGTACAGGTCCAAATATTCCGGCGCCCGAACGCGCCGTCCACGCGGCGCTGGTCTATGCGCGTTGTTCCGGCGCAGCGATCTACGCGGCCAGCGGCAACCTCAACGTGTCTTTTCAAGAAGGAAACGGGCCGCTTTTGCCCGCAGCTTGGAGCAAACACCGTTCACCGACGAGAGCGGAATGCACCGCGATGTACGGCGCATTTTCGCGAAACACTGTGTTGAATGCCGCCGCGCCGCTGCTCACTTCGATCGGCGGCGTCGACCACGCAGATCGCACCTTGGAGAATGCGCGACCCGGTTCGACACCGGAGCTCAGCGCGCCATCCTCGGGTGTATGGGTGCCCGGCGCACCGGACGTGATCACCGGGACGAGCGTGGGAACGATCGTCGCTTCGGTGACCTCCGCGCTGCTGGCGGCCTACAAACCGAGCGGCAACGCCGACGATTGGGTGGAGATCCTCCGCCGTAACGCCACGCCGCTCGGACGCACCGGCCGAATCTCCGTGTGCCGCGCACAACGAGACGCCTGTGCGAGCCGCAGCGATTGTCGGCCGCTCAATTGCGCAGCCGTACAAACGCCGCCGTTTCCTCGGCCCGCAGAGCTCTACGTTCAAGGGGCGCTCGCCGTCTTGCCGCTCGGCGGTCTGACCACGCTGCACTACGGACCACCGCAAACGATCGGTGAATGTGTCAATGTCCAAAGGACCAGCTCGGCGAGCGGTCCATATACCTGCCCGAATGAGGCGCCGATCGCCGCGGAGAACCTCGATGCCTCGCCGCAACCGGTCGATCCAATGTGCCCGATCTGCTGGATGACGCGGCTCTCGAACGGCCAGCTCTGGCTCGCGATGAGTGTGGTGCAAGCTGTCCCCGGAGACAGGCTCTTCGATACACATCTCGCAGTGCGCGTTTCGAACGGAGCGGTGATGCGCTTTCAGCTCGATCCCAAAGATGTCCTCGAAGGAACACAAGGGATGATGGATTTGAACGGAGCCGCGTCGCCCCTTCCGGTCATCAGCGCGTGGCTCGAATACAACTTGCACAAAAACGGCGCCGTCCAAGCAGCGGGCGGCACGATCGCGATTCATTGACTCGCGCGATGTCGAAGAAACGAACGTCCCCGCGTTAAAACGTAGACGTCGGGCGGTGCTCTCCGAACGCGCGCCGCAATGCATCGGAGACCTCGCCCACGGTCGCATACGCGCGCACGGCCTCGCGTATCTTCGGGAGCAAATTCTCACTCCCTCGCGCTGCGTTCTCCACCGCACGACAGGCTTCGGCTGCGTTTTGCTCATTTCGCCGTTCGCGGAACACCTTCAAGCGCGCTTTCTGGTCGACCTCGACGATGGGATCGACGCGCAACAGATCCATCGCCTGACCTTCGTCCTGCTGGAACTGATTCACGCCGACGATCACCTGTTCGCCCGACTCGATCGCCTTCTGCGCTTTGTAGGCTGCGTTTTCGATCTCGCGCTGCGGATAGCCGTCTTCGATCGCGCGGACCATGCCGCCGAGCGCATCGATCTTCGAGATGAGCTCCAAGGCCTGTTTTTCCAGCATATCCGTGAGCGCTTCGATCGCCCACGAGCCGCCCAAAGGATCAACTACGTTGGTAACGCCGGTCTCGTGCGCGATCACTTGTTGCGTGCGCAAGGCGATCGTCGCCGCTTGTTCGGAGGGCAACGCCAAAGCTTCATCGCGCGAGTTGGTGTGCAGCGACTGCGTTCCACCGAGCACCGATGCCAAAGCTTGGATCGCGACCCGCACGATGTTCACGTCGGGCTGTTGCGCCGTGAGCGTCGAGCCCGCCGTCTGCGAGTGAAAACGTAGCAACCACGACTTCGGATTCTTCGCGCCGAAACGTTCGCGCATGATCCGCGCCCACATTCTTCGCGCCGCACGAAACTTGGCGATCTCCTCCAAGAAGTCGTTGTGCACGTTGAAAAAGAACGAGAGCTGCTGCGCAAAGGCGTCGACGTCGAGACCCGCTTTCATGGCCGCGTCGACGTACGCGATGCCGTCCGCCAGCGTGAACGCCAGCTCCTGCGGCGCGGTCGAGCCCGCTTCACGAATGTGATAACCGCTGATCGAAATCGTGTTCCACTCGGGCCACTCCTCTTTTGCATACGCGAAGAGGTTGGTGATGATCCGCATCGAAGGACCCGGCGGATAAATGTACGTGCCGCGCGCGATGTACTCCTTCAACACGTCGTTCTGCACCGTGCCGCGCAGTTTCGTGCCAGGCACACCTTGTTTCGCCGCGACCTCCGCGTAGAGCGACAACAAGATCGCCGCCGTCGCGTTGATGGTCATCGATGTCGAGACGCGATCGAGCGGGATGCCGTCGAACAAGCGCTCCATGTCTTCGAGCGAATCGATCGCTACGCCGACTTTGCCGACCTCACCTTCCGCGAGCGGATGATCGCTGTCGCGACCCATCTGCGTCGGGAGATCGAAGGCGATCGACAGGCCCGTCGTCCCGCGTTCGAGCAACATCTTGTAGCGGCGATTCGACTCGGACGCGTCCCCGAAACCCGCGTATTGGCGCATCGTCCAGAAACGCCCGCGATACATCGTCGGCTGCACGCCGCGCGTAAACGGGTACTCGCCCGGCGCGCCCAGCTGCTCTTTCCAGTCCGCGAGATCCGCCTGCTCGGGCCCGTAGACCCGCTCGAGCGGAACACCGCTGATGGTTTCGAATCGCTTTTTCCGCTCCTCGGCCATGGACGAAGCCGTGCGTCTCGCACGGTCTGAGGATCGTGCCAAGGCGGCTTTGCCGCCGTTATGGCCATGGACGAAGCCGTGCGTCTCGCACGGTCTGAGGATCGTGCCAAGGCGGGCTTAGCTCGCCGTTATGGCCATGGACGAAGCCGTGCGTCTCGCACGGTCTGAGGATCGTGCCAAGGCGGGCTTAGCCCGCCGTTATGGCCATGGCGGGGAGACGCTAACACCCGTCGCCTTCTACGAGAAATCATGGTTGGATGCCCGTCGACTTGACCAATCCCGTGCGCCAGGCTCATCACCGACTTGTGGGTCGGTTTTTTTCCTTGGCCGGGCGCACGGCCGTATCGTCGATGGAGGAGCGATGACCCGTCACCTTCCCGAGCAAGCCCGCCGCGATCAGATTCTCGCTGCTGCGAGGAGCTGCTTCGTCAACCGCGGTTACCACCCGACGCGCATGGAAGACATTGCCAGCGCTGCCGGGCTCTCGAAAGGCGGCGTGTATTTTCACTTCCAATCGAAGCAAGAAGTCTTCGACGCGCTCGTTCAAGAAGAGTTCGACGCGTCGATGAAAATGCTTCGAGACGTTACGGATACGACAGCGCCGATCGCGGAGAAGATGCAGATCCTCGCGAAATATTATCTCGACTACTTCACCGCGACGACCGACGCACCGCGCTTCTTCATCGTCATGGGTGAGATGGGCCTGCGCGACGAAAAGCTCGCGGCGAAGTTGCTCGAGATGCAGACGGCGTTCATCGATCAGATCGCGAAGCTGATCGACCAAGGCATCGCCGAAGGAATGTTGCGGCAAGTCGACTCGAGGAGCATCGCTGCTTTGCTCAAAGCGCTGCTCGACGGTGTCGAAGGGCTGCAAGCCATCCGTTATCCCTTCGACATGAACCAGCTCCTCGCTGCATCGATGGATCTCGTTCTCGGGGGCCTACGCGAGAAAGACATGACGTAGATGAAACTGACGCGAAGGCAGCTGATCGCCCGCGGTTTGGTCGCGAGCGGGACGCTGATGATCGGCGGAATCGGCGTTCGATACGGTTCGGCTTATTTCGCGTCGCCCGCACCCGGGCTGAAGACGCTGAGCGCAAAAGAGCACCACATCCTGCTGCACGTGCTCGCAGCGCTGTTCCCCAAAGACAGTGAAATGCCCGCGGCGGACACGGCGTTCGTGGTCCCGCGCATCGACGAGTTTCTCGCGCACTCGCACGAAGACATGCGCCTCCTCTTTCGTTCGATGCTTCACGCAATCGAAGATCACGCGCTCATCTTTCACTTCTCTCGTTTCACCAAGCTGACGCTGGAAGAACAGATGCAGGAGATGCGCGCTTGGGAGACGACGCCGCTTTACTTGAAACGGATGGGTTTCTCGTCGGTGAAGCTGATTACCGGTCTGTATTACTTCGAGCAGCCGGACGTCCGCGAAGCGCTCGGTTTCTTTTTGGGCTGCCAACCTGACCATTTGGCCAATCCGAACAAACACGAGGTCGGCGTATGACGCAGAAGCTGAAAGCCGATGTGGTGATCGTTGGATCAGGTGCCGGCGGCGCACCTTGCGCTGCGGAGCTGGCGGCGCACGGCGTAAAAGTGGTCGTCGTCGAAGAAGGCCACCGCTGGTTGCCGCGGCAATTTCCCGCGAGTTACGGCTGGGCGCTCAATCATCTCTATCAAGACAAAGGTGCACGGGTCGCCCAAGCGGACACGATCTATCCGATGCCCGCCGGTCGTGGCGTCGGTGGCTCGACGTTGGTGAACAGCGCCATCTGTTACCGCGCGCCCGATCATGTGCTCGAACGTTGGGTGAACGAGCTCGGTTTGTCGCGGCTTCATCCGAGCGTGCTCAACCCGATCTACGATCGTGTCGAAGAGACGATCGGCGTGGTGGAAATGCACCCGCTGCAAGCGCGCGCGAACAACTTGTTCATCAAACGCGGCAGCGAAGCGCTGGGTTTGGACGGGCGTTTCATCCACCGCAACGCGCCCGGTTGTGTCGGCTGCGGCGTGTGTCAGATGGGTTGTCCTTCCGGCGGCAAAGGCAGCGTCGATCGCAACTTCATCCCCATGGCCGAAGAGAGCGGCGCGATCATCGTCTCCGATTCGAAGGTCGAGGAGATCCTCATGCATGCTGGGCGCCCGCGCGGCGTCCGCGGTGTCGTGCGCGACATCGAAACCGATCAGCAGCTCGACACCTTCGAGGTGGAAGCGGACACGGTCATCCTGGCCGCCGGATCAGTGGGCACTCCGGTGTTGCTGCTGAAACAGGGTTTGGCGGCCGGCAATCCGCATCTCGGCAAACACCTCTCGATCCATCCCGGCACCGGTACCTTCGGTTTGGTGAAAGACGCGATCAACTCTTGGGACGGCGTGCCGCAAGCGTATGCGGTGTTCCTGGATCGCCACGAAGGGATCTTGCTGCAGACGTACAACATGCCGCCGGAGATCTTCTTCTCCTCGATGCCCTGGAGCGGGGTCGACGGCATGCGCAAAATGCGGCGTCTGAAGAACCTCGCGTTGTGCGGGGCCATGGTGAGCGACAAAGCAAACGGCACGGTCACCGTCGGACGCGGCGGTAAAGCGAAGATCGACTACAAGCTGGCCTACGAAGATCGCTTCAAGCTGATCAAAGCGTTGCGCGCGGTGGTGCAGATCTTGTTCGCCGCCGGCGCGACCGAAGTGTACCCGGGCGTCGGTCACGACACCGGCGAGTGGCCGAAAGACGAAAAATCGGCGCTGGCGATCCTTCACGATCATGTTCCCGAGGACGAGATGCACATCTACGCCTCGCATCCCATGGGGACGTGCCGCATGGGCACTGATCCAAAGGACAGTGTTGCCGGACCCGATGGCCAGGTGCACGGAATACCAGGTCTCTACATCGCGGATGCGTCGTTGATGCCGAGCTCGCTCGGCGTGAACCCGTCAGTGACGGTGATGGCCATGGGCATTTTGGTGGCGCAGTCGATCATCGACTCACGGAAGACGTGAGCACCCCGAAATCGGCGACGACCGCGAGGATCTGACCCTTTTCATCGAAGCCGAAATAGAGCGGATAAGAGCCGTCGCCCCAACCTGTACCAAAGGACACGACGTTCGCTCCGCCCTCGGTCACCACCGCGCTCGCGCTGAGCCGTACGTCCGCCGCGTTCTTCGTCGGGAACATCTGTTTGTGGAGCGCCTGGAACGTTTTCTCGAAGACCTCCGGCGCGGTCATCTTCGCCGCCACCTCGAGATCGCAGAACGCCGCCGTCCCCGAATCGACGAGGATCGCCGCCGACACTTCATTCTCCCCGACACCTTTCCACTTCACCGGTTTTCCCGGCGCTGCCTCGATCCGCGCGAAAGCAACGCGCCGATCGTTCGCCATCTCGAAGACGCTGAGCACCACCGGATATTTTCCGGGTGGGAGCGCACGTTCCAAGGGGATGTCGGTGTTGCACAGATCCGCCGCGACCAAGTGACCTGTACTTAGGACCAGGTCACCCGCGGACTCCAAACGAAGCCGTCCCTGCCGTCCGTTGGTTTCGACTTCCACGCCGTCTTCGAACGCACGGTGAAGCAGCGTCCCATCGTACGGCGCACGCACCGGGAGCGGCGACTTCGGCGACGGCGGCGGTGGTTGAGAACGGGACCACACGACCCCGAACGCGATAAAAGCGCCCGCCGCCAGCAACAACCATTTGGGATCAGACGAGCTCACAGGAACACGACGCTAAAGAGGAGATTCGCAAAAAAGCCGCCCGCAAGTAAGCCCGTCACGCACGCGACTTTCAGGTGCTCGATCCGCTCCACATTTTGTAGGCGATCAATGCCGCTCCCGCCAAAACAAGGACGGCACCTGAGAGAAGGGCGATCGCTGTCGCGAGCTGTGCAGACGCGAGCTTGCCTTCACTTTGATCGCTCAAGACGTACGCCGGCCCGCCCGCAGAAAACGCGGGACCATCTTTTCCCCAGCCGACCGTCCCGAGAACGTACATCTCATCGCCCTGAACGAGCGTGGTCTCGCGATAGCGCAAACTTTTGTTGAACACCCTCCCGGTGCTCGACATGTTCCGCTCGCGAAGCAGTTGTTCGAGGTGTGGGGGCGCATCGTTCAAGAAACCGGAACGCTGGTGCACGTCGACTTTGAGCAGCAGCTCGGCTCCGCTCCAACTGATGTCGGCGCGGCCGGTTCCATCATCGATCGCACAAGGCACGTGCTTCGACTCGTCGATCATCGACACCCAGCTCCTATTTTTCCCGCGCTTTCGCAGCTCTTCCACCTCGAAACGCCAATAGACGCAGAGCGCTCCGCTCATCGGCGCGGCGATCAAGGATGTTTTCGAGACGAGGCGACCCTTCGCCTCTGCGAAGCCGGGACGGAGCTCGGCGATGCGCGAAGTGGGTGTCCCGGAGTACAGGCGATACCGTTGGAAGTAGCGCCGGCCGGCGATGAAGAAGATCAGACTGAGGAGCGCAGTGAGGAACGGAACGATGAAGTGCATCTTCTTTGTTTAGGTCTCCACGCGAAAAGGTCCCGAAAGCTTCAGCGACGCTTCTTCGCGCTCATAGCCGTCGAGATAAGTTCGGCAGCTCACAGTGATCGAGAGCTCACCGGCGATCATCGCGCCGGTCGTCGAGCTGATCCGCAACACGCCGCGACCGCCTTTACACACCGCCCGGAAATCGTCCATGCGCACCTCCGCGTAAGAGAGCAGCTGGTCCTCACCGACTGTCGACGACGCCACCACGCTGAGCGGATCGAGCGAAAGATAGAGCGTGGTGCTCGGCGAGCTCTCGTCGTCGCTGAGCTCGAGCACCAAACGATCGCCGGCGAGCACCACCAACGCGCGCGCCGCCGCATTCATCTCGAAGGCGCGGTCGACTTCGACGCGCGACGCACGATGCACGCGACCGGTTCGCAACACGCCGTGGACGTTGCGCAAAGACGCACCGCCGCCGAAGTCGATCTTCGTCGCGGCACAACTGTTGAGGAAAAAGAGAACAACGAGCGCGAGCGCGCGGGTCATCGACCGGAACGTTCGAGCTCGTCGACCAACGTCGCCAGCTCGGCGAGCCGTGCGCGGATCGCTTCCACGTCTTCTTGAACTTTCGGCGTCGCGACGTCCGCGGGCTGCGCCGCACCGTTCGCGTCCGGATTCGCCTTCGCTTCGGCTTCCGTCTTCGCCACATGTTCGCGCGTCGACACGACGTCTTTGGTGCGCGAGTCGATCTGCTTTGCCAGCGCTTCGAACTGTTCGCCGTACGCCTTCTTGAACTCTTCGGCGCGTTTCGCTTCCGCATCGCGCGCGAACACGCGCAGCGCAGTGTCGGTCCAACCGGTAACGCTTCGCGTCGCAGCCTCGCGCAAGGTCTGCGCGCTCTGCTTCAGCTCTTCCACGCTCTTCTGCGCGTTCGCTTGGATCTCGCTGACCGGCGTCTTCACCGACTTGTCGAAGAGCTCTTGCAGCGCGTCACCACCGGTTTGAATCAAGTTTCGCAACATGCCGAGCGGCATGCGACTCTCGCGCTTCTCTTCTTCGAAGATGATCTGCGTGAGCGTGACGCTGGTGAGATCTTCCTTCGTCTCGTTGTCGATGATCGTGACTTCTTCGCCCGCTTTGATCATCCGCGCGATCTCATCGAGCGTGACGTATTTGCTGCGCTCGGTGTCGTACAGCTTGCGGTTGCTGTATCGTTTTATGATCTTTGAACGGTTCCGCGGGTTTTCGGCGTTCGCTCCCTGCGCTGCGTCATCGCTTACGTCAGTCATCGTTTCTCCCCGCTCTTACTCGCGATTCGCACGCTCCGGTAAGGCTGTCAACTCGCGGGCCCCTCTTGATGTGGGCGGACCCATCAACGTGAGGTCCCTTTCTTGCTCGTTTTCCAGGGTTCCCTCTAGACTCCGCTCGCCGGCGGGCTGAGCGCGTTCGATGATCGTTCAATGCGATAAGTGCAAGACGAAGTTCCGGATCGCCGACGAGAAGGTGTCCGAGGCCGGCGTTAAAGTTCGCTGCAGCCGCTGCGCGCACGTCTTCATGGTCAAACGCGACTTCGGTGCGGGCTCTTCGTCGAGCGAGCTCGAACGCGCGCTGCACAACGCGGGGCTCACGCCGTCGAGCGACATCATGCCGACGGTGGGAATGGCGATCCCATCCGCGCTGAACCAACCCGCCGGCCAAGCTTTGCCGAGCTTTCCGAGCTTCCGCGAAAATACCTCGCCGACGTATCCCGTGCCGAGCCTCGTTCCCGCAGCCGCGACGACGAAAGATGCGATGATCGCGCTCGGCTTCTCTTCATCGCCGATCGAAGCGGAAGAAGAAGAGTCGAATAGCGAACCCGAGCCTGCGACAGCGACGTTCACTGCGGCCTCGCTGCTTCCTCCGACCAAAAACAAAAAGTCGGTGATGCAATTCGAAGACATCGATTCTTCGCGCTTCCCGCCGCCGGAACCGATCAGCACCTTCGACGAATTGTTCGGGACCAAAGAACCGGCGACCCAAGTCGGTCCCCTGCCCGGCCAAACAAGAGATCACGGACCGAAGTCGAATCCCGCTGCCCCGAAGTCCAATCCCGCTGCGCCGAAGTCCAATCCCGCTGCGCCGAAGACGAATCCCGCGCTGCACACGCCGACGCCGCGATCGAATCCCGCGCTCGCCGCGCTCGCTGCAGCGGAGGTCGGGACGCCTGCTGATCCTTTGACCAGTCCGTTCTTTCCACCGCCCACCGGTATTCCGGGCCTCGGAACGAACACCAACCTGCAGATGATCTTGCAGGTGCAGAACACGGGTTCGATCGGCCTGCCGCCCGAAGGTTTGGTCGGCGACATCCCGGGAATGTTGCCGCCTTCGCAGGACGATCCTTTCGCCGGGCTCGATCTCGAAGGCCCGCAATATTCGGGCGGTGATCTCGCGGGTGAAGATTCACAAGCGGAGACGCGCGCTGTCCTCGAGGACAGTAAGACGCCGCCGAAGCCCCTCGCGCGCATCGACCTCGGACGCGCCGGTCATCCACACTTCGACAACAACTTGGCGACGACCCGCGTTGCGTCCTCGATGTTCCAAGATGCAGCGACCGCCGATCTCTCGGAGTCGTTCAGCGGAACCAAACGTTGGCCGACGCTCGCCGGTCTCGCGCTCGGTTTGGTGATCACCGTGCTCGCGGTCTTCGGACCGGCGGGCGGCGATCTGTCCACGTTTGGCCCGGAAGATATCGTTGCGCTGGTGGTTCCGCCGATCTCCGAACCGATCGACACCTCGGTTTCATACGTCGAGCCGCGCAACGCGAAAGTGACGCTTTATCCTGGAAAGAACGGACGCCAGTTGTTGGTTGTTGCCGGTGAAGCTTTCAACGACGGTGCGGAGAGCATCGTCGGTGTGGAGGCGGTCGCCATGGTGAAGACCGGCAGCGATGTGCTCGAGCAGCGCGAAGCCTGGGTCGGGCTCACGCTCGATGAAGCTGCGCTCTCTTCGATCGGCAGTCCGGCGGAGCTCGAGCTCGTGTTGGCCGATGCGATCCGCGCCGCGAAAACACCGGTCGATCAACAACCGCTCGCGCCCGGAGGATCCCTTCCCTTTATGGTCGTGTTTCCGGATCCTCCATCCGATCTCGGGGCGCGTGCATTCCAAGTCGAGTTTCGTCGCGGGAGCATGTCCGCACGACGCGCACAGTGATAAGGTGGTTGCGCGGTGTTGAGCGGAACGGAAATATTGATCATCGTGTTCGTCGCCGCCCTGATCTTTGGGGCAGGTCGACTTCCGCAGATCGGCGATGCTCTCGGGCGTTCGATCCGCAACTTCAAGAAAGCGGTCAAAGGGGAGAACGAAATCGACGTTACTCCACCGAAGGAGATACCACCCGGCGGCGACGATGAACGATTGCCGCGAGGATGATTCCGACCTCGTAGAAGACGATCAAAGGCAGCGCCATCATCATCAGCGAAAGCGGATCGGTGGTCGGCGTAATCACCGCAGAAAACACGAAAGAACCGACGACCGCGTATTTGCGCATCTTGCGCAGCAGCTGCGGTGTCACCACGCCGATCATCGCTAAGACGGCGATCGCCAGCGGCAGCTCGAAGACCACACCGAAGGCCACGGTCATGGTCATCAACAAGCTGAGATATTTATCGACGGTGAACGTGCCCACGAGTGACGAGGGCATCATCTCGTTCACCAAGACGTCGAACATCAGCGGGAACATGCCGAAGTACGCGAAACATCCGCCGGCGACGAACAAGATCGATCCGCTCAAGATCACCGGCAAGACGATCATCTTTTCGTTCGCGTACAAACCGGGCGCGACGAACTGCCATGCTTGATAGAGCCACATCGGACACGCGACGAAGATGCCGATGACCAGCGCGATCTTCAAATAGGCGAAGAAGGGATCGAGCGGAGACAGAACGACGAGCTTCTCGCCGGTCGCCGCTTTACCCGCCGCCGCCGCTGCACGACGGACGACACGGCTGAGCGCAGCGCTTCGCGGAGGATCGGGGATCAGCGAGGCACCTTCGAGTTGCAGCTCGGCGATCGCCGGATCACTCACGTCGGAGACGAGGTACGCGACCTCGGGCCCGGGATCGATCCCCTCGAGCAGATCGGAGACCAGCGCGCCGTCGTCTTTGATGGCATGCGCCGACACGAGCACCAGATCGATCGGCTTTTTCTCGGCGATTCCCGCTTCGACGGCCGCGCGCACCTTCTCCAGATTGTCGTAGCGGCCGCGATACTTGATCGTCGGCAGCTTCGCGAAACGCGCTTCGAGCTCGTCCGCTTTTTTTGCGTCGTCGTGGACCAAAATGGTGTCCACGCGATTTCGCGCGCGCAACACGTCGGTCAGCGGAGTCACCGTGTAGTCGAGGAGCTGCGGTGAAAAATACATCGCGCAGCCGGTGGTGACGAAGACGGCGATCAACGAGCGCAACAGGCGCGTGCGCAGCTCGGACAGATGTTCGATGAGCGAAAACTTCGTCTCATCGATCCCTTTTTTTACGTCCATTGATTTCGATCAGCTCTCGGTCGGGGATTTTGGCTCGGTCGGGAGCTCGGCCTGCTTGATCGGATCCATCTGTTTGATCGGATCAGCGGTCGCGATGATCGGCGGCGGCGGCAGCTCGACGTGGGCTTGTTCCGGAAGCGCCGTCTTCATCGGCTTCGGCGGGTCGGGACGATAAGCTTCGTCGTCGATCGTCGATTTGAAATCTTCGGTCGCTTTGCGGAATTCGCGGAGCCCTTTACCCAGACCGCGCGCCAGCTCCGGGAGCTTCGAGGGTCCGAGCACGAGAAGCGCGACTCCGAGGATGATCGCGATCTCCCAGAAGCCGAGGCCGAACATGCGTAGAGGCTAGCACAGACAGTCTGCTTTCGCTCGCGCTCCACGCAGCTTGTTTTTAGTGTTAACTCCACAACATGGGCACGCGCGCTCTGATGACCGATCTCTATCAACTGACGATGGGTGCGGGTTACTTCAAACACGCAGAACATCAGAAGCGCGTCTCTTTCGAGCTCTTCGTCCGGCGCCTTCCGCCCGATCGCCGCTACCTGGTCTTTGCGGGTCTCGAAACCGTGCTCAGCTATCTCCGCGAGCTCAGTTTCACCGAGAGTCAGCTCGCTTATCTGCGCGAAGTCCCGGGGCTCCGTGCGGCGATGTCCTACGATTTCGTCGAATTTCTCCGCGGATTTCGCTTCCGCGGAGACGTCGCCGCGATGCCCGAAGGCACGGTGTGTTTCGCGAACGAACCGATGCTCCGCGTGACGGGAACGTTGTTCGAAGCACAGCTCGTGGAAACTTTTTTGCTCTCGGCGATCAACAGCGAAACGGTCATCGCCAGCAAAGCGGCGCGTATCGTCCGTGCAGCCCAAAATGCCTCGGTGCTGGAATTTGGGACGCGACGCACCTCACCGGAAGAAGCGATCGCCTCGGCACGCGCGGCGTTCATCGCCGGCTTCGCGGGAACTTCCAACGTCGAGGCCGGATATCGGCACGACATCCCGGTGATGGGTACGGCGGCACATTCATGGACCATGGCGCACGAAACCGAAGCGCTGGCGTTCGAACGTTACCTCGCGACCTTTCCGGATTCGTCGACGATGTTGGTCGACACGTACGACACGCTCGAAGGCACGCGGCGCGCGATCAAAGCGGGCGGATCGAAGCTTCGCGGCGTGCGTCTAGATTCGGGCGATCTCGGCACGCTCTCCGTCGCGGTGCGCAAGCTGCTCGATGAAGCCGGTTTGAAACAGACGAAGATCGTCGCGTCCGGCGATCTCGACGAACACAAGATCGCCGCTTTGCGCGCGGCGAATGCGCCGATCGACATCTACGGCGTCGGCACCGAGCTGGTGCGTTCGCGCGACAATCCCACGCTCGGCGGCGTCTACAAGTTGGTGCACGATCACGATACGGATCGTCCCGTCGCCAAATTCTCCGACAGCAAAGCGTCTTTCCCCGGCGTGCACCAAGTGTTTCGCAAGATGCGCGATGGCCAAGCGGACAGTGACATCGTGGGCACCTTGGAGGAGTTCCACGTCGACAGCACGCCGCTTCTGGTCGACTGGATGAAAGACGGCAAGTTGGTGCGCGAGATTCCGTCGCTGGCGAAGCTGCGAGAGATCGCGCGCGCACAACTGGCCGCATTGCCAGGTCATCTGCATGAGCTCGGTCCGGCGAAAGAGGGCCCCGCGTATCCGGTGAAGAACAGCGACGCGCTTCAGGCGCTGATCCAGCTGGTGCGCGATCGCGAGCTGAGAACCCAGGCGTAACCCGAAAATGAAACGGCCCTACTCCTTCGACGATCGAACGTTTTAGTATGCGCGCGGTGCGTTCGTGGATCGCGGGTGTTTTGTGTCTGGCGGCGGCGTGTAGCTCCGAGCCGACGGTGATCGACGTTCCATTCACCGAGGCCGACCAATCCGCGGTGGTGATCGTCGAAGCGAAACGCGACATCGAAGCTTGGGCGGTCGACCCGAGCTTTCGAGAACAGTCACCCGTCCTGCGGAGGCTCACTGATCTTTCGGACAGTGCGGTCCGCACCACCGTGCTTTTCTACGAACGACCTCTGACGCAGCTCGGATTAAAAGTCGGCGCGCAAGAGATCCTCGACAGCATGGATCAAGGTGTGCCCTTCCCTGATTCCGCGGAGCGCATCTCGCAACGCGTGATCACCGCGCAAAACGAAGGGACCTGGAACACGATCGATCGTCTTCCGCCCGAGCTGAGCGCGCTGCGGGTCGCCGGTGGACAAGATTGCGCCACCTTCTCCGTCGAAGATCTCGCGCTCGGCGGCGAAGACATGATCTACGGAGGCGCGGTGCTCGACGCTGAATCGGTGATGCTCGTGGTCTCGACGACCTCGATCAGCGAGCCGCGTTTTTATCGCGTCACCCTCGACGGGACACGCAGGCTGCCCGTCAACGGCTCACTCGCCGGCTTTCGCGCAGAACACGCGAGTGGAGGACGCGACGCGATCTACGTCAGCGGCACGCTCGACGGAGCGCCGGCGATCGCGGTGCGCAATTCAGCGGACGTGCTCGCCTTCGTTCCGCCGCGTGAGGAGCCGACGAGAGCGCTCGCCTTCCGGGCGATCCTCGCGCCTCCCGAAGACAGCGACGACAGCGCGCAGTTCTACACCGTCGATGAGCGCGGAAACGTCGAACGTTTCATCACCGAGCCGTTGTCGGATCCGCACTGGGATACCAGCGCAGCGAACCCGGACGTGCGCGCCGGACCTGTCACTTCGATCAGTTGGAACGGACCGGCCGACGTCTACTTCGTGGCGCTCGACGGCAAAAATCTGATCCGTTATGCGCGCGAAGAATATGTCCTTCAGGACACCGATCTGCTGAACGAGCTGATGGGCGTGACCGAGCTCAGCGTGCTCGCGCGGATCGAAGGTCTCGGCGTGTTCGCGGGGACCAACAGCGGGCATCTGCTCGCGCTCAGCGGCACCCGTTGGGAGCAGTTTCGCCGTGACGCGGGCACGCGGGCGGTCAGCGCGATCGCCGCCTTCCGCGACGGCTTCTTGATGGGCACGAACATCGGGCAGGTGGTCCAGTACTCGGCCTCAGCGGGATTTTGTGAGACCGACATGTACATCGGGGAAGATCGCTCCATCACGCTGATCCTCGAGCTCGACGACTTCATGCTCGTGGCTGGAACCCGACAGGGCGGCGGCGACGTGTTCGTCTCTCTCCTGCGTCCGCTCTGATAAGCTTCCGCCCATGCCGGCCGTATCCATCGTTCGCGACGCACGATTTTTAGAGCACGATCAAGGCGCGGGACATCCGGAGACGCCGGATCGCCTGCGCGCGATCGACCGCGCTTTGCTGGAGCTGCGCGCGACGATCACCGAAGTTCCCGCACGCGCTGCCACACGCGAAGAGCTGGAACGGGTGCACACGCCCGGTTATCTCGAACTGCTCGAGTCCGCCCGCGGCCGGCGCGCAATTTTGGATCCTGATACTTCGACCAGTGCAGGCTCGGTCGATGCCGCGTTTTTGGCGGCGGGATCGACCACTGATCTCTTTGCCAGGATCGCCAAAAAAGAGACGCCGCCGGGTTTGGCGTTGGTGCGGCCGCCGGGACATCACGCTTTGTCGGGCGGAGCGATGGGCTTTTGTTTGTTGAACAACATCGCGGTCGCCGCACGCGCGTTGATCGCCAACGGGCACGCGGAGCGCGTGGCGATCTACGACTTCGACGTGCACCACGGAAACGGCACGCAAGACACCTTCTACGAAGATCCGTCGGTGTTGTTCATGTCGACGCACCAATTCCCATTTTATCCGGGCACCGGCCGCAAGACCGAAGATGGTGCAGGCAAAGGTAAAGGCACGACGTTGAATCTTCCGATGCCGGCGGGCAGCGGTGACGAAGCGCTGGTGCTCGCCAGCAAAGAAGTTTTGTTCAAGAAGGTCGATGATTTTCGGCCCGACATGATCCTCATCTCCGCAGGCTTCGATCCCTTCGAAGACGATCCGCTCGGCGGCTTCAACGTCACCGTCGAAGGATTCAAAACGATCGCCGCGATGTGGCGCGACTACGCCGAACAAAAGACGGGCGGGCGCATCGCCGGCGTGCTCGAAGGCGGTTATCACCTTCAAGGTCTCGGCGCGTCGGTGCGCGCTGTGCTCGAGGCCTGGGCGACTTAGTGCCTGTGCTCATGCGTATCGCGTTGTTTGTTTTCGGGCTGCTGTGCGCGTGCCAAGCGTCGCCGCGGATTGTTTCTTTGCCGCCTCCGCAGGCGATCGTGCTGCCGTTGCGCGTGACCGGCGCGAACCTGGTGCCGGTCGCTGATACGCGGCGCGGTTACGGAACGAAGACCGCGCGCGCCACGGTGGAGCGCTTGAAAACTTTGGGCGTGAACACGGTGTCGATTCTCCTGGAAGGACGGATGACTGATCTTTCGGACAGGCACGTCCGTTTGCCCTCGAGCGCCGAGTTGGAAGCGATCGCCGGTGCGCTGCGCGACGCGAACGCGCAAGGTTTAGCGACGATCCTCGTTCCCCACCTCTATCTCGACGACGGTGCATGGCGCGGACGGATCACACACGACGACCCGGTCGCGCGCGAGCAGTGGTGGGAGTCCTATCGCGCGTTCATCGGCACGGCGGCCGACCTGGCCGAAGGTACAGGTACCTCATTATTGGCGATCGGCGTGGAGCTGAAGTCCTTGTCCGCGCAGCCCGATTTCGCTGCGAAGATGTTCGCGCTCGCGGCCGAAACGCGGCGTACCTATTCCGGTGCGCTGACCTATGCGGCGAATTGGGACGAAGCGGAGGCCGTCGCGTTCTGGGGTGCCGTCGATTTCGCGGGGATCAATGGATATTACCCGCTATTGCCGGAGCCGGTGCGCGGCGCGGAAGCGATCGGCCGGCGTTTGACCGCGCTCGCATCGCGCACCTCAAAGGAAGTGTTGGTGCTGGAAGTCGGTTATCGTTCGAGCCCGTTGTCGCACGTGAAGCCATGGGAGTGGCCGCGCGAGGTGCATGCGGTCGTGGATGATGCTTCGCAGGCGAATTGTTGGGCCGCAGTGCTTTCGAGCTGGTTGAATCTTCCGGCCGTGCGCGGCCTCTTGGTTTGGGTGATTCCGACGGATCCCGATGATCCGGCTTCGGAGCCGCGCCACGGTTTCAATCCGCTCAATAAACCCGCCGAAGAGATCATCGCGCGGGCATTTCGGGGGAACGCGTGATCGTATCTTTATTCGTCCTCGCAGTCGCCGCAGCACCGCTGCCTTCACCGTTCGCTACGGCGATCATGCCGAACGCCAAGAAGGCGATCGAGCTCGGCCAAAAGATCAGCGGGAAATCGATGGAGATCGAAGTGCTGGCGGCGATGGGCATCGCGCTCGAACGTCCAGCCTACGGGTACCTCTTCGGCGATGAATTCGTGCTCGAGATGGAGGTCGCCGCGCCCGAGAAGCTCGACGTCTCCATCGATCTCGGTCTCGCACAAAAACGCGGGCGCAAGTTGGAGGCTCCTGCCGGCGAACGCGCCGCGGAGCTCATCTTGGAAAAGCGGCGCCTCTACGTGTTGCGCGCCGGCAATTCGGTGTGGATCTCACCGGCGCAGCGCGACTGGCCTTCGACGGCGATCGCCGCAGCACGCGCCGCACGAAAGCCGGTGATGCCGAAGTGGGTCGAGGGTACGCCGGTCGCGTATTTCTCCACGCGCGGGATGGAAGGTGTCGAACGTGCGGAGGCAGCGATCTTCGCCGACGGAAAAAAGATCCGCGTACAAGGACAAGCGATGCTCGACTTCACCACCGGTCTGTTGATCGGCGATCTCGCTGCCGCGCCGGGCCAGTCGCGCGTCCTGATCGAAAGGACAGATCGCGTCGCAGAGCTCACCGCCTATATTGCGCCGTCGATGGTGATGAACATCTTCGAGATGGAAGGCCTCCCGCTGGAGCACACCAAGATCGCCAGCGGTCGGGTGCACGCCATTCTCAGCGCGGACGGCAAGCTGCGTGCGGCGATCGAGACGAAAGAAGGCACCTCTAAGGAAGCGGCGGCCTCGATGAAAGAGGTGCTGGCGGCGAAGTATCCGTTCGTCGAGCTCGCGACGGTCGAAGCCAAAAAAGGCGAAGATCGTGCGCCGATCGAGGTTCGCGTGAAGCCGTCGAAGTTGCTCGATGCGCTCGAGGCGCGGACCAAGGCGAAACTCGAGCCGCGTCTGTTGCGGCAAGATCTCGCGGCCGGTCGCGCAGCAGCGGGAGGTCTTCTCTCGCGCGTCAGCTTCGCGAAAGCCGAGCTGTCCTTTGGACCAGGTACGGTCAACGTGCGCGCAGAGCTCGAATATTAGCGCTCACGGCTGTAGAGCGTCACGCGCGCGTCGATTTTGCTGAAGTCGTCGTTCCAAGGATCCGGCACGCCCGGAAAGCGGTGACAGAGGAGACGCTGATCGAAGGCCCAGAATTAGGAAGAGAGATCCCGAGCTGCAACCCAATACCGGAGAGCAAGCGAGCAGGTGTCTCTACGGACACCTCGACCGAAGTCTCGAGCCCAATGGAAAGATCGAGCTCAACCTCGCGCGTTTCGCCCGCGTTGATTCCCGGGAGGGTCACGACGTCAAAGCGCTCCGAATCGACGGTCGCGAACGAATCGGAGATGAAGCCGAGCCCGCCGCCCGCCAGAACGGTGAGCGGCTCTCCGGGTGCGACCGGCAAGGTGAACGGATTGTTCTCTGGATCGAAGATGAGCTGTTGGCCGTCGCTCAAGCGGGCATCGATCAGCCGGCGATCTGAGGTGGTCTCTTCGGGCAGCACGTTCAAGTCTTTGACCGAGAAGTGCACGCGCGCGACCGGCGGCTCGACCGGTGGATCCTCCTCAGGTTTTCGGAGATCGCTTCGCACCGCTTGTGCGCGCCGCGGATCGCCGATCCTCGAGAGGATGCCGTAGTCGGGTATAAAAGTATGGATCGAGACCGGCGAGACGAGCGCCGCGTCCTCGAAAATGACACAGCCGTTCGCTTCCACGGTCTTCTCGAGCAACAGCCCGTTTCCTTCGACGCGCACCACGCTGCCGACTTGAGGCGTGCCGGATACGTCTTCGTCCGGATAGTAGCCGCGTACCAGGACGACGAGCTTGCCGTCCATCGGCGCAGAGAAGGCGCCTGTACCCGAGGCCAGTACGCTTTCACAAGTGAGCTCGCTATTATCGAGCCCTTCGTTTTTGTTGTCCGAACAGAAGCCGGAAGACGATGCCGCAATCAAACACAGTACCCGAGAGCCCACCCGCATCGCGCGATACTAAGCGAACGCCGGCGATCGTGGGAACGATCGCCATCACGATCTTCGCGGTCGCCTGCGACGGCTCGCCGACGGCGGTGGCTTGCGAGAGTTTTTGTGAAGCGAGCGCGCGCTGCGGCTCGGTGAGCACTGGCTGCACCGATAGCTGCGAACGCGAAGGATTCCAGGAGCTGACCAGCGAAGGCGCGGAGGCGATCGAGTCTTGTGCAGCGGACGTCGCATGTCCGATCGATGAGACGATCATCGAGTGTATGTTGGAGCGCGTGGAGATCACCGCCTCGGCGCAAACACATTGCCGCCGGCGGGCGCAGGCGTTTTTCAACTGCGGATTCATCATCAACGCTGCGCGCTGCGAACGGGATCATTCGACGTGGAGCGACGATGTGCTCGAGGCTGTCGACTCCTGTTTAGGCTCTCCGTGCGCCGGCCTCGCGACCTGCCTCGACGGAGCGTATCCATGAAAGCGCGCATCTTTGTCGTCGTTCTCTTGCTCTTTGCTTGCGGTGAAGACGGGGAGATCGTCGAGCCGACGGCACGCACGCCCGTGCCTGGTTGCGAAGCGGTCGACACGCCGCCTTGCGATGTGTTGTCGCCGGACTGTCGATCGAAGCTCCTCACGCTCACCGCTTGTCTCCGCGGCGTCGCGGTCGCTCTGGAGCCGGAGGTCTCGGTGATCACCGAGCAGGAGTATCTGGAGCAGCTGCGCTCGACGCCGTCGTCGACGACCTCAGTCGCGTTGAACCGGCACTGGGAGCGCGCCTTTGTGCTCTTGGAGCTGGCGCGACCCGGCGACTTCGAGGAAACGATGCTCGACGAAGAAGACGCGAAGAGCATCGCCGGCTACTACAAGAGCGAGACGAAAGAGATCGTGCTCGTGGAACATGAGTCCACCGACATCGTTCGCTCCACCTCGGTGTTGATCCACGAATATGTTCATGCGCTGCAGGATCAATTGATGGATCTGCAGCGTTTCCGCGCGGACGTGAAGACCGAGGATCACTTCCGCGCGTCGCGAAGCATCACCGAAGGCGAAGCGCGCATTCATCAACACCGCTATGACTCCGCGCAGCTCGGTGTCGGCGTCGATCAGCTCGACTTCGCGCGCTACTTTCAGGCGCGCATCGATCGCAACGAGCTCGACTTATCGTTCGACGAATCGAGTTATCTGCTCGGTGATCGGCTGTTCCCGTACGATTGGGGCGCGCGTTACATGTATGCGGCATGGAAAGAACGTGGATATCGAGGTGTCGAAGAGCGCTTCGCGTCACCGCCGACCAAGACGCATACTCTGCTGGCGAGCATGATGGGCGTCGCCGTCGAGCTCGGGCCCGAAGAACCGCCGCTTCCGCCGATCGCCGAGAATCACCAGTTGGTCGACACCTCGACGCTCGGCGCGTGGGGCGTGTTCCTCACGACGAACGACGAGCAGCTCGCGCTCGCTTGGCGGAGCGACGGCTTCTGGCTCTACACCCAAGTGACCACGACCGCGATCAACAGCGCCTTCGTGTGGAAGATCCGCTTCGCCGATGCCGCGAGCGCAGAACGAGCTGCGTCCTTCTTCGACAATCTGGACGATGTCCGCGTGGCGTCGAATGGTCCAAACCTGGCGATCACCGGCTCGACGCTGACACCGATCGTACCTGATCCTTAGGACAGTATGCGTTGGCTGTACCTTCTTCTATTGGTCGCAGGCTGTACAGAACGTACGCCTTGGGTGCGGATCTGCGAGAGCGATTGTGACTTCGCGCAGCGATGCTTCGATGCCAACGATCGCTGCTACGCGAGCTGCACGGGAAGAGAGGAGCTCTTCTCAGCCAACTACGCAGCGGCGAAAGAAGTGTGCAACGCGGAGCTGCCTTGCGACAGCGATCAGCTCTATCGATGTATCGATGAGCGCATCGAAATTACGCCCGCCGCCCAAGAATACTGTCGCGCGTACGCGTTGGCGCTGTTTTACTGCGGATACGAAACAGATGTTCCAACCTGTGAGACATTCTATTCGAGCTTCGATGATTCCTTCTTGGTCGAGCTTCAACGGTTCCTCGAACCCGCAACTTGCGAGGGCCTATGAACCGCAGCGCGTTCTTGGTTCTCACGCTCATCGCGTGCGGCGCTGAACCGCAGATGGCCGCTGTTCCGCGGACCAAGCCGGCTCCGATCGCAGGTTGCGAGACCATAGACCCGCACCCGTGCGACGTCGCGCTCGCTGGCTGTCGCGAGAGGCTCTTTCATCTAGCGACCTGTCTCCGCGGACAGTCGATCGACGAAGCGCTCGAGGTCTTGGAGAAAATGCCGGAGATGTTGTCCGCGCACCGCGAGCGGACCTACGATCTGCTCAATATCATTGCGCTGGGCGAGGCCGACGTAGCCCTCGAGCTGCTCACGCCCTCCAGCGCGCTGATCGAGGACTACGTCGAAGCGCTCCAAGATCGCGAGCTCGACTTCGAGGTCTATCTTTCGCCCGAGCTCAGCGAAGACGAACAACGCGCGCGTTGGACATTGCTTCGCGGTGAAGCGCGCCTTCACCGCGCACGTTTTCAAGCGACGCAGCTCGGCGATCAGACCGGCGTGGAGCTGGCGCAACACTTTGCGGGCTCGATCGAGCGCGCGAGGGCCCTCGTTCGAGAGGCGCCTTCCCGCTATTTCGCGGGCGAGAACGTCTTTTCAGCGTGGGGCGGCCGCCTCGCGCATGAAGCCTGGTCCAAAGGCCAGCTCCCTGATCTTTTGGCCAATCCACCGTCGTCGACGCGGCAATTTTTCGTCGACGGAGAGGTCGCGCCCGAACCAGCGCCGCGCCCTCCCGAAGTCGCGCTCACGCAAGTCGAAACCTCCACGCTCGGCGCGTACGGCGTCTACCTGGTGACGCTCGACGAGACGATCGCCGCCGGCGTGACGAGCGATCTGTTGTGGATGTACACCGACGAAGCGATCACCGAACCGAACACTTCCTTCGTGTGGAAGATCCAATTCGCGGATGATCCCAGCGCCGAGAAAGCAGAGGCGGTCTTCGCCGACGATCTCCGCGACGTGCTGGTCGCCAGAAACGGCAACAAGCTCGCCGTCACCGGAAGCCGCTACGCCCCGATTACGCCGCTCCCTGATCCTTAGGACACACGCGCGCGGTAGTGTTTGGCGTTCATTTCGATCCGCTCCAACACACCCCAGGGAAGCTGCGCTTGTTCGGCGCGCAACTTTTCGACTTCGGCGACCGCCTTGTCGAGATCGAGCACACCTTGTTCGCGTGCCCCGAGAAATGCGGGCGTGGCGATGCAGATCCGCCCCAACAACAGATGCACGCGCGCCGAATCGAGCAGATTGCGCGCCGGCGTCGACCGCGCCACGTCATACGCGGAGAACGCGCGCGTGATGTAACCGATCAGCTCGGTGCTCGAAGAAAGCGTCGCGAAGTTGCGCACCAGCCGAATGAGCACGATCGAGCCCCACAACGCTTCGTTCATCGCCACCGGCGATTTTTGTTGCTCGCGCAAACGATCGAGGATGTTCAGCGCTTCTTCCAAACGTTCGTGCTCGATCATCGACTCCGCATACAAGGCGAGCACGTCGGGATGTTCTTTCGCGCGGCCGCGCACCGCTCCGTAACGTTCGAGCAGCTCTTTGGTGTCGCCGATGAACACCAGGTGTTCGAACAGCGCGATGACGTGTACCGGATCTTCGGGCTTCTTCTCGAAACGTTCGACCAAGTCCGCTTTGATCGCCGTTTCCCCGTTTTTCTCGCGATCTTCGGCCTCGAGCTGCACGTACAACGCTTCCGGACGTTGCCCGGAGATCGCACCTTCGATCGCCGGCATCATCGCTTCGACTTCGTCGCGCAATCGTCGCGCGCGGGAGATCGCCAGGAACTTGCCGATCGTCTCGCGTCCGCCGCGCAATAGCTCCAGCGCGCGTTTCGGATCACCTTCCGCGATGACGCGCGAGAAGAAGTGGCTCATCTCGTCGCGCACCAAAGCGGCCATGTGTTTTTCGAGGATGGCGAAACGTTCGATGACCAGCTTCTCTGCGCCCTCGCCCGCTTCTTCTTCCGCGGTGCGCAAGATCTCGGCGACGCGCACGTCCTCGTATCCATATCGCTTGAGCTTGCCGGAGCTCTTGGCGTGCAAGAGCCCCGCGTCTTCGTACTCCTGCAAACGTTTCTCGGGCATACCTGTCCTTTCGGACAGAGCCTTGCGCGTCAGCGGTTCGAACTCGGAACGTGCATTTTGACCGAACAGCTCCCCGGCGAGATCCAGGTGCCGCGCGCTGGTCCCCAATTTGCCCTCTTTGAGCACCTTCTTGATGACGTTGAGCGGTAAGTAACTCTCCGTACGCAACCGCTTGATGAGCTTGAGTTGCTCGACGTGCGACTCGTCGTAGTAGGCCATGTTGCGGCTGGTCTTCTTCGGCTTCTTGAGCAGCCCTTCGCGGAGATAAAAGTGGATCGTCTCTTTCGACGTACCCGAGCGGCGCGCCAGCTCGGCGATCCTGATCCCTTGTCCAGGTGCGGCCACGCCGGAATCCTAATGCGTGAAGACGTACGAAAGCGAGATCTGATCGTTGTGCGTGTACACACCGCCGTAGCCGTTGCTCTTGCCTTCGATGAAGGTCGCCGACAAAGAGAGCTGTTGTGCATCATCGAGACGCCAACGGATGGCTGGAACCAACAACACGTCACCGCGGGTCAGCGTGCTGATCAACGCGAGCTCCATCAAGAGATCGCCGTCGAAGGCGGAGTAACGCACGACTCCGGCGACACCTGGGATAACAATCGTCCGGCGGCCTTCATCGCTCAGCGAAGGCGGCGCCGCGGGCTCCTCGAAGAGCGAGAGCCGGTAGCTCGATTTGATGTCGAAGATGGTCAAAGCAAACGCTTCGACGATCACCTGCAAGGTGTCGCCGTCGAAATATTCGATACCGGCGACCGTGGTCAGCCATGGATGCGCGACGGGAATATAGTCTTGCGTGTAAGCGGTGCGCCGAAACGAATAAGCGACGTCCAATTTGAGGATGACCGGATCGACCGCCAGCGTGGCATCGAAGCCGAGCAGGTCGCGACGCCGGTAGGCCCCGGAAAAAGCATCTTCACCGCGCTGCAAAGCGTCCTGCAAACGGCCGAGCGCAGCGAACGCTTCGCCATCGAGATTGACCGGCTCTTTGTTGGCGAACGCATCGAGCAGGCGCCCGCCGACCAACACCAGATCGGGATGAACGCGCACTTCGGGGAGCGGTTCCCAGCCATGCACCGCCGTCAGCGACAATGAGAGATCGTCGACGTTTAGCGTGGCCCGCACCGCGAACGTACCTTCGTCGAGGCGGTCCGCGGGTCGGTCGGTGATCAACAATTTGTCGCCGATCTCATCGATCGTTTCTTTGCCGAGTACTTGTTCGATGCGCGGAATGTCGATCCCGCGCGTCAGCTGCGATTGGATCAACGCCGTGTCCCAACCGCCGAGGAAAAAACGCGGCGCCGTAAAGAAAGGTTGCACCACGCCGCGAACGGTCACCGGCCCGAAGTGCCCGACGATCTCCGCAGCGAGCACCGGAATCTTCGCGTCTTCGATCGCCGCCACGAAGTTTCGGCGGTAATCGAGCGGGTTGAGCACGTCGGCGGGCCCGATCAGATCGCTCGATCCCCAATTGAACACCAAGGCGCCGGCGCGGAGGTCGAAGTCTTCGAAAGCGACCGTCATGCGCGCTTCCGGGGTGTTGAGGAAGACCGCTTCCCGATCGCCGCCGTGGCGATCGATCGCTCCCACCCAATAGACGTTCGGCGCAGCGAACGCGCTGATCCTGTCCGAAAGATCAATCTCCAATTCGAGGCGCGCGCCGAAGCCCAGCTCGCCGACGTGTTCGCGATCTTGATCGAGCTGCGTGTCGACCGAGAGGCGCGCTTCCAAACGAAGCGAGCTGCGAGCCCGGATCGGCGACCCGGAGATCACTTCTTCGATGAATGGTTCTTCGACGAAGACCTCGCTCGCCGTCGACGTGGCGATCTCCAGAGAGGCGGAGGACGTCGCAGTCGTGCTGGAGACGACGAGCGCAATGAAGAGCTCGAACATCACCGTTCGAGCGCGCGCTGGCTGAAATCGTCGTCGGGGATCGGTGTTTCAAAGTCCGCATTTTCCAGGCGCAAGCGGGTCTCTGTCCCTTTGGACAGGGTGGCCATCGTCGAATCGGAAGCGAGCCAACGTGCGCCGCGTTTCTCCAGCTTCTTCACCACCAAACGTTTTTTCACCGTGGTTTTGTCGCGATCGAAGAAGTCGATCCGCATCGGCACCAGGTGTTCCTTGTGGACCCAGATCACCGTGCGCCCGTAGGCATCGTCCGCGTCCGCGTTTTTCGGCGTGCCCTCGACGACGTGGCAATCGCCGCTCGGGAGCGTCTCGTCGGGGAGCTTCTTCCACTCGGCGTCGTCGACGTCGCGCCCGTCGAGATCGGCGTAGGAAAAATCGGTGCCCATGAAACTGGTCGATCGTTGTGCGCCGACGACCCGTTTCACCTTCTTGAACGCCGGCAGGTAGATAAATTGATCCGCGTCGTCACCACGTTTTTCGATGGAGAGAAACCGGGTGCCTGCGACGTCGGCCGGCGCGACAAACTCCACGAAGCTCTTCACTTCGCTTTCCGCGCGTTTGATCTTCGTGCGGATGCGCCGCTTGCGGACGACTTTGCCGTCCTTCGCGACCTCCATGTCGACCTCGGCGCGCGCATTGTTTGCGGAGAAGGTGTTGTTCTCCAACGCGCGCGTGGCGATCTCTTGTGCGCTCGGATCTGCGCCGATCGCCAACGCGAACATCAAAACTACGTTCATCGCTCGCCTCCGCGTTTGCTAGACGCATCGAGGTCGACGATGTGCGAGACACCGACGTACGGCTTGCGTTCGTAGCGTGTGATCTGCCCGAGCTTACGTACGATCTCCGCCATCCGCTCGGCCTCCGACAAAATGGTGCGGACCGAGCCGGCGATCGGCGAATCATGCGTGATCTTGCGCTGCATCAGCTCCGCGGATCCCAAGATCGAAGTCAGAGGCTGATTTAGCTCGTGCGCCGCAGCTCCGGCAAGCTCGACCACCGCTGCTTGGCGTTCCGACATCTCCAACTGCTTCTGCGCGCGTTGGAGGGTGTCTTCCATGCGCAACCGCTCGCGCAGATCAGAGAAGATCCCCACCGTCGCGATCTCGCGTCCTTCATCATAGACGATCGAAGCCGCGAGACTAATCGGCACCAGTTCACCTGTGCGCGTCACCAAAGTCTGGCGGCGATCGAGCAACTTCCCCACGCCGCCGTAATCCGCAGAACGCAGCTCGGTCATGATCTCCTGCGCGCTGCCCTGCGGATAAAGCTGAGTCACTCCCGTGCCGATCATCATCACGGCCTGAAACCCCGTGATGCGTTCGGCCACCTTGTTGAAGACCATGATCTTGCCATCCATATCGGCGGCGACGATCGCATCGGCGCTGCTTTCGATCAGATTCAGCAAAAAATCTTTGGTGCGGCGCAGCTCTTCCTGCATGCGGCGGGTCGCGGTGACATCGCGGAAAGAGATGATCACCGTGACCTCTTGGCCGGCGCGCAACACGTCGTCTGCGCCGGATTCCTCGAGCGAAGAGGTGGTCAACGAAAGTATGGCGATCTCGCCCGAAGCGCGTACCACCGGCAGATCGCGGTTCGCGCGGTGTACGCCTTCGGCGACGCTGAACATCAGCTCTTCGAGCACGTCGCGGCCGCGCGGTTCGACGATGTCGTAAAGCGTGATCTGGGAGATCGCCGCCGCATCGAAGCCGAGGATGGCGCGCGCGGCGCGGTTGGCGAACAAGATGCGCGCATCGCCGTCGACGATCATCAAGCCATCGCCGGCAAAGTCGAAGAAACGCTGGTATTTCTCGATCTGGCGGAGACGTCGCTCTGCCTTCAATCGATCGGAGAGGCGGCGCTCGCTGGTGTCACGGATCGTTTCGTAGATACGCGCGTTGCGGATGGCGATCGCGGTAGCGTTGGCCACGATCCGGCCGAAGCGGATCTCGCGCTCCGATAAACCGCGGGTGCGGATCGCCCGATCGCGCAACATCAACACACCTTGCACGCGGTGATCGAGGCTCACCGGAAACAGGGTGGTGCTGCCGAGGGGTTTGTCTTTCACCTTGTCGCGTACGGGATCGAACAGCGGTGCGCGTTGCACGTCGGTGATCACCAGCGGCTCCGACGTGCGGATCACTTCGATGATCTCGGGATAGGAAGAGACGTCGATGCGGTGACTCTTGATCGACGCATCATCGGACGCGGCGACCACGAAACCGTACTGCGCTTCGCTGTCGAGCAAGATGATCGAACAGCGATCGGCGTGCATCACCGACGCGAGACGTTCGCAGATTTCCAACAGGGCGCCGGTGATGTCGTAGGTGCCGGAGAGCGAGCTCGACAAAGAGAGCAACGCATCGAGATCGCGATCTGCGTGATGGAGCTCCGCCGCACCGCGCACCCGCAAGGCGAGCTCCGCGCGCGAGATCGGAAACGAGGCGACACAGGCTGCACCTTTGGCCAGTGCCTCATTCAAACGTTCGGCGTCGCTCGTATGGGCCAACACCACCGAAGGCTTCAAATGATTGGCGAGCAGCTCGAGTGAAGCGTTGGGCCCGAGCACACGCGCTTCGACATCGAGCACGGCGCAGGCTTCCAGAAGCTCCGATGCAATCTCGGCATCGGGCTCGATCACCTCGATGTTCGCCCGCACTTTTCGCGGGAAGTAGAAGCCCGCACCGGACCGCGCGTCAACCAGCGGAGCCGCGCCCTTTGGACCACACGGCGTACAGCGCTGCATCGAAGACCGCGCGCACGGAAACGCTGTTTTTTTCGGCCAAACGCTCGCAGTCCTCGTGTTCCGGTGCGACTTGGGGCGGACCGGCTCCACGTACGGAGAGCTTCACGCGGACGCGGCCGTACGGCGTTTCGACCTCTTCGATCGTCCGTTCGATGCGAATTCGGCCGGCGTTCGTCACCCGCACACCGAGCGTCGTGCTGTGCTGAAAATACGCGGCGGCGATCGCCTCTTTCATCGTGCGCCGCACCAACGCGGAAACCAACACGCCGCTGCGCTGTTTTTTCATGGCGATCGGCGCAGTCCAAACGTCGATCGCGCCCGCCCGAAACAACTGTGTGGTGAGCACGGCGACGTGTTCCGGGCTCATGTCGTCGAGGTTCGCTTCGACGATGCAGTCTTCGTCGACTTCGAGCATTTGCACGCTCTGACTTCGACCCACGAAAACACGCACGATGTTCGGTCGATCGGGCCAGCTCTTGGTGCCTGCGCCGATACCGATGTGATCGACGATCATCTTCGACACGTTCCCAAAACGCGTGACGTTCGCGCGCAACAACGCGGCCCCGGTCGGAGTGATCGTCTCGCCTTGAAGGTCGACACCTTCGAGCGGTACGCCGCGCAAGATCTCCATCGCCGCAGGTCCCGGCAAAGGAATGGGACCGTGTCCACCACGCGTCAGCCCGCGCGCCATGGGGATCGGCGAACAGGCGATCTCTTCGGGCGCGAGCGCGTGGATCAGCGCTGAAACGCCGACGATATCGGCGATCGCATCATCCGACCCGACCTCGTGAAACTCCACCTCTTCGGGCGGCACGCCGTGTACTTGTCCTTCGGCCACGGCCAACAGATGGAACGCGGCCAGCGCCCGCGTTTTGATCGCGGGCTCGATACCTGATCTTTCGACCAGGTCCTTCACCACGCGATAAGGCCGGTGTGCGACATGCTCGCTCTCCGCAGAGAGCAAAGATCGCTGTTGCGCACGTTTGATCTTCAACGTGCCGCTCACCTCGATCCGTCGTGCGCGTAGGCCGGCGGACTGCGTCTTCGACTCACTGATCTTCAGATCAGGTACCACCGCGCTCACCGCATCTTGGGCGATGGAGAGCGCAAGGCCGCTGTCGATCAACGCAGCCATCAACATGTCGCCGGCTGCACCGCCGATCAGATCGAAGTAGAGCAGCTTCAAGGCTCGCTCCGCGGTGCGTTGATCACCGACGCGGCGTAACCTGCGCTGAATCCGTTATCGATGTTCACCACGGTGATGCCGGGAGCGCATGCATTGAGCATCGACAACAACGCGGCGAGCCCACCGAAGCTGGCGCCGATTCCGATACTCGTCGGCACCGCGATGATCGGTCGCGAGATCAGACCGGAGACCACGCTCGGCAAAGCGCCCTCCATTCCCGCCACCACGATCACGACCTCGGCGCGCTGCAATGTTTCACGCTGAGCCAGCAAGCGATGCAGTCCGGCGACGCCGACGTCGATAATGCGCACCACTTCGTTGCCCAGGATCTCCGCGGTGCGTGCCGCCTCTTCGGCGACGGGGCGATCCGCAGTGCCGGCGGCCGCGACGGCGATAGAGCCGCGTCCTCGTTTTTCTGCGTCGGGTCCAAAGATGAGAAACCGCGGGACCGGTTCATGTCTCGCGACGGCACGCATCTCTGCGCTGACCTCCGACAAGACCAGCTTCGCTTTTTCGTCCTCGATACGGGTCGCGAGCGCAGTCTGTCCGCGCAGATAGATGGAAGTGGCGATCGCCGCGATCTCTTCGGCCGTCTTGCCGGGCGAGAAGATGAACTCCGGATAACCAGTGCGCAGCGCCCGGTGGTGATCGACGAGCGCGAAGCCGAGGTCTTCGTACGGCAGTGAGGCGAGCTGTGCGAAAGCTTCCGAGACGGTGGTTTTGCTCTGAGCAACGCGCTCGAGCAGCGCGCGGATATCGTCCGGTTTCATCGCACACGCCACGCAGTGCAAGTGCTCATTGAGGCAGACATCACTTAGAAGCTATCTCGTTTCGCACGCCCATGCCGAGAGTTTGCGTCGCGAAAATTGCGCTGCCGAGCCGCGTCGAGATCAGCGCCGAGGTCGCCAACCTGACCGAAGGGAGCGTGTTCATCAAGACGACCGAGCCGCTCAGCTTCGGTGAACACGTCGAGCTGACGTTGTTCGAGGTGACGGTCCCTGCGACCGTGGCCTTTGTCTCCGATGAGCCCCGCGGCGTGGTGCTCAGCTTCGGCGAGCCGCCGGAAGTGATGTACGACGCGCTCGCGAAGAACGCCGAGGACATCGACGTGTTGTTGCCGAGCTACGTCGATCGTCGCGATCCGTGGGCCGATGGAACAGATCCGCAGACCGAACCGGGCCTGAGCGCGATAGATATCAACGACGGCCACGACACCACCGATGCGCCCCAGGCGTTCGACGCGTCCGATCCGAGCGTCACGCAAGAGGATCCTCACGGGCGCGATGAAGATCCGGCGACGATCGCGGTGTCCGCGATTCAAGACGAGCCGGAGATCGACATCAGCGAGCCCGCGCCGGAGCCGCCGCTCGAGCTGGAAGCGATGCATCTCGACATCCTTCCGCCCGAAGACGAGCTGCCGCTGATCATCGAACCGCCGAGGCAGGTTTTGATCCCGGATCCGCCGAGGATCGCGCCCGTTCCTCCGATGCACACGCCGGTGTCGAACGCTGCGCTCGCGTTGGCGCGGGCCAGCTCCGGTGCGCGCCTTCGTCAGGTGGGTCCGCCGGGCTCGCCGCCGATGTCCACGGTGCCGAAGAGCCCGACACCGGCGAACCTACAGGCGCTCGGCGCGATGTTGGAGGAGATGGAGAAGGACCTATCCTTACCTGCTTCTTTGGCCAGTGCCCAACCGATCAGTGTCCAACAGACCAGTGGCCCACAGATCAGGTCGCGTACGCCCTCTGTCGTTGCAAGTGGACTGCCCGCACCCTCACCGCGGGTCGCTTCCGCAGTCCACATGCCGCCGCCACGCCCGGCACCCGCGCCGGCGCCCGATCTGCCGCATCTCGAAGGGGACGGCGTAACGCTGCGTTTTGCGTCAGCCGAGCAATACAAGTCGCAGTACAAAGCGAACGTCGCGCACGGCGGCATCATCGTCCGCGCGACACCGCTGCCGATCGGGACGCAGAAGTTTCTCGGCATCGAGATCCCGGGTCGCGAGCGTTACACGGTGAGCGCGCGCGTGACGTTCATCGGCGAAGGCACGGTCGGCTTCGTGATCGACAGCTTCCCGATCCACAAAGCGCAGCTGCGCAACTTCGCGGAGGCTTGAGTCACGCGGTCGTTCCGCTAAGCTTCGTCGGTGGCGAGCTCTGCCGGAGTTAGCGTCGACCGCTTTTGGCTGCGCGAATGTGCGCGCATTGACCTCGATCCAAGGACATCGAGCCGCTGTCGTGGGCGTTGACGTCATCGTGGTCGTTGACGTGGTCGATAACGTGGAACCTGGTCGTGGCC